>Ga0080064_1003735_pt1 | contig 21152 bp, 22 predicted proteins | sample Subgrocontami54m_FD_69260 | JGI IMG/M metagenome (GOLD analysis project Ga0080064, IMG submission 69260) | Subsurface groundwater microbial communities from S. Glens Falls, New York, USA - GMW46 contaminated, 5.4 m (SPADES assembly) (version 2) ...
CGATTTCGGATTGGCCGCCCCGGAGAATCCACAATCGGCCATCCGCAATCCGCAACAATCCGCAGTCCCGAATCCGAGATCCGAATTGCCGCCGAGTCCATGTGGCGACCCCGTGCCGTGGAGCCCCGCCAACCGCTAGAATACGCCTTGACGGGACACCAGGCCGGCGAGGCCTCTTGATCTGCGTCGGCGCTTAAGGCAGCATGACCGGCTTGCCGGAGCGTTCAACGACATGGATCCACGCATCGCGCTCCTCAGGAAGGTCGCCGCCGCCGAACCGCCCGTGCTGCGTCCGCAGTCGAGCCTCGGCTCCTTCTGCGGGTATGCCTACGAGGAGGCCCGAGAGGCCCTCGGGGGCGGCCCGGGCGAGGAGATCGAGCACCTCGAGCACATGGCCGACCTCGGCCTCCTCGACCGGCAGTTCTTCGACAAGGTCCACCTCTGCCCGGCCTGCTCGTCGTTCACGCTCAACTTCCGCGAGGTCTGTCCGAGGTGCGCCAGCGCGAACGTCTCCATCACGGAGATGATTCACCACTACAAGTGCGGCTACGTCGGTCCCGAGAGCGAGTTCCGCGACGGCGTGCGGTACGAGTGCCCGAAGTGCGCGCGGCCCCTCCGCCACATCGGCCTCGACTACGAGCGCCCCGCGGCCACCTACCTCTGCCACTCCTGCCGCGAGATCCTGACCGAGCCGAAGGTGAACTGCCTCTGCCTCAAGTGCGGGAATGCCGCGGGCGTCGACAAGGCGACGGTCCGCACGGTCCACATCTACCGACTCTCCGCCAAGGGCGCCCTCGCCGCGTCGCGCGGGACGATGGAGGAGATGGCCTCCGCCGGGGCCTTCGTCGACCCGTCCCTCGGGATCTACACCTATCCCTTCTTCGAGGAGCGCCTCGCGCAGGAGACGCCCCGCGCCAAGCGCCACCAGATCCCGCTGTGCGTCATGCTCGTGCGCCCCGATCGGCTGGAGGAGTACGAGCAGAAGCACGGCCTGGAGGCCAGGGCATCCCTCCTCAAGGACCTCGCGCGCCTGGTCCGAGAGAGCCTCCGCGGAAGCGACGTGCCGGCCCTCCACCGGGAGGACACCTTCGCGCTCCTCCTCACCGACACCCGCCTCGATCAGTCGCACGCCGTCGCCGATCGCCTGCGGAAGCGCGCGGAGGGCCTCGTCCAGGGGAATGGGAAGGTCCCCGTGACGATCTCGATCGGTGTCGCGGCATACTCCGAGGAGTCTGGCACGCCGCGGAAGCTCGTCGACGCCGCGAACGACAAGCTCGCAGAGGCCCGCACGGCCGGCGGCGACTGCGTCCGGCCTGCGGCCTCGTAGCCGCGTGGATCACCTCTCCTACTGGGTCCAGGACTTCCTCGACTTTGTCGTAGAGACCCTGGACTGGATCACCGACCTCGGCCCCGCGCGGTTCTGCCGCGTCTTCTGGGCGATGCTCTTCCTCGAGGTGCCGCGGTACGTCCTGACCGACTTCTACATCCTCGTGGTCTGGCTCCTGAAGGGAGGCCGGACGCCGCAGCCCGCGCTCCCGACCGACCCTCCGCTCGTCTCGGTCGTCATGCCCGCGCTCAACGAGGAGGAGACGATCGAGTACACCGTCAAGTCGATCCGCGAGCAGGAGTATCCGAACCTCGAGATCGTCGTGATCGACGACGGGTCGACCGACCGCACGCCGCAGATCTGCAAGACCCTCGCCGACCGCGGCTGGATCCGCTTCCTGCGCATGGAGCGGAGGCAGGGGAAGTCCGCCGCGCTCAACTTCGGCGTGCGCGCCTGCCGCGGCGAGTACGTCATCTTCATGGACACCGACTCTACGCTCGACCGAGGCGCCATCATCCGCCTCCTCGAGCCGTTCCAGGACCCCCGCGTCGGCGCCGTGGCCGGGAACCTCGAGGTCCGCAACCGGGGGGAGTGCCTCCTGACGCGCTTCCAGGCCCTCGAATACATGACCGCCATGTCGGTCGGGAGGCGCTTCAAGGCGCACGCAGGGATCCTCTCCATCGTCCCAGGCGCCTTCGGGGCGTTCCGGCGGGCGCTCCTGGAGCGCGTCGGCGGACACGAGCCGGGGCCCGGGAACGACTCCGACCTGACGATCCGCGTGCGAAAGCTCGCCAACCGCGTCGCCTTTGCGGGCGACGCCATCTGCCTGACCTCCGCGCCGACGACCTGGAGGTCCTGGATCAAGCAGCGCCTGCGGTGGGACCGGAACATCATCCGCAACCGCGTCCGCAAGCACCGCGACATCTTCGACGTGTTCCAGTCGAACTTCAGCTTCGGGACGCTCGTGTCGTTCCTCGACATCCTCTTCTTCGCCATCGTCCTGACGTTCATGTGGGTCGCGTACATCATCGACACGCTGATCCAGTTCCCCCACCAGTTCCCCGTCATCTTCCTGGCCAACTTCGTCATGCACCTCGTCCTCAAGCTCGCCCAGTGGACCGTCGGGATGACCTTCTCGACGCGGCCCAGGGACCACTTCCGCCTGCTCGCCGTGATCCCCGTTTTCGGCCTGTACCGCCTCTCCTGCAAGCTCGTCCGGATCGTCGCGACCGTCCAGGAGCTTCTCTTCCGCATTTCCTACAAAGATCCCTTCGCGCCGGAGAAGGTCCAGCGCGAGATGGAGATCTACTGATCCGCCCGAAGTGCTTGATGCGCTTCAGAAACGGGCGACTGAATGCCGATCCGACTAGGGGGCAAAGGCTGCGGAGATGATCTGTCCGGAGGACGTCCTCGATGCGCCCGGTTGCCCGATTCGCCTGCCTCGCCGCGCTCGCGGTCGGGCTGTGCGCGCACGGCGGGTGCACGAGCGTCGGGACGAGGCGCGCCGACGTCCCCCTGCCGGGCACGGCCACCTTCGAGCAGGCCCTCCTCCGCTACGTGAGAGGGGAACTGCCGCAGGCCCGCGAGGGGCTACTCGCCGCGATCCGCGAGGACGCCGGGGACCTCCGCGCGCGCGAGCTGCTCGAGGCCGTCGAGCGCGAGATTGGCGGGAAGCAGGCGGCGGTCCCTGGGCCCGCCCTCCCGGAGGGCCCGATGTCCCCCGACGCGATCCTCCGCGCCGTGCGCGGCAGGAACCCCGACGTCCGCCAGGCGATCCAGCGCGTCATCGGCGAGCGCGCCCAGCTCCGCGAGGCGAACTGGGACTTCACGCCCGAGTTCCAGGTGGTCTCGCGCATCGATCCCGTCAGCGCGGTCCTGACGCTCTCCGAGAACCTCCTCGTGACGGTCCTCCAGCGCGGCCCCCGGATGCAGGCCGCCGAGGCGGACATGATCGCGGAGGTCGCCGGCTACGCCCGGGCCCGGGCCGACGCGGCCGCGGAGGCGATGCGGAACTTCCTCTTCCTCCTGGAGGCGCAGGAGCGCGTCGCCGCGGTCGACGAGGAGATCGCCGCGCGCGAGGAGCAGGTCCGCGTCGCGCGCGTCCTGGAGCGGTACGGCGTGGTCCTCCCCGACGAGGCGCTCCGGCGCGAGGCGGCCGTCGCGACGGCCCAGGAGAGGCGCTCGCAGGTCCTAGGCCAGGAGGTCGTCGCGCGGGCGAACCTGAACCGCCTGATGGGCCTCCCCGCGGAGGCGCCGCTCGCCGTGGCGCGGATGTGGCCCGTCGACCCGCTGCCGAAGGACATGGTGGAGGCGGTCGAGGCGGCCCGGCGCAGGCGGCCGGAGATCCGCTTCGCGAAGCTCCGCGTCGAGGAGGCCGCCGCGGGCGCGGAGCGAATCCACGCGGACGACTACCGGATCGAGCCGCGGACGAGCTGGCAGCCGTTCCCGAACGCCCAGAACACAGGGGAGGAGGGCGGGCGGAAGTTCTCGCACTCGCTGCGCGCCGCGTTCCCGCTCTTCCTGCTGCCGATCGAGGACGCGAGGACGGATCGCGAGATCGCCGTCGTGCGCGACCTGGAGCTCGAGGTGGAGAAGGTCCGCGGGCAGGTCTCCGTCGAGGCGGTCTCGGCGTGGCAGGAGGCCCTCAAGGGGCGCCGCGGGGTCCAGGCGGCCCGGCGGCAGATCGACGCCGCGGAGGCGACGCTCTCCGTGCAGCGCTCCGTGGACCGCTGGAGCGCGAGCGCGGACCTGCTGACGCTCCTCGAGGCGAAGGCGAGCCTCGCGGAGGCGCGCGGGCGCGCGGCCGCGTTCGCGTACGACTTCGACCGCGCGGTCGTGGCTCTTCGGCGCGCGATGGGGGAGACGCCCGACGGCCTGCGCTTCATGACGGGCGAGGGGGCGCGCGCCGCGCAGTTCCCCGCGGATCAGGCCGCCGCCGCGAAGCCCGGCCGCGCGCTGTGGGTCTGGGGGAGGGACCTGCTCGACAAGCCCGGCGAGGCCGACTTCCTCCTCGACTTCGCGGAGACGCGCGGCGTGGGGACCCTGTTCCTGAACGTCTCGACACAACGCCTCCAGCGGACGCCGGACCCGTACCGGGCGTTCCTCTCGCGCGCGCACGCCCGGCGGGTCCGGGTGGAGGCGATGAACGGCGAGGCGGGCTGGGTCCTCACGGGCGGCCGACGGCACGCGGCGGAGTTCCTCGTGGCGCTCAGGGGCTTCAACGAGGGCGAGGTCGAGGCGTCGCGGTTCGACGGGGTCCACCTGGACGTGGAGCCGCACACGCTCGACGCGTGGAAGGGGGCGGGGCAGGCGGCCCTCGCGGAGTCGTACGTGGCGCTCCTCACGTGGTGCTCGGACCGCGCCCGCGAGGCGGGCCTGCCGCTCGCGGTGGACGTGCCCGTGGGGTACGATGGTGTGCCGTTCGCGGGAGGCACGCTGATCGAGGCCGTGGCGGAGCGCGCGGACGCGATCGGCGTGATGGCCTACGGCCGCGGCGCCGGAGCGCTCACGCGGGCCGTGCAGGGGGAGGTGGAGGCGGCGGACCGCGCGGGGAAGCGGGCGTGGGTGGGGTTGTCGGCGGATGCCGACGACCTGCCGGCGGCGGGGGAGGGGCAGCCTCCCGACGGGCCGCTGGAGTCGCTGGCGGAGGAGGCGGTCCTGGCGTATCGGAATTGGCCCTCGTTTGCGGGCGTGGCGGTGCACGACTACGAGCGCTACCGCGCCCTGATCCTCGGTCGGAAGCCGCGCTGACGTGAGATTCAGGAAGATCGACTCGCAGCAGCCCCCGGTGGTGCCTCCGCCGGGCGGAGGAAAGCGGAGATGGTCCATCTTCCGACTGGGCGCGTGGGGGATCCTGGGGACCCTGGTGGCCATCGCGGCGGTCTACCTGGTCTCGCGCACGCGCTGGGTCCTGACGACGGGGCGGGTGAAGACGGCGGAGGTGCGCGTCGGGTCGACGGTGTCCGGGCGGATCGCGCGCCTCGACGTGGCGGAGCGGCAGGCTGTGACGGAGGGACAGCTCCTCGCGGTGCTGGACGACCGCGAGGCGCGCGAGGAGGTCAAGCGGCAGGAGTCTGCGCACGAGGAGGCGCAGGCTCGGCGGCAGGCGTTCGAGGAGGCGGGGTTCGACCCGTCGGTGCCCTCGCGGGTGGAGGCGGCGCGGCGCGACCTCGAGCAGGTCCGCGAGCGGGCGCGGCAGGCGGAGGGGGAGCTGGACCAGGCGAAGGCGGCGGAGGGGAGGGCGAAGGATGTCTCGGACCGGCACGAGCGGCTGTTCCTCCTGAAGGCGGCCACGCGCGACGCGTGGGAGCGCGCGACGTCGGAGGGGCGCGAGGCGGCGGCGGGCGTGCGGGTGGCGGAGTCGAAGCTCTCAGAGGAGCGGGCTGGGGTCGCGGGGGCGGAGAAGCTGCTCGCGCTGGCGCAGGAGCTGCTCGAGTACGCGCGGCGCAAGCACGAGGGGGACCTCGAGGTCCTCGGGAAGGAGGAGGCGAGCGCGAAGGCGGACCTGGAACGCGCGCGTGCGCGCCTCGCCCAGCTCGAGATCCGCGCGCCGCGGAAGGGCGTGGTCTCCTGGATCAGCCGGCGTGCGGGGGAGACGGTGGACACGAACGACGTGATCCTGACGATCATCGATCCCACGGAGGCGTGGGTGGAGGCGTACGTCACGGGCGACGACCTGACGGAGCTGCGCGACGGGCGGGAGGCGTGGGCGCAGATCGACGGGCTGGGGGACTCGCTGCGCGGCCGTGTGGCGCTTTCGTGGCCTGCGGAGCGCCCCGTGGAGCCCGTGACGGTGGTCTCCCAGCAGGCGCACACGGCGGGGCAGCTCTTCGACCTGATCCACCCGATCCGCATCGAGCTGGTCGACGGCGTGCCGCCGGGGCTATTCCCCGAGATGGTCGCCCGCGTGAAGATCGCCCGCGAATAGGCCGGAGTCACGCCCGCAAGGGCGTCACGGCGTCAGGATGATCTTCCCGAACGGGGCGCGGGCCTCCACGAGGCGGTGGGCCTCGGCGGCCTCCGAGAGCGGCAGGACGCGGTCGATCACGGGCTTGAGCTGCCCGCGGAAGACGCAGCGCGTGACCTCGGCGAACTCCGCCATCGATCCCATCGTGGAGCCGAGGATCTCGACCTGGCGGTAGAAGATGTGCCTCAGGTCCTCGGTCGGGTCAAACCCTGTGGTCGCCCCGCAGGTCACCAGTCGGCCCCCGCGGCGCAGCGACCTCAGGCTCTGCTGCCAGGTGTCCTTCCCGACGTAGTCGACGACGACGTCCACGCCTCGCTTCTCCGTCAGGCGGCGGATCTCGGCGTCGAACGGCTTCTCCTTGTAGTTGATCAGGACGTCCGCGCCGAGCTTGCGGCACTTCTCGAGCTTCTCGTCCGTGCTCGCCGTGGCGAAGACGCGCGCGCCGCACATCTTGGCGATCTGGACGCACGCCGTGCCCACGCCCGCGCCGGCGGCCAGGACGAGCACGTCGTCGCCGGCCTTGACCCGCGCCTTCGTCACGAGCATCGACCAGGCCGTCAGGAAGACGAGCGGGTACGCGGCGGCCTCCTCGAACGACATCGCGTCGGGGATCACGTGCACGTTTCGCTCGGGGACGGCGATGAGCTGCGCGTACGCCCCGTCGCTGTGTTCGCCGATCAGGTTGTACGTGAGGCACATCGACCCGCGCCCCGACGTGCAATACTCGCACTGGCAGCACTGGACTCCGGGATTCACCGTCACCCGCTGGCCGGGCTGGACCCGCTTCGTGAGCGGCCCGACGAGCTTCACGACGCCCGCCGCGTCGGCGCCGACGATCTTCGGGAAGGGGACCTTGATGCCGGGCATCCCGCGCCGGACGAAGACGTCGAGGTGATTCACGCTGGCGGCCTTCACCTCGATCAGCACGCCGTCCGGAGGGCAGATCGGGTCGGGGGCGTCCTCGAGGTGGAGGACCTCGGGACCTCCGTGGGCGTGGATGCGAGCGGCCTTCATGCGGCGGGTCCCTTTCGATGAGAGCGCGGTATTCAACGGCCGCGTCGGGGGCCTGTCAAGCGTGCTTGCCCTTGCGGCGAGGGGCGGCTAGCATTTCCCCCCCTATGAGCGTGATTGACTCCCACGTCCACATCCAGCCCTGGAACCTCATGCGGCCCGAAGTCCTCGACCGGATGAGGAAGGGCCGCGACTTCGAGCTCATGACGCAGGTCATGGCCGACCCCGCCCGCTTCATTGCGATCCTCGACGACGCCGGGGTCGAGCGGGCCTGGCTCATGAACTACGTCGCGCCCGACACCATGGGCTTCACGTTCGAGGCGAACGAGTTCGGGGCGCGGTACGCGGCGTCCCACCCGAACCGGATGATCGCCTTCGGGAGCGTCCACCCGCGCTTCTCGAAGGACCCCGAGGGTGACATGGACCGCCTCCGCGACATGGGCGTGAGGGGGCTGAAGGTGCACGGCCCGCACCAGCTCTTCCGCGTCAACGACCACGTGAACGGCAACCGCACGGTCCAGGTGATGTACGAGAAGGCGCAGGAGTGGGGCTGGCCGGTGCTGATCCACACGGGGACGAGCATCTTCCACGGCGCGCGGAACAAGTACGGCGACCCGATGGACGTCGAGGACGTGATGCTCGACTTTCCGCGCCTGAAGATCATCATGGCGCACGGTGGGAGGCCGCTCTGGATGTCGACGGCGATCTTCCTGGTCCGCCGGTTCGAGAACCTGTACTTCGACGTCTCGAGCATCCCGCCGCAGAACCTGCTGACGTACTTCCCGAGGCTGGAGACGCTGGCGGACAAGTGCCTCTTCGGGACGGACTGGCCGGCGCCGATGGTGCCGGGGGTGAAGGCGAACCTCGAGAAATTCCTCGAGCTCCCGCTTCCCGAGGAGGCGAGGAGGAAGATCCTGTACGAGAACGCGAGGAAGCTGCTGCCATGACGGACGTGAAGACGATTGCCGTGCTGGGTTCGGGCACGATGGGACACGGGATTGCGCAGGTGGCCGCGATGGGCGGCTACGCGACGGTCCTGAACGACGTGTCGATGGACCTGCTGCAGAAGGCGCTGGACCGCATCAGGGAGAACCTCCGGAAGGGGGTGGAGAAGGGGAAGGTAACGGAGGCGGACGCGAAGGCGGCCATCGAGCGGGTCTCGCTGGAGACGGAGATCGAGAAGAGCGTGGCGAACGCGGACCTGGTCATCGAGGCGATCCCGGAGAAGATCGAGATGAAGCTCGAGACGTTCTCGCGGGTGGACAGGGCGGCGCCGGTCCACGCCATCCTCGCGAGCAACACGAGCGCGCTCTCGATCACGGAGATCGCGGCGGCGACCTCGCGTCCGCGGCAATTCGTAGGGATGCACTTCTTCAACCCGGTCCACCTGATGAAGCTGGTGGAGATCGTTCGCGGGCTGGAGACGTCGCAGGAGACGTACAAGGTGGCCGAGGCGGTGGCGCAGCGGATGGGGAAGGAGACGGTGGACATCCGGGAGTCGCCCGGCTTCATCACCAGCCGCATCAACGCGATGATCGGCAACGAGGCGTTCTTCATGCTGCAGGAGGGGATCGCGAGCGCGCGGGACATCGACAAGGCGGTGAAGCTGGGGCTGAACCATCCGATGGGGCCGTTCGAGATGGTGGACCAGGTGGGCCTGGACACGCGCCTCGCGGTGCTGCGGTTCCTGCAGAAAACGCTGGGGGAGAAGTACCGCCCGTGTCCGCTCATGGAGCAGTACGTCTCCGCCGGCCGCCTCGGCAAGAAGGTCGGCCGCGGCGTGTACGATTACTAGCCCGACTGGCTGGAGTCGCGCCCGTGAGGGCGCGGTGGATCACGCCCGTAAGGGCGTCCCGTCGACGGAGGACTCCACGTGCGCTGGATCTTCTGGGACCCGTCGGATCCCGAGGAGGCCCGCGAGCACGCGCGGATCGACGCGGCCATCGACGCTTGGTGGTGTTGGTTCGCCAGCCGCATCCCTGAAATCGAGCGTCGGGAGGCAGGTCTCAGTCGCACCGAGCTCGAGGAGATCGGGACGAGGCTGCAGGCTATCCATCCAGAGCTGTGCTGGGAGCTTGGCCCGGACCACCCAGGGGGCGGATGGTCACTCGCGATCACGCCCGAGGGCTGCCACGGCCTGCTTCCCCTGGTGAGGACGGTTGTCGAACGCGCACCGCGCCTCGATGGGTGGAGGTGGATCGAGCAACGCGAGCCGGTGCATCCCGGAAGTGTCGCCGGGGCCGTTCTGGCTCGTACGGGCTACGACCTCGCCGGGGCTCGGGTCTCGGTCACACCCGGTCGAGTTCGGCGCACGGACCTCCGCTTCCACTCGCAGCATTTCGAATCCTCGGAAGATCGCGCGGCCTTCCGTGCTGTGCTCGTCGCGGCGGAGGCGGCTCTCGGCGAAAGGGCCCTGGACTCCTGGGTCGGCGCGGTCAGCGTGGAGCGAGGGAAGGGCGATGCCTCGGCAATCCCACTCGAGGAACTGGGGGACGCCTTCAAGAAGGTGGTCTATGCGGCGCAAGCTGCGCGCCCGAACGAGCCGTATTGGCGATGCGGCAAAGACGAGAACTGGTTCCTCGTGAAGCGAAAGGCGATCGAGAAGGACGACTACGCGGGTAGAGAGGACATCTTCATTGCTCAGACCGTGGACCCTGAGATTGCGCAAACGGTGGTTCTCGGGTTTCCGTTCTCCTCGGAGTGCTTTTCACGTCACGGGGAGCGGTTCATCTTCGTGAAGTTCGATGGCTCGGGGGGATACCAGGCCCAGGTGGCGAATCGAAGCGCGGTCGAGGAGGCGATCGAAGGGGCATTGCTTAGGGAAGAGCTCGGGGCGCAAGTCGGTGGGGCGACGGGTCTCAGGTACTTCTACATCGATCTGGCCGTCACCGATCTGCGTCGGGCGGTGGAGGTGATTCGTCCGCAGCTTCGAGCACTCGAACTGCCCCGGCGTAGCTGGATCCTCCCGATGGATGCGGATCTCTCCGGCGAGTGGATCGGCGTATGGGACGACACACCGCCCCCACCGGCATAGACGGAGATGCTCGCCTCCTCTTCTTACCGCCAAGCGCGCCAAGAGGCGCCAAGAAGGCGGCTTCGGACGGTCAGACGGGTTCCTCGGCATGCCCGCCTCCTCAGGTGACGCGACCTTGGCGGCTCTTGGCGTCGCTTGGCGGTTCAAGAAGATCGCGGGAAGGCCTCTTTGACTCCAACGCCTGCAGATTCCCTTGCAGCGGCCCCAGCACCCGAAGAGAATCCCGGCCCCCTTGCGACGGAGCCCGCCATGCCCTACGAGAACCTGCTTCTGTCGGTGGAGGACGGGATCGGCATCCTCCAGTTCAACCGCCCCGAGGTTCGAAACGCCCTCGACAAGGCGACCGTCGACGAGGTCTATCTCGCGCTCGACGAGTTTCGGGCGAATGACGCGGTAGGCGTCGTGATCCTGACCGGCGCCGGCGACAAGGCGTTCGTGGGGGGGGCGGACATCAAGGACCTCCTGGCCCGCGGGATGAAGGAGGGCCTCCAGGGGATCAACGCCCGCCTCTTCACGGCAATCGAGCAGTTCGAGAAGCCGACGATCGCGGCGGTAAACGGCTTCGCGCTGGGCGGGGGCTGCGAGATCGCGATGGCGTGCGACCTCCGCGTGGCGAGCGACGCCGCGAAGTTCGGCCTCCCCGAGACGGGCCTGGGCATCATCCCGGGCGCCGGCGGCACGCAGCGCCTCCCGCGGCTCGTGGGTCTGGGGAAGGCGAAGGAACTGGTCCTCACGGGCGACATCATCCCCGCCGCCGAGGCCCTCCGCATCGGCCTCGTGAACCAGGTCGTCCCGCCCGATCAGGTCTTGACGGCCGCCAGGGAGATGGCGCGCAAGATCCTCACGCGCGGTCCGCTCGCCGTCCGCCTGGCGAAGCAGGCGCTGAACCTCTCCGCCCGCGCCCCCCTCGACGTGGGCCTCCAATTCGAGGTGATGGCGCAGTCGGTCCTCTTCGAGAGCGCCGACAAGAAGGAGGGGATGACGGCCTTTCTCGAGAAGCGCAAACCTCAATTCAAGGGCGAATAGTCGAGCCCGGGCACGGACGATCCACGGATAGCACGGATGGACACGGATGGGTGTGTGAATGCCTCGTATTCGTGTCCATCCGTGCAATCCGTGGATCGTCCGGCGGTGAAGTCATCCTCCATCGCGACGGCAAACCTCCGGGAGGCGGTATGGACTGGATTACCGACGACATCGCCATTGGGAACTACCTGGACGCACAGGATGCGGGGGCTCTCCAGACCGCCAGGATTGCCTCGATCCTCTCGCTTGACGGTGTGCTGCGGGGGCGATCTCACTCATCCCTCGGAGTGCAGGAGATTGCTGTGCACCCCATGGAAGATGGTGAGGGGAACTCCCCCGCGGACTTCCGACGTGCAGTTCAGACCCTGCTCCGCCTGGTGAACGATCACCCGCCGGTCCTGGTTCAGTGCCATGCCGGACGGAGCAGGTCCGCTGTGGTGGTCGCCGGGTATCTCATGCTCCGCCTTGGGCTCGACCCGGAAGCGGCGCTGACGAAGGTCGCGGAGAAGAGGGAGATCGCCGTTACCAAGGGCCTCGAGCGTCTTCTGGATTCGATTGCCTGACAGTCGAGCGGATGCGGTCATGCGTACAGAGAAGAAGCTCATCGGCGTGGGGAGGCCGCTGCCGGCAGTCATCCGATTCCACCTCCATGAACGCGAGGACACTGGCCGCGAGTTCATCGGCCTCGGTGCAGCTCTCGCCCAGGACGGACTCATCCAAGACGCTCCACAGGTCTTGAGACGGAGCATCGAGGATCCGTCGGTGCTGGAGCTCTCTTGCACCTTCCAGGATCGTACGGCCATTCGGGGCTGGCAGAGAACCCGATCGCTGAGGTCGTGGCTGACCCGACTCAGGACAGGTCTCCTTGCCGCTCCCGAGGTCGTTCTTGTCCGCGATGTTGAGTTCGACGTGGACGACATCAGGACTTGCGCATGTCGCCATCGTCGGTCGCTGTTCGTCCAACCGGGGCCCACCTGGGATCGAGCGGGGTCCGGCATCGCATGCGGCGTCTGCCGTGGGCGTCTGCCCGCCTATTGCATTCCGGCGAGGTCGCAGATTCTCTGTTGGTGCTACGCCTACTCTCGCGTCTTCGACATCTGGTACCGCAGCGACGTACTGGAGGCGTGGTCGGAGGAACAGCTGTCAGACCTCGAGAGCCATCTGAAAATCGAGGGACGGAACCGCTGCGGTGCACTCGAGCGATCCATGCGCATGCCGGTTCATCTGTGCGTGTTCCGCGTCGAGCAGGATCCGCTCGCCCGGTGCCCCGAGTGCGGTGGAGGGCTCGATCCGGTGGAGATGAACTTCCCCCGCCAGCGGTGCCTGGACTGTCGCCTGGCTTTCTAGCGGCGGGTCGCCAGGCGACGGTTGGGCAGTTTCCGCCATGTGGCTACCGGAGGACGGCCTTCATCGAGAAGCGCAAGCCCCAGTTCAAGGGCGAGTGATCGAGCCCGGGCACGGACGATCCACGGATTGCACGGATGAACACGGATGGGTGTGTGAATGCCTGGCATCCGTGTCCATCCGTGCAATCCGTGGATCGTTACCCGGGCTCCTGCGCCCCCATCGAGACGGCCATGCCCATCAGGACGGGGTGCCGGGCCGAGGGGCGTCCAGCGCGCTCGTGACTCGTCCAAGGCAATCGCGATAGGTGCTCGCCAGACCGCGACGCTCGGCGCGGATCTGCTCCATACGAGCGCCCAAGCCCACAAGCACGAACGCGGGACCCGGGAGGAGGATCACGACACAATACCCCACCCGATCCAGGAATGTGCCGTAGTCCTCCGTGAACGCCCCTATCGTCATCAGGACAAGGCCCAGCAGGCCTGAGAGCCCGAGTGCCGCGGTGGCGAGCTCGTGCCACGCCCCGGGAACGCCTGAGGGCCTCGCCTTCCACGCATCGTCGAGTTCCCGGGCGCAGACCGTGCGGCGCTCGGCCTGCGCGGTCAGGACTCGCGACACCGCCCGGGCGAAGACGGTTTCGTGGGAGCCCGCGGCCTGAAGTGCCCGATCGACCTCGCCCCTCCCCACGAGGACCGTCACGTCCTCCGTCAGGGTCTCCGCCGCCTCGCGCGCGCGTCGGAGTCGCGCCTTCGCCGAGGACAACAAGAGGAGCGGGAGGACCCACAGGGCGGCGAGCAGAACAATCGCAATGATGGGGGCCACCACTCCTTGCATTTCTGCCCTTCCATGAGAGGCGCCGCAGTTGAACCAGCCCGGCCAGGACAGGACAATACCACGGTTCGGTCTGGCTCATCTCCATGGATTGGATCACGGACGCCGTCGCGATCGGGAACTGCTTGGAGGAGCCGGACGTGGAGGCGCTCCGCGTCGCCAAGAAGCGAGAGACGGCCGTCACGAAGGGCGTGGAGCGACTCCTGGCCTTCCTCCCATGACAGGTGTCCCACGAACATCGGCGCAAAGTGGTACCGCGGCGAGCCAGTCGCACACCCATCCGTGTCCATCCGTGCAATCCGTGGATCGTTACCCGGGCTCCTGCGCCCCCATCGCCTCCCCGGTGGCGGTTCGCGGGGGCGCCATCACCGCGAAGAGGGCCTTCCGGGCCAGCCAGACCTGGCGCTGGACGAGCAGGTCTCTTTCCGTGGCGAGCGTTCTGACGGTTCGAATCGCATGGACGGCCGCCGTGATTGGAACCGACAACAGAATGGCGGCACCCAGCAAACCCGCCCCTGCGCTCCCAGCCACCGAGAGCGCCAGCAAGATCATGAAAAACGCAATGAGGAGTCCCGCAATCGTCCATGCCACCCGCTCCGCGACGACGGGCCGGTCGGCGCCCTCCGCCTTCAGTCGCGAGAGGATCCCCCCGTCGAGCGGATCCGTCGAGTAGACGCCTTCGCACAACACCGCCACGAGCGTACGAGAGAAGGGCGTGTCCTGGCTGTCGAGGAGCGGACGGATTCGCTCGCCCGAGTCTCGTGAGGCGAGCGACCTGACGTCCTCGATCAGCTCCTCGGAGGCAAGCTCGGTCCTTCGTCTCGACGTCTCCGCGCTGGATCGGAAGAACCAGAGAACGATCAGCGTCAGGGCCGGGACGATCCAGGGGAAGCAGATCACCATCACGCCGGCGACCTCCGGTGGGGCCCTCTCCTTCCTCGGCCGTTCGCTCACACCGTCCGCGTAGGCCGGTTCAGGCTCGTGGTCGAGATTGCGCCGGCCGATAGGCTCGTCTAGAATACCAGACTTCGGGAGACGCCACATGCCCGGGCCGCTGGTCGATACGTTCGGCAGGGTCGTCCGGAAGCTGCGCCTGTCGGTCACCGACCGGTGCAACTTCCGATGCGCCTACTGCATGCCCATGCAGGTCTCCTGGATCCCCCGCGCCGAGGTCCTCTCCTACGAGGAGCTGACTCGCGTCGCGCGCATCTCCGTCCAACTCGGCATCCAGAAGATCCGCCTCACCGGGGGCGAGCCCACCGCCCGCAAGGACATCCCTCACCTCGTCGCCCAGCTCAAGGACCTCCCCGGCCTCCAGGGCCTGAGCATGACGACGAACGGCTACTTCCTCAAGGAGCTCGCCGGGCCCCTCCGCGAGGCCGGCCTCCGAAGCCTCACCGTCTCCCTCGACACCATGGATGCCGACCGCTTCCACCAGCTCTGCCGCCGCGAGGCCCTCCCCCAGGTCCTCGCCGGGATCGAGGCCGCCGAGCGCGCCGGGTTTGCCCCCATCAAGATCAACACCGTCGTCATGCGCGGCGTGAACGAGGACGAGGTCGCCGAGTTCGTCCGCCGCTCCCGCGAGGGGCGCTGGCAGGTCCGCTTCATCGAGTTCATGCCGCTCGACGGCGACCACAACTGGAGCCGCGACAAGGTCGTCACCGCCGACGAGATGCTCGCCGCCGCCCGCGGCGTCGGCCCGATCGAGCCCCTCCCCGGCCAGGACCCGAGCGACCCCGCCCGCGTGTGGCGCTTCACCGACGGCAAGGGCGACTTCGGGATCATCGCAAGCGTCTCCAAGCCGTTCTGTCAGAGCTGCGACCGGATCCGCGTCACCGCCGATGGCAAGATCCGGAATTGCCTTTTTTCGACCGAGGAATACGACTTGAAGGGCCCCTTGAGGAGCGGCGGCAGCGACGCCGACGTCGAGGCGGTCCTCCGCGACGCCGTCATGAGGAAGAAGGCCGGGCACCTGATCTCCCTCCCCGGCTTCCAGCAGCCCGAGCGCGCCATGTACGCCATCGGAGGATAGATGCCAGCCCTCGCCCCGGCCCAGACCCCCGCGATGCGGCGGCTCGCGCCCGACCTCCGCCCCATCGCCGACAAGGTCCTCGCCGGCGAACGCCTCTCCTTCGAGGACGGCCTCGCTCTCTATGCGACCCAGGACCTCGCCGGCCTCGGCGCCCTCGCCAACGCCGAGCGCACCCGCCGCCACGGCAGGAAGGCGTTCTATGTCCTCAACCAGCACATCAACTACTCCAACCTTTGCACCGAGGTCTGCTTCTTCTGCGCCTTCGGGAAGCGCCGCGGCCAGGAGGGCGGGTACGAGATGTCCCTCGACGAGGTCTTCAAGAAGGCCGAGGAGCTCGACGTCCGCCACGCGACCGAGCTCCACATCGTCGGAGGCCTCCACCCCGATCTCCCGCTCTCGTACTACGTCGACATGCTCCGCGGCCTCAAGCAGAGGCACCCCAACGTCGCCCTGAAGGCCTTCACGGCCGTCGAGATCGACTGGGTGGCGCAGCTCTCCGGCATCACCACCCGCGACGTGCTCGTGCGACTCAAGGAGGCCGGCCTCGACTCGCTGCCCGGAGGCGGCTCCGAGGTCTTCCACGAGGAGGTCCGCAAGCGGGTCTGCCCGGAGAAGACGAGCGCCGGGAAGTGGCTCGACATCCACCGCGAGGCGCACTCCCTCGGCATCCGCTCGAACGCCACGATGCTCTACGGCCACGTCGAGCAGGCCGGGCACCGCGTGGATCACCTGCTGCGCCTCCGCGCCCTGCAGGACGAGACGGGGGGCTTCCTCGCTTTCATCCCGCTCGCCTTCCACCCCGAGAACGCCTACATGGAGATGATCCCCGCGCCAGGCGGCGTGGAAAACCTGCGAAACGTCGCCGCGGCGCGACTGATGCTGGACAACTTCGACCACATCAAGGTCTACTGGATCATGCTCGGGCTCGCGATCGCGCAGGTCGGCCTCTCCTGGGGCGCCGACGACCTCGATGGGACGGTGATCGAGGAGAAGATCTACCACATGGCGGGGGCGCAGACCCCCGAGGGTGTCAGCGCGGACCTGCTCCGCCACCTCATTCGGCAGGCCGGATACGTCCCCGTGGAGCGCGATGCGCTGTACCGCGAGAGGGGAAGAGCATGAGGCGAAAATCGAGTGGGAATGGGAAGGGGAATGGTCTCGAGGAGGCGCAGCGTGAACTCGTGCGGGCGCAGGCGCAGCTCGTCCAGGCGCAGGCCACCCTCGCCAACTCCCATGCGACAATGATTGCGCAGCATGCGGTCGATCGCCAGGAGGACCGGAAAGTGATGGCCCAGATGATGGCCGTGTTGCAGGAGCACTCGCGGATCCTGGCGGAGTTGCCGGAGTTCATCCGCGGCAAGATCGGATTCGGCAAGAAGGAGAGCCATTGAAGTACCGCACGCTCGCGAAGACGAACCAGAAGGTGTCCGAGGTCGGCTTCGGCGTCTGGACCGTCGCGTCCCCGTGGTGGGGCGTCAAGGACGACGAGACGGGGATCCGCCTCATGCGGAAGGCCCTCGACCTCGGGATCAACTTCTACGACACCGCCGACAACTACGGGAACGGCAAGGGGGAGACGCTCCTTGCCCAGGCCCTTGGCGAGCGGCGCGACGAGATCGTCATCGCCACGAAGTTCGGCTACGATTGGTACCACAACGAGCGGAAGGGGCAGCAGGAGCTCCCGCAGGACTTCTCGCCCGCCTACATCCGATTCTCCTGCGAGGAGAGTCTGAAGCGCCTGCGGACGGACCGGATCGACCTCTACCAGCTCCACAACCCGCGGATCGACGTCATCCGCCGCGACGATACGTTCGAGATGCTCGAGACGCTCCGTCGCGAGGGGAAGGTCCTGCACTACGGAGTGGGCCTCGGGCCCGCGATCCACGAGCGGCAGGTCGGCGAGGCCGTCGCGGCGATCCGCGAGCGGGGCTGCGCGAGCGCCTTCATCATCTACAACCTCATGGAGCAGATGCTGGGGCCCGAGAGCTTCCGCGCGGCGCGCGAGTGCGGCGCGAGCATCCTGGTGCGCGTGCCCCACGCCAGCGGCGTGCTCGAGGGGAACCTCACGACCGAGACGAAGTTCGACAAGAACGACCACCGGAGCTTCCGCACGAAGACGGACGCGGACAAGCGGAAGTGGCTGGACGAGGGGCTCCGGAAGGTGGAGAAGCTGGAGTGGCTCAAGCAGGGCCGGACGCTCGCGCAGGTGGCGCTCAAGTTCGTCCTCGCCGAGCCGACGATCACGGGCGTGTTCCCGAACATCTACGGCGATGAGCAGCTTGCGGAATTCGCGGCGACGTCGGAGACGCCGGACCTGACGGCGGACGACCTCGCGCGGATCGACGACCTCGTGAAGCACGACTTCTACCTGGAGCCGGTCGCGGCAACTTCGGAGTCGCGTCCGTAAGGGCGCGTCGCGGACACCATTCTAGGGGAGTGAGCCATGTACCGTGGGATCTGGACGGCAGCGCTGCTGTTGGCCGTCACGACGGCCGGGTGGGCCCAGGCCAACCCGCCCAAGGGAGCGGCGGGCAAGGTCGACCAGGCGGATGTCGACGCTGCGATCAAGAAGGGGGCGGAGTTCCTGAAGTCGCGCGGCGGCGGCTTCAGCGACAGCTTCCTGCAGTCGGAGCTGGTCGTGCTGACCCTCCTTCACGCCGACGTCCCCGTGAACGAGGCGCCGCTCGAAGAGGGCATCAAGTGGGTCAAGGGCCTCGACGTGGAGAAGCTGGGCTTCCGCGACAAGGTCTACCGGATCGGGATCGCCTCGATGGCGCTCTGGAGCCTCTCCGCCCAGACGAACCAGGAGAAGCTCGCGCAATTCGCCTACTTCCTTGTCGCCAACCAGGGCGAGCAGGGGGAGTGGGACTACGGCGTCAACGTGGAACTGCCGAAGGAGCTGAAGCCGCCGGACGAGCCGGGGGCGATCGTCTCGGGCGGCGAGGGGGGAACGGTCAAGCTCCCGCCGAAGAAGCCGGGCGGCGGGTCGCAGGTGCAGAAGCGCATCCCGATCAACCCGAAGCGGATCGGGACCGACCACGACTACTCGAACATGCAGTACGCGCTCCTGGGGCTGCGTGCCTGCGCCGAGGCGGGATGCGTCATCCCGGAGAAGACGTGGAAGGACGCGCTCAAGAACCTCGAGGCGGGGCAGTTCCCCGAGGGCGCATGGGGGTACGCGTGGCTGATGCCAGCAAACATGGCGCCGGGCACCACGCTGACCCACGGCGACAAGCCCTATGGCAGCATGACCTGCTCGGGGCTCTGCGGTACGATCATCTGCCGCCACTTCCTCAAGGAGGACTGGAAGAAGGACAAGAAGGTGGCGAAGGCGAAGGAGTGGATCGGGAAGAACTTCTCCGTGGAGGAGCACCCGAAGTACGACCAGACGGGCGGGATTCCGATGGCGGGCGGAAAGAAGCAATTCTACTACTACTACCTCTACTCGCTCGAGCGGGCCGGGATGCTCGCGGACACCGAAGTCTTCGGCGGGCACGACTGGTACAACGAGGGGGCGAAGGTCCTGCTGGCGCAGCAGCAGGCGGACGGGTCGTGGCCGGACGACGAGATGAAGAACGGGAACATCGACGACACCTGCTTCGCGATCCTCTTCCTGCGGCGGGCGACGCAGCCGATCGTACCGAAGCGGATCAGCAAGTAGGGACGGATGGCAGACGGCGACGCAGACCCGGGACGCGATGCGGAGGCGATCCCCTCCGACGCGTTCCGTCGGGCGTCGGCGCTGCTCGGAATCATCGGGCTCGACTTGTCGAGCCTCCTGTGGATGACCGGCGCCGGCGGGTTTGCCCTCTTCCCGCCACCGAAGCCGGCGACGGAACTCGGGACCTCGCAGGTGGTGGCCCCGCTCGCGGTGGGGCTCGCCTCGATCGTGGTCCTGATGTACCGTAGGCAGGTCTATGCGCGGACGGGCCGGCGATCGACCTGGCTCTTCCGCATCGCGCTGTTCGTCTCGCTGACGACGGCGGGGATCGGCGGCCTGGCCCTGGCGTTGAACCTGAGCTGGGTCCTCAGCATGATCTAGGGGGGGAGACGATGGACACGTTGACAGGGACGGACCTGGAGGGGTACGAGCTCCTCGCGGGGTTGCCGATGGAGGACCTCGAGGCGATGGCGGCCTGCGCCCAGCGCGTGGAGGTCCGGGGCGGCGAGCCGCTCTTCAGGCAGGGGGAGCGAGCCGTCCACTTCTTCCTCGTGGAGGAGGGGCGCGTGGTGGTGCAGATGGAGTCTCCGGGGGGCGAGGCGGCGAACGTCCTTGCGGTGCGCCGGCGGGAGCCGTTCGGCTGGTCGGGGGTGGTGGAGCCGCGCTTCTACACGGGCTCGGGACAGGCGGTGGACCGCTCGCTCGTGATCCGCTTCGACGCGGACCGCCTCCTCGACGTCTTCGAGAAGCGCCCCGTGCTCGGCTACCGCTTCATGTCGCGGCTGGCTTCGCTCGTCGCGACTCGCCTGCGCGAGCACTGGGTGGAGATCTGCAGCCGCACGCGCTCCTGGAAGCCGCTGAAGTAGGCCGGAGGGGTCACCGGCGGATTTCGCTTCCCGGGATGGGGGAGCCGTCGTACGTTTCCCGCTTCCCTCATTGGAGAAACACGATGCTTCGGCCCTGCACGACCGTCCTTGCGTTCCTCTTCGCCGCCTCCGCCGCCTTCGCGGAGGACCCGGCGGCACAGGAACTCTACAAGAAGGTCTCCGACGCGGTCCTGGGCGCGAAGACCGTGCACTTCAGGGAGGCGAAGACCAGCGCGACCGACAAGTCCGGGCAGAAGTTCGAGATGAGCTCCGATATGTGGCTGACGGGCGACAACCAGCTCTCCCTCCGGATGCAGGTGAAGGTCGGTGAGCATAGCCAGGAGATGCTGGCCATTTGCGACGGCACGACGCTCGGGCTCTCCGGAGACGGACACCAGGAGCAGAAGGAGGCGCCGAAGGAGTTCTCCTCGATCGTCCGCGGGGCCCTCCTGGCGGGAGGCGTGATGCCCGCCATGTCGCTGATGGACCACCCGGAGCAGTTCAAGAACGGGGGGACGTCGGACTTCAAGGCGCTCGCCGACGGGAAGGTCGGGGACCGCGCGGCGACCGTCATCGAGTACACCTTCCACTTTACCTCGGGAAACGACGACGTGGCCCTGGGCGTGAAGCTCTATGTCGACCCGGTCTCGCTGGCCATCCTCAAGCGGGAGGCGACCGACCCCAAGGAGGGGCTCGTGATCACCGAGGAGTACGCGGGCGTCGAGCTGGACGCGGCGGCTCCGGACGGCACCTTCACGGTGCCCCCGGCGGCGGATCCGCAGCCAGAGCCCGAGCCCCAGCCGCCGGCCGGGGAGGCGGAGCCGAAGTAGTCGGCTTCCAAACCAGTGACCCGTCCAGGCCAAACCTGTGGGTTGGATGAGCCTCCGGTGCAGAGATCCCAGATCCAAAATCCCAGATCCCAGCTAAGCAGGTAGCACTAAGTTTCACGGGATGCCGGAAGTAGATCCCTGGAGTCGCGCGCGTGAGCGCGCGGTGGATGACGCCCGTAAGGGCGTCCTGGGCCGCTCCTGACGCCCTTACGGGCGTCATCCAC
>Ga0080064_1003737_pt1 | contig 21151 bp, 17 predicted proteins | sample Subgrocontami54m_FD_69260 | JGI IMG/M metagenome (GOLD analysis project Ga0080064, IMG submission 69260) | Subsurface groundwater microbial communities from S. Glens Falls, New York, USA - GMW46 contaminated, 5.4 m (SPADES assembly) (version 2) ...
AGTGCACAGCGTGGTCCTGTCCAGACACACGCCGCTGGGCGAGGCCAGCCGTTTGATCCCGCCGCGGTCTTCCTGATTCACGTTGACCGAGAAATACCAGGGCGTGCTGGTCTGGTACTCCACGCCCGCGCCGAGGTCCTTGCGCTTGAGCTTGTAGTCGAACCTCGTTCCCCAGGCATTGGAGTTCGACACCAGCGGATCCGGCGTGTAGGTCGACCCGCTGGCGCGCGGGTAACCGGCGCTGTTCGGGTAATCCAGCACCCCGCCGCCCACGCCGGAGTAGAACGTGCGCGCGTCTGACGAGAAATTGTGAATGATCTCGTTGTACGTGGCGCTGTACTTCAGCCTGCCGTACTGCTGGCCCTGGATCTGCCAGAACTGGTCGTTCCGACCGGGGTTCTCGATCCAAAGATTGAAGCCGTAGTTGTCCCACTTCCGGTCGAGGTTCAGCGAGCCGATGACGCCGTCCTTCATGTCCCGGTATTCATTGAACTTCGCCTCGTTCCCTGAATTGACATTGGTGCCGATCAGGCCGAGTTCGACGTAGCTGGTATCCGTCGCGGATTGCGCGAGGGCCGCGCCGGCAAACAGGTTGGCGATTATCGCAGCGAGAATCTTGGTTTTCATCGTCTATCCCCTTAGCGCACGAAGGCCTTGCCGCTGTTGTAGCCGTTGTCCGAGTTGAACGGCGCGTTGCTGCCGTGGATCTGCGTATGGCAGTTCGTGCAGCTGCGAGCGTAGAACCGGTTGCTCGGCGACGTGACCGTCTGTCTCGAATTGGTCCCGGGGAATCCCGCCCTGGCATCGTATTGCGTGCCCGGATGGCGGCCCCAGTCATGGCAGTCCTGGCACAGGAGCGGCGGCTTCTCGTTGAGCAGCGCATAGGACTTGCTGCCGTGCGGGTTATGGCAGGCCATGCAGTTCTCCTCGACCGGCGCGTGCTCCCACACGAACGGACCGCGCTTGTCGGCATGGCAGGTGTAGCAGAGCTGGTTGTTGCTGTCCGCCTTGATCATCTTGGGCGCAAGAGTGCCGTGCGGGTTGTGGCAGTCGGAGCACTTCACCTTGCCCTCGAGAATCGGGTGATGAGACATCCTGTTCACCGCCGAGCGGATGTCCTTATGGCAGGCGAAGCAGGTCTCGTACTGCTTCTGCTGCGGCGACGTGGCGAACGGCTGTATCGTGACCTTGGAGGCCAGCAGCTTCGGGCCGCCCGAGTGCACGCTGTGGCAGTCAGCGCACGCGACGTCATTCTTCTTGTGCACTCCCATGTCCCAATAGAGCAGGTTCTTGGTCGTGGTATGGCAGGTGAGGCACTTCGCGGTCTTTTCCTCGGCCGAGAGGGTCTTGCTGTTGAGGGAGATCATGCCGCCGACGCCTCTCCCGCCGCCTTTGTTCGCGTGCTCGGTGCCGTCACCGTGGCACGACGAGCACTCGCCCGAACTCGCCGGGCTGCCCGGCATGTTCTTCAGGCCGTGCACCGACTTGGCATACGTGGCGACTACCCGTTCATGACAGTTCTTGCACACGTCCGCACCGGGCCCCGCCCCGTACGCGCTGCCCAGACCGGCGAGAAGCACAAATGCGCCGGAAATACCCATGGCGCCCAAGCGCCGCAAATGATGGAGCAAACTCACGGAAACCCCCTTCTTCAAGTCATAAACCTGCTTTATGTTGAGCGCCATGGCTGCGTAGGCACTCCCTCTTGAAATCGTTCACCACGGTCTATCATTGGTCACGGAACTTGTAACCAATTGCAAAATTTTCAGGAATTCTGACGGGTAGCACGGTGCCGCATTTAATCTAGATCAAGAAATCTTGCAGATTTAGACTGATTAGGCCGCACTGAAGCATTTCCAGCCTGGATAGCCATATTGGCGACGCGGAATTATGTGGCGCATTATCCGAAGCTTGCAATTGCCCGGCGCAGCTTGAGTCATAAAAATTTCTGTTGCTTGCATTATCTGCTGATGTCTTTCGCCCCCGGACCCTTGGACTCCGACCGCGTCGCAGATGTAACACTTGGTATATGTGGCTATTATTGTGAGCCTCTCGCCGGACGCTCATGGGCGGCAAGATCACGAATCGGCCGCTAGGGGTCGCAGCGCAACATTTCTTGTTGTTTTTATGCAACACTAGCCGCAGACATGCCAAGAGCATAAATGGCAATCGTGGCCACAGACGCTGCGGAGTGAAGGGCGGTACGCAATGGCGTTGCTGAATCTCATCACCTGGAACATCCAGTGGTGCCGCGGTTGCGACGGCGTCGTCGACCCGGCGCGCGTCGCACGCGTTTGCCGCGAGACGGCCGACGCCGACGTGCTGTGCTTCCAGGAAGTGGCGCGGAACTTCCCCGATCTCGACGGAAGCCGGGGCGAGGACCAGTTCGCGTTGCTCGCGGCAGCGCTGCCGGGCTTCGAGTGCGTGGAGGGCATCGCGGTGGACGTGCGCGCGCCGGACGGCTCGCGGCGGCAGTTCGGCAATGCGATCTTCAGCCGCCTTCCGGTGGTGCAGGCGTTCCGGCATCTGCTTCCGTTCCCGGCCGACCCCGGCGTGCCCGGCATGCAGCGCATTGCGGTCGAGGCCGTGATCCAGGCTGCCTCGGGACCCCTGCGGGTGACGACGACGCACCTCGCGTACTACTCGGCGCTCCAGCGCGGGGCGCAGGTCGAGCGGCTGCGCGAGCTCCAGTCCGAGGCGGCGGGGCATGCACCCGATGGCGTGCGGGCGAAGAAAGAGGGCGGGCCCTTCGCAACCCGGCCGCGTCCCGCGTCAGCGATCCTCACGGCGGACTTCAATTTCCGTCCCGAGGACCCGCTGCACGCGCGGTTGCAGGCGCCGATCGAAACCGGCGTGCCGGCCTATCGGGACAGTTGGCAGATCGCGCATCCGGGCAAGCCGCACGCGCCGACGCTCGGGGTCTACGACAAGGAACAGTGGCCTGGAGAGGCCTTCTGCTGCGACTTCATCTTCGTTACCGATGACATCGCCTCCCGGGTCGAGAACGTCGTCGTGAATGCCGCGACCGACGCCTCCGACCACCAGCCGGTACTGCTCAGGCTGGGGTGGTGAGCAACGGATCGAGAAATGCAATCAAGGCATCGAGCACCTCGTCCGGCTTCTCGGCCATGAGCGCGTGGCCGCTGCCTGCGACTTCGACGACCCTCGATCCGGCCACGGCTTTCGCCAGCTCGCGTCCGGAGCGCGCGGGTGTCATGACGTCGCGCCTGCCGAGAATGAAAAGCGCAGGGCACTTCACCTGCGCGGCCCGCTCTGCACCCGCGGCGTAGGCGTTGCATGCGGCGAAGTCGACGTGCATCACGCCCGGCTTCTGCCGCTGCATCAATCTCGAATTCTCCCCGATCACCCAGAATCCCGGCCCCGGGTTGCTCGGATAGTGCGCGTAGGACGAATGCGACCAGATATTGACCATGTCCTGTGCGCGCGGCTCGTCGTCCCTGGTCGCCTCCAGCAGCTCCGGCGAGACGCGCATCGGAAACGCGGATCCGATGAGCGCGATGCGGCTGACGCGCTCGGGATGGCGCCCCGCGCAATCCAACGCCGCGAGCGATCCCATGCTGTGGCCGACGAGCGCGGCCTGGGTGACGCCTGCCGCATCGAGCAGCGCGGGAATCCAGTCGGCGATCGCCTCCACGCTCGCGAGCGCCGGCCCTTCGGAGCGGCCGTGCCCGGGCAGATCGAGCGCGAGCACGGAGTACCCGTGGTGCGCGAGGTAGCGGCTCTGCAGCACCCAGACGCTGTGGTCGTGTTCGGCGCCGTGGATGAAGACGACCGCCGGCAGGGCTTTGTCGAAGGACTTGCCGCCCGTATAGCAGTAGGCCTTGCGGCCCTGGGCCTGGAGTTCCATGGGTTCAGCCTTTCTGCGATGCGCGCAGCGCGCGGCCGAGATCTTCGATCAGGTCCTCCGGGCTTTCCAGGCCGATCGAAAGCCGTATGGTGCCGGCGCCGATGCCGGCCGCGGCGAGCGCCGCGTCGTCCATGCGGAAGTGCGTGGTCGTCGCCGGGTGGATGACCAGCGACTTGGCGTCACCGACGTTCGCGAGGTGCGAGAACACCGACATCGCCTCGATGAACCTGCGGCCGGCCGCGCGCCCGCCCTTCACGTTGAAGCTGAACACCGAGCCGCAGCCGCGCGGCAGCAGCCGCTTGGCCAGCTCGTGGTCCGGGTGCTCGGGCAGCTCCGGATACGAGATCGACTCCACCGCGGGGGAGGACTTGAGGAATTCGATCACGCGCCGCGTATTGTCGACGTGCCGCTGCATGCGCAGCGAGAGCGTCTCGACGCCCTGCAGGATGTGGAAAGCGGTGGTCGGGCTCATGCAGGCGCCGAAGTCGCGCAGCCCCTCGCGCCGCGCGCGCAGCAGGAAGGCCGCGACGGTGGACTCCTCCTGGAAGTTCATGCCGTGAAACCCGGCGTAGGGTTCGGTCAGCTCGGGGAATCTTCCCGAGGCCTGCCAGTCGAAGGTGCCCCCGTCGACCAGCACGCCGGCGATCGCCACCCCGTGGCCGCCGAGGAATTTCGTCGCCGAGTGGTAAAGCAGGTCGGCGCCGAGGTCGAAGGGCCGCATGAGATAGGGCGTGGTGAAGGTCGAATCGACCAGCAGCGGCAGCTTCGCCGCATGCGCGATCTCGGCGACGCGCGGCACGTCGAGCACGTCCAGGCCGGGATTGCCGAGCGTCTCGGCGAACAGGAGCTTCGTGTCGGGGCGGATCGCCGCGCGCCATGCGTCGAGGCTGCGCGGATCGACGAAGCTCGTCCGGATGCCGAAGCGCGGCAGAGTGTACTCAAGCAGGTTGTGCGAACCGCCGTAGAGCGCGCGCGAGGCGACGATGTGCGAGCCCGCGCCCATGAGGGTCGCGATCGCCAGGTGCAGCGCGGCCTGGCCGCTCGCGACCGCGATCGCGCCGACGCCGCCTTCGAGGGCAGCGACGCGCTCCTCGAGTACGGCATTGGTCGGGTTGGAGATGCGCGAGTACACATGCCCGCCGCGCTCCATGTTGAACAAGGACGCGGCGTGGTCGGCATCGCGGAACACATACGACGTGGTCTGGTAGATCGGCACGGCGCGCGCGCCGAACTGGGGGTCGGGTTGCTGGCCCGCGTGCAGGGCGAGCGTGTCGAAACGCAGGTAATTGGGGCCGGCCATGGCGTCTCCTCTGGGCAAGCAAGCATTCTAGCCGCAGGCCGCGGTGCAGCGCTCGCGGCGCCGGGGTAACATCGCGCCTCGATGAAGAAATTCGATGCCGACCGGCCGCATCTGCAAGCCGCCGACTCGCTGCCGGTCGGGCTGATCGCCGCGGTGTGGTTGCCCTTCGCGTGCGGTTACTTCCTGTCCTACCTCTTTCGCAGCATCAATGCGATCATTGCGCAGGACCTCGTGCGCGACCTCGGCCTGAACCCGAGCGAGCTCGGCCTGCTCACCTCCGCTTACTTCTTCGCGTTCGCCGCGTTCCAGCTTCCGCTGGGGGTCCTGCTGGACCGCTTTGGCCCGCGGCGCGTCGAGGCGCTGCTTCTGCTTGCGGCGGCCCTGGGGGCGTGGCTGTTCTCGATTGCGGACGGCATCGAGTTGCTCGTCTTCGGGCGCGCGCTCATCGGCCTCGGGGTGTCGGCCTGCCTGATGGCGGCGATCAAGGCCTTCGTCCAGTGGTTTCCGATGTCGCGGCTCGCGACCATGAACGGCTGGATACTCGCCTCCGGCGGCCTGGGCGCGCTGTCGGCTTCGCTGCCCGTCGAGGCGGCGCTGCAGATCACGGACTGGCGCGGACTGTTCGCCGGCATTGCCGTAGTCACGTTCGGCGTTTCCGTCCTGATCTTCCTGGTGGTCCCCGACCGTCCCGCCGGGGAGGCGAAGGAATCGATACGCCAACTGCTGGTGGGCGTGCGCACCGTTTTCGCGGCCGGGGTGTTCTGGCGCGTGAGTCTCGCGTTCATGGTCATACAGGGGACTTACATGTCGGTCCAGGGGCTCTGGATCAGCCCGTGGCTTCGCGACGTGGCGGGCTACGAGACCACCGGAACGATACTGGCGGCGGTGGCGGTCGCGATGACAGTGGGGTTCGCGGGCTTCGGCAGCCTCTCGGACAGGCTGGCGCGCAGCGGGGTCAATCATCTGCAATTCCTCAAGGCCGGCCTGGGCGGCTCGATGCTGCTGTTCGCGCTGATCGCCGCCGGGGTGACCGTCGCGGCGCCCATGCTGTGGGTCGGATACGCCGTGTGCAGCACGTCGGCGACAACGCTGGTCTACCCTATCCTCTCCAAGCGCTTCCCCGTGCATCTCGCGGGCCGGGTCAACACCGCGGTGAACCTGCTCGTCTTCGTCTGGGCGTTCGTCGCACAGTGGGGCATCGGCGCGGTGATCGGCCTGTGGCCGGTCGAGTCCGGCCACTACTCGCTCGCGGGCTACCACGCGGGATTCGGGATCTGCCTGGTGCTCCAGCTGGCGGCCTACGCCTTGCTGCTTTCACAACGCGACTGAGGTTCCGGGACGCGACGGGCGGATGTATGCTCTCATCCTTGTAATGTACATTTCCGGATGCACGCAATGAGCAAGGCATTCACGCGGGAGACCGACGATACCGTGGACGACGCGCCCGAGGTCGTGCCGCAGGTGCCGCAGGGGTCGAAGAACTACATGACTCCCGCCGGCCACGCGAGATTGAAGGGCGAATTGAAGGCGCTGGTGGAAGTCGAGCGGCCCGAAGTGGTGAGAACGGTCGCCTGGGCCGCATCCAACGGCGATCGCTCGGAGAACGGGGACTACATCTACGGCAAGCGCCGCCTGCGCGAGATCGACCGTCGTATCCGCTACCTGATGAAGCGGCTCGAAATTGCCGAGGTGGTCTATCCGCGCGGCGAGGACGAGGATCGCATCTTCTTCGGCGCCACGGTGACCTATGTCGACGGCAAGGGCGAGGAGCGTGCCGTCTGCATCGTCGGCATCGACGAAGTCGACCCGGCGCGCGGAAGGGTATCGTGGGTATCGCCCGTCGCAAGAGCGCTGCTGCGCGCGAGGCAGGGCGACGTCGTTACGCTGCGCACGCCGGCCGGCCCCGAAGACCTGGAAATCCTTTCGGTACGTTACGAGGTTCTTGCCTAGGGCGTGGTCTCAATTCGCCGTGGTGCCGGCCTCGGCCCGCGCCGCCACGCGCTCGAAATCGCCCGCCTTGACGAAGGACAGCTTCTCCGGGTCGAGGTAGCGCCGCATCGCTCCGGTGACCTCCTTCGGGGTCAGCGCGGCGATGCGCCTCTCCAGCGACGCGTCCCAGGCGAAGGTGCGCTCGAGCACGAGGTAGGACATCAGGCGCCCGGCGACCGCTGCGTCCTGGGTGCGGGCGACCTGGCGCGCCTGCAGCAGTCCCTTCTTCGCGGCGTTGACCTCTTCTTCCGTGTAGCCTTCGGAAAGGGCGCGCCGCAGTTCCTCCTGCACGGCCGTCTCGACCTTCTGGCGGTTCTGGGGTGCGTAAATGGCGTAGATGCCGAACTCGCCTTTTTCGTCGAAGCTGCTCGCGTTGAGGAAGGACCCCACGCTGTAGGACAATCCTTCGCGCTCGCGCACGCGGCGCATGAGACGGGAATCGGAATTGCCGCCCAGGATGTAATTGCCCAGGACCAGGGCCGGAAAATCCGGATCGTCGTCGCGCAGCTTCAGGTTCATCCCGGCGCGCAGCGTCGCGTTCGCCTTGTCCGGCGTGGCGATGACACGGTCGATAGGCGCGGCGTCGACGAAGCGTGCCGGTATGCGCGTGTAGGCATGGGGGCTCTTCCATTCGCCGAACAATTCGGTCGCCAGGCTGACGATCTGATCAGGGTCGAAGTCGCCGACCACGGCGAGTTCACTGTTGGAAGCACCGATGAATTCGCCGTAGCAGCGCTTGACGTCCTCCAGGGTGAGCGCCTTGAGACGCGACGCCCGTTCGTCCAGCGTCGCGGTGTAGTTCCAGTGGTCGGCGGGATAGGGGTTCAAGTGGCGCCTGAGATCCAGGCCCGCGAGCGAGGCCGGATCGTTCCTCTGGATGTCGATGCTGGTGAGCGCCGCCCTTCGCAACTGCTCGAACTCGGCCTCGGGGAACGAGGGCTGGCGCAACACCTCAGCCGCGAGCCTGAGCGCCTGCGGCAGGTTTTCGCGATCGGTGTCGATCGATCCGCCTTCCCCGCTCACGCCCGCATGGGTCTTCAGGCGCGTGAATTCGTTCGCGATCTGTGCGCGGGTCTTCCTGCGCGTGCCGTTCATCAACATGGCGCTCGCGATCTCGCAGGCGGTGTTGCGGCCGAGCTTGCTCGCCTCGTCGCCCCAGCGCAGGCCGAACTGGGCGATGACGGTGTTGCCGCGCGTCTTCTTCGGCAAGAGCGCGAGCTTCATGCCTCCGGGGAGCGTGCGCCGGATCACCTTCGCCTCGATGTTCTCCGGGGTGGGATCGAAGTGCTCGCCCTGGGCGATCGGGCCTTCGCCGCGATAGTCCTTGAGCATCGCCGCCACGTCGGGCACCGCCGGAATCTCCGCGCGGTCGGGCTTGCTGGTGGGGACGAACACGCCGAGCGTGCGGTTCGACGGCTTGAAATAGGCGAGGGCGACGCGCTGGACGTCGGCCGCGCGCACCTGGCGAAGGCGATCGCGGTGCAGGAACAGCATGCGCCAGTCCCCCATGGCGATGGTCTCGGAGAGCACCATGGCGAGCGAGCTCGAGCTCGCGACGATCTTCTCGATATCGTTCAGCAGCCGCGTTCGGGCGCGCTCGACCTCCTCCTCGGTGACCGGCTTGCGCGCGAAGTCCTCCAGCGTCTCGATCAGCAGCTCGCGCGCCGCGTCGATAGGCTGGCCCTCCCGGACGCTCGCGCCGAAATAGGCGTAACCGGCCTCGCGCTGCTGGCTTTCGTTGCCGAAGACGAAGCTCGCCCGCCCCGGCTCGACGAGCGCCTTGTGCAGCCGCCCCGTCGGGACATGCGCGATCAACGCCACCAGCACGTCGATCGCAGCGTAGTCCGGGTGCGTTCCGGGGGGAATATGGTACAGGGTCGAAACGAGCTGCACGTTGCCGGCGCGGCGCAGCGTCACCGTGCGCTCGCCGTCCTGGTTGGGCTCCACCGTGTAGGTTGCCTGCAGCTTCCGCGGCGGCTTCGGCAGGCCGCCGAAATGCTTCGCCACGAGCGCGAGCGCCGATCCCTCGTCGACCTTGCCCGAGACGATGAGCACGGCGTTGTCCGGCTGGTAGTAGTTGCGGTAGAAGGCCTGCAGCCGCTCCACCGGGACGTTCTCGATGTCGGAGCGCGAGCCGATGATCGCCCTGCCGTAGTTGTGCCACACGTAAGCTGTGGCCACGACGCGCTCGCGCAACACGCTGAAGGGGCTGTTCTCGCCGGATTCGAACTCGTTGCGCACCACGGTCATTTCGGCGTCGAGGTCTTCGCGCGAGACGAACGATTTCAGCATGCGCTCGGCCTCGAGATCGAGCGCCCAGTCCAGGTTGGCCCCGCTCGCCGGGAAGGTCTCGAAGTAGTTGGTGCGGTCGAACGAGGTTGTGCCGTTGAAGCGGGCGCCGTACTTCATGAATTCGAGCTTGATGTTGGGATGGTTCGGCGTGCCGCGGAACAGCAGGTGCTCGAGCAGGTGCGCCATCCCCGACTCGCCGTAGCCCTCGTTGCGCGACCCGACCAGGTAGGTCATGTTGACCGTGATGGTGTCGACCGAGGCGTCCGGTACCAGGAGCACTCGCAGGCCGTTCGCGAGCCGGTACTCGGTCACGCCCTCGACCCCGGTGACCTTGGCGATGCCCGAGGGCAGTGCGGGCTCGGCCGGCGCCGGCGGGGCGAAGCCCAGGGCGAGGGACAGGATGAACAGGAATGCGATGCGGGTCATGGATGGCCAGAGGTACGAGGGACAGACCACCTCAGAGGGCGGAAGTTCACCCCATTCTATCCGAGTAAGGCGGTTCGCAGGAGGTGCAGCGCGGCCATTCCGGCGAGGATGGTGGCGAGGGTATTGCGCGTCCTCCAGGCGACCGCGCCGGCGATCAAGGCGGCGGCGGCCTTCGGGTTGGAGGATCCCAGCTCGAGCGCGCCCGAACTGAGGAAGACATCGGGGGCGATCAGCGCAGTGAACACCGCCGCCGGAACGAACCTCAGCCCGCGCTGGACGCCGCGCGGCAGGGTGATCCGCGGAAACAGCAGAATGAACGAGGCGCGGGACACGAAGCCGATCGCGGTCAGCATCGCGATCAGCGCCCAGACGAAGGTCGTATCCATTGTTCGGCGAGGATTCCCGCGGCGACCCCGGCCCCGGCGCCGAGTATGAGCCCGATGCGATACGGCAGACCGGCCGAGAGGAGTGCCGTGACCCCGGCCGCGAGTGCAGCGAGCGCGGCTGCGCGGTCGCGCATGTTGGCCACGCCCAGCGCGAGCAGCGTCAGCGAGACGGTGAACTCGAGCTGCCATTCGCGCGGGAATGCAGCACCCAGGAATACACCGGCGGTCGCCGCCGCGACCCACGCCGACCAGATGGCGAGCGTGACGCCGGCGTGGTAGGGGATGTGCCCCGGCTCGTCGGGGTGCAGCGTGAAATGCGTGATCGACTGTGCATAGCTGTTGTCGGAAAGCGCGTAGGCGAAAAGGGCGCGCACCCGGGCGGGGAGCCCCTGGAAGTGGGGCGCAATCGACAGGCTGAACATCGCGAAGCGCAGGTTGATGATCGCGCCGGCCAGCGCGATGACGACGAGCGGCGCGCCGGTGGCCGCAAGCTGCACCGCGGCGAGCTGCATCGTGCCCGCGAAAACGAACAGGGTCATCGCGACCGCCTCGGTCTTCGACAGGCCCCCCGCCACCATGGCGGCGCCGCAGATGAGGCCGAAGGACATCACCCCGGGAAGGACCGGGAGGCAGTCCTTGATGCCGGCGAGGAAGGGACGCAATCGCTTGGGTTCGGGTTGGGACACGGTTTCGCCGCCGGCGGCGCGCCGGCAGGAGCAAGGGCCGGGGGGATTGTATTCGATCGGAGGAGGGGACGGGCTTGAAAAACGCCGGTGCGGCCCCCACTCCAGCACGGGTGCGTGGCCCCCATGAGGGATAATCGGCCCGCCTCGGCGTTCAAAGGGAGTGCATGGACATGTCGGCCACTACGGAAACACTCGGATTCCAGGCGGAGGTGAAACAACTCCTCCAGCTGATGATCCACTCGCTGTACAGCAACAAGGAGATCTTCCTGCGCGAGCTGATCTCCAACGCCTCCGACGCGGCGGACAGGCTGCGCTTCGAGGCGCTGTCGGACCCGGGCCTGTTCGAGTCCGACGCCGACCTGAAGATCCGCGTTTCCTTCGACAAGCAGGCGCGCACGATCAGCGTCTCGGACAACGGCATCGGCATGTCGCGCGAGGACGTCATCCAGCACATCGGCACCATCGCCAAGTCGGGCACGCGCGAGTTCTTCCAGGCGCTCACCGGGGACCAGGCCAAGGACGCGCACCTGATCGGCCAGTTCGGCGTGGGATTCTATTCCTCGTTCATCGTCGCCGACCGCGTGAGCCTGGTGACGCGGCGCGCGGGGCTGCCGGCAGACCAGGCGGTGAAATGGGAATCCGAGGGCGCGGGCGACTACACCATCGAGCCGGTTGAGAAGGCCGCGCGCGGCACCGAGGTCACCCTGCACCTGCGCGAAGGCGAGGACGAGCTGCTCGGAGACTTCAGGCTGAAGAGCATCATACGCAAGTACTCCGACCACATCGCCATCCCCATCCTGATGAAGAAGTCGGAGTGGGACAAGGACAAGAACGAGTACCGCACGACCGACGAGGACGAGACCGTCAACCAGGCGAACGCCATCTGGGCGCGTCCCAAGGCCGAAATCACCGAGGAGCAGTACCAGGAATTCTACAAGCACGTCGGACACGACTTCGAGCCGCCCCTCGCCTACACCCACAACAAGGTGGAGGGCCGGCAGGAATACACGCAGTTGCTGTACATCCCCTCGCACGCCCCGTTCGACCTCTGGGACCGGCAGAACCGGCACGGGATCAAGCTCTACGTGCGCCGCGTGTTCATCATGGACGACGCCGAGCAGCTGATGCCCGCGTACCTGCGCTTCGTGCGCGGCGTGGTCGATTCCAACGACCTGCCGCTCAACGTCTCGCGCGAGATCCTGCAGCAGAGCAAGGACATCGACGCGATCCGCTCCGGCTGCACCCGGCGCGTGCTCGGCCTGCTGGAGGACCTGGCCGATAACCAGAAGGACAAGTACGCGGGCTTCTGGCGCGAATTCGGCCGGGTGATGAAGGAAGGCGTGGGCGAGGACGCGGCGAACCGGGAGCGCATCGCGAAGCTGCTGCGCTTCGCCTCCACCCACGGCGACAGCGAGGAGGAGGCCGTGTCGCTCGCCGACTACGTCTCGCGCATGAAGGAGGGGCAGGAGAAAATCTACTACGTCACCGCCGAATCCTTCCTCGCCGCGAAGAACAGCCCGCACCTGGAGGCCTTCAGGAAGCGCGGCGTCGAAGTGCTGCTGCTGCACGATCGCGTGGACGAATGGCTGGTGTCGAACCTCCCCGAATTCGAGGGCAAGCCGCTCGCCTCGGTCGCCAAGGGGGCGCTCGACCTGGGCAAGCTCGAAACCGAAGAGGAGAAGAAGGAACAGGAGCGCCAGGAAGGCGAGTCGAAGGACCTGGTTGCGAAGCTGAAGGAGGTCCTCGCCGACCGCGTCAAGGACGTGCGCGTCACGCTGCGCCTGGAGGCCTCACCCGCGTGCCTGGTGGCCGACGAGCACGACCTGGGCGGTAACCTCGCGCGCATCCTCAAGGCGGCCGGGCAGGCGATGCCGCAGTCCAAGCCCATCCTGGAGATCAATCCGAGGCACCCGCTGGTGCAGCGCCTGAAATACGAGCAGGCGCACTTCGCCGACTGGACGCACGTGCTGTTCGACCAGGCTCTGCTCGCCGAAGGCGGGCAGCTCGACGATCCGGCGGGCTTCGTCAAGCGCATCAACGAGCTGATGCTCGAGCTCTCCGGGGGCGGCGGATCGAAGATCTGGACGCCGGGGGGCTGATTCGGGAACCGCTGCATTCGTCATCCCCGCGCAAGCGGGGATCCAGCAAGCGGTTGAGACTCCTGGATTCCCGCGTTCGCGGGAATGACCACGTATCGTTTGCCTAGAGCTTGGCGAGTATCGCTTCGGCGGAGGAGACCTCGAACTTGCCGGGCGCCTCGATCGCGATGTCCTTGACGATGCCGTTCTGGATGATCATCGCGAAGCGCTGCATGCGCAGGCCCAGGCCGCGCGCGTTCAGGTCCAGTTCCAGCCCGAGCTTCTTCGTGTACTCGGCGCTGCCGTCGCCCAGCATGCGCACCTTGCCGGCGGCCTTCTGCTCGCGCCCCCAGGCGCCCATTACGAAAGCGTCGTTGACTGCGACGCACCAGATCTCGTCGACGCCCTTCGCCTTGAGCTTCTCGTGGTTCGCGACGAACCCCGGAACGTGCTTCGCGGAGCAGGTGGGGGTATAGGCGCCGGGCACGCCGAAGATCACGATCTTCTTGCCTTTCGCCGCCTCGGCGACGCTGATGTCCTGCGGGTTGAGGGGGCACCCTGCGACGGTGTCGAATTCGGTGGCTTCGGTCAGCTTGCCTTCGGGCAGCGGGTCACCGGCTTTGATGGTCATATCGGGCTCCTGGGTGTTGATTTTGGGGATAGGCGGAAAGATTGCAGCAGAACGCGGCCCTTGTCAAAGCCGACCGCTTGCCGGGCGCCGGGGCGGTGGCTATAGTGGGGTGCAAATGGCATCGTCCCTGCAGCCCGTCACTGCCGTCGTGCCCGAGCACCGCCTGATGCTCTCCGAGGTGCTGGATGCCTTGGTCGCCGACGGCCTGGCTTCCCGCGCCGACGCCGACCAGCTCATTTCCGACCGGCGCATGCACCGCACCGAGCAGCATCCCCTGGTGCTGATCGCCGACCAGAAGTGGAAGTCCAGGCAACCGCCCAGCAAGATTCTCAGTCTCGAGGCGCTGGCGGAGTGGCTGGCCGGCAAGGTCGGCATGGAATACTTCCATATCGATCCGCTCAAGATCAACTTCTCGGCGGTCACGGAGGTGATGTCGAACGCCTACGCGACCCGCTTCAAGATCCTTCCGGTCGAGGTCAGCACGCGGGAAGTGGTGATCGCCACCTGCGAGCCCTACATCCGGGAATGGGAAAAGGAGCTGAAGCAGATCCTGCGCCTGGACATCCGGCTCGTGGTCGCCAATCCGCTCGACATCAGCCGCTACCAGGTCGAATTCTACAATCTGGCGCGCTCGATCAAGGGCGCCGAGAAGGCCGGCGACCAGCGCTCGGGAATCGGCAACTTCGAGCAGCTCGTCGAGATGGGGAAGGCGAACCGCCAGCTCGACGCGAACGACCAGCACATCGTCCACGTGGTCGACTGGCTCTGGCAGTACGCCTTCGACCAGCGCGCGAGCGACATCCATCTGGAGCCGCGGCGCGACGCGGGCATCGTGCGCTTTCGCATCGACGGCGTGCTGCACCAAGTCTACCAGATTCCGATGCCGGTGATGGTCGCGATGACCAGCCGCATCAAGATCCTCGGGCGCATGGACGTGGTCGAGAAGCGCCGCCCTCAGGACGGGCGCATCAAGACGCGCACCGCCGGCGGCCAGGAGGTGGAATTGCGCCTCTCGACGCTGCCCACCGCGTTCGGCGAGAAGCTGGTCATGCGGATTTTCGACCCGGAGGTGATCGTCAGGGACTTCGGCGAGCTGGGCTTCTCCGAGGACGACAAGCAGCGCTGGGAACGGATGATCGCCTCGCCGAACGGCATCATCCTCGTGACCGGGCCGACCGGCTCGGGCAAGACCACGACCCTGTACTCGACGCTGCGCACGCTCGCCACCCCCGAGGTCAACGTGTGCACCATCGAGGACCCGATCGAGATGGTCGAGCCCGCGTTCAACCAGATGCAGGTGCAGCACAACATCGACCTCGGGTTCGCCGACGGGGTGCGCGCGCTCATGCGCCAGGACCCGGACATCATCATGGTGGGCGAAATCCGCGACCTCGAGACCGCGGAAATGGCGGTACAGGCCGCGCTCACCGGCCACCTCGTGCTCTCCACGCTGCACACCAACGACGCGGCCTCGGCGATCACCCGGCTGCTCGACCTGGGCGTGCCGCCCTACCTGCTCAACTCGACCATACTCGGGGTCATGGCGCAGAGGCTGGTGAGGACGCTTTGCAGGCACTGCAAGCAGCAGGTGCCCTACGAGGGACTGCGCGCCGAGGACGTCGACTGGGAGCAGTTCGTCGCGCCCTGGAAGGCGAAGCGCCCGGACCACGTCTGCTGCGCGGTAGGGTGCCTGGAATGCCGCAACACGGGGTATACCGGCCGCATCGGCCTGTACGAGATCCTGCTGATGTCGCCCGCGATCCGGCAGCTGGTCAACGGCGAGGCCGATGTCGCGCGCGTGCGCGACCAGGCCTACAAGGAGGGCATGAAGCCGCTGCGCATCAGCGGGGCGATGAAGGTCGCCCAGGGAATGACCACCTTCGAGGAAGTGCTCAAGGTCGCGCCGCCGCCCGGGCAGGCGTAGGCCGGACCGAGGCGTAGGTCGGACTGAGCGCAGCGAAGTCCGACACCTGTCGATCCGCCGCAGGAGAGCGTTGTCAATTCAGACAACCGAACTATGCGCTGAGCCAATCCAGCAGCCGGCCCGCGCAGATAAAAGTTCAAGATTCCCGGCGACCATCGTGCACTCACGGCCGCACGTGCCAGGACGCGTTCCTGATCATGCGGCCCCAGATCGCCTTGCGCTTGGTCGCCCAGCGCCACAGGCCGATGAGGCGGTAGACCGCGACGAGCTGGCGGTAGCCGAAGTTCTCGAGCACGGCGTAGAACAGCAGCGTGGGCAGGTTGCGCGGCCGGGTGTAGAGGTGGAAGGAGAGCTCCTCGAGCAGCATGGCGGTAACCGAGAGCAGCACGCCGAAGCCGAGCGCGACCAGGAAGAACAGCGCGAAGGCCTCGACCGATATCAGGCCGAAGACGAACCCGAGGGTCATGAGCACGTAGCCGCTCACCTCGGCGAGCGGCGAGAGCCACTCGAACAGGATCGCGAACGGCATCGCGAGCCAGCCCGGCGCGCCGCCGCGCCGATGGAACAGCAGCCCCCGGTTGTAGACGATGCTCTCCGACAGGCCGCGCTGCCAGCGCGCGCGCTGGTCCTTCAGCACGGAGAGGGACTCGGGCACCTCGGTCCAGCAGATCGGGTCGGGGACGAAGCTGATCCGGTAGCGCCTGCCCGCGGCGCGCTGCAGCCGGTGCAGGCGCACGACCAGCTCCATGTCCTCGCCCATGCAGTCGCCGCGATAGCCTCCGACCTCGATCACGCGGTCGCGGCGGAACACGCCGAACGCGCCCGAGATGAGCAGCAGCGCGTTGAGGGGCTCCCAGCCCAGGCGCCCGAACAGGAACGCGCGCAGGTACTCGACGATCTGGAACAGCGCGAGGGGCTTGCGCGGAAGATCGATTCCGGTCAGGAAGCCGTCCTCGACCCGGCAGCCGTTGGCGATGCGCACGGTGCCGCCGCAGGCGATCATCGCCGGCTCCTCCATGAACGGCTCGGCGATGCGCCACAGGCTGTCGCGCTGCAGGATCGAGTCGGCGTCCACCGCGCAGAACAGCGGATAGCGCGCGGCGTTGATGCCGCTATTGAGCGCGTCGGCCTTGCCGCCGTTCTCCTTGTCGATGAGCCGCAGGTTGGAGAAGACCGTCGATCGGTACACGCCGCGCACTTCCCTGCAGGGAATCTGCCTGCGGTACGCCTCGGAGAACGGCAGCATGCGGAACTCGCGCAGCAGGACCTCGAGCGTCCTGTCCTTCGAGCCGTCGTTGATGATCACGACCTCGTATTCGGAGTATTCGAGCTGCAGGATCGAGCGGATCGAGCCGCCGATGGTGGCTTCCTCGTCGCACGCCGGGACCAGGATCGAAATCGGCGGCTCGGCGCCGGTGTGCAGCCGAGGCTGCCAGTCCATGGCATGGCGGTCCAGGTACCGGTTCAGCGTCAGCAGCGCGACGATGCCGAGCAGGGTGTAGCTGCAGTTGATGGCGATGAAATAGCTCAGGTAGAACACCTGCGTGCCGTAGATGACGCCGGCGAGCGTCACGGCGCGCGCTCCTCCGCTTCGGCGTGCGCGAGCGCGTCGCGCCCGAAGCGGTCGGGAACGGCCTCGCGCAGCCTCGAGAGCTCTTCTTCGCCGAGAAACGGCAGCCGGACCAGCGTGCGCGCCGCGCGCATGCGCACCCACCACTCGCGGTCGCCCAGCGCCGCGACGAGCCGCGCCACGTCGTCGGCGCCGGCGACGTGTTCGAGGGCGCCGATCGCGCGCACCCGGACCTGCCAGCCGGGGTGTTCCAGGTAGCGCCGCACCAGCGGCGCGTCGCGCGGATCGCGCACCAGGCGCAGCGCCGCCTCGATGACCGGCTCGGGCGCTCCCGCCTCGAGGATCCTGCCCGCCCAGGTCGAGGTGCGGTCCGGGGGCAGCGCCTCGGCCAGGCGCAGCAGGCGCACCAGGTCGCCTCCGGCGGCGCGCGACATCGCGCGCTCCAGCGTCTCGGCGAGAACCCCGGCGTCCGCCGCGCGCAGCAGCGGAACCAGGTGGGCGAGCGACCAGTTCTCGCGGGCGAGCATGAGCGGCAGCAGCTCGGGCAGCGCGCGCGCCGGGTCGACGCGCATGACCGCGCGCACGGCGGTCAGCGAGATGGTCGGATTCGGGTCGCGGCACAGCGCGAGCAGCCGGTCCCAGCATTCGGCGGCGAGCAGATAGCCCGCGGTGTTGATCGCGAGGATGCGTTTCTTGCGCGGCCCGCGCAAGGCGAGCATCGCCCGGGCCGTGCGATCGAGCTTCGCGCGGCGCGCGAGCGCGTCGAGCCGCGCTTCGGCTTCGCCGCGGATCGACTCGCGCACCTCGTTCCACAGCGGCAGCACGAGCTCGCGCTCCGTCGCCGACAGCAGCCTCGGCACCGCGATGCGCTCGCCCGCGACGGTGCGCGCGAGCAGCGGCTGCCAGCGGGCGATGACCCGGCGCAGGCGGCGTTCGCGGGCGAGAAGCTGGAGCCGCAGCGCAGCGACCACGGCGAGCAACACGAGCGACAACGCAATGACGCCGAGCGCGATAACGAACACGGCGAACAGCAGCGGGTCAGAAAGCGTGCCGGAGGCCAATCCCGAACCCGCGACGCGTGTACAGATCGCCCTGGCGGTGGATCGTCACTTCCCAGGCGAACGACCAGGCAGGAGCGAACTCGTGCCTGCCCCCGAGCGACGCCCCGCGCACCTCGCTGACGAGCACTCCCGAGGGGAAGACGTTCTCGGCCTCGCGTCCGGCGTAAGCCGCGACGCCGACGAAGCTGCGATCGCCGTAGTAGTAGCTGCCCTGCAGCCGGTGGGCGGGATTGAACCCCGCGCCGTCGGGGCGGCCGAGGTAGAGGGAATAGGCCAGGCGATACGCCGAGAAGTAGCGCTCGAGCGTCGCGACGACGAGGTCGGTGCCGGTGCGCTCGAATTCGCTGCGGCGCACGCCGCCCTGCGCGCCCCAGCCGCCCTCGAAGCGGCGCTCGACCTGGACGAGCAGCGAGCGCCTGGCGAGAACGTGGTGCGTGGGGCTCGCGGTCGCTTCGAGCTGCACGCCCCAGCGCCCGAATGGCAGATAGGTCCCGGCCGCCGCTTCGCTGTCGGCCTGGCCGAACCGCTCGGTCGTGCGCAGCCGGCCGTAGAAGGAGCGCCGCGCCGCGTTGCGCGCCTCGAGATCGAGAGTGGTGCTGCGCCAGTCGCCGCGGCCCTGCGTGAGGCGCTCCACGGAACTCCCGATTTCCGCCTCGAACCCGTATCCCTGCGGCTGGGCGCACGCGGCGCCGATCGCATAGAGGCCTGCGGCGAATGCGCACATCGCGGCCGTGCGGCTCATCTGATCGGCTATTTCGTCAGGCGATTCACGCGGGCGAGGAATTCGTTCGGCTGGAAAGGCTTGGTGACGTAGTCGCTCGCCCCCGACTTGAACGCGCGCACGATGTCGTGCTCCTGCGACCTTCCGGTCAGCATGATCACGGGCACGCCCGCCCAGTCGGCGCGTCCGCGAATGCGCGCGAGCAGCTGGAACCCGCTCGCGTAGGGCATCATGATGTCGAGGACAGCGAGGCTCGGGGGCGGATTGAGGTCGATCAGCTTCTCGGCCTGGCGGCCGTCGCCGGCCAGCTGCACCTGGTATAGCTCGCGCTCGAGCAGATACTGGATGATGCAGCCGAGCTGATCGTTGTCCTCTGCGACGAGCGCAGTTCTCGGCCGCATCGGCGTGCCCCCACACACGGTGACAGGCTTGCCGCACGTGCAATTACCGTACCCGCCATGGCTACTGCGGCGATCCGCGCGCGGGCGCGAAAACGCCGGGCAAAACTTTCAATGCGGGGAAGGAATTACAAACCCGGCGCGCGCCTACTTGCTCCCCTGCGAGAGATAGCGCATGGCGCGCTCGAGGCCCTCGATCGTGGTCGGGTACATGCGCCCGCCCATCAGCTCGCGGACGATGCCGACCGACTGCCGGTAGGTCCAGATCTCCTCGGGCTCGGGATTCAGCCAGACCGCCTTCGGATAGACGTTCATCATGCGCTGCATCCAGACCGAGCCGGATTCGTCGTTCGCATACTCGATCGAGCCGCCGGGCTGCAGGATCTCGTACGGGCTCATGGTCGCGTCGCCGACGAAGATGAGCTTATAGTCGTGCCCGTACTTGTGCATGATGTCAAAGGTGCGGGTGCGCTCGGCATGGCGGCGCCGGTTGTCCTTCCACACGAAGTCGTAGAGGAAGTTGTGGAAGTAGAAGTACTCCAGGTGCTTGAACTCCGACTTCGCCGCGGAGAACATCTCTTCGCACAGCTTGATGTGGTCGTCCATCGAGCCGCCGATGTCCAGGAACAGCAGCACCTTGACCGCGTTGTGGCGCTCCGGACGCATGTGCAGGTCGAGCCAGCCGGCGTTTCTCGCGGTCTTGTCGATGGTGGTGTCGAGGTCCAGCTCCTCGGGCGCGCCGTCGCGTGCGAACTTGCGCAGCCGCCGCAGCGCGATCTTGATGTTGCGCGTGCCGAGCTCCACCGATTCGTCCAGGTTGCGGTACTCGCGCTGGTCCCAGACTTTCACCGCGCTGCGGTTGCGCGACTTGTCCTGGCCGATGCGCACCCCTTCGGGGTTGTAGCCGTAGGCGCCGAAGGGCGAAGTGCCGGCGGTGCCGATCCACTTGCTGCCGCCCTGGTGGCGCCCCTTCTGCTCCTCCAGGCGCTTCCTGAGCGTTTCCATGAGCTTTTCCCAGCCGCCCATGGCCTCGATCTTGGCCTTTTCCTCGGGGCTCAGGTTGAGCTCGGCCTGCTTGAGCAGCCACTCGAGCGGCAGGTCGAGGTTCTCCCCGGCGAGCGATTCGACACCCTTGAAGAACTCGCCGAAGGCCCGGTCGAACTTGTCGAAGTTCGATTCGTCCTTCACCAGCGTCGTGCGCGCGAAGTAGTAGAACTCGTCGATCGAGGGCGAGATTACGTGCTTCTGCATGCCCTCGATGAGGGTCAGGTACTCCTTGATGGAGACCGGGAGCTTCGCGTCCTTCAGCTTGAGGAAAAAATTCGCAAGCATGGCAAAGCTTCCGCTAGTTCCGCCCCTGGCGCGTCATGAACACCAGCCGCTCGAACAGGTGCACGTCCTGCTCATTCTTGAGCAGCGCGCCGTGCAGCGGGGGGATGATGGTCTTGCGATCCTTGCTGCGCAGGGTCTCGGGCGAGATGTCCTCCGCGAGCAGCAGCTTCAGCCAGTCGAGCAGCTCCGAGGTGGAGGGCTTCTTCTTCATTCCCGGCACCTCGCGCACCTCGAAGAACACCTCCAGCGCCTCGCGCAGCAGGGTCTTCTTGATCGCGGGGAAATGCACGTCGACGATGCGCTCCATCGTCTCCTTGTCCGGGAAGCGGATGTAATGGAAGAAGCAGCGCCGCAGGAACGCGTCGGGAAGCTCCTTCTCGTTGTTGCTGGTGATGAACACGATCGGCCGGTGCTTCGCCTGCACGAGCTCGCGCGTCTCGTAGACGAAGAACTCCATGCGGTCCAGCTCGCGCAGCAGGTCGTTCGGGA
>Ga0080064_1003738_pt1 | contig 21147 bp, 22 predicted proteins | sample Subgrocontami54m_FD_69260 | JGI IMG/M metagenome (GOLD analysis project Ga0080064, IMG submission 69260) | Subsurface groundwater microbial communities from S. Glens Falls, New York, USA - GMW46 contaminated, 5.4 m (SPADES assembly) (version 2) ...
TTAATTGCCTGCATTGGCAAAAACCGAGGGCTTGGGCTGAACAACGAACTGCTTTACAAAATTCCGGAAGATTTAAAAAGATTCCGGGAAGTTACAAAAGGCCACGCCGTAATTATGGGCAGCAAGACCTTTGAGTCCATAGGCAGGCCGCTACCCGCGCGCACAAACATCATTGTAACCAAAAAACCAGGCTACCAGGCTCCGGGGTGCATTGTCGTAAATTCGATAGATGACGCTTTTAGCAGAGCGCGTGATGTTGAACAGTCAGAAATTTTTGTAATTGGCGGCGCGCAAATTTACGCCCAAACAATAGAAAAGGCCGATAAATTGTATCTGACACTAGTTGATGGAGAAAAACCTGCCGACGCTTTTTTTCCGCCTTACGATGAATTTAAAAAAATCACCGCCCGAAGTGGTGGTGATTTTAACGGCTTAAAATATTCTTTTCTGGAATTGGGAAAATGACCCCGAGATGGGCACCTTCTCTGCTGCAGAGAAGGTGCCCATCTCTTTTTTTAGAAAATTGTTTTCCTGGTAATCCTTGGCCTGGGGTCTTTTTGTTTTAGGTAGATGTTTCCGGTTTTTCTGCTGTTGTAAGGGTTCTCGGCCGGGCCGGAAAGTTCTTCAAAAGTAAAAGCGCAAACCCGCATTCCGGGGTAAAGTGCCACGGGCATTACGCCTAAATTTCCAAGCTCCATAGTTGGCTTGCCGTCCCAGCCCGGGTCAAAAATAGAAGCCGTGCCGTGCACAATAATTCCTAAGCGCCCCAGGCTGCTGCGCCCTTCAATCTTACCCACAATATCATCCGCAATTTTTAAATTTTCTACGGTCGTAACTAAAGCAAAGTCCCCGGGCTGCATAATAAACGGCTCGCCTTTGGGGATAACAATTTCCTGCATAATCTTTCCGGTATCAACCGGGTTTTTTAAGTCCACATAAGCTACCCGGGAATGCTTAAAAACCGCGAAATGGTTACCCAAATGCAGGTCAATGGAACACGGGCCAAGCTGGGTTTTAAAGTCAGGCTTAGGGGTAATTGTTATGCGCCCCTGCTTGATAGCTTTTTTGATGTCTGTGTCAGATAAAATCATAGATTTATGAACTTACTCGCTTGGCCAATTGCTTCGTTATTTTACTGCGGTGTTTGTCGTCGTAGGTCAACCTACGCTTCAAACATCCTCGCAAAATGCCTCGCACTTGCCTCAACCGCGTAAGTCCTTGGAACAATTATGATATAAAGAGTCTACTACAACTTTAAAGAATTGACAAATTCCCAGAGTTTGATAATATGTCAACATGCATTCTAAATCCATCCGCATTAACATTATTAGCATTATTATCCCTGGACGCTTAGGCGCGCGAGTGAAGTTTTAGCTTATTAAACTTTCCACCTCTGCCGCTTAAGCGGCAGAGGTTTTTATTTTAACATTAAATATTGAATCTATGGCAAATCAAGCAATCCATTCTGAAAACGCCCCAAAAGCCGTTGGCCCGTATAGCCAAGCGGTACTAGCAGGCAATATTCTATTTTGCAGCGGACAATTAGGTATTGACCCCGTGAGTAATGAGCTGGCCCAAGGCTTTGAAGCGCAAGCAAGCCTGGCCCTAAAAAATTTACAGGCACTAATTGAAGCTGGCGGCTTTTCTTTAAACGAAGTCGTGCGCTGTGATATTTTTTTGGCAGATATTACCCAATTCCCTACTCTTAACGAACTCTACAGCAAATTCTTCTTATTTGAGCCCAAGCCCGCAAGACAGACCGTAGAGGTCAGCAATTTGCCCAAAAACGCGCTGGTGGAAATTTCCTGCGTGGCTGTTAAATCTTAAACTAATTTGATACTAGCCCCGTTAGAAATCACGAAATTCTGAAGGGGTGCTAATTGGCTTATATAATCAAACTAATATGATAATTTCTAACGGGGTGACTAAACCACCATACACAAAAAAATCTAAACTGCCGGTAAGCATGGAAAATATCTCGGCTGCAGAGGTAAGGCTCAAGGGGGTTGTAAAAACCACGCCTCTGGAATTAAGCGAGAGACTTTCCAAACAATACCATTGCCATGTTTATTTAAAGCGCGAAGATCTCCAAGCTGTCCGTTCCTATAAAATCCGGGGGGCTTACAATTTTATTAGTTCCTTAGGCGCCAAACAAAAAAAACAAGGGGTGGTCTGCGCCAGCGCCGGCAACCACGCCCAAGGCGTGGCTTTTGCCTGCGCGCGGGAAAAAACCCGCGGCATAATTTTTATGCCGCGCACTACGCCAAAACAAAAAATCCAGCGAGTCCAGCATTTTGGCAATGGCTGGGTGGAGCTTAAAATTTTAGGCGACACCTTTGACGAATCGAGCCGCTTTGCCAGGGAATTAGCCTTAAGAACGGACAAAGTCTTTGTCCACCCTTTTGATGACGCTTTGGTAATAGCCGGACAAGGCACAGTGGCGGCGGAAATTTTGAAACAATCAAACGGGCTTATAGATTATATAATCGCGCCGGTGGGAGGCGGAGGGCTCATTTCCGGCATGGCTGTATGCGCGAAAGCTATGAGTCCGCATACCAAAATTATTGGTGTGGAACCTAAAGGCGCGGCCTGTATGCTTTATAGCTTAAAGATGGGAAAAGCCTGCGAGCTTAAAAACATAGACAAATTTGTGGACGGAGCCGCGGTCAAGAAACCCGGCGAATTGAATTTTAAAATTACCCAAAAACTGGGAATGCAAATGCTCACCGCGGAAGAAAACCAGGTTTGTTTTGAAATGCTCAAGCTCTACCAGCAGGACGGAATTATTGCCGAACCTGCCGGGGCATTAAGTGTTGCCGCTTTGGATGAAATGAAAAGGCAAATCAAGGGCAAAACCGTAGTCTGTGTAATTAGCGGGGGCAACAATGACATTAGCCGCTACTCGGAAATTATGGAACGAGCGCTAATTTACCAGGGCCTTAAGCATTACTTTTTGGTGGAATTCGCCCAAAGGCCCGGCACGCTGCGCAGGTATTTGGACGAAGCCTTGGGGCCCGGAGACGATATTGTATTTTTTGAATACATTAAAAAAAATAACCGGGAAACCGGCCCGGCATTTATTGGCATTGAACTTAACCGCAAAGAAGACTTAAAACCCCTTCTAATGCGCATGGACAAAATCGGCATGACTTACCAACTCATTCATGCCGATTCCCCGATTTATAAATTATTTTTCTGAAGATGGTCGTCGTTATATCCATCAAAAAAGAATCCCAATTCCCTGGGATTCTTTTTTAGATCCTATTTATCCAATTAAACCTTCACCCTAATTCCCGGGCCCATTGTCGCGTTAATATAAACAGCGCCAATAAATTGCCCTTTAACTGCCTGGGGCTTGCTCTGAAGCAAAGAGTCGTAAAAAACTTTAAAATTTTCTAAAAGCTTTGCTGTTTCAAAATTGCTTTTGCCAATAATTTGGTGAATATTGCCGGAATCGTCGCTTTTAAAATTCACCTTGCCGCCGCTAATCTCCTTAATTAACGCCCCAATATTCGTTCCTACTGTTCCGGTCTTGGGGTTGGGCATAAGCCCCCTGGTGCCTAAAATTTTAGCAATTTGGCCTAATTTAGGCATTAAAGCCGGTTCAGCCACTGCCACGTCAAAGTCGGTTTTTTCCGTCTCTTTAATCTTCTTAATCAATTCCTCACCGCCAACTAAAAACGCGCCGGCATCTTTGGCTTCTTTTTCCTTTGCTTCGCTGACAAAAGCCGCGACTTTTTTAGTCTTGCCCGTCCCGTTTGGCAGCTGTGCCATACCGCGCACCGCTTGGTCGGTCTTTTTCGCGTCGATCATTGTTCTAACATGGACTTCAATGCTTCCCACAAACTTGGTATTGGCGGTCTTTTTGGCAAGTTCAATCGCCTCCTCGGGTGAATAAACTTTATCTTTTCCCACCAACTCACTATTAGCTCTTACTCTTTTTGCTGGTTTCTTCATAATTTTCCTTTCGTGGTATTAATGCCCCACTACGATACATCGCAGTATCGTAGTGCTAAGCTCCCACAAATTTAATTATTTCTTATTATATATAATACAGGCGATAAATCGGCACGCTACATCTGTGTAATCTGTTTCCAATCTGCGTATCTGTGGACTAAATCTTTTCGCTTTCCAAAAACTTTTGAATATCTTTGACTGTACTCATAAACTGCGCCGGGAAGATGATTGTAGAATTCTTTTCCACGGAAATTTCGGCCATAGTCTGCAAATTTCTAAGCTGAAGGGCTATGGGGTGTTTGGCAATTACGTCTGCCGCGTCCGCCAATTTTTGCGCGGACAAAAATTCGCCTTCGGCCGCAATAATTTTAGCGCGCTTCTCACGCTCGGCTTCGGCCTGCTTGGCCATGGCGCGCTGCATATTTTCCGGCAATTCAATGTCCTTAATTTCCACCAAAGATACTACCACGCCCCAAGGTTCGGTGTGCTGGTCCAGCACAGTGCCAATCTCCTGGTTAATGGTTGTTCGTTCGGAAAGAATTTCATCCAGCTGAAATTTGCCAACGGTATTGCGAATGGTCGTTTGGGCAATTTGGTTAATGGCGGACATTACATTTTCAATTGCCACAATGCTTTTTACCGAGTCTACAATTTTGTAATAAGCCACGGCGGAAATATCCACAGAGACATTGTCTTTGGTGATAATTTTTTGCGGCGGAATAGGCATAGTAATGGTCCTAAAATCCACTTTCCTCACCCACTCAATGTAAGGAATAATCCAGGTCAGCCCGGGCTCTTTTAGCCCGACAATTTTTCCAAACCTAAAGACCACGCCTTTTTGATATTGCTGAATGACGCGGAAACCGGGAAGGACGATGAAGATAAAAACTAACAATGCAATGTACCACATGGAATTTTAGTTAAAAATTAAAAGTTTAAAGTGTAAAATTATAGAGTTTTTGCTTTGCAAAAACACCTAAATTTTTAATTTTGCATTTTTCACTTTGCACTTAATCTATTACTTCCACTCCCATGCTCCTAGCTGTGCCGCGGATAATTTTGTCTGCCGCTTCCAGGGAGTTGGCGTTTAGGTCGGACATTTTTTTTTCGGAGATTTCGCGGATTTGTTTCTGAGTGATCTTGCCTACCTTAGTAGTAAGAGGGTTAGCTGAACCCTTGGCCAAGCCAATCGCTTTCATAATTAAGTTGGAAGCCGGCGGGGTTTTTAAAATAAAAGTAAATGAGCGGTCTTCAAAAACCGTCATTAACACCGGAATGACCGTGTCGCCCATTTCGCGGGTCTTGTCGTTAAACTCCTTAACGAACGCGGCAATATTAATGCCGTGGGGCCCGAGTGCCGTCCCTACCGGAGGAGCAGGCGTAGCCTTGCCCGCCGGAAGCTGTAATTTAATTTGAACCTTTACCTTTTTTGCCATAATGTTTGATGGTAGACCGCTGTTTTTTCCATCCCGAGTGCATCCGAGGGATCCCTTACTGCCGATATTTTAAGGACAAGGGATTCCTCACTGCGTTCGGAATGGTAAAAACTTTTTAATGCGATCGAGACCCCGGTAAAAACCAGAGCCAACCATTCCTTTCTATAATTTATTTACTAATTTCAACTGTATGCTCTGGGGTATAAGCTTTTCCGCTTATCTTAATTACCTTGCCTTGTTTCATCGCTTCTTTAACTTTTTGCAAATAGGGTTTTATCCTGGCTCTGAGAAAAAGCAGAATAACAATATATAGAAGAAAAATTCCTAAAGCGCTAAACAATAAAGCCTGCGATAAAGAACTTGGCTGGTAAATATGAAACCCGACGCCTAAACCACAAAGGACTGCTATAAAAATTCTAAATTTTTTTCCAAAAAGTAAAAATAGTCTATTATTAAAATGGGAAAACTTGTAAGAATCATGGGTTTCTTCAAAAGTATAGTATCTGCTAGAAACAGACTGAATCTTTTCGGTGCCGAAATTTGGGGAAAGATTATTCATAAATTAGATTTTTTTAACCTGCAAAAAGTCCAATTCTACGGGGGTTTCGCGGCCAAAGATGGTAACCATAACCTTTACCTTGCCGTGTCCTTCGTCTATTTCCCCTACTTTGCCTTCGTAGTCCTTAAACGGCCCGTCGGTAATGCGCACCAGTTCACCCACGACAAAGTCCACTTTGAATTTTGGTTCGTCCGCGCCCATGCGCTTTTTCAAATAATTCAGCTCTTCGTCGTCTATTGGGCTTGGAATTGTGCCGCTGCCCACGAACCCGGTAACGTTTGGGGTGTTACGAACCACGTACCAGGAGTCGTCTGTAACTATCATATCCACCAGCACATAGCCGGGAAAAATTTTCTCTTCCACGGTGGTGCGCTTGCCGTCCTTGATCTTAATTTTTTTCTCTTTCGGGACGATGGCGTCAAAAATTTTGTCCTGCATGCCCATGGACTCAATACGCTGTTTTAAATTCCACGCCACGCTGTCTTCGTAGCCGCTGTAAGTATGGAGGACATACCAATGCCGCTCGCCTGTTACTTGTTGCCTGCTCATATATGATTTAAGAAAATAATGGCTGCGCTAATTATAAAAAATACTTCAAAATAAAAAGTTATAGATTTAGTGTAAAGCTTTGTAAACTTCCACCAATAGGCAATAAAATTATTTTCTTCAATGTTCGGCAAAACTATTGCCGCGTCTTTGAAAGCATAAAGTTTTTTACTAAAAGGCCATAACCACATGACGCCGTATTCAATAGAGTCTAAAGTAAAATGAGTCCAGCTTCCCAGCCAAACAATTAAACCAAAAAATTTAAAAAATTCACTGGGAGCCAAAAAATATATCGAGAGCCCGGCAATCAGCCAAAGCAATGGCGCGTGGCTGTAAAATTTTTTGTGGTCGTTCTTATTTGGATCTTTAAAAATAAAGGCTTTCTCTTTAAAAAACACCAGGAACGTATCTAAATCCGGAGCGAAGCTAAAAAATGTACCCCACAATACTAACTGATTCAATTGGGAAGGATCCAAATCAGGCTTGGCTATTTTTAAAAAACTATAGGCCGCTAAGTAACCGGCCGCAACATGTCCGGGTGGCAACATAAGACCTCTTGCAAAATAAGCTTTTGAGATAATTTTTACAAACTTCGAGCGAAAAATCCGAATAACCGACGATGTTTAGCCTTTAGAGCTAAACGGAGAAGGTTTGAGGATTTTGCAGCCGAAGTTTGGAAAAATTGGCCAAAATGTTATTTGGCAATAGGTCTCCAAAATTATTTATTGATGATGGCCTCAAAACCTTTGAGCAAACCAAAGTCAACAGCGCCTAAGTAGAATGCCACGCCCATGCTGAAAAGGATTACTATAATGCTGTATTTAATAGTTTCGTTTCTGCTTGGCCAAACCACTTTTTTTAACTCGCTCCAAACTTGCCGGAGGAATTCCATAAATTGATTGAGTTTTAAGGCTTTTTTAAAAGGCCCTTGCGGCCTTTACCGCTTTATAATACCACAACCGCAAAACCCTTGTCAAATTGCCAAATGTAGATAAAAAATTGACTTGTCCGCTCTGTTCAACTATCATCTCTTTTATCAACCTCCGCAAGGAGGAAAGGAGGAACAGTGCCAGTGGGGCGTTGGCTGGCAACCAGAGGGATTTGGGATCGTACCCCAACGAGCGCAAGCTCGGCGTGGCATCTAAAAGCCGTGGAGCACCCTCGCTCCCCACTTACCCCAACAAAAGGGCATCCTGATTTTCCGGATGCCCTTCTCCTTTATTATAAAAGAACTCGCGAATACCCCACTTTCTAAAAAAAGCCAAAGTATGTTAGCGAGGCTTTTGCGATAAGTCAAATAACTATTACCTCCAACCTCTTGAAATAATGAATCATAAAATGCTAGAATAGCCCAAAGTTATCGCAGTCCAAACGAAATCCACAAGGGAGGATAGATGAGAAGACAAAGGAAATCAAGAAGGGCGGCATTAGGGTTACTGGGTTTCTCGTTCGTTACATTAGTTGCGGTCGTGTGTCTTTTTACCGCAATTTTTGAATCGGCGGGCGAACACCAGTTCCGGCAAGCTTTTGGGATACTCGTCTCAGAAGATATCTTCAAGAATATGGAAGTCCCTGTCTTGCTTAGGGACTTACCGGATGTATCTGTTGAAGATTTCTTCCAGGTAACAAAAAACGGGCCGGCACCCAAGATGAGTAGCATTGAAGAGAACCGGGGTAAGCTGGAAAAAGCCAGGGGCAAAGGATATTCTGCGCAGGTTGAATGTTCAGAAGTTTACCTCCTTCAAAAGGGTAAATTTCTGTACATCGCCTTCTATGGGCAGAAAGGTCTGGGCGTCCACCCAACCAATATCCAATCGGGGTTGGTTTTCGGCACCGATTTTCCCCAGCCCGAACTGCAGAAAAGAATTTTCTCGGTGAATCTCTCTGTGGAAGACATAGCTCCCGAACGGCTAAGGTCGTATGGACCACCACGCTGGGATCTATACTCCTCCACAATGACTCCCCTGGTCGGAATCTGGCATCGCGACTATCCAGCTCGTTCCGACTTGGAATTTTCTGCAAAAATCCTACTGTGGATTTACGGGATAGGCGGCCTACTCCTGATTCTAACAGAAACAGTGCTGGCTATGGTCGCAGTGGCCAGCTTCTGCGCAGGACTTTGGCTCCTTTTCCGTTAACTCCAAAAACTCTGTTTTCCCTGGCGGGTCCGCAACTGCCAGGGGAGTTTTTTTAAATGTTTTCCTGTCAAAAATTCTGCGCGACGGTTAAAACATTCTTGAGCAACATAGCGACAGTGACCGGGCCGACGCCGCCGGGGACGGGAGATATGTAGCCGGCGATGTTTTTAACGGATTCAAAGTCAACGTCGCCCACTATGCCGCTGTCGGACTCGGAGGTGCCGGCGTCGATGATGGCACAACCGGATTTGATAATGTCGCCAGTTATAAGTTTTGCTTTCCCGACTGCGGAAATAATTACGTCCGCGGTTTTTGTTAAAACCGAAATATCCTTGGTGTTAATGTCCGCCACTTGCACGTCCAGTCCTCTTTGTTTGAGTAAAAAACTAACCGGCCTGCCAACTAATTGTCCTTGGCCAATAACTACAATTTTTTTATTTTTCAAATCTAAATTCACGGAATCCAATAATGCCACAACTGCCGCGGCAGTGGGAAAAATTAAATAAGGCTGGCCGGAATAAAACTTTTTAGTATTTACTTCTCCGGTGGAGTCAACGTCAATTTTTGGGTCAATGGCGTTTAGGACCGCGGCGCGGTCTAAAGCGGGAGGCAATGGCAACTGGACAATTAAACCGCACAGGTTCGGTTCTTTGTTGAGTCTCTCAATCTCAGCGACTAAATCCTGAGTGGTGATGCTGGCCGGAAAATCCGCGCGCTTAAAGCTGATCCCAATTTGTTCTGCCAGCCGGCCTTTCATTTTTACGTATTGCGCAGAAACCTTATTGTCCCCTACTAAAACGTCGCAAAATACCGGCTTAAACTTTAGCTTAGCCGTTTCTGCTTTGAGCTTGTCTAAAATATTTTGCGATAGCTTCCTGCCGTCTATGATCATAATATCTCAACTATAACTGATGTCAGTATAACAAATCTGGTTAATTTTTATAGTTATAGTTATTGTTTATAGCGATTCTTCGCCCACCATTCCAAAACTTGTTTTGCCACGGGCACGGCGGCAATGTGGCCCTCGCCGCCGGCTTCCACAAGAACGGTTATCACAATTTGCGGGTCTTCAAAAGGCGCGTAGGCAGTGAACCAAGCGTGGGTTCTTAAAGGATCAGAGCCGTCAAACTGGGAAGTGCCGGTTTTACCGGCCGCGGAGATTGGCAAAGTGGCAAGCTGGCGGCCCGAACCTTTTACCACCGTGTCCCTCATTCCTTCTTGGATAATTTTTAAGTTCTCGTCTGATATAAATTTATTCACTAAAACTTGCGGCTTGGATTCAAAAACTATTTTACCGGTGGTGCTGTCCACGACTTTATTTAGCACAGTAGGCTTAAAACCAATGCCATTATTGGCAATAATTGCGGTCCACTCGGAAACCTGAAGCGGTGTAGCCAGCATATCGCCCTGCCCAATGGCTATATGGTAAGTATCGCCCAAATACCACTTGCTTAAAATAGCGTCACTTTTATAGTATAAAGCTTTCCAAGCGGGATCCGCCACCAAGCCTGATTTCTCCCCGGGCAAATCTATTCCGGTAATTTTTCCTAAATTAAACTTCCTGTAATATTCCGCCAGCTTCTCGGCTCCTAATCCGGTAATTGTTGATGAATGCGGGTTGCCGCCGGCAACAGTATAAAAATAAATGTCTGAACTTTGTGCTATTGCGCTGGTAATAGTCATGGGCCCGAGCCCCTGGCGCTTCCAACCGTAAAAATTATAATTAATGGAAGGATCATATTGATTCGGAATTACCAGTACGCCATTGTCATAAATAACGGTTGAGGGGTTCACAACTCCCTCTGAAAGCGCCGCGGCAGCCACCATAGGTTTAACAGTAGAACCCGGCGGGTAGGTGCCGACAATCACGCGGTTAAACAATGGCAAACTTTTATCTGTTAATAATTTATTATAATCTTCCTGGGAAATACCGCGGGCAAATAAACTATTGTTAAACCCCGGCAAACTCAAAAACGCCAAAACCTGGCCATTTTTAGGATTCATTGCCACAGCCGCGGCTTTAGTTTTCGCGTTGCCCCTGCTTTTTAATGCAGAATAAAGCTGATCCTGAAGCTCTTTGTCTATATTAAGAATTAAAGACTGCCCCGGCACAGGGTCGTTCTCTCCCAATAAATTTAAAAGCTTCCCCGAAGCGTCAACCTCCAATAAATTCTGCCCGTTGCTGCCGTGCAAATATTTTTCGTACATTGACTCAATACCCGACTTCCCAATAAAGTCAACGCTTTCATATTTACCTGGGTCAATGGACTTAAGATCTGCTTGGCTTATAAGGCCGGTAAACCCTAAAACGTGGGAAAAAATTTCCGGCTCCACGTAGTCGCGAACCGGAATTTTTTGCATACTAAACCCCGGAAACTCCGCCGACCGGGTATCAAATAAAATACTTTTTTCAGAACTCTGGTTCTGGGCGATTAAAATTTGCTGTACGGACTTCTTGTCCGCGTTTGCTAGCTTGCTTCTCAAGTCATCTAAATTTAAGCCTAAACCTTCTGCTAATTTTTGCAGTTCGTTATCTAACCCCTGTTTAGGCAAGTCAAAAGGAACCGCCACCAAATTAAAGCTGGCGGTATTTTGCGCCAAGGATTTGCCGTTTCTGTCCAAAATTAGGCCGCGCGGCGCCAATATCGGCTGGCTCCGGACGCGATTATTCTCCGACAAAGCCCTAAAGCTGGAGCCCTTAATTACTTGCAAATAAAAAATTCTTCCCACAAAAACCGCGAAACAAACAGCCAAAAGCAGGCCCAACCATATTTGCTTTGGGATATTTCTGTCGCCGCTAAAAGGATCTTCAATAAGACTCTGCGAATCCGCTGCTGATTCTTCAAAGTCTAATCCACTTTTCCTTTTTTGGGGCTTTGAAGTTGTATAAATTTCAAAAGGATTTTTCATAGAGTATTCTCAAATATACAAATTGCCGCAAATATACAAATAGCTCTTGGACGCGCAGGGATGTAATAGAATTGATTTGTATATTTGCGTTTTATTTGTATATTCGCGATTACTATCAAAAACGATAGGTAATTTTCTGAATAAATTTCTGCAAAAACTCCTTAAGAAGCAGCATTGGGAATAGCAACAATAAGTTGTACAAAAATTGGATTAAAAATTGGCGCTTAAATAAACTCAAGTTAACATAAGACGTGCTTAGAAGTCCGGATTTTAAAATAATAAAATCGTAAAACCATAGAAATAAATCTAAAAATAAAACGGAAAAAAACAGCGCTCCAGCCAAAAATTTCCAATTTATATCCAGAACGGCAAAATTTTGAACTACAAGGTTTAAGCAAAAGCCGAGCAGTAAAAACGCGAAAGCGTAGCCGCCAAAAAAAGCTCCGGAATAAAAATCTAAAAAAAATCCCGCCAATATTGCAATGAAAAAAAAGTCAAAAGCCCCTTTCTCCAAAGCAAAGAGGACTACTATAATCAACAAAAGATTGGGAATTACTCCGTGAATTTGAAAAAAAGAAAACACCCCAATATTTAAGGAAAAAAGTAAAAAAATAAAAATTAAATAGACGAAATACTTCATAGAGTGTTCGCGAATATACAAATACAAACAAATATACAAATCAATTCTAATACATCCCTGCGCGTCCAAGAGCTATTTGTATATTCGAGATTACTACTTATGGTTTAACAGCAAAAACAAACGTTAAATTGTTGAAATCCACGGGGCTGAGCAGGGTGGTTTTTTTAAATAAATCATTGGGCCCGGAAATGGCGTCCCCTACCTCGCCGATAAGAATATTTTTTGGTATCTTGTCATTAATTCCCGCCGTCACGACTAAAGAAGATTTGTCCACGCTCGCGTTCTGGGGCAGTTGGTCCAAAATTAGCCCCGAGCCAAACGAGCCCCTAACAATAGCATTGATTCCCGTTTTGCTGAGTTTGGCGTCTGTGGAAAATTGCGAGCTAACCGCCAACAATGCGGTGCTGGAATTTTTACTCGCATATATTATTTTTCCAACCAAATAGCCGCTGGCAACAACCACATTGCCTTCGGCTACTCCCTGATTCAAACCACAGTCAAGCACAATAGCCTCTGCCAGGCCAAAAAAATTTTGAGACAATACCGTGCAGGGAGTTAATTGTTGTTGGGCATTCTTATAAAACCCCAGCTCTTTCCTTAAAGTTTCATTTTCCTTTTCTTGGTTGTCAAAATTCACCAAACTTTGCTCCAATAAGGCGACCTTGCCGCGCAACTGAATATTCTCCTGTGAAATTTTTCTTAGCTGGTAGATAGTTGCGAAAAAATTTCTAACCGGCGAAAAAACTGCCTTTGCAATACGGATTACGGGCTGAGGGGACTTCAAAAAAACTGTTTTTATAGGATAAAGCCAGCCCTTAACCTGTAAAAATACAGCCGCGCAAATTATTACAATGCCAACCGCAAACCAAGCGAAGGCTTTGGTGTAAATAAATCTCATAGAGTAATCTCAAATATACAAATTATGGCAAATATACAAATAGCTCTTGGACGCGCAGGGATGTAATAGAATTAATTTGTATATTTGCGCTGGATTTGTATATTCGCGAATACTACTTCGGGATTTTACCAAATTCAGCGGGAATTAAAACGTCTTTCAAAGATTCCAGGTTATCCACCACCACTCCGGCTCCCCTTACTACGCAAGTCAAAGGATCCTCCGCAACCGTTATAGGCATAGAAGTAGCTTCGTGGACTAACTTGTCCAATCCCCTAAGCAGTGCGCCTCCCCCGGCCAGCACAATTCCTTTATGCATAATGTCCGAAATTAATTCAGGGGGAATTTCCTCAATCACGCTTTTAATATTGTTAACGATTATCCGAAGGCTATGCATAAGAGCCTCTCTCACCTGGGCGTCTGTAATTAGAACTTCTTTGGGCAAGCCGCTGACCAAATCACGGCCCCGCATAAATGCGCTCAAAGGTTCGTCTAACGGGTAAGCGCTACCGACTTTTATTTTAACTTCTTCAGCCGAACGCTCCCCGAGCAGCAAATTAAATTTTTCCCGGGCAAACTGGATAATATTTTCATTCATTTCATCCCCGGCCACGCGGATGCTTTTTGAAATTACAATGCCGCCCAAAGAAATAACCGCAATCTCCGTTGTCCCGCCGCCAATATCTACAATCATGCTCCCTGTTGGGTCCTGCACCGGCAATCTGGCGCCAATTGCAGCGGCCATTGGCTCCTCAATTAAATAAGCCCAGGCAGCGCCAGCGTTAATAGCCGCGTCCTGGACCGCGCGCTTTTCCACTTCCGTCACGCCGCAAGGGATGCCGATAATTACCCTGGGCCTCCTTAAAAAAGCAAAACCGCCGCCGTGGACTTTGTCTATAAAATAACGGAGCATGGCTTCCGTGACCTCAAAGTCGGAAATCACCCCGTCAACCAAGGGCCTGGTGGCAACAATATGCGGCGGCGTGCGGCCAACCATGCGCTGGGCTTCGGTGCCAATGGCCAAAATTTGCTTAGTGCGGCTGTTAATGGCCACCACCGAAGGCTCATTGATTACAATGCCCTTGCCCTTAACATAAACCAGGGTATTGGCCGTGCCCAGGTCAATCCCAATGTCCTGGCTGAATTTTTGAAAAAAACGTTTGAACACGATTGTAAAATTAAAATTAAAAAATCAAAACGCAAAATTTCAATGTAAAATTCAAAACTCAAATCATTTTACATTTCAACCTGTCATTTTGATTTTTGATTTTTACATTTTGAGCTGTTCTATCAACTCTGAAATTTTGACTAACTTGCTTTCCTGAGAAGATCTTTTCTTTATTTCCACAGACTGTTCCTTCAAAGTTTTCTCCGACACCAGCACCCTGTATGGGATCCCAATTAAATCTGCGTCCGCGAATTTCGCACCGGCGCTCAAAGGGCGGTCATCATATAATACCTCAATCCCGTCTTTTAATAAAGACTGGTAAATTTTCTCCGCTTCTGCTTCTGCGCCTTTTAATGCTAAAAGATGCACCTTAAATGGCGCCACGACTTCCGGCCAAATTATACCCCTCTCGTCATTGTATTTTTCCACAACCGCAGCCATGCTCCGGCCAATGCCAATTCCGTAGCAACCCATATAGTAAGGCTTTTGCTTGCCGTCCTGGTCCGTGAACTCCGCTCCTTTCATTAAATTAGTATAGTGATAACCCAACTGGAAGACGTTGCCGACTTCAATACCGCGCTTTTCAATGAGCTTGCTTTTTCCATCAGGAGAGACATAGCCTTCTTTGGCAAGCGCAATGTCATAAAAAGTCTCGGGCTCTGGCAAATCCCTGCCGAAATTGATATTAGTTGAATGGTAGTTTGTCTTATTCGCCCCGCATTCAAAATTCTGCCGCCCTTTCAACGACTCATCCATAATAATTTTAACTTCTTTGGACAAATTCAAAATACCCGCGTAGCCGACTTCCGCGCCCGTAACTTTCTTTACAACTTCCGGGCTGGCTAATTTTATATCCACGCAAACAACTGCGTGCTTTAATTTGACTTCGTTAATGTCGTAAAGGCCGTTTACAGCCGCGGCCACCACTTGGCCTTTGTCAGTTTCAAAAAGAATGGTCTTGGTGGTTTTCTCCACCGGAATATTTAAAAATTTGGCCAATTCTTCTACGCCAATTATCCCAACGCCTTCCACGTCTTGGCGCTCCTTAATTTCTTCTCCGCCTTTTTCCCGATGCCGAATGAACTTGGCAATATCTTCATGCGCCGCGTAAGCACCGTCCTCTGTGGTAAAATACCGGCTTTCACCTTCTTTTGATTCTACTATAAATTCGTGGCAATATTCCCCGCCAATGTAGCCATTGTCTGACTCGACAATAGCGGTTTTTAGCCCCATTCTCTCAAAAATCCTGCTGTAAACTTTTTTCATTTGCTCATAAGTAACTTTAAAATCCTCTTCGCTTACATGAAAAGAATAGCCGTCCTTCATAATAAATTCGCGTACGCGCAAAAGCCCGCCGCGCGCGCGAAGTTCGTCTCTAAATTTGCTGGAAAATTGGTATAAATGGAAAGGCAAATCTTTGTAGCTTACCTCAAACTTGCGCACTAAATCCACCAGCATTTCTTCGGCCGTGCCGCCCAAAGCGAATTCGGCGCCGCGGCGGTCTTTAACTTTCATTAACTCAAAACCTGTGGTGCTGGTGCGGTTAGTTTCTTTCCATAATTCCAAAGGATGCAGTATAGGCGCCAGCATTTCCTGCGCTCCGCCTGCGTCCATTTCTTCTTTTACTATCTTAATAATTTTCTGCTGAACCTTCTGTCCTACGGGCAGAAAAAACAATCTTCCGGCCACGGATTCGCGAATGTAACCGGCCTGCTTAAGCAGCCTAGCTGAAACTAATTTGTCTTCATCCGAAACCGTCTTGCTGGTTTTTAAAAAATATTTACTTTGTCTCATAGATCACAGATTATTCGCGGATTGCGCTAATTTCGCAGATCGCTCGTTAATTATTCTTTTTACTAAAACTTTATTATGCGTAAAAACAATCAATAAACCCAGAGGTAAATTATTATTTTTTAAATACGCCAAGACCTGATAAAAATGTTTCTGATATATCCCTTCAGCCACCTTTAATTCAATGATTATCTTAACTTCGCCACACTGGACTAAAAAATCAATATAGAAACCGGAAATTATTTTGCCTTCGTATACGAGATTGGAATACAATTCCCGTAAAACTTTAAAACCCAAAGCTTCTAATTCCGCGGCCAAAGCTTTCTGAAAATCTTTTTCTTTATAGCCATAACCTAGAGTATTGTAAACCTTTTGAGCGCCGCCGATGATTTTCTTGGTTAAATCCTCGTATAAGTATGCCATCTTGATTAGCATTATTTACTTCATTGGCGATTAGCGATATCTGCGTCATCAGAGTCCTATCTGCGATCTTTAATCCCTATGTCTCGGCGATCAGCGTTGTCTGTGCAATCTGCGTTTTTATCTGCGATCTTAAAAGCCTTTCACATCCTTAATTGTAACCGCCAGCATCAGTAATAACAATAACACAAATCCCGCGGTGTTTACGAATTGTTCTATTTTTTGATTATTCCTACGCCCTCGAATTTTTTCTATCAGCAAAAATACCACTCTGCCGCCGTCCAAAGCCGGAAAAGGCATAATGTTTAAAACCGCCAAATTTAAACTCAAAAAAGCCGCGAATTGCAAAATATAAATAAAACCCATACCCGCTACCTCTCCTGTCAATTGCGCAATCTTTACCGGCCCGCTCAAATTACTAAGCCCGATTTTTGCCGTAATTAACCCATACAAACCGCTAAAAATTGATCCCAATTGGTTAACGGTTGCCTTCGCGCCTTCAAAAAAAGCCAAGTACCAAGGAAACTGCAATTCACCGACATTCTCCAAAGCAATTCCGGTAGGTCCTTGGTCAGGAGCGGGATTGGCTAAAGAATTAACTTTTACATTTACAATTTCCTTGCCGCGCTTTATTTCAAAAGCAAACTGATTGCCTTTGTGGGATTTAATGTAATCCTGCATTGACTGTAAATTATTGAATTTGATGCCATTGATAGACAATAAAATATCCTGCGCTTTAACTCCTGCCTTATCTGCCGGCAAATCCTTAACCACTTCCATAATAATAATTTGGGGATTTTTTAAGGTTGCTCCGGCCGGCACGTTTATGCCGGAACCAAAAACAGCGGGCAGGCCGATTATGAAGCCAACGCTAATTAAGACCCAAGCCAAAATTACGTTCATACTTACGCCCGCCACCAAAGTAGCAAAACGGGCTCCAAAGGAGCGGTTAATAAAACTCCTCGGGTCTTCCTCGTGTTCGTTATTTTCTCCTAGAATTTTCACAAATCCGCCAAGAGGAATGAGATTTATGGAATAGAGGGTATCTTGGTCGGGCGAGGTCTCGGAGGATATTAACGATTGTTTGGGATGGCCCCAAATCGTTCTCCTCTTTCCATTTATTTTCTGTATGCCAAAAATCCTTGGCGGAAAACCAAAACCGAACTCCTCCACCTTCATGCCGCTCTTCCTAGCCACAATAAAATGCCCAAACTCGTGGACAAAGACGAGGACGCCGAGTATTACGATAAAAATCAAAATTGTAAAAATCATAAATCTAAAATTTCTAAACCGTCATTATTTCCTTTTCCTTGCTTTCCGCGTGCTTTTTAATTTCACTGTTATATTTGTCAACGACTTCCTGCAATTTTTTCTGTCCTGTTTCCAAATCGTCTTTGCTTATATTTTTGTCGCCTTCGGCTTTTTTCATTTCTTTGTGAATGTTCTCCCGAACGTTGCGGATGCCAATTTTGCCTTTTTCCGCTATTTGCCCAACGAACTTCACCATTTCTTTCCTGCGCTCTTCGTTTAAAGCCGGCAAAATAATGCGAATCACATTGCCGTCGTTGGAAGGGTTAAAACCCAAATTTGCCGCCTGAATAGCCTTCTCTACTGCCGGAAGCTGCGACTTGTCCCAAGGCGCAACCGTTAAAGTCCGCGCATCTGACACCGTGACTGAAGCCACGTGCTCAATGGGCATTTTACTTCCGTAACTTTCCACTAAGACCGTATTTAACAGTCCCGGGTTTGCGCGTCCGGTACGTACGCCCGAGAGCTCGTGAAAAAAATGTTCAATGGCTTTTTCAAATTCCGGTGCGTGTTTTGCTAAAATTTGTTCAATCATAAAATAAAAGTTAAAGTGTAAATCTCAAAATGCAAAATATAGGTGTCCCGTAGGGACTCAATAATTTTACACTTTGATTTTTTAATTTTGCATTACTGCTTGTTCACATATATCCCCGCATAAATAATTTGCGGCAACCCTGGGTCCACCAAAATACAATTAACATAACCGTTAGTGGAAATGCCTTGGGTCTGCCAGGAACTCCCTGCGTCCGTGGATTTATAAATAGTCGCGCCCACGCTCACAAAAACCAAATTGCTGCTATTACCGAGCTTAACGGCCATAACCTGGGCGTCGCTGATTTTTACGGGCAGAGCTAAACTGGCCCAAGTCTTGCCGTTATCTACAGTTTTATATAGCCCCTTGTTAGAAGTAATATAAATTAAGCTGCTGGTTAGGCTGTCCACAAAAAAGTGATTAAAAGATTTTTCGTTCCCGCCGCCGCCTATATAGTCAATAACTTTGGAAACGGTCAGCCCGGCGGTTAAATCTTCAAAATTCAGGCCGAAGTCCGAAGATTTAAACAAACCCTTGCTCCGAAACAAGACATACAGGCTGCCGTTTTGCCAGGTTATTTCCTGCGCCCGGTCGTTAAAATTTTGGGCAAGCTGCCAGCTCATTCCGCCGTCCGCGCTCTTAATAAGATTGCCCGAACTGCTGCCAATGACTATCTGACTGGGGTTTAGAGGATTAACGGCAATAGCGCGAACCGGATTATTTTGCGTAGATTCATTATAAATTTCCTGCCAGCTCAACCCTCCGTCCGTGGTTTTTAGCACCTTGCCCAAATTACTGTACATACCGGCCGCGTAAATCTGTTTCGGGTTATGGGGATCCACCGCCAAATCATAAACTAAAATTTTAGAGAGTATCTGCTTCCAGTTTGCCCCGGAATCGTCCGACTCATAAACCCCGCCGTCAAAGCTTCCGGCATAAACAACCTCATGATTAGCAGGGCTTAAAGCGATCTTGGAGATGTTTGAGCTGGATAAATTTATTTTGGCGGCTTTAGCGCCATTGCTAAATTGCCAATCCGCCCCGCCGTTAACCGTTTTGACAACGCCGCTTGGAACCGGAGCGCTGAAAATATTGCAGCCGGCGGCTAATAAAATTATAGACAGAAACAATAAAATTTTGTTTTTCATAACTATTCGCAAATATACGAATTGCCGCAAATATACAAATGGCTATTGGTCACGCAGGGATATACTAGAATTAATTTGTATATTTGCGCTGATTTGTATATTCGCGATTACTAATCAAACTTTAAGAAATAAACTCTGCAAAATTAATTTTTTATTTTTATTCTTCTTTAAATCTGCGTGCGCTTCTGTTAAGGCCGAAAGAGCTTTATAGCTCCCTGGCGAATTCTTTAGCTCTAAAAACTGCCACGAACACCAGTCCGTTATCTTTTTTTCCAAAACCTGCTGCTCATCCGCGGCGTATTTGGCAATAGACAAGAGCCTTTCAGCAATTCCATAACTCTTGATGTTTTTAAACTCCTCAATCACCGCTGTCTGTTCGTCTGCGCTTTGCGTATTTTTTGTTAAAGCCATTAACTTTGCCGGCGAGCCAAAACTCAAAGCCAAAATGTTTGCGCCAACACTCAAACCCTGATGCTGGGCAAAGGCTTTTAACTGCTTCTCCGAAAATCCGCTAAAACTGAAAAGCTGGCAGCGCGATATTATTGTAGGCAAAAGCTTTCTGGAATTGGAAATTAAAATAATTACCGTGCTTTCTGGCGGCTCCTCCAAACTTTTTAAAAGAGCGTTGCTGCTTTGCATGTTTAAATTCTGCGCGTTGTTAATTACGGCAACCTTTTTCTGCCCCAAAAACGGCCGTAAACTCAAGCGCGCAATAAACTCCAGTATGGCTTCCATCTTAATTTCCTCGCATCCTGCGTCTAGAATTTGGAAGTCGGGATGATTTACGATTTTTTCTGACTTTAAAATCTTTGCCGCGAACTCCAAGGCCAGTTGTTTTTTGCCCACACCTTCGGGCCCCGCAAACAAATAGGAATTATAAAAATGCCCGCTGCCTAGCTGTTTTTCCAGTATATTTTTTACCTGCTCATGCCCGAAAGTAATCCACATAAGTTGAAAAATTAGTATTTTGATTATACCATTTTTTTGCCTACTGACCAAACAAAACCCGCCACAAGGATGCTTATCACCTTTTGGCAATAATCAAATTTGGATGCTATCTTTGCGAAACATTGATAGTTCCCGTTGCGCTGGGGTTCAAATGATTATGATACCCAAAGTTCCCGGCTTTCAAAAACTGAAACTGGAATTTGCCTCCCGGCGGGATTGGTTTTTGGGAATTAAATTCCGGGTAGTCAGTATGGGTAGGGTGAGGATTGGAAGCCACCCACAAATCAGCCTGGCTTTTATTTTTAAATATCACGTAATCCCCAACCTTAATATCCACGGCTGACGGAGTGAAGGCCGCAGCCTCATAATCAACTTCCACCACGGAAATGTCCGGGCCTAAATCTACTTCTGCGCCGGAACTGAATGTAGACTTTGGCGATGTGGAAGCGCTGTTGGTTTCGCTCGATGGCTTTGGGGAAGCTTGGCCAGCACTGGTGTCGGCAACCGGCTTTTCAGCAGTTTTTTTATTTTGATCACCAACCGGCTTACTTTGTTTTACCTGGTCTGATGAATTTTCGGCACTTGGAAGAAGTGTCTGTTTTTGACCATTCCAAAAAAAGCGGTAGCCAATCAATACTATAATTACTAGCGCTAAAGTAACAAAAAAAGCTTTTGTCTTCATAAATTTATTATTTTTAATAACGATGTTATAATTATACCATACTCTACTACAAGCCCTTGATAGGCATCT
>Ga0080064_1003740_pt1 | contig 21141 bp, 21 predicted proteins | sample Subgrocontami54m_FD_69260 | JGI IMG/M metagenome (GOLD analysis project Ga0080064, IMG submission 69260) | Subsurface groundwater microbial communities from S. Glens Falls, New York, USA - GMW46 contaminated, 5.4 m (SPADES assembly) (version 2) ...
GGAGGTCAGGAGGGGAGAGCGAAGCGAGCGTAGATGGATGCCCGTTCAGGTGGCGTGCGCCGCCCGGGCGACTCGGGAGTTTTGATTGTCGCCAGGCGGGAATTCTAATTGTCGTTGTTCACGGGTGGGGCGCCCCCGAAGATGATGGTGCTCCGCCGTTCAGGGAAGGCCTGCCGTGGACTACGACTTCACGCCGTTCCTGGAGACGTGCAGCCTCGCAGGCGGCTTCTTCGTCCTGACATGGATCGCGGCCCTGGGCAGGATGAAGAGGGAGGGGCGGCGCGCGCACGAACTGACCGACGAGATCAGCATGCTCCTCGCGGACTTCGGACGCGAGCGGGCCCTCGACAGGCTGCGGGAGTACCGCGGTCCGTACTGGTTTGCGTGCACCGAGGTGCTGCGGGCCGAGGCTCACGACGAGCGAGGCACAGCCCTCCAAGAGGACATGGCGCGGGGAGTTGCAGGGCGCGCAGGGGGACCCTGGGACGTCCTCGTGTCTCTCCTCGTGGTTGTATTCGTCGGCGGGGGCCTCTTCTTTCCCTGTGCCCTCTGCTGCGGTCTGGCACAGTATGGGCCGATCGTCCTGGACTGGTCAGGTGAGTCGAGAAGACTCTCAGTTCTGGCATCGGCCAGCGCCATTCTCCTGGGTCTAGCCGTTCTTGGCCTCTTCGCCATGTCCTCGCTCCGTCGATGTCGATGTCGTCTCGCGAGCGAGATTGCCGCACTGCTGCAGCGCCTCTCGGTCGCCGCGCAATCAGCGAAGGGCGAACCATCGGAGCTGCCCCCGAAGATGGAGTAGCGCCACCCTCCGTAGAGAGGTTTCGCCTGATACGATCGGGGCGTCGATGCTCGACCGCGAGCGTTCGACACCCTCACCGGATGAACTCGACGGACACGCGGTCCTCGAGTCGGTGGAAGTCTGGGTCCGCCGTGATCACTGTCGCGCCGAGTTGCCACGCCGAAGCCGCGACGAAGCAGTCGAAGAGCCCCACGCCCGTGTCGTAGGCGAGATCCGCGGCGATCCGGGCGATCTCGCGGTCCACGTCGAGGACCGATACGGGAGTCGAACAGAAGGAGTCGAGTTCGCGGCGGGCCGCTGCCGAGTCGCGACTCACCCGGAGACGGCGGTGGATTTCGGCCACGCTCGCCCCGGAGACCCAGGCCTGCTTGCTGCCCTTCCTGCACGCGCGGAGCTCGGCCTTGACCTCGGCGCCACCCGGCTCCATCAGGAGGAATGCCAGGACGGCCGAGGAGTCAAGGACGACGCGTTCGGGTGCGGTCTTCACGCCGTCGCTCCTTGATGAAGTCCTCGACCGTGCCGCCGCCATCGCCCTTCAAGATCCCGTAGAGCGCCTCCACCGGGTCGAGGGGAAGCGGGGTCACGACGATCCGGTCCTTGCCCTCCATGGCGACGTCGACCACCTGCCCGGGCTTCAGCCCCACGGCATCCCGAACCGACTTCGGGATGACGACCGCCCCCTTACTCGAGGTTCGTACGTGCGCCATCCGACAAACTCCTGCACGATTGGTTGGTCCAACGATCAGATGGTATCCCGAGCCCACCTCGGGGTCAACAGCGGCCACGGGAGGGCGCCCCTCCCAGGACGACGGGCTGGGCGTCGGGCCGGACACCCCTCGATCTTGCGCGCGGGCGTCCGCCGGAAGATGATGTCCGTCCGCCTGGGGCGATGATCATGGGAGACACGCCGTGGACTACGACTTCACGCCATTCCTGGAGACGCGCAGCGCCGACTGGTTCGGGGGCGACGAGGCGCTCCAGAGGGCGCTGAAGGGGCGGATCTCGGCCGAGGCCGAGCGCGGGCTGGCGGAGGCCGCCAGGCACGCCGCGGGGCTCGCCCACCTCGTCGAGGAGGCTGCGCTGCCCGAGAACGCGCCGCGCCTCGTCCACTTCGACGGCTTCGGAAGGCGCGTCGACGACGTCGTCCTCTGCGGCGCGACACACCGGCTGCACGCCGAGACGCTCGGCAGGGGCCTCGGGACCGTCCACGGCGACCCGATCGCCCACTATGCCCGCGTCTACCTCTACGCCCAGCACGGCGAGGGCGGTTTCCACTGCGCCGCCGCCTGCACCGACGGGATGGAGCGCGTCCTCCGCGGCGCCCCCGAAGTGACGCCGATCGACAGTGCGAGAAGGGAGATCGTGGACGCCACGCCCGAGCGCCCCACGAGCGGCGCGCAGTTCGTCACGGAGGCGCAGGGGGGCTCCGACGTCGCCGCCAACCGCGTCATCGCCCGGCGAGACGGCGAGGTGTGGCGACTCCACGGCCAGAAGTGGTTCTGCTCCAACATCGTCGCCGACTGGTTCCTCGTCACCGCCCGCCCCGAAGGCGCTCCCGAGGGGCCCAAGGGCGTCGGGCTCTTCCTCGTCCCCGCCCGCATCGCCGGCGGGCGGCGAAACGAGTACCGCATCGAGCGCCTCAAGGACAAGCTCGGCACGCGCGAGCTCCCCACGGCCGAGGTCGAGTTCGACAACGCCGTCGGCTTCGAGGTCTGCCCGACCGACCGCGGGATGGCCACCGTCGTCGGAACCGTCCTCACCACGTCGCGGATCCACTGCATCCTCGCCGGCGCCGCGGCCCTGGCACGTGCGAGACGCGAGGCGGAGGCCTACGCGCGCTTCCGCGTCGCGTTCGGCCGCCCGATCGCCGACTTTCCGCTCGTCTCGGACGCCCTCGCGCGCATCGGTCGCTCCCACGAGGAGGCCGTCGCGACGGCGTTCACCCTGATCGACCTGTGGGGCCGCACGGACGACGCCTCAAAGCTCGATTTCCGCGTCCTCCTCTCGCTCGCGAAGCCGACAATCACCCGCTCCGCGACGGCGGGGGTCCGCGACGCGATGGGCGTGCTCGCGGGGAACGGCATCGAAGAGCGCTTTACGCCGCTCCCGCGCCTCTTCCGCGACTGCGTGATCACGGAGACGTGGGAGGGGGCCCACTACACCCTCCTGGCCCAGGGGCACGACGACATGCGGCGCTTCGGCGTCGGGGCCGCATTCGTGGAGCGCTGGGCGGGGGAGGGGGCCTCGGCCCTTGCCGCGGAGCTGCCGCGCCTCCTTGCCGAGCCCCAGCCGACGCCATCGTTCGAGGCCTGGGCTGCGCGGTTCGTCCATTCGGCCGCGGCTCGGCTCGCCGGCCTTGCCAGCGCCCCTCCGCGGCGATAGCATTGCCTGAGCGCATTGATCGCCCGGCCGGCAGCGTCCTATCTGATGGGGCGCGGAGGCTGTCTGTGCGCGGTCTGGAGGGTGTTGGAATGATGCGGGCCCTCGGTTTGGTGGTCCTGGTCGCCTCTCTCGCCGGCTGCTACGCCGCCACGAGGGTGTCCTCGAACCGTTACTACCTGCAGGACGGGTACAAGTACGAGGGGCCGCACGGGCGGTTCCGACACTCCGTGGACGAGAACCGGAACGAGATGGTGGTTGGCTACGGCTTCGAGGAGAAGACCTTCATCGACGAGAGCTGCGACGGCTCGCTCGACGAGATCCGCTTCCGTGGGAGCAAGTTCCGCATCGACCAGGTGGAGACCGACCCGACGATCCCCGAGTTGTTCACACGCGCCGCGGCCGAGTACAACCAGTACTACGACATGATGCAGATCCACGAGGTCCACCAGAATTGGGACCACTGGAAGGCCGTAGGGGTCGCCCAGGAAATGGGATACTTCGAGAAGTAGCGCCGGATGCCTGTGCTGGGCACACCCCTGTCCTCGATGCCAGATGAGGTCCGCGACCTTGCGCGCCCGTGGCGAACCCTCGTCGGCGTCGTCCCCGACCTCACCGAGGAGCTTGAGCAGGAGTTCCGCTTCGGGCAACAGGTGATCGACTTCGGCGGGGTCTTCCGCCTGGGCGGGAACATCAAGGGCGGGTCGAGCAGCATGTGGATCCCCTGCTCCCGCCGCGAGTGGGACGCCTACTGCGCCTGGCAGCGGACGGACGGGATCCCCGAACACGAGGACCGCGCGGCGTACGAGGCGCTCGAGGCGGTCCTCGCCGTCGCCGGGGTCGACCTCGTCAACGGCAACTACTCCAGCCGCGAGCAGGAGGAGCACCGCTACTCGAAGGGACGCGGCTACATCTACGCGATGGCGGCGCGCATGCTCGACCGGCTGCCGCGCGCGCACCTCTCCCGGGAGGAGTTCAAGGTGCTCCAGGTCGGCGGCTGGGGCCCCGACTGCGCGAAGGGGTCGAGCTACGAGGACGGCACGGTCAGCCTCTACAACTTCGCCGTCGGCGGCGCGCGGCGGAGCTTCCTCGGGCTCTTCCTCCACGAGCTGGGGCACGTCCACGAGTCGGCGATGCCCCGCGGGCTCTTCGACGACCTCTCGAACCGCTTCCCCGTGATCGCCCGCGCGAAGGCGGTCGTCGGCGTGGAGTACCTCCTGGACGCCGAGACGCGCCGCACCTACCAGATCCGCTTCTTCCGCGAGTTCCTCGCGGAGACGTACATGATCTACACCTCGCAAGGGACGCGGCTCCGCGAGTTCATCGCGCAGCAGCAGGGCGAGGTCCGCGCCGTCTGGGACTCCGTCTACGACGCGTTGCGCTCGGGCTTCGAGGGGATCGAATACGAGTAGCGCCCGCTAGTCCGGGTAGGCGATCAGGGAGAAGATCTCGCGCCCGTCGAGCTTCCGTCGCCCCCCGAGCTTCTCCAGCTCGATGACGAACGCGCACGCCACGATCTGCGCGCCGAGGCCCTCGACGAGGTCCGTGCACGCCCTCATCGTGCCTCCCGTGGCCAGGAGGTCGTCCACGCAGAGGACCCGCTGCCCGGGTCGCAGGGCGTCCTCGTGGATCTCGATCGTGTCCTGCCCGTACTCGAGATCGTAGGTGACCGACTTCGCCTTCCACGGCAGCTTCCCGCGCTTCCGCACGGGGACAACGCCGACGCCCAGCCGGTGCGCGACCGGGGCGGCGAAGAGGAACCCCCGGCTCTCGATCCCGACGACCCCCTCGATCTGCCTCTCCTGGAATCGGAAGGCGATTGTGTCGACGGTCAGCGCGAAGGCGCGCGGGTCGGCGAGGAGCGGCGTGATGTCCTTGAACCCGATCCCCTTCTTGGGGAAGTCGTCCACCTGACGGACGTAGCGCTTGAGGCTGTCCACTAGTCCTCGTCGTGCTTCCCGTGGGCGAACTTCTGGTGCAGCTTGCGGAGGGCCTGCTTCTCGATCTGCCGCACCCGCTCGCGCGTGATCGAGAGCCGCTCGCCGATCTCGCGCAGCGTCAGGGGCTTCCCGTTTTCCAGCCCGTAGCGGAGCTTGAGGATCTCGGCCTCCCGCTCGTCGATGGCCCCGAGGATCTCCTCGACCATCCGCAGGTCTTCCTGGGAGTAGGAGTCGTCCTTCTGCTCGAACGCCTTGTCGGAGAGGGCGGGGTCGCGGCTGGCCCACATCAGCTCCAGGCTGATGGGGCGGGAGTTCGCGATCGACGAGTTCATCGTGCGCTTCAGGATCTCGTAGCTCTCCGCGGGGAGGTCCAGCTCCCTGCGGATCTCCGTCTCATTCGGCGTGCGTCCGAGCTTGTTTTGCATCTCGGTGGATGTGCTCTTCCACTTCGCGATCATCTCGACCATGTAGGAGGGGATCCGCACGGTCTTCGCCTGGTTGACGAGGGCCCGGCGGATCGCCTGCTTGATCCACCACGTCCCGTAGGTGCTGAAGCGGAACCCCTTGTTCGGGTCGAAGCGCTCGACGGCCTTGAGAAGGCCGAGGTTTCCCTCCTCGACGAGGTCGAGGAGCGAGAGCCCGCGGTTCACGTAGCACTTCGCGATGGAGACGACGAGCCGCAGGTTTGCCCGCACCATCTTCTCGCGCGCGTGGAGGTCGCCCGCGCGGAGCTTCTTCGAGAGATCGATCTCCTCCGCGGCCGTGAGGAGCGGAACGGTGTTGACGTCCCGCAGGTAGGTTTCGATCGTGGTCTCGCGGCGGGCAGGCAAGGTGTGTTCCCCTGTGATTGACGGATCGGAGTATAGGACCCGCTTGGAAGCGCGATCAAGCGGATTCCGTGCGGCGCGCGAACCGCGGCGACGCGAGCTGGACGAAAGAGGCGAAAACGGCGCCCGCGCCGAACTTGCTCCGCCCCTCGATCCAGTCCCCCGGGGCGAGTCGGCTCCCCTGGGCGACGTCCGCCGAGCGGTCCCCGGAGGCGTCGTCGACCGCGACGACCTCCCCCTCGATCGCGGCGAGATCGAGCGCCGCGAGGAGCTCCGGAAGGAGGCCCGCAGGTTCTCCGCTTCCTGGAATGTAGGCAGTACGACGGTGATCACGCGGCAGGGTGTACGGTCCTCACGTGGTTGAGGAAATGATTGACGCGGGTCCGCGGGCGGGGCTATGGTGATCCGCCTTTCGTCGGGGGGTGGAGGGGACCGATGGAGCCCAAGGTCGACTCCCGCATTCTGCGCGACCTGGACAGCATTCCCACGCTGCCCAGCGTCGTCACGCGCATCCTCGAGATCGTCCTCGACGACACCTCGAGCGTCCGGGACGCGGCCAAGATCATCGAGGCCGACCAGGCCCTCGCCTCCAAGGTCCTCAAGATCGTCAACTCCGCCGCGTATGGCCTCCGCCAGAAGATCTCGACCGTCTCCCACGCCATCGCGATGCTCGGCTTCGGGACGCTCAAGTCCCTCGTGTTGAGCGTCAGCGTGTACGAAGGTCTCCTCGAGGGGAAGAAGGACACCGGGCTCGACAAGTCCCTCTACTGGCAGCACTGCCTCGCTGTCGCGGCGGCAAGTCGTGCGATTGCGAAGGAGATGTCCTTCGACCTCCCCGACGAGGCCTACGTCGCCGGGCTCCTCCACGACATCGGGAAGATCATCCTCGACCAGAGGGCTCGCGCGGAGTACGTCCGCGTCCTGGGACGGGTCCGCGAGGAGTCCTGCGCCTTCTGCGCGGTCGAACGGGACGTCCTCGGCGTGGACCACGCGGAAGTGGGCGGCTGGGTCGCGGAGAAGTGGAGCCTCCCGTCGACGCTGGCGGACGCGATCCGCTTCCATCACGCGGACCTCTCCGCGATCGACCTGCCGCAACGGAACCTGCAGCTCGTCGCGGTGACGCATGTCGCCGACTTCCTCGCCTGGACGCAGGGGATCGGGTCGGTCGACGCCCGCACGCCACCGCTGCTCGACCGCCGTGCGGAAGAGCTCGTGGGCTTGAAGCGGATCAAGCTCGACACGATCACGGAGGCCATCGACGCCGAGATGGAGAAGATGGCCGAGGTGTTCCGCTTCCCCACGCCCGACATCAAGCGGTTTCGCGGGGCGCTGCAGAAGGCGAACGTCGAGCTGGGTCGGATCAACTCCCTCTACGACGGGGCTCGCCGCCAGCTCGAGCGCCGCGTGCGGGAGCTGACGGGGTTGAACGAGGCGATCCACAAGGCGAGGCAGACGCTCGACCCGAAGCAGGTCCAGAAGACGATCCTGGAGACGGTCCACGACGGCCTCGGGTTCGACCGTGTCTCCTTCTTCGAGTGCAAGGAGGGGAAACTCGCGTGCGTCGCCGTGCAGGACTCGACGCACCTCGACGTCGACCTCTCCGCACTGACCTATGCGGCGGCCCCTGGCGACCCGTTCGTCGATCGGTGCCGGATGCAGCAGCGACCGTTCCGCCTCGCCGGGGCGGGGGAGGACGCCGGCGGGCGGATCCTCAGGCAGATGGAGCTCGCGGAGGCGATCGCGGCGCCCGTGATTTGCCAGAAGGAGCTGCACGGCGTGATCGTCGCCGACAACGGGATGAGCCGCGTAGCGATCGGCGACGCGGCGCTCGAGTCGCTGGGCATCCTTGCGAGCGAGGCGGGGCTCGCGATCGAGAATGCCCGACTCTTCCAGCGGACGCTGGAGCTCGCGCGCGTCGACGAACTCACGACGGTCTTCAACCGCCGGCAGACCATGGAACAACTCGCGCTCGAGATGGAGCGCTCCCGCCGCTACAAGCGGCCGCTCTCGCTCGCGATGTGCGACATCGACCACTTCAAGAAGGTGAACGACACCTACGGCCACCTCGCGGGGGACCAGGTCCTGCAGGGGGTCGCGAAGCTCATCCGCGGGATCTCGCGCGACGTCGACATCGTCGGGCGGTACGGCGGCGAGGAGTTCATGGTCCTCCTTCCGGAAACCGACCTCGACGCGGCGATCGTCTACGCCGAGCGGGTCCGGAAGACGGTCGAGAAGTGGGGGACGGGGCGCAAGGAGCTCAATCCGGGGCACAGCGTCTCGATCAGCATCGGCGTCGCGTCCTATGTGGCGGAGATGGACACGGCCGGGGAGAACTTCATCGACAAGGCGGACAAGGCGCTGTACGCGGCAAAGGAACGGGGACGGAACCGGGTCTGCGTGTATCGATGAACCCGCCGTCTCTCGGCGAGATTGTCGTTTTCGACCTGGAGACGACGGGCCTCGATCCCTGGCAGGACCGGATCATCGAGATCGGCGCGGTCCGCCTCGTGAACGGCGAGGAGCGGGAGTCGTTCCGCACGTTCGTCGACCCCCGAGGCCCCCTGCCGAGCGAGATCACGTCGCTGACGGGGATCACGCCCGAGGACCTGATCGGCGCCCCCCTGCTTGCCGAGGCCCTCCCGCGATTCCTCGAATTCGCCGGGAACGCCCCGCTTGCCGCCCACAACGCCGAGGGGTTCGATCGCCAGTTCCTGGAGCGCGCCCTCGGGCATCGGCTCGCGAACCCCGTCCTAGACACGCTGCCGTTCGCCTTCCTCGCCAGGCCCCAAGCGCCGTCCCACTCGCTCGCCGCGCTCGCCCGCGACCTCCCCGGCGGGGGAGGAGGGGCCCACCGCGCGCTCGACGACGCGCGCGACCTCGCCCGGGTCCTCTCCGCACTCCTCGCCGACCTCGCGGCGATGCCCGAGGACCTTCGCGCCGAGGCCGCGCTGCTCCTGCGAGCCACGTCCTGGCCGTGGAAGGGGGTCGTCTGCGAGGGCGCGACCGAGCGGAACCGCTTCTCGTGGACGAGGCGGAGCTACGCGCCGACGAAGAAGCTCGTCGCCGACGAGGACCCCGAGGCGTGGAGGCTCCAGGCGATCGACCTCGATGCGATCGGTGGGATCTTCCGCGCGGGCGGCGCGGTCTCGCGCGAGAAGCCGGGGTTCGAGGAGCGGCCGCAGCAGGTCGAGATGGCCCGATCCGTCGGGTTCGCGCTCAACGACGGCTCCCACCTCGCCGTCGAGGCGGGGACGGGGGTCGGAAAGTCCTACGCCTACCTGATCCCCGCCCTCCAGTGGGGGCACGCGAACCGCCGCCCCGTCGTCGTCTCCACCTACACGAAGGTCCTTCAGTCCCAGCTCGCCGCGGACGTGCCGACGATCGAGAAGGTCCTCGGCAGGCCGATCCGCGTCGCCATCGTGAAGGGGCGATCGAACTACCTCTGCCTCCACAAGTGGGAGGACTGGCACGAGGGGGTGCGGCAAGGGCAGGGCGCGGTGCCGGGGACCTCGGGGGCCGACACGCTCGAGGCCCCCGTCGTCGCCGCGATGGTCTACTCGTGGGAGGAGCGGACCGCCTCGGGCGACGCGCGCGAGGAGCTGCCGTGGTGGCTCGTGTCCCGGGCGCAGCCGGACCTCCTCGCACGGGTCACGATCGACGCCGAGCACTGCCCGGGGCTCCGCTGTCCGCTCGCCCAGAATTGCTTCGTGACGATGGCCCGGCGCAGGGCGCTCGATGCCGACCTCGTCATCGTGAATCATCGGTTGCTGCTGGAGTCGTACCTCGCCGGACGCGACGACCTCCTCCCGCCGAACCCGGTGCTCGTGGTCGACGAGGCCCACCACCTCGAGGGTGTCGCCACCGATGTCCTTGCGAGGGAGTCGTCCTATCCGGTGGCAGGGAGGGCCCTGAACGAGGTCGATGACCCGACGGAGGGGCGCGGGGCGCTCCGCCGCATGGTCCGCCTCGTCCGGCGGAACGAGCCGCAGGACGTCTTCGAGGCGGTGGAGCGGGTCGCGGTCCAGGTGCAGGACGCGGTCGCGCCGACGCGGCACGCGCTCGCGGAGTTCTTCAGCGACCTCGACGCGTTCGTGCGGGCGAACGCGCTCGTGACCGAGGAAACCGATCTCCAGTACGCCCGCCGCCTGCGCGTTACCGCGGCGATGCGGGCGCTGCCGGGGTGGGACCTCCTGCGGCGCCGGAGCAGCGTCGTCGCGGCGGCCCTGCGGCGGCTCGTGGCGGCGCTTCGGACCTTCCTCCAGGCCGTCGATCCCGTGGCGATCGAGGGTCCGTCGCGGATGGAGCTGCACCGAGCGACGCTCCGCTCCGCCACGGACCGCCTGGAGGGGATCGCGGAGCTGCACGACGCGGTCTTCTCCGACGCGGAGATGGCGGGCTGGGTGATCTGGGCGGAGTCGGAGCCGCCCGAGCGGGAGACGATGGGGCGCTGGACGGCGCGCCTGAAGGCCGCGCCCGTCGAGGTCGGACCGGCGCTCGTGGAGGGGCTGTACACCCGGGTGCGGTCGATCGTGTTCACGAGCGCGACGCTGACGACGAGCAGCCGGACCGACGAGTTTCGCTTCATGCGAATGCGCCTGGGCTGGGATCTCCTGACGCCCGAGCGGCTGCGGACGCTGAGGCTCGACTCGCCGTTCGACTACGAGAGGCAGGTCCTGGCGCTGACCGTGGTCGACCTGCCGGCCTACGAAAGCGCGCGGGAGAGGCGCGACGCGTGGCTCTCGGGGGTCGCCGGGGCCCTCCCGAAGGTGCTGGCGGCGAACCACGGAGGGACGCTCGTCCTCTGCACCTCGCACGAGCAGGTGGAGCGGCTGTTCCCCGTCTGCCGCGAGCGGCTGGAGCCGCTGGGGATCACCTGCCTCCGTCAGCGGAAGGGGCAGTCGATCCGTCAGCAGATCGAGCGGTTCCGCGAGGACGTGGACAGCGTCCTGTTCGGGGCGTACAGTCTGTGGGAAGGGATCGACGTCCCGGGCGAGGCGCTCGACGGCCTGGTGATCCTGAAGCTCCCGTTCGACCCGCCGGACGACCCCGTGATCGAGGCCCGTCGCGAGGCGGTCGACGCGCGGGGCCTGAGCGGGATGCACTACTACTACTATCCGCTCGCGATCCTCCGCCTTCGCCAGGGGTTCGGCCGGCTGATCCGCAGCTCGACCGATCGCGGCGTGTGCGTCGTGATGGATCGTCGGCTGGCGCAGACCTCGAACCGCTACTCGCTCCAGTTCCGGAACTCGCTGCCGCCGGGCGTGCGGTTCCGCAGCGTCTCGACCGAGGAGGCCGTGAGCCTCATCCGCAAGTTCGTGTCCATGGAGTAGCGCGCGTAAGCGCGCTGTGGATCACGCCCGTAAGGGCGTGATCCAGGATGGAGGAAGGACATGCTCCGTACGCTTCTCGTTGTTCTCCTGCTCGTCTCGTCGGCCGCGGCGGAGAAGCTCCGCATCGCCGTGTTCGGCGACCGCACCGGGGGCGCGGATCAGGCCGTCTTCGAGCGGATGGTGGCCTCCGCGGACCGGTTGAAGCCGGACCTCCTCGTCAACTGCGGGGACAACGTCGAAGGGTACACGTCAGACCTCGATGAGCTCCGCGCGCAGTGGAAGCAGGTGAAGGAGACCTACGCGAAGCTCTCCTGCCCCGTGTACATCTGCCCGGGGAACCACGACATCTGGGACGACGCGAGCGACAAGGTCTTCCGCGAGGAGACGGGGCGCGAGCCGAACTACTCGTTCGACGTCGGCGAGGTGCACTTCACCATCCTCGACAACAGCCGTCCGGAGGAGTTCGCGCAGTTCCCGAAGGAGCAGGTCGAGTGGCTCCGCGACGACCTCGCGAAGGCGGCCTCAGCGCGGCAACGCTTCGTCTTCATGCACAAGCCGTTCTGGTACGCGTGCCTGGAGAAGCAGCAGGAGGACAAGCTGCACCAGGTGCTGACGGAGGGCAAGGCCACCCGCGTGTTCACGGGGCACTACCACGGCTTCTGCTACCGGGAGATGGGCGGCCTTCCCTACCACCTGTGCGGGTCGGTCGGGGGCGGAAACTCCAGGGTCGCGGCGAAGGGGGACTTCTTCGGCTTCCTGTGGGTCACCGTGGACGGCGACCGCGTGGACGTTGCGATCATGGGACCGGACGGGGTAATGCCCCACGACGTGATCACCTTCGAGCAGCGCGAGGAAGTGAAGAGAATCGAGCGCGAGACGATCTCGATGCCGGCCGTGGACCTGCCCGAGGGGGACACGGAGGCGACGGTCTCGGTGTCGTTCGGGGCGCCGGCGCCCGGGCAGTCGGTCGGCGAGGCCCGGTGGGACGTGGAGGGGACGGCCTGGACGGTGGATCCGGCGTCGGCTCCGCCCGTCGTGGCGCGCTCCGAGGACCTGGCGACCGCCTCGGCCTTCGTCTTCAAGCTGAAGCTCACGGACCCGCGTCGGCCATTCCCGCTCCCCACGCTCAGGATGAAGTACTCGTACCGGAACACGATGGAGATCCCCGTGGAGTCGCAACTCGTGGTGCGCCGCGTCGCGGGGGCGAAGCGGGTGGAGGTCGCACCCGTGCTCGACGGCGTGCTCGACGACGCTTGCTGGACCGACGATTCGCGGCTGAACCAGTTCAGCTCGCCGAACGGCTGGAAGGCGGACATGGGGGAGACGGCCGTCTGGGTGGTCCGGGACGTGGAGAGGCTCTACATCGCCGCGCGCTGCGACGACTCGGACCCGAAGCGGATCCGCGCGCTTTGCAAGCAGCGCGACTCGTTCGCGGTGATCACGGACGACGCGCTCCTGATCGGGATCGACCCGACGAACGAGCGGAAGTGGGCCTACCAGGCGATGGTGAACGCGGCGGGGACGGTCTTCGACGCGAAGACGACCTTCCCTGCGATGGGCCAGTTCCGTGACCCTCGCTGGAACGCCCCGTGGGAGGCGAAGGCGGGGCGCACAGAGACGGGCTGGACGCTGGAGCTCTCGGTGCCGCTCCAGGCGATCGGCTCGCCGGGCGACTCGGGCACGACCTGGGCCTTCAACGTGGGCCGCTACTGCCCCCGCATGAAGGGAGGCGTCGCCTGGCAGCCCGCCCCCTCCGCGCACCCGCGCGCCTACGGCACGCTCGTGTTGCAGTAGGGGAGTGACCGATGGAGCAGCCGACCGTCGTTTCTCCCGCGCGCGCCTGGGGTGGGTGCAGCCTGGCGCTCATCCTGGTCGGTGGGTTCTTGTTCATGGTCGGAGGGCGCGCCCATCCACCGCAGCCTCTGCCGATGCCGTTCTACCGAATCGAGGCCATCCTCGGGGCCCTCCTCGCAGCCTCGGCCGTGGGTATGGTGCTCCGGTTGGATCTCGCGCGGCTGGCCGCCCAGGGCGTGCTCGTCCTACTTGGCGCCTCATTCGTCTCGATCCTTGTCTACACGCAACTGGATGCAATGCAGGCCACGCAGGCGACCAGGTTCAAACCATGGGTCATTCTGATCGCGTTTGGGGCGTTTATGTGCTGGCACGGAGTCAAGGAGCTGCGTTCGCCCGGTGCCGTTGACTACTTCAAGAGCCCGAAGCACGGCCGATCCTAGCAGTCCGTCAGGACCCATCCTGTGAGCTGGAGTCGCGCCCGTGAGGGCGCGGTGGATCGACGCCCGTAAGGGCGTCTTCGCGCCGCTCGCCGCCCCTACAGGCGTCGATCCACCGCGCGCTCACGCGCGCGACTCCAACGTTCAGAGTGCCAACTGACGGAGCGCGATGACGACGTTCCCTGCGATGGTCGAATTCCGCGACTCCGGCTGGAACGCGCCGTGGGAGGCGAAGGCGGGGCGCAGGGAGCCGGGCTGGACGCTGGTGCTGCAGTAGCGGGGCTCATTCAGGCGGAGCCGGGGATTGATCAGGTCTGGATTCCGAGCTATATTCAGACCTGGAAGGGGAAGGGCCCCACGGAGGTGACATGCGTCTCGCGCAGGACGTTCGACCGATCACGTACTTGAAGAGCAAGACCGCCGAGCTCGTACGCGACTTGACGGAACGCGGCGGATCCGTGGTCATCACGCAGAACGGCAGGGCCAAGGTCGTGGTGATGGACGTGCAGACATATGATCGGTGGCGCAGGGCGCTCGCACTCTTGCGCATCGTCGCCCACTCAGAGGCTGACATCGAGGCCGGGCGAACGGTCTCCCACCGCGAGGCCATGTCGCGGGCACGACGCGCGATCCGGAGGGCCGGGGGCAGTGAGTAGCCGGCCGCTGGTCGTTCGCTGGGCCCTCTCGGCAAGCCTCGATCTAGAAGAAATCGTCGGCTACATCGGGTCGGACTCGATCGATGCGGCCAGGCGAGTCGTGGAGAGGGTAGAGACCCGAGGGGCGGCGCTCGCGACGTTTCCGCTTCGGGGTCGTGTCGTGCCCGAGCTCGCGAGGCACGGCCTCCATCAGTGGCGGGAGCTGATCCTCAGCCCGTACCGGCTCATCTACCGCGTGGGGGACGACCATGTCGAGATCGTCGCCGTGATCGATGGGCGAAGAGACGTGGAGGACCTGCTCCTAGAGCGCTTGCTGCGAGGATCGCTCTAAGCGACCGTCCGAGGGGCGTACCTCGTCCACGCGTGGCCGCGTATCAGGGCGCCCAGTTCCGACCGAAGTCCGTTGTTCTCAGTTCGGTGACCTCGGTCCAACGAATCGGGTCGACGTTCATCGTCCCCGAGCCATCCGCGTTGATTCCCACTTCTCGGATCCAACGGTAGTTGCATTCTTCGATCGTGCGATAGCCCTCCGAGTCGCGGCTGGCGTCCCAGACGGACCATGTCCGACCTCCGTCGGAGGTGACGCCGACGACCCATCCCAAGTAGACATAGGCAACATTGTCCCCCGAGAAGCCAGCGCAGCGCTCGCGAATCGGAATGGCGTCGTCATGCCTGAACTCGAAGATCCTCGACCACGCCTGGACGTCTTTGGGCCGCCCCTCGAAGACGAAGTAGGCCCCTGGGAGTCCGGGCCCGACGATCTTCTCGGGGTAGGCCGTCACCCGGAGACTCACGGAGCCCCCATCGAGGAGTTTCGTCTCGTAGACAGCCCCATGCTCCGAGTAGCTCGCCATCCAGCAGAGGCCTCCGAAGAGGAGCGCCAGGATGACCAGACAGCCTGCGGCCAGCTTTGCTGGTCCTCTCCAACTCTCCGGCGAGGAGGGCACTTCCGGTGACAGGGAGTTCACGGCCTGCCTCCTTGGACTATGTGCTGGGCTTCAGGATGTTCACGAAGAGCGTATTCGGCGCCTCCATGAACTCCGGCCCGGTCTGTGGATAGCGCCAAACCGAAAATCTCCCTGCATCTGGCTTGCTCGACTCGCCACCGGAGAAGAGGAAGACGTTTCTCAAGAGGGTCGTCAGGTTGGGTGTGGCGGCTTCGAACTCCGCAGAAACGAGGTTCATGCTGTCCACCAAGTCGGCGAACAGCACGGGATCGGCCTCCATCAGCACGTGGGCGTCGTGCCAGAAGACGACGCGTCCCTCTGGCTCCCGATGGTAGTTCCGCAGGACATCAATGACAGCGTTGCAGTTTCGACCCATTTCGAAGCCCCACGGCAGGGCCCGGCACAACTGGTAGCAGAAGCCATCGAGGTCCCGGATCCCCCTCCCGTAGAGAGTGGCGGTTTCGGATCCGCCGGCGCCCTGGACTTCCGCGCAGAGGCTGGTTGCAAACCACTGGACGGCGTCTGGTTCCTCCGAGCAAACGAACAGGTTGCTCCGTTGGAGAAGTTCAAGCGCAGCCCGGGGCCAGTCACCACTCAAGAGAAGGTCGCGTGATTCCATCACGGCGGAATTGTCCTCTGGCGTCCTTGGGGCGAGCGCCACCTCGATTTGGAATCGCGGAGAGGCGTGCGTCCTGCCCCGCGATGGCGTCACGGCTCGAGGGCGAACTCGACTTCGACCTGGACGGCGCGGCGCACGATCGGCGTGGGCGCCCCCGCCCCCGAGGCGTCGCCGCGCTGCAGACCGTACATGAGGCGCATGTAGGCCGCGGGGTCGTTGCCCGAGGCGTCGGCCGACAGGCCCTCGGAGACGCTCGCGCGGAGCACCCCGCCCAGCTTCCTCCCCAGCTTCGTCGCAAGCGCCTCCGCCCTGGCACGCGCGTCCTCGACGGCCTTGCCGTAGGCCTCTGCGCGCAGCGCCGCGTCGTCGTCGACGTGGAAGGCCACCTGCGGGCTCGCCGGCCCGAGCCCCTCCATGGACACCCCGTACATCGCGTACACCTCGCGCGCGTTGGCCACCTCGTTGTCCGCCCCCGCTTCGGTGATCTTGTCGAGAACCGCCGCGATCTTCTCGAGCTCCGCGAGCGGCTCCCCTCCGGCCGTCCAGGGCACGCGCACGTCGATCGGGATCGCGACCGTGACCATCGGCGAGGCCTCCTCGACGCCGCGCCCGCGCATCATTGCCTGCATGGCAGCCTGGGCGTCCCCCTGGCCCGTGGCCATGCTAGGCGGGTCCACCGTGATGTCCCCCTCGGCGGTCCCGCCTTCCTTCAGCGCGGCGAGCATCTTCTCCAGCTTCTCGCGGCACTTCGTGATGGCGTCCTTCGCCTCTTCCGCTTCCCCCGAGATCCGGAACGAGACGCGCGCGAAGGCCGGCTCCCGCGACATGGACCCCTCCCCGGTCACCGTGAGCCCGGGAGGGGTCCCCTGGGCGAGTGCGAGGGCCGGAATCAGGCACAGGAAGAACGTCCGCATGCTCTCCTCCTACTTCTTCCAGGGGATGAACGTGACCTTGGCATGGGAGACCAGCACCACCCCGTCCTCGGTGACGAGCACGTCTCCAGACTGCCCCTTCTCGATCGGGATCGACCACCTCTCGTCGAGGCCCCCGGTCTCGAGCGCCACCAGCTCGCGCGCCCTCGGGACAAGGAGGAGTCCTTCCGCGAGCGCGGGGCGCGCGCCCCCCTCCGAGGCCGACAACGCTCGATGGGCCAGGAGCCCCTTCGCCCTCGAGTACACCCCGACCTCCCGCCCGCCGAGGATGAGCCTCCCCCCGTCGCACCCGACGAGGAAGCGGTAGGCCTCGCCGACGTCCTTCCGACGCGAGGTCCGGATGCTGCGGCCGACCGGGTCCAGGAGGAAGTACCGCGACAGGTCCGCGGGGGCCATCCAGAGCCCCTCCGGGAGATCCAGGACCGGGCTCACCGCGCAGGAGGGAGACCTCGCCCCGTACCTGGACTCCTCCTCGTTCGCGGCGGCCTCGCCGTACTTCAGCCCCCAGATGAAATCGCCGTCGATGGGGGCGAGCGCAGCGACGACGCCCATCGCCGTGCAGGCGAAGAGCGTCTTCCCGCGGACCGTGAAGACCGCCTCGGGACGATAGGCGACCCCGTAGTCTTCATTCGGCGGGGGACGGCTCGCGAGGAACCGCTTCCAGACGGGCTTCCCCGACTCGGCCAGGACGCACACGACGTGGAGCCGCCCGCTGTCCTCGTCCTCCACGGCCGCGGCGTAGATGCGCCCCTCGTGGACGAGCGGCACGCCCGTGAAGGTCATCCCCTTCCCGTCGTTCTCGTCGTTCAGCCACCAGACGACCTTCCCTGAGGCCGCGTCCAGGCAGACGAGGTCGCCCCGTCGCTTCCCCTCGTCACCACGTCCCGCCATGACCGCGATGACGCGGTCCCCCTCTACGACGAGGCCCCCAAAGGCCTGCGCCGCGGGTCCGGCGAGGAACGCGGCGAGGCCGCGCTCGCCGCCCCGGGTCCACGCCTGCTTGCCGTCGGTCAGGCGGAACGCGAAGAGGCTCTTGCCGAGGTGGACGACGACGTTCGCGCCGGCGATCGCCGAGGAGAGTTGGTAGGTCGCCGGGTTCCCGCTCCGGCCCAGCATGATCATCGCTTCTTCCATCTCCTCCTCCTTTTTCGGGGCGCGCAGGAGGTCGGAGAGGACGGGAACCGAGGTCGACCACGCCGCCTTCTCGGCAGGCACGCCGCATCGCGGGAGGGGGACGAGCCCGCCGCCGGGCAGGGCGGCACGGGGGAGGGGGGTGGGGCGCTCGACCGAGCCGTAGCGCGCGAGCCACTCCGAGAGCGGAAGAGACGCGCCGCCGACCGAGATGGGGAGGTCCAGGGCGTCGGGAGACTGCGCCTTGCACAGGGCCGCGACGGCATCCGGCTCGTGGCGGGAGGCGTACGCTTGCGCGAGGGCGAGCGTTGCGGCTGCGTGGGAGGGGGAGGGCGGCGAGTGGAGGACCAGTTCCTCGAGGAACGCCTCGGCGGCGTGGCCGAGCCCCGCCTCCGTCAGCTCCTGTGAGACCCTGAAGACCTCCTGGGAGGGGAGGACGGCGATGCGCGCACGGACGAGCGCGGCCTGCGCGGCGAGGTCTCTCGCGGTGCGCGCCTCGGCGAGGCTGGCGAGGGCCTTGTCGCGCGCCAGCGCGGCGTACGCGTCCTGGACGACTTGGGGGAGGGCACGCGTGCGTCGGTGGACGATGCGCCAGGCCGGCAGATAGAGCCCGTCGCCGGCGTATACGACCTTGCCCGCCGTCTGCTCGGCGGCGCGGTCGACGCACGCGGCAGCCGCCTGGGCGTCGCCCTTCCCGGCGGCCGTGGCGGCCGCTTGAGCTGGTCGAGGGCCTGCGAGGACTCCTCGAACGAGACGGCGCTTTCCGGGGCGGCGTCGGGGTCCTCGGCGAGGGCGCAGGGCAGGCCGAGGAGGAGACCCGCGAGGAGCAGGAGAGCTGGCCTCATGGAGAGAGTCTACGCCCGGGCGGGGCCCGGGTTCAATCCGGGGTTGTGCGCGAATTGCGAGGGAATGCCATGCGTGCCGGCGAGTTCTCCCGTTGCGCGCACGAGGCGCGTGTGCTAGATCCCTCTCCATGCGCGAGCTGCTGACGCGGGCGAAACGGGTCGTCGTGAAGATCGGGACGTCGAGCCTCCTCGACGAGAGGGGGCTCCTCGACCTGCCGGTGCTGTCGCGTCACCTGCGGGACCTCGTCGCCCTCGATCGCGCCGGGGTGCGTCCCGTGTTCGTCACGTCGGGGGCGATCGGCGCAGGGTGGGCGCGGCTCGGGTACCCCAGGCGTCCGACCACCATCCCGGACCTGCAGGCCTCCGCCGCGGTCGGGCAGTCGATCCTGATGAACACCTACAACTCCCTGCTTGCGCAGGAGGGGTACGCCGTGGCGCAGCTCCTCCTGACCCACGAGGATGCCAGGGACCGACGCCGCTACCTGAACACGCGGAACACACTCGCCGCCCTCGCCGGGAAGCCTGTCCTGCCCGTCGTGAACGAGAACGACACCGTCTCCGTGGACGAGATCCGCTTCGGGGACAACGACGTCCTCGCCGCCCTCATGGCGGGCCTCGTGGACGCCGACGCGACGATCCTCCTCTCCGATGTCGACGGCTTCTTCCTGGATGGCGAGCGCCTGGACGAGGTCCGCGAGATCACGCGGGAGATGGAGGCCGCCGCGGGGCTGGGCTCTGGCTCCGGCGGGATGGCCTCGAAGCTCCGCGCGGCGGGGATGATCACCCGCGCCGGGGGCCACGCCGTCATTGCGAACGGGAAGCGCGACTCGGTCCTCGCCATCCTGCGGGGTGAGCCGATTGGGACCTTCTTTCCTGCCCGCGGGGAGCTGAGCTCGCGCGCCCGGTGGCTCCAGGGACTCTCCGAGACGGGTCGCCTCAGCGTCGATGCCGGCGGTGCGGCCGCGCTCCGGCAGGCCGGGAAGAGCCTGCTCTCGGTGGGGATCGTGTCGTGCGAGGGGGAGTTCGACGCCGGCGACGTGGTCCTGGTCGTCGGCCCCGAGGGGCCGGTTGCCAAAGGGCTCGCCAACTACCCCGCGGCGGACGTCCGGCGAATCCTCGGGAGGAAGACCTCCGAGATTGCCTCCATCCTCGGGACCAAAGAGTTCGACGAGGTCGTCCATCGCGATAACCTGGTGATCCTGTGAGAGCGATCGCGGAACGGGCGAAGGCGGCTGCGAGGCGGCTGCGGACGCTCCCCACGTCGGAGAAGAACGCCGCCCTCCGCGCCGTTGCCGCGGCCCTGCGCGCGGCACGCGGGCCGATCGTGGAGGCGAACCGCGCCGACCTCTCGGCGGACGTCCCGCCCGCGAAGAAGGACCGGCTGCGGATCGACGTGGAGGGCGTGGCGAAGGGCGTGGAGTCCGTTGCGGCGCTCCCTGACCCGGTCGGACGGGTCGAGGAGGCGCGGCCGGAGGGCCCCTTCCTCCTGTACAAGCAGCGCGTCCCGATCGGCGTGGTCCTCTTCGTGTACGAGGCCCGCCCGAACGTCACCACGGACGCGGCCGCCCTCTGCTTCAAGTCGGGCAACGCCGTCCTCCTGAAAGGCGGCGCCGAGGCCCGGCGCACCAACGAGGCGCTCCTCGCCGCGATGGGCCCCTGCCTGCCCCAGGACGCCGTCCAGCTCGTCGGAGGCGGCCACGAGGGGGTTGCCGAGCTTCTCACGATGGACGACCTGATCGACCTCGTCATCCCGCGCGGCGGCGAGTCCCTCATCCGCGCCGTGGCCGAGAAGTCGCGCATCCCGGTGATCAAGCACTACCGAGGGAACTGCCATGTCTACGTCGACGCCGAGGCGGACCTCGACATGGCGGAGCGGGTGCTCAGGGACGCGAAGTGCCAGCGGCCCGCCACGTGCAACGCCGCGGAGAAGCTGCTCGTCCACGAGCGGGTCGCCGCGCAGTTCCTGCCGCGACTCGCGGGTCTCGGCGTCGAGCTCCGCGGCGACACGCGGGCTCGCGCCCTGGTCCCGATGAAGTCCGCCACCGAAGAGGACTGGTACGAGGAGTACCTCGACCTCGTGCTCGGCGTGAAGGTCGTGGGGAGCCTCGAGGAGGCGATCGGCCACATCGAGCGGTACGGCTCCCACCACACCGACGCGATCGTGACGCGCGACGAGCGGACGGCGCGCAGGTTCCTCGCGGAGGTCGACTCCGCGACGGTCCTCTGGAACGCCTCGACGCGCCTCGCCGACGGCGGCGTGTTCGGCCTCGGCGTGGAAGTGGGGATCTCGACCGACCGCCTCCACGCCCGCGGTCCGATGGGCCTCGCCGAGCTGACGACCTACAAGTGGGTCGTCGAGGGGAACGGGGACCTGCGGTCCTAAGTAGGACGCACTAAGTTCCACGGGATACCGGAATGCACGATCGCTGGAGTCGCGCCCGTGAGGGCGCGGTGGATCATGCCCGTAAGGGCGTGATCCTGCGGTCGCACGCCCTTACGGGCGTG
>Ga0080064_1003741_pt1 | contig 21141 bp, 15 predicted proteins | sample Subgrocontami54m_FD_69260 | JGI IMG/M metagenome (GOLD analysis project Ga0080064, IMG submission 69260) | Subsurface groundwater microbial communities from S. Glens Falls, New York, USA - GMW46 contaminated, 5.4 m (SPADES assembly) (version 2) ...
CTCCAGCCCCGAGTAGGGACGGGCCGATTGCAGGCAATCGTTGCAGACAGGCGCGCTTGTAAAGGATTCGATGGGCTGCTGGCAGAGGCGGCACAGAGCGGGGAAAAACAGCGCAAAGAGAGAGTCGGGGAGTTGGCGCGCAGAGCGAAACCAAGCGGTTAGAAAGCTGCTTTTATCGGCCGGCGCGGTGGTAGGGAAGACGGCCTCCCAGCATGCTAGAATCAACCCGGAAATCGCACGGCGCCCACAGGTAGATGCGGGATCGCCGCGTGTCTTCCGTACAATCCAAACCCGAAGCGTTTCAGATCGGGCCGCGTTGCCCGGCTTAGGATTCGAGCGTTCCCTGTTCCTGTTTCTCCTGGCAATCGATACAATGCCGGGCCCAGGGCACGGCTTCCAGCCGCTTCTGCTGCATTTCGCCGCCGCAGGCGACGCAGACGCCGAAGTCGCCGTTTTCGATACGATCCAGCGCCTCGTTCACGAGTTGCAAAATGAACCGGTCGTCGTTGCTCTTCTTAAAGAGAAACTCCTTGGTGTAGGAGTTGGTGGCCTTGTCGGCAATATCCTGCGCGGCCTCTTCGTCGGCTTCCCTGCCATCTTGTTCGGTCTTCGAAACCGTATCGAGCAGTTGCTCTTTTCGTTCGAGAAGCCGTTTCTTGTAAAGCTCCAGACGTCGTTTGTCCATTCGAAAAACTCGGAAGCCGTTCAGACGGAAGATTGCACTCACGTACAAACTTTCAGACTATCGTTAACAAGCATTCCCTGTCAAGCGAGCGAATGCAAACAGCGAGCGAATGCAAACTTTCGCGCCGGACCCAGAAGGCCGTCCCGTGGAAGAATCAACAATAGGCCTCAAGTTTGCTATTCTGGAGTCTGGGGCTGCAATAATGGGAAGCCCTGGCTGGTTCTCCGAATTTGCCGGCCCCTTCAATTCGAAAGCGAATGGACGAACTTCGCATGACAACACCTTCAGACAAATCACAGGAAAATTCCGAGTATCAGATCTACCTCATGCGGCACGGTGTTGCGATGAGCCGGGGGACCAACAGCTCTTCGGAGGACGCCAAGCGCAAACTGACTCCGGAAGGCCAGGAGAAAATGGAAAAGATCGCCAAGGGACTGCTCCGCCTGGGCGTAGAATTCGACTGGATCGTGACCAGTCCGCTGGTGCGGGCCGTCGAGACGGGCCGGATCGTCGGCGAGGCGTACGGGGGAAAGATTCCCACGGACACCTGTGATGCACTGAGTCCGGGCAAGCGCGCGGAAGATTTATTGTCGTATCTGGCGAAACAACCGGAGCGAAGGCGAATCTTATTAGTGGGCCACGAACCGGATCTCGGAATTCTGGCCGGCCGCTTCCTGGGCGCCGGTCCGAATGCCAATCTGACGTTCAAAAAAGGCGGATGTTGTTTGATCACCTGCGAGCGTCTCCCGGTTAAATCGCACGGGAACCTGGTCTGGTGGCTGACGCCTCGAGTGCTCCGGGCGCTGGCGTAACGGGATGAGATTCGAGTGGCGGAAATGCCGGAAGCAACCGATCGAACACTTCTCAAGAAATCATCGCCGCCGCGAGCCTTCTCGCTGCTGAGCGCTCGAGCGCGCGAAAAGCGGCGGGGGGGCTGGGAAGTGGTGCGGGGCATTGCCCGCCGGCATCTGAATCTATTTGTCAGCCTTGAGAAGAAAGTACTGCAAGGCGAGGATCCCAAAGCCATCCATGATTTCCGCGTCGCGAGCCGCCGCCTCCAGCAGGCGCTGGACCTGCTCTATCCCAAGCCGCGATCCAAGAAAGTCCGTAAATTGCGGGACGTGATCCGGCGCTCCCGCGGAACGTTCTCCGAGGCGCGGAATTGCGACGTGCTGCTCGAACGTGTGGACAGGTATCTGGCGCAGAAACGAAGCGGGCAGCGCGAGACACCGCGAGAAACATGGATCTCCTTCCGGGAATTCCTCGAGAAGCGGCGAGCGGAAGCCTTTCGAGCATCGGTCGGCAAGCTGATCCGCATGAATCTATCCGATTTTTACGTGCGTCTGCGGGACAGCTTGAGTTCCCCTCCGCAGGCCGTTGAAGGCAGCCTTTCCGGAAACGGAGCGGAAGCGGAAGCTAGTCCGGAAGGCGAACCCTTCGAGTCCCGGCTGATCCGCGAGCTGCAAACCACCTGGGATCATTTTGAGGCGCAGGTCCAGCACTCCCAAAATGAAGGAGAAACGAACTCGCTTCACCCTGTTCGCATCGCCGCGAAACAGCTTCGATATCTGGTGGAATTGATGGTGCAGCTCCATGTTCCGGGCAGCCAGAAAGTTGTCTCGCGGCTGAAGCGTCTGCAGCAGCATCTGGGGAATTGGCACGATCTGGAAGTGATGGAAGAAATGATGGCCGAAATGCTGTCCCGGCCGAAATTTCTGCGCGGTCACATCGATCTCGCCATTCGAATCGAGAAACTGATGCTGAGGAATCGGAAGGACAAAGGGATCTACCAGAAGAAATACTTTGCAGTGGCCTTCCAAACGGGTGGATGCTCGGAGATGAAGGCCTGGGTGAACGATTTCACCACCTCCGCCCCTCCGGCTGGCGCCGAAACTTAACCGCGGGGGCTTTTTCTCCGCGTTCCCTCCAATTCATTACGGTTGTGCCGAGGCGACGGTGTCGCCGCGCGCCTCGTCGCGCACAGTGTCCCGAGCCGGGGGCGGGGGCACGGGGGCGGCAGCCGGTTTCCGAGCTTTGTTATCCAGAACCTCGCGGATTCCCTCGCGCAGCCTTCCGAAAACCGTCTGGGCGGATTGAGCGGCGTCGATCACTTCGAACTGGTACTCCTCCGCCAGGCGGTCGAATCGCCCCAACAGGGAGGTCTGATAGCGGCAGAAACTCTCGTACATGTCCTCGCTAGGGTGCAGGTCCATGCCCGACTCCCAGTAATCGAAGCCACGCGACAAGACCATGCGGGGAATCAAATCTTCGAGTGAGATTCGGAGGTAGAAGACCGCGTCCGGCTTCAAGGCGAAGCGATACACGTCGCGGACCCACGCGGGATCGATTCCGCGAACCAGGGCCCGGGCCATCAACGAATAGATATACCGGTCCGTCAGGACGACAAATCCCGCCCGCAAGGCAGGCACGATCTCGTTTTCCAGGCGGTCGGCAAAGTCGGTCGCGTAATAGAGAGAGAGCGTGATGCGGCCCAGGGTGTGGCCTTCCTTGGCGCGTTTGAGGCCCTTTCCGGCCAGCGCCGAGCGCCCCATGCCGGTGTCGATGACGGCACGGCCCTCTTTTTCGAGCCAGGGCTTGAGAAGATTGATTTGCGTGGTGCGGCCGACTCCGTCGGTGCCTTCGACCACGATGAGCCTGCCGGCCAGCTCCTCCAAATTCATCCCCGGCAATTTCGTCCCGTAAGTCTCTCTCATGGAGCCACCATCAAACGTTTGGCCTGTTCCAGCTTGCTCTTAACGACGTGGCGAATGTGCGCCTGCTGCACCTCAATCGGCAGCGTGGCGTCCACCACGTGCAGATCGAAATCGGGAATCATCTTTTCGTATTCTTCCAGGATGCGGCCCTGGAAAAGCCGGAAGCTCTCCACCGGATCGTCGCTTCTTCCCAGATCCATTCCGGCTTCATAGAACTTGAAGCCGTGGCGCCCGCTCAATAGGCGTTCCATGGCTGTTTCGAGGGGAACCCGAAAATAGAAGGCCGCCGTGGGTTTGACCGCAAAGCTGTATAGTTCGCGAACCCAGCTCGAATCCATTCCCCGCGCCACATCCCGCGCAAAGGCGGTATAGATGTAGCGATCGCACAACACGACCACGCCGGCCTTGAGCAGCGGGATAATGTTGTGTTCGAAGCGGTCCGCAAAATCCGTGGCGTGAATCAGGCTGAAGGTTGCCGGTGTGAGCGTCCGTCTTTTCTTGCCGCGGCGAGTCGTATTGCTGACCAGCGGAGAGGAGTTCCATTCGCTGTTCACGACGCCGTGACCTTCTCCGCGCAGCCACTGGTGGAGAAGCGTCAGTTGAGTCGATTTGCCGGAACCGTCGATTCCCTCGACGATAAACAGTTTGCCTGGAAAGCGGTGCTCACCGTATCGTTTCATGCTGGCGGTTGCCCCATAGCAACTATTAATACTATAACATAGACGGCGGCGGGAGGCCTTCCGGCGGGGAACGGGAGGCCCTTACCGTTTCTCAACGAAGAAAGCTTGCCGATCGAACACCGCTTCGAATAATCCCGCCTTCCGGCGCGCCGCCCAAAGGACCAGATCGGACGAGCGTTTGACGTGCACGGCGAACCGTACGGTCTGATCTCCGATTCGGACGCGGACGTCCTTGACGGCTTGGCGGCGATCCCAGTCCAACCCGTCGGCGATACGCAAAATCGAGACCAGCGCGCGGATCTGCACCTGCTGTTTCCGCGGAAACGATGAGAAGAGCTTGTCGCCGTCATCCGGCTCCGGCTCGCTGTGAAAGCGGACAATACAGGCCGCCATTTTACGGAGCTCCGTGCCGAGGCCGGCGATCTCGGCGTGCCGCATCAGATATTCCCCGTGCCGGTGATGGAGTTTGTGATGTACTACCTGACCGATGTCATGCAGCAAGGCGGCCAGCTCCAGGCTCAGACGCATTTCCGGTCCCATCCGGTGGCTGGGGCGCAATTGATCGAACAACGACACCGCAATCTCGCGCACCTTTTCTCCGTGCTTGGAATCCCATCCCAAACGGCTGGCATAGCGGCGCGCCGCGGAGAGAACGAGTTCCGCCTGTGGCGGCGTTTCCCGCAGTGGCCCGCCCGCCAGACCGGAACGAGCCAGGTCGAACAGAATGCCTTCCTTGACACCCACCCCAGGCACCAGAACTCGCGGAAGGTTCCACCAGCGTCCCAGCGTCTCGATCACGATCGCAGCAATGCCCATGACTTCCGCGCGATCCTTGCGAACGTGGAATGCTTTCATCCGCTCGCGAATATCGAGCGAGACAATCTTTTGGACCTTCCGCCGGAGCGCGAGCAGGTCTAACGTTCTGACGCCGTTTTGCTGGGAGCCGGGGGCAATCAGCGCCAGCGCTTCGGCGTTCCCGCCGCACAAGACGGCCATCGGATTGGCAGGCTGGCGCTCGAGCGGCAGAAAGCGGCGCAGCAGCGAGAGGGCATAGTTCCGGACCAGATGCACCTGCTCGCCCGTCATGGCATCCTGGATCTCGAAGGTTTCCATCAGCCGGACGGCTCCCAGCGGCAAAGCGACATTGGCCTCGACGGTCTCCGATTTCATGTGGCTGATTTCCAGGCTTCCCCCGCCCAAATCGGCGATCCAATGCGGCGAAAGTTTACCGGCCGGCGAAGCTTCGACCGCGCAACGAACCAGCCGGGCCTCCTCGCCTCCGTCAATGACTTCCACCTGGATACCGCTCGCTTCCAGCACTCGATCGGTGAAGTCCTTATTGTTTCTGGCTTCTCGCGTGGCGCTGGTCGCCACCGCACGATACGTCTGGACATCGTAGACTTCCATGAGCGACTTGAAATGCCGAAACACCTTTACGGCTTTGTCGATGGTTTGCCGGTCAAAACGGTGCTGGAGAAATACATGACGGCCGAGCCGCAGCGCATCACGCTCCGTTTCCAGCATTCGCAAGCGAAAGGTTGTTTGGGACGACGATTCGACGCGGGCAATTACGAGGCGAATGGCGTTGGAGCCGGCGTCAATTGCCGCGAGGTGGATCGGTACAGGCACGTTTGTTTCCCTGGGTAGCTGCGCTACCCGTTACGCTTGCTAAAAAACTTCCGGGAGCCGGTACACGAACACACCGCCGCCGCCTCCGCTCGTGATGAGAAGTTCTTTAGCCGCCGGATTAATGGCAAAGGAGCCCCCGGTTATTTTTAACTTGGAAGCGGGGGAACTCTTGAGCATCGCCCAAGGAGCAATATCGCCGGTATCGCCGTAGTTCCAGATTCCCAGGAAGCCGAATCGCTCGCCCTTGTCGTTCAATTCCGCTCCTCCGGTCAGGAAAATCTTTTTCGCTTTGGGGTAGAGAATGACGCGGCCATGAGGACTGTTGGGATGATTCAGGCCGGTCTTCGGGCCGGTGATGATGCTGCGCGGCGCGACATCACCATTGTCCGTCCGGTCGAAAATCCAAAGTCCCTGCGGGGAGGTGATGGCCAGGAGATTGTTCACCGGGTCGACGGAAATGCGATCGGGCCGGTCCATTTTGGTCTTGGGGCCGTGGATGATCCGGATCGGCGCCACGTCGCCGCGGGCTTCCCGCGAAAAAACCAGGATCGAATCGGTCAGGAATTGCGGAACAAAGACCTCGTTGTGAATCGGGTCCACATCGACGACATCGGTGTGGGAATCGAGCAGGGTCTTGGGGCCCTGGATCACGCGAAGAGGTTTTTCCGCTCCCTTGGCATCTCCGCGAAAGAACAGGATCGCCTGGCCGAAGGGATTCGGAACCACGATCTCGTCGTGGACGGTATCGACAGCGAGATCGTGTACGTCGCGCGCCAGCATGGTGGCCTGACCTTCGAGAAATCGAACCGGCATTGCAGTTCCATTCGCCGAACCGGCGAATGCAGTAATTCTCGGATGGCTCACTCAGTTGGCGACGAGGAGTTGCTGCCGCTTGGGGTCAAAGGTCATGGCTCCGAGGAATCCGAAGCTGGCCAGCGGTGCATCTTTGGCGGCGCTGCGGATGACGCGAAGAGGCGCCGCATCCCCATTGGCGTTGGTGGGGAAGACGCTTGCGCGATGATTTTCCCAGTTGGTGACCCATAACTCATTGCGTTTTGCATCAACGGATACGCCAGTGGGGGCTTTGATCTGGGTTGCGGGTCCGCGAATCACGGCCAACGGGAAGGCGTCGCCCTGTGCGTTGCGGTCGAAAACCAAGACGGAATCGTTGCCCGAGTTGGCGACCACCAGCCGGTTACTCGCGGGGTCGAGCGAAATACCGAGCGGCCAGTTCAATCCCGTATGCTCGCCTTGAATCACACGCACCGGAGTCGTGTCGCCTGAGGCGCTCCGCGAATAGACGGAGATCGACGGCAGATCGAATCTCCCGGTGGAGGGGGCCAATTCCTTTGGAATTCCGCGATGACTATGGCTGCCGCGCTGTTGGGCGAGCTTGCTGTCGCCAAAGAGCGCGTATGCCTCTCCCGTTTCGGCCCGCGTCCAATAACCGAAGTTGGTTACGTAAATCTCATCCCGCTCCGAGTCCACATAAATGCCGTGTGGATCGGCCATTTCCGTATGCGGGCCCTGAATGATCCGCAGCGGATCGTCGTCGCCATTGGCTGTTCTGCGGTAAACCGTGATGCGATTGAACTGCTCCGCGGTGAGATACACTTCGTCGTGTTTGGGATCGAGAAAAATCGCCGCAGCCGTATGAGGTACCTTCAGATTTCTGGACGGTTCGATGTTTCCCTTGCCATCCAACGGAAAGACGGCCATATTATTGCCGCCGTCCGCGTTGACCATGAACAGCTCTTTAAACTCCGAAGAGATGGCCAGGCCGCAGACGCCCGCGATCGAGGTTTTCGATCCGGAGAGAATGCGGCGGGGCTCGATGATTCCCTCGGTCGGCTTGAACTCGGTGGGATAGACCTGAATGCTGGGTTGCGTGCCGCTGCGGTTGTCGTTGCTAATAAAGACTTCGCCACGATCCGGGTCGAGCGCGATCCCATTAAAGGTGGCGAAGGGATCCGCCATGGCTCGCACCGGAGGCCGGTCGAGCACAATGGGCTTCCGTTCCACCGGCTTCCGGCCTTGCGCCAGTGCGACGTTAGAAAACGGAGCGTATACCACCGACACCAAACCGAATGCGATTACGAACGCCCCGCCGATCCAAGGAAGATGCTTTCTGCCCATATCCGCCTCCGTAGTTCCAGTGTGATGGGGGCAATTGTAACTCAGTTGCGGACCGGAAGATGCGCTGAGAATTATCGCTCGCAGAAGAGGAATGGCGCGACTGCCACCGAATCCTTCAAAATTAGGGATTTTCCTGTCTGTTTCCTTCTGGAGTTTGATATAGTATCCCGATCCAGGATAGCGGTTCCGAACGAATTAGGTGATGGATGGATTTTCCGTCAAGGAAGGCCGCATGATACGGGAAACCGCAATCCCGGTCCTCGACCGGAAAGCGATGCGCACGTTGATCGTCGGCGCGTTTCTTGGCAGCGTGTTCGAGTGGTACGACTTTATTCTCTACTCGACGCTGGTGGTCTTCTTCAGCGAGAATTTTTTCCCCAAAGGCAATCCGACGGCGGCGCTGCTTTCGAGCTTTGCGACCTTCGGCGTAGGCTTTGTGGTGCGCCCGTTCGGGGCGCTCCTGTTCGGGCATCTCGGCGACCGGGTGGGCCGGAAATACACCTTCCTTCTCACTATCGTTCTGATGGGCGCTTCGACGACCGGCATCGGCTTGCTGCCGACGTTCGAGCAGATTGGTTGGGCGGCACCGGCGCTGCTCATGGTGTTGCGTCTGATGCAGGGCCTGTCGCTTGCCGGCGAATACAGCGGCGCGATCACCTATGTCGCCGAGCATGTGGAAGACCGCCGGCGCGGCTACCAGACTTCCCTGAATCAAGTGGGCGTGGCGGTTGGAAACACGCTGGCGGTGGCGGTGGTTCTGGTCGCTCGTTTGATGGGCCGGGAAGAGTTCGTGCGCTGGGGCTGGCGGATTCCGTTTCTTTTTTCGCTGGTGCTGCTCGGGATTTCGGTTTACATCCGGCTGCGCCTGGAAGAATCGCCGGTCTTCCAGGAGATGAAGAATGCCCGCAAGCAGGCGAAGGCGCCCGTCATCGAGACTTTCCGCAATCGGAAGAACCTCATATTTTTGGTGATCGCGTTTGTGATGGTGGTGGGACAGGTCGTCATCGGCTACATGCGCGTCTATCTGCTCGTCTTCATGCCGGCGGTCTTGAAGCTCGACGACGTTACGACCTACCTGCTGATTTCGCTGGGAACGCTCCTTACGATACCACTGGGCATTTTCAGCGGATGGTGGTCGGATCGAGTGGGCCGCAAATGGATCATGCTTTCCGGGTGCCTGCTGGCCGCGCTGACCTTCTTTCCAATCTTCCGGGGTCTGACGCATTACGGGAACCCTGCGCTCGAAGCGGCGCAGCGGAACACGCCGGTTACGGTCGAGTCGAGCGATTGCCATCTGCATTTTTTCGCGACCGCCAGCACCAAACTGAGCGCGTGTGACCGGGCAAAGGATTTTCTGACGAACCGGGGCGTGACGTTTACTTCGCTGCCGGGGAGCGGCGGCGAGGTGATGACGCGAATCGGCGGCCGGGAGGTTCGGGGGTTCGATCCCCAACAATTTGCGGCGGCGCTGGCGGAGGCGGGCTATCCGGTGAAAGCGGACCCCGAGAAAATCAACCTGTTCATGGTGGAATTGCTGATTGTGGTGCTCAGCATTTACCAGGCGCTGACGTTTGGACCGCTCGGCGCATTCCTGGTCGAACAATTTCCGGCGCGGGTGCGCTACACGTCCGTTTCGGTGGCCTATAACTTCGGGGCGGGATGGATTGGCGGGCTGACGCCGTTCTTCGTCACCGCCTTGTCGGTGAGCGCGGGAAACATCTACTACGGAATCTGGTTTCCGGTGATCGTCTGCGCCGCGGTCTTCGTCCTGGGCGCGCTCCTCATCACAGAATCAAAGGACCGCCACATTCGGGATATTTGAGGGAACGGCGGGCGGCGGGATACTAGGGCCGCAGAGTTTGAAAGGCGCAAACTCTGCGCTACCCGCTGTGGTCACGGCGTTACAATGGAAGGGCATGGGGGATGCTCCCGAGTCCGATTTGCTTTTTGAAGTGCCAACCCCGCTTGGCTTTCAGGTCCGAGCCACCCGTGCCTACTGGGAGATGATAATCTGCATGAAGCATCCTGTGATGGCAGGCCGCGAGTTGGAAGTGAAAACGACGTTGGAGCGTCCCGATGAGATTCGGCAGAGTCGCATCGATTCCGATGTGTATTTGTTCTACCGGTCAGAGCGCGAGAACCGCTGGGTTTGCGCCGTAACGAAGCGCCTTGATGAAGAAGGCTATCTAATCACGGCGTATCCCACCGATGCGATCAAGGAGGGAACAACCATATGGCCGAAGTGAAGGTTTTCTACGATCAGACCGGCAACACGCTTACGGTTTGGTTTGGCAATCCGCAAGACGAGCACGTATGTGAAGAAACCGGCGAGGAAGTCATTCTGATGAAGGACATTTCCGGGCGTGTGATCGGTTTTGAAAAGCTCAACTTCTCCCGCACAAAGCCGGAACCGTTGCGCGTTGCGTTCGAGACTCTCGCGGTTTGACGAGACCAAAAGAAGTCGGACGCAAAAACTCCGGGTGTGCAGAGGCGCGTGATCCCGCCATGCGGGACCGGTTCCAGCAGTGAAAAAAACGGGTTTCGAGACTCGGGCCGCAGAGTTTGAAAAGCGCAAACTCTGCGCTACCGCTACCTACCCGCTTCCGCTACAGGCGTAGGATGTGTCCGTTAACGTGCGGGCCAAAACAAGCGTTTCGGAGGTTGAATATTGTATCCAAAACTGGATACGTATTCCTTGACACGGCCCGCCTGAGGTGGTTAAAGTTGCCGGTAGCGTTCTGAAGGTATAACAAGGCAATAAAACGATTCGCCTTTCAGGGAGGAAAACTAATGACACGGAAAATTCAGCGATGGGCAGTGGTTGCCAGCTTCTTACTGCTGGCGGCGATCCCGGTTTGCGGCCAGCAAACGTTGAACAACGTTCCGTCCGCGCTGGTGAGCTATCCCGACCAGATTTACTTCAACGGCAAGATCGTCACCATGGACGACCCGGCGCTGAACAATAGTGTTGGAAAGACGGTTCAGGCGATGGCGGTGCGGGGCGATCGAATCCAGTTTTTGGGGAGCGACCCGGACGTGCTGCACTATGCGGGTCCCGGGACGCAGAAGATCGATCTAAAAGGCCGCACGGTGCTCCCCGGCTTCATCAATACGCACGTGCACATCTTCGAGCAGTCCATGCAGTACTGGGCGAGGACGCATCCGAAGGAAGTGGCGGAGGTGATGAAGCGGTTTACGGTGCAGGGGAAAAACTACCAGGAGCTGACGCGCGGGATTGAGCTGGTGGTGAAGGAGCAGATGGCGCATCCGGAGCCCGGGCAGTGGGCCTGGATCGACCTGCCCACGGGAGGCTCGAGCGGCACGGGCGTGGGTGTGAATTACTTGCTCGAAAAAGAAATGGACCGGAAAAAGCTGGATGTCCTGGCTCCGAAGTTGCCGGTTTTCGTGCTGTCGCATCCGTCGTATCTGCTGAACACCGCGGCGCGGAACGCCTTCCTGGACCTCTACGATGTTCCGCCCACGGACGAGAACGAGAAGATCGGGATCACGCAGGACGTTCTGATCACGCGGTCGCTAGTAGCGGATCAATACTTTGCGTCCCGTCTGGACGAGCTGGCGAACGTTTTGGAAGACGGACTGGCGCGTTACACTGCGGCCGGCATTACCACCTTCAGCACGCACCTGGTGGGCCTGCGGATTCTGGACGGCCACATGAGGCTGGTGCGGGCAGGGAGAATGCCGATCCGGTTCGCCTATTCCGACCGCTTCTGCCTGCAAACGAATCCGGACCCCGTAGGATGCTTCCTCCGAAAAGGGGACTCGGCGGGGCTGGGCGACAAATTCTTCTGGAACACCGGGGTGTCGATGGGAAGCATCGACGGCGGCCCGCCGGAAATCTGCACCACGATCGAGTCGCCGAAGAAGTGGAAGGACAAAGAGTATTGCGTGCTGGAGCCGGGCAACATCTATGCCAAAGCGATCTATGCGGCGATCAAATCGCACCTGCGTTTCCGGGTCAATCACAATTACGGTGACAAGAGCTTCGATTATTTCCTCGACATCGTCGATCAGGTGATGAAGGACGACAAGGCGTTCACGCCGCAATATGTGAAATCCATGCGGATGTCGTCGGACCACTGCGGCTTGTACCCGCGGCCGGCGCAAATACCGCGCATTGCAAAGCTGGGAATGTATATCAGTTGTGCCCCAATGAACATCAATCGCAGCGCTCCGTGGCTCGACATCTACGGGATGGATAAGGCCAACTGGATCGCACCCATTCGGAGCATGCTGAAAGCGGGCATCACGCCGACGGCCGAGACGGAAGGAATGGCGGGGCTGCTCGGAGGAGAGGCGGATACGCTGCACGCACAGTTTGTGCATCTGATCACGCGGAAGACGGACTGGGGGGAATCGATCGCGCCCGAGGAGGCCATCGACCGCCAGGAGTTGATGAAGATGTCGACGGTCTGGCCGTCGTATTACGTTTTGCGGGAAAAGGAGATTGGAACGCTGGAGGCGGGAAAACTCGCCGATTTTGTGGTCCTGAACCGGGACTACTTTACGGTTCCGATCGATGAGCTGGGGACGGTGTTCCCGTTAATGACGGCGGTGGGAGGCAAGACCATGACCCTGCGCGCGGACTTGGCGAAAGAGTGGGGAATGTCTCCGGTTGGACTGCAGGCCAAATTCAGATTCAAGACGGATGAAAAGAAAACCTCAGCCGGCGGCGGCGGCGAGTAAGCAACTCGTTCCGCCCGCTCCCGGTTGGGGCTAAGGGCAGACTGTCGCTGACGAAGCAAAGTGGAAAAGAAACATACAGGAATTTGGTTGGAGAGAAACATGACTATGAAGAATCTTTTCCTGAAAGGGTGTTGGCCGGCGTTGGCTGTCCTGGCTCTGTTGGTAATTGTTGCGCGTCCGTTGACCGCGCAGTCGACGACGGGGACGATCTCCGGCGTAGTGAGGGATTCCTCGCAGGCGGTGATTCCCGGTGTGGCGATTACTGTTACGAACTTGGAGACGGGCCAATCTCGAAGCGGTGTGACGGAGGCGGACGGCGCTTACAAATTTCCGGCGCTCCCGGCTGGGACCTACGAAATCCGGGTGCAGCATCAGGGCTTCCAGCGCGAAACCAGGACCGGCTTACGGCTGGCGGTCGGCCAGGATGCGGCGATCAATCTGACGTTGCAGGTCGGCGAGGTGGAACAAACCGTCGCGGTGACGGCCGAGGCCCCGCTGGTGGAAACCAGCACGGCCAACGTCAGCGGCCTGGTGAGCGAGGGCGAAGTTCACGACTTGCCGCTCAATGCCCGCAATCTGTTGGAACTGGCTGCACTGTTTCCGGGCATCACGGTTGCCGTCCAGGGGGGGGCGACCGCCATCCAGGGGTTTGGAACCAAACTGGCCATTTCGGGGACCCGGTATACCAGCAACTTGTTCCAAGTGGATGGGCAGGATATCAACGATAGCGGTGGGACCACCGGGAGCGCGGCGGGCATCCTCATGGGAGCGGAGACCATCCGGGAGTTCAATGTGATCGTGAACGGCTACAGCGCCGAGTATGGCAAGCATTCCGGAGGAGTGTTTAACGCGATCACCAAATCGGGGAGCAACAGTTTGCACGGCTCGCTCTTTGAATTTTTGCGGAATAATAAGCTGGATGCGCGGAACTTCTTCGACAAAACGATCCCGGCATATAAGCGAAATCAATTCGGGTTTGCGTTGGGCGGGCCCATTGTCAAGGATCGAACCTTCTTTTTCGGCAGTTATGAAGCGCTGCGGGAGCGGCTGGGATTGACGACGCTTGTCCGGGTACCCGACGCCGGCGCGCGAACGGGAAGGCTGCCCAATCCGACAACCGGTGCGGTGCAGACGATCGCCGTGAATCCGAAAGTCCAGCCGTTTTTGAACTCCTATCCGCTCCCCAATGGCCGAAATTTCGAAGATGGCACGGGCGAGTTTGGGCAGGTGTTGAGTTTGCCAACGACGGAGAATTTTTACACCGTGCGGATCGACCACACGTTCTCGGAGAAGGACTCCTTGTTTGGGCGCTACACATTTGACGACGGGAGCCGGGGCACGGACGCGAGCATCAATTCCAGCCTCCTCAGCAATTCGCGTTCGCAGTACGCTGCCGTGTCGGAGACGCGCCTCTTCTCGCCGCATGTGATCAATGTGCTTCTGTGGGGATACAAGCGCAGCTCCAATGGGATCGTGCCGGAGCAAAAGCCGGGCTTTACGTTCCCCTTGCAGAACTTCACGGGCCTCAAGGACGGGCTTGGGGCCATCACGGTCACGGGTCTTGGACTGTGGGGAGGTCCGGCGAGCGAGCCGGAGCTTTCATCGCTGAACGAGTATCAAGTTACCGAAACGGTCCTCTACACCAAGGCTCGGAACGCATACAAGTTCGGTTTTAACTTTCAACGGATGATGTCCGACCGCACCTCTGCCTCGCAAGGGGCGGGCAACTACACTTTCACTTCGCTCGCGAACTTTATGCAAGGGACAGTCAACCAACTCCGCGCGATTCGTCCGGGCTCCGATCCTACCGCGAAAACCCGACAGTCTCTCTTCGGTTTTTATGCGCAGGACGATCTTTCACTCTCTTCCCGATTGACGCTCAATCTGGGTCTGCGTTATGAATTCGTCACGACCATCCATGTGTTGAAGGACCGGGTATCGAATTTGCGGAACCCATGGACTCCCGGACAAACCCCCGCGAATCTGGCGTTGGGGAATCCCATGTATGAGAACCCCTCGCTCAAGAACTTTGCGCCACGCTTTGGGTTTGCCTGGGACCCGACCGGCACCGCCAAAACCTCGATCCGCGGAGGCATCGGCGTCTTCTACGATCAACTGTTGCCTGGATTGAATCCGCTTTCCTTTACGAACACTCCTCCATTTGGCGGCTCGTTCACCCTTCGCGGGGCCGGCGTATTGTTTCCGGACCAATATGCCACTCTCACCACCGCCGCATTAAGCGCTCTGCCGCCGGATGTGGAAGCCTACCAGTTCAATCCGAAGCAGTCTACCGTATATAAATACAGCGTGAATGTCGAACGGGAGATCGTAACCAACACCAGTGTCGACGTGGGATATTCCGCATCGCGCGGCGTGCATCTCATTCGAGTGCTCAATTCCAACAACCCGGTGGCACAACTGGTGAATGGCAGACTTTTTGTTCCCTCTAACGCTCCGTTGCTGCAACCCCCGTTCGGCAGAGTCAGGACCCGGAATAGCGATGTGACCAGCGACTACCATTCGTTGAGGCTGCAAGTGAACCAACGCAACCGCCACGGATTGACTGCTCGCGTTGCGTATACGTTCTCGAAGACCATTGATGAAGGTTCCAATTATCTCGGCGCCACCGACTGGAATAACAGCCCAGGGCAAAGCCGCTACCAGGATCTCAAGGAACGAGGCTTGGCGGCCTTTGATATTCGGCACGCACTTACCACTAACTTCACCTACGACCTGCCGGGAAAAAACCTGAAAGGGGCCGCCGCTAAGTTAGCTGGAGGCTGGCAACTGAGCGGGGTTTTGACGGCGCAAACCGGGAGTCCCTTCAATATTTCCTCCGGCTTCATTCCAAGCTGGATGTCGGCTGGCTTTGTTGGTGGTTACCCGGATCTGATCGCCGGGGCGAAGGTCAAATATGACACGCGTAATCCCAATCGCTACTTTTCTCCCTCGGCTTTCACACTGGCGCCAAACGGTATTATCGGTAATTTGGCGCGGGACTTTGGGTCGGCACCGGGAATCTCAAAATTGGACCTCGTGGTGGTCAAGAATACCCGCTTGTTTGAATGGGGAAATTTACAATTTCGCTCCGAGTTCTTTAATCTCCTGAACCGGGCGAACTTTGGTCTGCCGGCTTCCGCCATTTTCGCAACTTCGGGGTCGGGAGCGTTCGACTCGACCGTCGGCCGGATTACGGGAACCAACACCATCTCCCGCCAAATCCAGTTCGGCTTGAAATTGGAGTTCTAGCGAGGCTTTGCCTCAGACCGACGAGGCATGTTATACGAAAACGTTTTACCACAGAGAACACGGAGCCCACGGAGAAGAAGTGTCTCCGTGCCCTCCGTGGTGAAATTTTTGTAGAAGCGGTTGCATAACCTCCTCGGAATCCAGTAAGGGCACGACTTTAGTCGTGCCGATCGCAGGATGGTAGGGATCGGGCTTTAGCCCCTGAGGTGAGTCCTTGGCCCTCAGCGGCTGAAGCCGCAGTTCCAGAGGGCTTCGGTTCGGCACGGTTGAAACCGTGCCCTTACAATTCGTTAGAACGGGTTATGCAACAGCTTCTAGTAACCGGAGCGCATAAATGACACTCAGAGGAACATTATTGGTGGGGCTCTTCGCGGGACTGTCCGCCCTGTGGGTGATCTCCGGGATGGCTCAGGACTCACCACCCGAAGAAGGCGGGAAGCAGGCGGTTCAAGAAGCCTGCACTCTGTGCCACGGCCTGGATTATGTCGCGCGGTGGAAGCGGACGCCGTCGGAGTGGCGGGATGTGGTCACCAACATGGTTGCATTGGGCGCGCCGATGAAGTCCACCGAAGAGCTCGAAGCCGCGATTCAGTATCTGTCGAAGATCCAGGGCACCACAAACCCAGCGCCCGACGCGAAATCCGAAGCCGCAACCATCAACATCAACCATGCATCCCAGAAGGAATTGGAAACAGCCTTCGGGTTATCAGCCAGCGAAGCCGCAGCCATCACCCGGTACCGGAATCGGAACGGAACCATCCGGGGATGGGACGATCTGAAGAAGGCGCCGGGCATCGACTTCAAAAAAATCGAATCCAAGAAAGACCGTGTTGCTTTTTGATCCCGAGGCCCGAACTGTTGTTTACCTAGCGCTACAATAGCGAGCCGTCAGTGAGGGGATTATCATGCGAGAACTGGTGCGGGATCTCTTGAACTCCAAGCTCTCCCGCCGCGGTTTTGTCGCGGCGATGGTATCGGCCGGTTATACTACGTCGGCGGCGCTTTCGGCGCTTCAATCCGTTGCGGCAATCGCTTCCCAGAAAGAAAGCAAACCGGGACTTACGCGGGTAGTCGAAGGCACGGGCGGCGACCTCTTTACGGAACAGTTAATCGAGGCCGGCGCGCGCTTTGTCTTTGTTGCGAATGGAACGGGCCTGGGACCTTTTTGCGACGCCCTGGTCAGCCGGCCGCAGATCCAGCTCATCCAGGCGATTCACGAAGGCCAAACCGTCGCGATGGCTTCCGGCTATGCCATGGCGACCGGCAAGCCGGCCTTTGCGATGTATCACGGGGTGGGCACGCCAAACTCCACGTCCAATATGTACAACGCCATGAAGGACCGGATCCCGGTGGTTTTATTCGCCGACGGCTCCGGCGCCGAAGGCGAAGGACTCGACGGCCGCGAGGACGTAGATGACTGGCTGGAGACGGTCAAGCAATTTACCAAGTGGCGCTTCGTCTGCCATTCCGGTCCGCGCATTCCGGAGTTCGTCCGCACGGCAACCAAGCTCGCGAGCGTGCTGCCGGGAGGACCAACGTACGTGCGGATACCGACCAATCTTCTGGCTCAGAAAGGAATCCGGGGAACGGTATTCTCGGCAAAAGCTTTCGAAGTTCCCATGGAACTCCCTCCGGACAGCAAGGAAGTGGAAAAGGCAGCGCGGCTGCTGCTGGACTCCACCTCTCCCGTGATGCTGGTTGGCTCGGAGGTGACGCAGTGCGGCGCCACGGGCTCCGTGGTCAAGCTGGCCGAATTGTTGGGCATTCCCGTCGAGCTGGCCATCAGCCATGGGACGGACTTTCCGAACTTCCATCCGCTCTGCCTCGGCAAACAGCGCGGCGGATTTCGCTATCCGAAAAAGATCGACTGCTACGTCGGGTTTGGAACTCACTTCCCGGTGCCGGATCGCCTGCCGCCCGGAGTGCCGATCGTTCACGTCACGGTGGACTCGGAGGGCCTGGGCCGCAACACGGCGTTGAGCGCTTCGCTGCTCGGCAATGTTAATTTGACCGCGAAGCAGTTGATCGACGCCATTCAAAGCCTGGCCACGCCGCAACAAATCGAAGCACGCGCGGCAACGCGTCGCGCCGAGTGCGCCGCTTTCACGAAAGCGGTCCGCGAAACGCGACTGAAGATGGCCCGTCAAGCGAGCGGTGAACCGGTTCCCTGGTACCGCGCATTATATGAATTGAACGATCTCCTCGATCGAGACGCGGTGATTGTTCCCGAAATTGCCAGCGACGAGCATGTCACGAACTTCATGCCGTTTGGCGACGGCGAAAAACTGAAGATCGGCAGAACCGAGGGATGGGCATTGGGATGGGGCATGGGAGCGGCTGCGGGCGTGAAGCTGGCTCTGCCCAACCGGCAGGTAGTTGCTCTCCAGGGCGACGGAGGATTTCTTTTCGGGCAAACGGACTCGCTGTGGACCCTGTCGCGTTACGACATTCCGGTCTTGATCGTGGTACTCAATAACCGCAGCTATCAGGCTACGAGATGGCGCATCATGGCGCGAGGATCGGCGGCCGGTGACGCTCGACGAGACTATATCTCGTACCTCGGAGATCCGGACGTGGATTTCACCAAACTCGCGGACGCCTACAATATTCGCGGAGCGATCGTGAGCCATACCGACCAACTGCGGCCGGCGATTCAGAAAGGGATCGAGGCTCTGCGGGAGGGCCGTCCTTACCTGCTGGACATTCGCACCAAGAATACCGGCGTGGGAGCGGAAGTGTCCTGGTATCCTAAGTACTCCCTGGCAGGCGATCGCAGCCGCAAGGTATGACGAGAACCGTTAGTCGAAGATCGGACCGCGGATTTGCTGGGAGAACTGGCCGGAGGGTGGGAATGGGTTCCGGCATGCCTCCCAGCGGTTTGGATTCAGGTTCGGCGCGGAAGTTTAGAGTGCTGACGGGAGCGGAGCGCTTTGCGTTTCCGGCTCCCGGTTCAGAATTCGGTTCTCCGTGGTCAGGGGACTAAAGATCACGTTCATCCAAGTCGGCAGGTGTGAATCATGGAGGTAAGGACATATGGTCAAGACGTTTTTCCGCGGGCAATTATGGCTTGCAGCGCTTTTCCTGGTTTGCTCTTTTTCTAACACTCGTGCGATGGCGCAGCTATCTACTTCCACCATTTCCGGGACGGTGAAAGATTCTTCGGGAGGCGTGATTTCGGGCGTTCAGGTAACTGTAACCAACACCGAAACGGGGTTCACGCGGAGCGGCGCCACTGCGTCGGATGGCACGTACAAGTTCCCCGCGCTTCCGGTAGGAGCGTATGAAGTGAAGGCGGAGCATCCCGGTTTTCAGCGGGAGGTGCAGAGCGGGCTGAAGCTGGCGGTCGGCCAGGAAGCCGTAATCAACCTTTCCTTGCAGGTCGGCGCAGTGGAACAAACCGTGGCGGTCACGGCCGAGGCTCCGCTCGTCGAAACCAATTCGGCCAACGTGAGTGGTTTGGTCAATCAGGGCGAGGTCCGGGACTTGCCGCTCAACGCGCGAAATCTGCTGGAACTGGCGGTTCTGTTTCCGGGCATCACCATTGCCGTGGAGGCGGGCGCAAACTCCACCAAAGGATTTGCCACAAAACTGGCCATTTCGGGCACACGGTACAATGCCAACCTGTTCCAAATCGACGGGCAGGATATCAACGACAACGGTGGCTCCGCCGGGAGCGCCACGGGCATCATGATGGGAGCGGAGACCATCCGGGAATTTAGCGTCATCATTAACGGTTACAGCGCCGAATACGGCAAGCATACCGGCGGGGTCTTTAACGCCGTCACTAAGTCTGGCACCAACGCCTTGCACGGCTCGGCCTTTGAATTCCTGCGGAACAATAAGCTGGATGCGCGGAACTTCTTCGACGCCGAGGTCCCGCCGTTCAAGCGAAACCAGTTCGGGTTTTCGCTCGGCGGGCCGATTATCAAGGACCGCACGTTCTTCTTCGGCAGTTACGAAGGATTGAGACAGCGGTTGGGGTTGACGGCCATTCGTACCGTTCCGAACGCGGACGCGCGGCTCGGAAGAGTTCGCAATCCGGCGACCGGCGCAGTGCAAACCTTCGTAGTAAATCCGAAGGTCCAGCCGTTTTTGAACTCCTATCCGCTTCCCAACGGCCTCGATTTAGGGAATAGCACGGGACAGTTTACTCAAGTGATCGGTCTCCCGCAGAACGAGGATTACGTGACCGTTCGCGTGGATCACCAGTTGACGGCAAACGACTCCCTGTTTGGCCGCTACACATTCGATAAGGGGAATCGCCTCGCCGACACCAGTTTTAATACCGGCTCTTACGGCTTTACGAAGGCACACTACGCGGCCGTGTCGGGGACACACCTCTTCTCGCCGCAAGTGATCAATGTGGCTTTATTCGGATTCAAGCACAGTTTCCTGGGGGACGAGCCTCTCCCGATCAAGGGCTTTACGTATCCCATCCAGAACTTCACGGGCAATCCGCGTGGAGTCGGGGCCATCACGGTTACTGGTTTGGACTTGTGGGGAGGGGACGCGAGTTCTCCCGCCGACGCGAACTTAGACAACTACCAGGTCTCCGATAACCTGTTCTACACGAAATCCAGGCACGGGCTTAAGTTCGGCTTTGAGTACGACCGGATGGCATTTACGCGCACCTCCGCTTCGCAGGGGGCAGGGGCATACACTTTTAACTCCCTGGCAAATTTTGTGCAGGGGACGGCAACCCGGCTGCGCGCGATTTATCCGGCATCCGTGCCCATCGTGAATACCAACCAATCCCTGTTCGGCTTATATGCGCAGGACGATTTGAAGCTTTCTCCCAAATTGACGCTGAATCTGGGTCTCCGCTATGAGTTCGTTACCACCGTCAATGTTGCGCACGACCGGGTATCGAATTTGCGACGCCCATTCGTTCCCAACCAAACCCGGGCTGACTTGACCTTAGGGAATCCTATGTACGAAAATCCCTCGCTCAAGAACTTTGCGCCGCGTGTCGGATTTGCCTGGGATCCGACTGGCAGCGGCAGGACCTCCATCCGCGGCGGATTTGGCATCTTCTACGACCAGATTCTTCCGGGATCGCAGCCTACAGCCTTCACAAACACTCCTCCATTTGGCGGCTCGTTCACTTTGAATGGAGCCGCGTTTCCGGATGTATATGCCACTCTCACTGCCGCCTCATTGGCTTCTCAGACGCCGGATATCGAGCTCTTCGAGTTCAAGCCGAAGCAACCGACCGTGTATAAATACAGCTTAGAGATCCAACGGGAGATCGCGCACAACACCAGCGTTGAAGCGGGGCTTTCGGTTACGCGGGGAGTGCATCTCGTGCGGCTTCTCAATCTGAACAACCCCTTGGCGCAAGACG
>Ga0080064_1003745_pt1 | contig 21104 bp, 17 predicted proteins | sample Subgrocontami54m_FD_69260 | JGI IMG/M metagenome (GOLD analysis project Ga0080064, IMG submission 69260) | Subsurface groundwater microbial communities from S. Glens Falls, New York, USA - GMW46 contaminated, 5.4 m (SPADES assembly) (version 2) ...
ACTTCTTCGACAGCACCAGCGTGATCGCCGCCGTCAGCGTCGTCTTCCCATGGTCCACGTGACCTATCGTCCCTACGTTTACGTGCGGCTTCGTGCGCTCAAATTTAGCTTTTGACATGATCGTTCCTGTCTATTTTTTGTTGATAATTGCTTCGGCCACGGTCTTCGGCGCTTCGGCGTAATGCTTGAATTCCATGGTGTAGGTGGCGCGCCCCTGCGTGAGCGAGCGCAGCGTGGTCGAGTAGCCGAACATCTCGGCCAGGGGCACTTCGGCGCGGATGATCTTGCCTCCGGCCAGATCGTCCATGCCCTGGATAACGCCGCGCCGCGACGACAGGTCGCCCATGACATCGCCCATTTTCTCTTCCGCCGTCTCCACTTCGACCGCCATGATCGGTTCGAGCAGCACCGGGGACGCCTTGCGCATGCCGTCCTTGAACGCCATCGAGGCGGCCATGCGGAAGGCATTTTCGTTCGAGTCCACTTCGTGATACGAACCGTCGAACAGCGTCACTTTCACGTCCACCACGGGATAGCCGGCGAGCACGCCGGCCGGCAGCGTTTCCACCAGGCCACGTTGCACTGCGGGAATGTACTCGCGCGGCACCGAGCCGCCCTTGATCGCATCGACGAACTCGAAGCCCTTGCCCGCAGGCTGGGGCTCCACCTTGAGCCAGACGTGGCCGTACTGACCACGGCCGCCGGACTGCTTGATGAATTTGCCTTCGATTTCTTCGCACACCCGCCGGATGGTCTCGCGATAAGCCACCTGAGGCGCGCCCACGTTGGCTTCCACGCCGAACTCGCGCTTCATCCGGTCGACGATAATCTCCAGGTGCAGTTCGCCCATGCCGGAGATGATGGTCTGCCCGGTTTCCTCGTCCGTGCGCATGCGAAACGACGGGTCTTCCTGCGCCAGCCGGTTCAGGGCGACGCCCATTTTCTCCTGGTCGCTCTTGGTCTTGGGTTCCACCGCAACGTGGATCACCGGATCCGGGAACACCATGCGCTCGAGGACGATAATATGCTTCGGATCGCACAGGGTTTCGCCGGTGGTCACGTCCTTCAGTCCTACGGCCGCGGCAATGTCGCCGGCACACACCTCCTTGATTTCGGCGCGCTCATTGGCGTGCATCTGCAGCAGGCGGCCGATGCGCTCTTTCCGACCGCGCACTGACGTGTAGACCGTGTCACCTGAGTTGAGCACGCCGGAATAAACGCGGAAAAACGTAAGCTGCCCGACAAACGGATCGGTCATGATCTTGAATGCAAGCGCGGCAAACGGCTGCGCGTCGTCGGGTTTGCGCGACCCGGCTTTTCCGCCGTCGTCCTCGCCCTGAACCGCTGCGACGTCGACCGGCGCCGGCATGTATTCGACCACCGCGTCCAACATCGCCTGCACGCCCTTGTTCTTGAACGCCGAACCACACAGCATCGGCGTGATCTCGCTCTTGATGGTGCGCATGCGCAGACCCTTCTTGATGTCCGCGACCGACAAATCGTGGCCCTCAAGATACTTGTGCATCAACTCGTCGTCGCCTTCGGCTGCGGCTTCGACCATTTTCTCGCGCCATTCCTTGGCCTCGGCGAGCAGGTTCTCCGGGATCTCGCGCATGTCGAATTTCATGCCCTGCGTCGAATCATCCCAGTAGATCGCTTTCATCCTGACCAGGTCGATCACGCCTTCGAATTTCTCCTCGGCACCGATCGGCAGCTGCAACGGCACCGGATTGGCCTTGAGGCGGTCCTTCATCTGCTTGTAGACTTTGAGGAAGTCCGCGCCCTGACGGTCCATCTTGTTCACGAACGCGAGCCGCGGCACTTTGTACTTGTTCGCCTGGCGCCACACGGTTTCCGACTGCGGCTGCACCCCACCGACTGCGCAGTACACCATGCACGCGCCGTCGATCACGCGCATGGAACGCTCCACTTCGATGGTGAAATCGACGTGACCCGGGGTGTCGATGATGTTGATGCGGTGCTCCGGAAACGACAGATCCATGCCCTTCCAGAAACAGGTGGTGGCCGCCGAAGTGATGGTGATGCCGCGCTCCTGCTCCTGCTCCATCCAGTCCATGGTCGCGGCGCCGTCGTGCACCTCGCCGATTTTGTGGTTCACGCCGGTGTAGAACAGGATGCGTTCTGTGGTCGTGGTCTTGCCGGCATCAATGTGGGCACTGATGCCGATGTTGCGATATCGATCGATTGGGGTTTTGCGTGCCACGGTAAGAACCTTAAATACCTTTGACTGCCAAGACGCGGGGGATACCAGAAGAATGTCTGGCTGGGCCGGTCACTTCTGGCGGTGGGTTAAGTCGAAAATTCCGTTTGTATTCTCTGCAGATCCAAGCGCTTAGAAACGGTAGTGCGCGAACGCCTTGTTGGCTTCCGCCATGCGGTGCACTTCATCGCGCTTTTTCATCGCGCTGCCGCGGCCCTCGGCCGCCTCCATCAGTTCGTTCGCAAGGCGCAGGTCCATCGATTTCTCGCTGCGTTTTTGCGCCGCCTCGCGCAGCCAGCGCATCGCCAGCGCGACACGCCGCACCGGGCGCACTTCCACCGGCACCTGGTAGTTGGCTCCGCCGACGCGGCGGCTCTTCACTTCGACCATGGGCTTGACGTTGGATACCGCCTGGCCGAACACCTCGATCGGATCCTTGCCGGACTTGCTCTTGATCGCCGTGAACGCGCGGTAGATGATGCTCTCGGCAACCGACTTCTTGCCGCGCGTCATCAGCACGTTGATGAACTTGGCGACGTCCTGATTGCCGAATTTCGGATCCGGAAGTATGTCGCGCTTGGGAACTTCTCTGCGTCGTGGCACTTTGTGACCTCAATATCGAACGTTTAATTATTAATATCGAATGTGGCAAACTGTTTTCGTGTGTCTGCAGCCCAATTCAACATTAAGCATTCACCAAGGCGTTACGCTGCCTTGGGCTTCTTCGCGCCGTATTTGGAACGGCTTTGCTTGCGATCCTTCACGCCTTGCGTGTCCAGGCTGCCGCGCACCATGTGGTAACGCACGCCCGGCAGGTCTTTCACCCGACCCCCACGAATCAGCACCACCGAGTGCTCCTGCAGGTTATGGCCCTCGCCGCCGATATAGCTGATCACCTCAAAACCGTTCGTGAGGCGCACCTTCGCCACCTTGCGCAGCGCCGAATTCGGTTTTTTCGGCGTGGTGGTGTAGACGCGCGTGCATACACCACGCTTTTGTGGCGAATTTCCGAGCGCGGGAACCTTGCTCTTGGCCTTGGTACGCGCGCGCGGCGTGTGCACTAACTGATTGATTGTTGGCATTATTTGATGTTCCGAAATGAAATCGGGACGACCGATCTACGCTTGGCCGCCCCGGGAATCGCAAAGAGGCAGAATTATACAAACAAAATCAAGGGCGAGTCAACAGATTAACACCCCTGTAATGCGCTCGGAACGCGCCAGACGATTCGAGTCGGCTGAAAACGCCAGCCACGCCGCTCAACCCGGCTCCTGCGCACCATCGGCAGGCGCCGCTTGCAGGCCCATTTCATCGTCCAATGTAGAAGGTCCATCGATGGTGTGATTGCGCTTGACTCGGGCGCCACGCCTGTGCGAATGTCCAGCGCGAACATCCTGCGCGCCGCTTTGAGTACTGCGCCCTGAATGCCACCCCCCCATTTGATTCGAATCAATAAAAGGATTTCTCGTGACCAGCGCCCTGTTCCAACCCATCGACCTGCGTGAACTTCGTCTTCCAAACCGCGTCATGGTTTCTCCGATGTGCCAGTACTCGGCGACCGAAGGCAACGCCAACGACTGGCACCTGATCCATCTCGGGCAACTCGCCCTGGGCGGCGCAGGGCTTCTGTGCATCGAGGCAACCGCGGTCGAGGCGATCGGCCGTATTACGCCCGCCTGCCTCGGGCTGTATTCGGACGACAACGAGACGGCGCTGCGCCGCGTGCTCACGACCCTGCGGCGCTACGCCGATGCGCCACTGGCGATCCAGCTAGCCCATGCGGGGCGCAAAGCATCGAGCCACACACCCTGGGACGGCGGCAAGCTGATTGCGCCCCAGGCTGGCGGCTGGGAGCCGATCGCGCCCTCGGCGCTGCCGTTTTCGCCGTCCGAAGCGCCACCTCGGGAAATGCGCGCCGAAGACCTTGCGCGCGTGCGCGAGGCGTTTGTGCACGCCGCGGAACGCGCCGCCCGCCTCGGCATCGACGCCATCGAACTGCACGCGGCGCACGGCTACCTGCTGCATGAGTTCCTCTCGCCGCTCGCCAACCGGCGCAGCGACGCCTACGGCGGTTCGCCCGAACATCGCATGCGTTTTCCGCTCGAGGTGTTCTCCGCGGTGCGCAAGGTCTGGCCCGAGTCGAAGCCTCTCGGAGTGCGCATATCGGCGAGCGACTGGATCGAGGGTGGATGGGACCTGCCGCAGGCAATCGAGTTCGCGCGGCGACTCAAAGCGGCGGGTTGCGACTGGATCGACACTTCCAGCGGCGGTCTCGCGCCGGAACAGAAGATCATCCCCAGCCCGGGCTTTCAGGTGCCCTTTGCGGAGGCGATCCGCAAGGAAGTCGGCATTCCGACCGTCGCCGTGGGCTTGATCACCGAGCCGCAACAGGCCGAGGACATCATCGCCGCCGGTCGCGCCGACATGGTTGCCCTCGCCCGCGGTATGCTGTATGAGCCGCACTGGGCCTGGCGCGCCGCCACCGAACTCGGCGCCCAGGTGCGCGCCCCGAAACAGTACTGGAGGGCGGCGCCGCGCGGCGCCGAAGCGATTTTCGGTGAGGCCAAGATCGGCCAGCGCTGAGTCGCACCGCGCGGCAGCGCCGCGCATCAACGGCTGTTGCCGGGAAGCCTCTTTCTCGATGACCTCGCCGCGCGGCCGAGAATCCAGATCCACTCGCCATCCAATCCCTTGACGCGGTGCTCTTCGCGGTATTCCGTAGGGCGCGGCAAGTGCGCCCGCTTGCTTGAGGGCCGTCTAGAGCGTCGTGGTCTTCCCGAGGTTGACGTAGGTGTGCTGGCGCTCGATCTGCGGGATGCCGCACTTCGGTTCGTCGGTGAAATTCCGCCAAGCCATTTCGTGTTCCCGCTCGTCGTCGCTTGGATCATCCGTCGTGCGTCGCGGGCGCCGGCGCATTGGGTACCGGAGCCATGGCCGTGCGCGCGAGCAAGCGCCTCACCCTCGCCTGCAGTTCCCGGTAATCGAAGGGTTTGGTGAGGTAATCGTCGGTTCCGTGCATGAATCCCTTCAGCTTGTCTTCCGCCTGGTCGCGCGAGGTGAGCATGATGAAGGGGATGAACGCCGTGCCTATGTTCTTTCGCACCTGCTTGCACAACTGGTAGCCGTCCATCACCGGCATGGTGATGTCGGAGATGATGAGGTCGGGACGGTAGCTCTCCACTTTGTCGAGCGCATCCCCGCCATCGGCGGCTTCGAGCACCTCGCAGCCGATCTGCTTCAGCGTGATGTTCACCAACTTGCGCAGCGGCGCGTAATCATCGACTATCAGGACGCGCGGCTTGTCGGCCGGATCCGCGGGCGCGACCGAGCGAGGAGCGGCGAAGGAATTCCGGATCCCGCTGTCCGGTGGACTGTGCGGTGTCGCGGAGTGGTTCGCGCTGGCCGCCGGCGCGGCGAGCGGGCCATTGATATCGAGCACAGTCATGCATCGCGGGCAGGCGCGCCACCCCTGCTCGATCGGGCTCCTGCACTTGGGACAACTGCGGCGCAGCGCGTGCCGGCAGTAAGGGCATGCGACGAAATCGGGGGAGATGTCCCGCCCGCAGGCCGGGCACGCGCCAGCCTTGACGCCGTCGCTCGACTCGAGCGCACCGACGATGGCCGAGCCCTCGGAAACGGAGGTCGCGCCTTCGACTACGAGGCGCGCGCATTCGTCCGCGAGCGTGGACATGCCCTCGGCCACCGCGACTTTGACGAGCTGGTCCTCGGGTACTCCAGCGTTCACCGCATCCACGATCGAGGGGGTGAAGCGCAGCAGCTCGTACACGCCGATCCGTCCCCTGTAGCCCGTGTTGGTGCAGGCATCGCAGCCGCGACCGCGCAGGAACGTCCCGCTCCCGGAGGCGAACCGCCGAAAATACCGCAGCTGCTGAGCGTCGATCGTCTCGTCCTCGGCCACGCACTCGGGGCAGTTGCGGCGCACCAGGCGCTGCGAAAAAATGCCGAGCACCGTGGAGGAAATCATGTAGCGCTCGATGCCGAGGTCCGCGAGCCGCATCACGGCTGCCGCCGCGCCGTTGGTGTGCAGGGTCGAAAGAACGAGCTGGCCGGTTTGCGCCGCGCGGAACGCGATCTCCGCCGTCTGCTGGTCGCGTATCTCGCCCACCATGACCACGTTCGGATCCTGGCGCAGGATCGAGCGCAGGATACTGGGGAAAGTGAGCCCGGCCTTTTCGTTGATCTGAGTCTGGGTGATGCCATCGAACTCGTATTCGATCGGGTCCTCGACGGTGATGATATTGGTCCCGGTACCTTGCAGCTCGGCCAGCATGGCGTAGAGCAGAGAGGTCTTGCCGCTTCCAGTCGGTCCGGTCACGAGGATCATGCCCTTGGGATACCGCAGCAGGATCTTCACGTGATTCAAGAGCTGCGCCGACAGGCCGAGCCCTTCGAGGCTGTTGCGCTTTTGCGCCTTGTCCATGACGCGGATCACCACTTTCTCGCCATGGGGCGTGGGCAAGGTGGAGACGCGGAAATCGACTTGGCGGCCGGTGATTTGCGCCGACAACTTGCCGTCCTGAGGCACGCGCTTTTGCGCAATGTCCATGTTTGCCTGCACTTTGGTGCATGCCGTGACCTGCGGCTGCAGCCATTTCGGCACGTTGATCAGGTTGCGCAGCTCGCCGTCCACCCGGATACGGATGCGCATGAAAGTCGGATGGGGCTCCATGTGGATGTCGCTTGCGCCCTTGGCCACCGCGTCGCCGAGGATGGTCTTGACGATCTGCCTCACCGTATCCGAGTTCGAATCGGTCACCCTGGTGTCCAAGTCGGGGGATATCAGCTCCACTCCCCCGCTGACCTCGACGTTTGCCATGATTTCTTGCAGCGACTTGCCGAAATCGTACAGCCGGTCTATGGCCTGCCAGATCTCGGCTTTGCTCGCGAGGCTGGTCAGGATATTCTTGCCGGTGCTGAATTTTAGGTATTGCACCACCTCCTGATCGAGCTGATCGCTGACGGCGACATGCAAGGTGTTGTTCGGCCCGAACGCGAGCGGCACGCAGACGAATTTCTCGCACGTCTGACGCGGCACCAGTATGGAAACTCCGGGGTCGAGGGGATACTGGCCGAGCTTGATGGTTTTGAGCCCGAGCTGTCCCTCGCGCAGCGTCTCCATCACGTCCTGCGCGGACACCGCACCGCTCTCCACCAGCACGACGCCCAGTTTCTTTCCGGTCTGTCTCGCCACCCGCAGCGCCTGCTGAAGGGCCGCTTCATCGACGAGGCGCCTGGCCTTTAGCAACTCGCCGAGCCTATTGGCCATCTGCGCGACTCCGTATCCTTGTCGGTAACGTCAATCTTACTTCACATGCTAGAAAAGGAATTATGGCGAATATCTCAAGTTATGGGCGAGGTATTACCATGGGGATGATGAAACGATTTTCTGCGTGCCTGTCCAGGCTGTGCGAGGTTTTGGGCCATGCCGACCGGAAGGGTCCGATGCGCGAGAGTTTTACCGGATTGATGCTGCCGCTCAAGATTATCGTCAACGACCAGGATTCTGGCGTTTCGAATATCGGCTGAGTTGACCAATGACCCTCGTCCTTATCTATTTTCTCCGACCGACCTCGTGTCCCGCAAATTCCAGCGCCACATCCAGCGCCTCCATGAACTCATTCACCGTGATGGGCTTGGTTAGATAGCGGAAGAATCCCGCCTTCAGGCCCCGCTCGATGTCAATTGGCATTGCATTGGCACTGACGGCAACGACAGGAATGTGCGCGGTGGCCGGGTCTGAGCGCAGGATTTTCAGGGCCTCGAAGCCGTTGATGCCGGGCAGATTGATGTCCATCAGGATCACATCCGGCTGGGATAGCCGAGCATGCGCTCGGCGCCGACGTTGAAGATCTGAATTACGCCCTTTTCATCCGTGGCGATACTCGAAAAGTTGGCGCTGTTCAGAATCGCATTCTGCAAGGCCCCCGTCTTAAGCAACGCTTCCTGACGCCGCACTTCGATGATGCCATCCGCCTTGCCCGCATCGTCAGCAAGGGTGGTGCGGTTTCCTCTCTTGGACATGGCCGATTTCCGTGAAAAGCTCGCGACGAAACGGCGAGGAAGCTGCGCGTGTCGGGCCGGCAACGGCGTATCGCGGACCCGCGCAGCGCAACACAGCCTCACGCTGAGTGTGGATACTCGCAGTTTTGCCGGGGGCGATCTGTGCGCCGGGATACATAAGGCTGGCCGACGGGGTCCACGGTTCCCCGCTCGGGTGCCTGCCCGATCAAGTAACATGCCCCGATGGCATCCAATCCAGCCGTTGCGCCAGCGTCACCTCCGGATCCCGGGGGCGTCTTCGCGGGTTGTTGCGCCTTGAGCGCCTTCGCGCGTTCGCGCGTTCGCCGAGCGCGCGGTTCCAGTACCAGCCGACGTAGCGCAACACTGGTCGTCGCCGGGAGGCCGCACCAAACAAAAGGGCCGGCAAACACCGGCCTTTTTGCTGGTGCTTGGGATTGAAACCTAGGCGCTCTCCTCCGCCGCTTGAGCTTCTCCTGCGCCCTCGCCTTCGCCTTCGGCCAGCAACAACTCGACCGGCGGCGGCGGGGTCTTGCGCACTTTGTGGTACGCCATACCCGTTCCCGCCGGGATCAACCGGCCAACGATGACGTTCTCTTTCAGTCCGCGCAGGTCGTCTTTCTTGCCCATGATCGCGGCTTCGGTGAGCACGCGTGTGGTTTCCTGGAACGACGCCGCCGAGATGAAGGAATCGGTCGACAGCGACGCCTTGGTGATGCCCAACAGCATGTAGCTGAACGTCGCCGGTTTCTTGCCTTCGGCCTCAACGATTTCGTTCTCTTTCAGCAGATCGGCACGCTCCACCTGCTCGCCCTGAATGAAACGGGTTTCGCCGGCGTCATCGACCTGCACGCGGCGCAGCATCTGCCGCACGATCACCTCGATGTGCTTGTCGTTGATCTTGACGCCCTGCAGGCGATACACGTCCTGCACTTCGTCGGTGATGTAGCGCGCCAGCGCCTCGACGCCCTGCAGTCGCAGGATGTCGTGCGGGTCGGCCGGTCCGTCGACGATGAACTCGCCTTTGTTCACCACCTGGCCGTCGTGCACCATGACGTGCTTGTCCTTGGTGATCAGGAACTCGTGCGCCACGCTGTCCGGGTCGGTGATGACCAGGCGCTGCTTGCCTTTCGTATCCTTGCCGAACGAGACCGTGCCGGTGACTTCCGCCAGCATGCCCGCGTCCTTGGGCGAGCGCGCCTCGAACAGCTCCGCCACGCGCGGCAGACCGCCGGTGATGTCGCGCGTCTTGGAGGTTTCCTGCGGAATGCGCGCCAGCACCTCGCCCACATGCACCTGCAGGCCGTTCCTTACCGTGATGATGGATCCGACCTGGAAGGTGATGTTGACCGAGTGATCGGTGCCGGCGATCTTGACCTCCTCGCCGGCTTCGTTGATGAGCTTCACCTGCGGGCGCAGGCCCTTGCTGGCGCTGCCGCGGCGCTTCGGATCGATGACCACCAGGGTGGACAGCCCGGTGATCTCGTCGATCTGCTTCGCCACCGTCGTACCTTCCTCGACGTTTTCGAATTTCACCGTGCCCGCATATTCGGTGATGATGGGGCGGGTATGCGGGTCCCAGGTGGCGAGCACCTGCCCGGCCTTGACCGGCTTGCCATCGGTGGCAGCCAGCGTCGCGCCGTAGGGTACCTTGTGGCGCTCGCGCTCGCGGCCGTTGTCGTCGGTAATCATGATTTCGCCCGAGCGCGAAATCGCGATCTTCTCGCCCTTGGCGTTGCTCACATAGCGCATCTGCGCGGTGAAACGCACCGTGCCGTTGGACTTGGCATCCACCTGGCTCGCCACCGCGGTACGCGAGGCGGCGCCGCCGATGTGGAAGGTGCGCATGGTGAGCTGCGTGCCCGGTTCGCCGATCGACTGCGCGGCGATCACGCCTACCGCTTCGCCGATATTCACGATCGGGCCGCGGCCCAGATCGCGGCCGTAGCACTTGGCGCACAGGCCATGGCGGGTATCGCAGGTGAGCGGGGTGCGCACCTTGATTTCGTCGATGCCGAGCGACTCGATCATGTCGACTTCTTCTTCGTTCAACAACGTCCCGGCCGGATACAGTGGATCCTGGGTCTCCGGGTGCATCACTTCGGCCGCGCTGACACGGCCCAGAATGCGCTCGCGCAGAGCCTCGACCACCTCGCCGCCCTCGACCAACGCTTTCACCACGACACCGTTCTCCGTGCCGCAATCGTCTTCCCGCACCACCAGATCCTGGGTCACATCCACCAGGCGGCGGGTCAGGTAGCCCGAATTGGCGGTCTTCAACGCGGTATCGGCCAGGCCCTTGCGCGCGCCGTGGGTCGAAATGAAGTACTGCAGCACGTTCAGGCCTTCGCGGAAATTCGCCGTGATCGGCGTCTCGATGATCGAGCCGTCGGGCTTGGCCATCAGGCCGCGCATGCCGGCGAGCTGGCGGATCTGCGCCGCCGAACCGCGCGCGCCGGAATCGGCCATCATGTAAATCGAGTTGAATGACTCCTGCCTTACTTTCTTGCCCTTGCGGTCGATGACTTCCTCGTGCGAGAGCTGCTCCATCATGGCCTTGGCCACCTGATCGCCCGCGCGGCCCCAGATGTCGACCACCTTGTTGTAGCGCTCGCCCACGGTCACAAGGCCCGAAGTGTACTGCTGCTCGATCTCCTTCACTTCAGCGCCCGCGGCCGATATCAGGCTGTGTTTTTGCTGCGGCACCAGCATGTCGTCCACGCAGATCGAGATGCCGCCGCGAGTCGCGAAAGCAAATCCCGCCCGCATCAGCTTGTCCGCAAAGATGACCGTCTCGCGCAGTCCGCAGCGCCGGAACGAGGCGTTGATGAGCTTGGATATCTCTTTTTTCTTCAACGCCTTGTTGATAAGCGCGAACGGCAATCCGGGCGGCAGGATCTCCGACAGCAGCGCGCGCCCGACCGTGGTCTGGTAACGCGTCGTCTTTTCGATTTTCTCGCCGGTCTCGGTCAGGTCGTACTCGCGGATGCGCGCCGTGATCATGGCATGCAGCTCGACCTGGTGAGTCTCGTATGCGCGCGTCAGTTCGCTCATGTCGGCGAAAACCATGCCCTCGCCGGCAGCGGCGATGCGTTCGCGCGTGGCGTAGTACAGGCCCAGCACGATGTCCTGCGAGGGCACGATGACGGGCTCACCGTTGGCGGGCGAGAGTATGTTGTTGGACGCCAGCATGAGGGTGCGCGCTTCCATCTGCGCCTCCAGCGACAGCGGTACGTGCACCGCCATCTGGTCGCCGTCGAAGTCGGCGTTGAACGCGGCGCACACCAGCGGGTGCAGCTGGATCGCCTTGCCCTCGATCAGCACCGGCTCGAACGCCTGTATGCCTAGCCGGTGCAGCGTGGGGGCGCGATTGAGCATCACCGGATGCTCGCGAATCACCTCTTCAAGGATATCCCAGACGACCGGGGTTTCAGCCTCGACTTCGCGCTTCGCCGCCTTGATCGTGGTGGCGATGCCCTGCAGCTCGAGCTTGTTGAAAATGAACGGCTTGAACAGTTCGAGCGCCATTTTCTTGGGCAGACCGCACTGGTGCAGCTTCAACTGCGGACCGACCACGATCACCGAGCGGCCGGAGTAATCGACGCGCTTGCCGAGCAGGTTCTGGCGGAAGCGTCCGCCCTTGCCCTTGATCATGTCGGCGAGCGACTTCAGTGGTCGTTTGTTGGCACCGGTCATCGCCTTGCCGCGGCGTCCATTGTCCAGCAGCGAGTCGACCGCTTCCTGCAACATGCGCTTCTCGTTCTTGACGATGATCTCGGGCGCTTTGAGTTCCAGCAGGCGCTTCAGGCGGTTGTTGCGGTTGATCACGCGCCGATACAGGTCGTTCAGATCCGAAGTGGCAAAGCGGCCGCCGTCGAGGGGCACCAGCGGGCGCAGATCCGGCGGCAGCACCGGCAGCACTTCCATGATCATCCAGTAGGGCTTGATGCCCGATTTCTGGAAACCCTCCAGCACTTTGAGGCGCTTGGCGAATTTCTTGATCTTGGTGTCCGAGGTGGTGCTCTCCAGCTCTTTCCTCAGGTGCTCGATCTCGTGCCCTACATCGAGGTTGCGCAGCAGCTCGCGTATGCCCTCGGCCCCCATCGCAGCGGAAAACTCGTCGCCATGCTCCTCTACCTTGGTCAAATATTGCTCTTCGGTCAGAAGCTTGCAGCGCTGAATGTCGGGATCGGTCACCATGCCGGCATCGGTCACGACGTAGGCTTCGAAATAGAGCACGCGCTCGATGTCGCGCAGCGTCATGTCGAGCACCAGACCCAGGCGCGACGGCAGCGATTTCAGGAACCAGATATGGGCAACCGGGCTGGCGAGCTCGATGTGCCCCATGCGCTCGCGGCGCACCTTTGCCAGCGTCACTTCTACGCCGCACTTCTCGCAGATCACGCCGCGGTGCTTCAGGCGCTTGTACTTGCCGCACAGGCACTCATAGTCCTTGATCGGCCCGAAGATCTTGGCGCAGAACAGGCCATCCCGCTCCGGCTTGAAGGTGCGGTAGTTGATGGTCTCCGGTTTTTTCACTTCACCGTAGGACCAGGAGCGGATCTTCTCAGGCGAGGCGAGACCGATCTTGATCGAGTCGAACTCTTCGTCCTGCGTAACCTGCTTGAATAAGTCGAGTAGTGCTTTCATCTTTCACTCCACAGTGGCGTGATGCACCTAAAAACAAAACCTAAATTGGCTGCGGCTCGGCGCGGCTTGGAACGCGGGATCTCCGCGTCCGCCGCCCCGATCCGGGGCCTCAGTACCGTTCCAGATCGATATCGATGCCGAGCGACCGGATCTCTTTCACCAACACGTTGAACGACTCGGGCATGCCGGCGTCGATCTTGTGGTCGCCCTTGACGATGTTCTCGTACACCTTGGTGCGGCCGGAGATATCGTCGGATTTCACCGTCAGCATCTCCTGCAGGGTGTAAGCGGCGCCGTAAGCTTCGAGCGCCCACACCTCCATCTCGCCGAAACGCTGGCCGCCGAACTGCGCCTTGCCGCCCAGAGGCTGCTGCGTCACCAGGCTGTACGGCCCGGTGGAGCGCGCGTGCATCTTGTCGTCGACCAGATGATGCAGCTTGAGCACGTGCATGTAGCCCACGGTCACCGGACGATCGAAGAGCTCGCCGGTATGGCCGTTCTTCAGCCTGACCTGGCCGTCACGCGGCAATCCGGCGATCTCCAGCATGTCCTTGATCTCGGCCTCGTTGGCGCCGTCGAACACCGGCGTGGCGAAAGGCACGCCTTCTTTCAGGTTATAGGCCAGGCGCACCACCTCCTCGTCGGAGAGCGCAGCCAGATTTTCAGCCTTGCCGCCGCTGTTGTAGATGAGATTGAGGAATTTGCGCAAATCGGCGATCTTCGCCTGCGCCGCGAGCATTTCACCGATCTTCACGCCCAGGCCCTTAGCCGCCCAGCCCAGGTGGGTCTCGAGAATCTGGCCCACGTTCATGCGCGAAGGCACGCCCAGGGGGTTGAGCACCACGTCGACCGGGGTGCCGTCGTCCATGTAGGGCATATCCTCGACCGGCACAATCTTGGAGATGACGCCTTTGTTGCCGTGGCGGCCGGCCATCTTGTCGCCGGGCTGCAAGCGCCGCTTCACCGCAACGTAGACTTTGACCATTTTCTGCACACCCGGAGGCAACTCATCGCCCTGCGTGAGCTTTTTCTTTTTCGCCTCGAACGCCACGTCGAAATCGACACGCTTCTGCGCCAGGCTGTCCTTGAGGCTTTCGAGCTGCGCCGCCGCCTCTTCGTTGGCGAGGCGGATGTCGAACCAGTGGTAGTGCTCCAGTTCCTGCAGGTAAGTCTTGGTGAGCTTGGCGCCCTTGGCCAGTTTTTTCGGCCCGCCGTTGGCCGTCTTTCCCACGATCAGGCGCTCGATGCGCTCGAATGTGTCGGCTTCGACGATGCGCATCTGATCGACCAGGTCCAGCTTGTAGCGTTTCAATTCCTCGTCGATGATCTGCTGCGCGCGCTTGTCGCGCTCTATCCCCTCGCGCGTGAACACCTGCACATCGATGACCGTACCGGAAATTCCCGACGGAACGCGCAGCGACGTGTCCTTCACGTCGGATGCCTTTTCGCCGAAGATCGCCCGCAACAGCTTTTCTTCGGGCGTCAACTGCGTCTCGCCCTTGGGGGTGACCTTGCCCACCAGCACGTCGCCCGCCTCGACCTCGGCGCCGATATAGACGATGCCGGACTCGTCCAGGCGCGACAGCTGCGCCTCGGACAGGTTGGAAATGTCGCGGCTGATCTCCTCGGGGCCGAGCTTGGTGTCGCGCGCCACCACTGTCAGCTCCTCGATGTGAATCGAGGTATAGCGATCCTCGGCGACCACGCGCTCGGAGATGAGGATCGAGTCCTCGAAGTTGTAGCCGTTCCAGGGCATGAACGCGACCAGCATGTTCTGCCCCAGCGCGAGCTCGCCCATGTCGGTCGAGGCGCCGTCGGCAACCACGTCGCCCTTGGCGATTTTCTCGCCCACGTTGACCAGCGGGCGCTGGTTGATGTTGGTGTTCTGGTTCGAACGCGTGTACTTGACCAGGTTGTAGATGTCCACGCCGACGTCGCCGGCGACGGTTTCGTCGTCATTGACGCGCACCACGATGCGGCTGGCATCGACGTAATCGACCACGCCGCCGCGCAGCGCCTGCACCGCGGTACCGGAGTCGACTGCGACCGTGCGCTCGATGCCGGTCCCGACCAGGGCTTTTTCCGGCCGCAGGCAGGGCACCGCCTGGCGCTGCATGTTCGAGCCCATCAGCGCGCGGTTGGCGTCATCGTGCTCCAGGAACGGGATCAGGGAAGCCGCCACCGAAACAATTTGGGAGGGCGCCACGTCCATGTACTCGACCCGGTCCGGCGTGGCGAGCATGAACTCGTTCTTGTTGCGGCAGGACACCAGGCCTTCCTTCAGCTTGCCCTTGTCAAGATCCGCATTCGCCTGCGCGATGACGAAGTTGCCTTCCTCGATCGCCGACAGGAAATCGATCTGGTCGGTGACCTTGCTGTTCTCGACCTTGCGATACGGCGTCTCCATGAAACCGTATTGGTTAGTGCGGGCAAACAAGGCGAGCGAATTGATCAGGCCGATGTTCGGGCCTTCCGGCGTCTCGATCGGGCACACGCGGCCATAGTGCGTCGGATGCACGTCGCGCACCTCGAAGCCGGCGCGCTCGCGCGTCAGGCCGCCGGGTCCAAGGGCCGACACGCGCCGCTTGTGCGTGATCTCCGACAGCGGGTTGGTCTGGTCCATGAACTGCGACAGCTGGCTTGATCCGAAAAACTCCTTGATCGCGGCCGAAATCGGTTTGGCGTTGATCAGGTCGTGCGGCATCAGGTTGTCCGATTCCGCCTGCGACAGGCGTTCCTTCACCGCGCGCTCGACGCGCACCAGGCCGGCCCGGAACTGGTTCTCCGCCAACTCGCCCACCGAACGCACGCGGCGGTTGCCGAGGTGGTCGATATCGTCGATCTCGCCGCGGCCGTTCCGGAGTTCGACCAGGATGCGGATGACGGCGAGGATGTCCTCGTTCGACAGCGTCACCGCGCCGGTAAGTTCGTTCCTGCCGACGCGGCGGTTGAATTTCATGCGGCCCACGGCCGACAGGTCGTAGCGCTCTTCCGAGTAGAACAGGCCGTTGAACAGCGACTCCACCGCCTCTTCCGTGGGCGGTTCGCCCGGACGCATCATGCGGTAGATGGCGACGCGCGCCGCGAACTGGTCGGCGGTCTCGTCGATGCGCAGGGTCTGCGAAATGTACGGCCCCTGGTCCAGGTCGTTGGTGTAAATAGTATGGATGCTGGCGGCCTCGGCTGCCTTCAGCTTGGCCAGCACGGTCTCGGTGATCTCGTCGTTGGCGTTCGCCAGAATCTCGCCGGTTTCGGTATCAACGACGTTGTGCGCGAGCACGCGTCCGAGCAGGTAGTCGTCGGGGACGGCGATTTTCTTGACCCCGGCCGCCTCCAGGTCGCGGATGTACTTGACCGTGATGCGCTTGTCCTTGGGCACGATCACCTTGTCGTGCTTGTCCAGGATGTCGAACTTGGTGGTCTCGCCGCGCAGGCGCTCCGGCACCAGCTCGAACTGGATGCCCTTCTTGCTGAAATGGAAGGTGTCGAAAGCGAAGAATTCCTTGAGCACCTGCTCCGGTGTCAGGCCGATCGCCTTGAGCAGTATCGTCACCGGCATCTTGCGCCGGCGGTCGACGCGGAAATAGAGGTAATCCTTGGGGTCGAACTCGAAGTCGAGCCAGGAGCCGCGGTAGGGGATGATGCGCGCCGAAAACAGCAGCTTGCCCGAACTGTGCGTCTTGCCGCGGTCGTGCTCGAAAAACACGCCCGGGGAACGGTGCAGCTGGCTGACGATGACGCGCTCGGTGCCGTTGATGACGAACGAGCCGGTGGTGGTCATGAGCGGGATTTCGCCCATGTAGACCTCTTGCTCCTTCACTTCCTTGATCGTGGGCTTGCTCGCTTCCTTGTCCATGATGGTCAGGCGCACCTTGGCACGCAGCGGGCTGGCAAAGGTGAGACCGCGCTGCTGGCACTCCTTGACGTCGAACGGCGGCTCTCCCAGCGCGAAGCTGACGAATTCCAGGCGCGCATTCTTCGAATGGCTCTCGATCGGAAAAATCGAGGTGAAAGCCGCCTGCAGCCCCTCGTTCTTGCGCTTCTCCGGCGGCACCGCCGCCTGCAGAAACGCAGTGAAGGAATCGAGCTGCGTGGCCAGCAGGAATGGCACGTTCAGCACGGCTGCGCGTTTGGCGAAGCTCTTGCGGATACGCTTTTTCTCGGTCGAGGTGTAAGTAATGGCAGCGGCGGTCATAACAGCTCCAGTTCAGGATGCAGGAGTCAGAATTCGGGAGTCAGGGGTCACAAGACAGGAATCAACGATGCAATGTGCCATCGGTCTGATCGCTCTCTTCAAGCCTCTGTGCAACTGGTCGGCAATTTTCAAAAAGGCAAGGGCCGGCAGCCCAAACGCAAGAACGGCTGCCAGCCCGATTGCCGCAGCGCTTACTTCATCTCGGCTTTGGCGCCGGCTTCAGTCAGTTGCTTGAGGATGTCTTCCGCATCTTTCTTGGATATGGCTTCCTTCACCGCCTTGGGCGCGCCATCAACCAGGTCTTTGGCTTCTTTCAGGCCGAGGCCGGTGATTGCGCGGACCACCTTGATGACATTGACCTTGCTCTCGCCGCATGCGTTCAGCATGACGGTGAATTCGGTCTGCTCTTCCGCTGCCGGGGCGGCGGCGCCCGCGGCAGCCGGAGCGGCTACCGCGACCGCGGCGGCGGCCGATACGCCGAATTTCTCTTCCATTTCCTTGATCAGGGTGGAGAGTTCCAGCACGGTCATGTTCGAGATTGCGTCGAGTAGTTCTGCTCTTGCGATTGCCATTTTTGACTCCTGAATGTTAGGTCGTTTAAGTCGTTGATAACTGGTGTGGCAGCGTGGAAAGCTATGCGACCGCTTTCTCTTTCTGATCGCGAACCGCTGCGAGCGTGCGCACAAACCTGCCCGGCACCTCGTTCAGCGTCTGCACGAATTTGGCTACCGGCGCCTGCATGGTGCCGAGCAGGGTGGCGAGCAGCTGATCACGGCTGGGCAGGTTGGCAAGCGCGGTTACTTCCTTGGCGGAAATAACCGCATTCGGCAGCCCCCCGGCCTTGATCACGAACTTCTCGTTGGCCTTGGCAAAATCGTTCAGCACCTTGGCGCTCGCGACCGGGTCGGACGAAATGACGTAGACAAGCGGGCCGATCATCTTCTCGGCCAGCTTCTCGAACGGCGTATCCTTCACGGCACGGCGCACCAGGGTGTTTTTCAGCACGCGCAGGTACACGCCCGTCTTGCGCGCCTTGGCGCGCAAATCGGTCATGACACCCACTTCCAGACCGCGGTACTCAGCGACGATGATCGCCTGCGCCTTGTCCACTTGCGCGGACACTTCGGCAACCACCGCCTTCTTCTGCTCAAGATTGAGACCCAAGGTCTACCTCCTGTTGAATGCAAAACTCGGAGTCCAGAACACAGATCGGGCGTGGCACCTGGGTGCTTACTCGCTCTGTACTTTGCATTCCTCGTCCTGCGTTACGATTCGGCGACCTTACATTCAGGAATAAATTCCTGTATTTGGGTGCGCCATCTGCGTTGGGCGTTGCGGGTGATAGGCAATGCATGATGAGTGGTAAGTCCATCGCACATCCTTCCTGCACCAGCTACCGATTAAGCTTTCCGGCAATTCGCAATGCCGAATATTGGTTGCCCTCAATTCGTCACTGATCGCCCTCGAACCCCAACGGTCTTTGATAACCCGTCGCGGCGATGCTCTGCCGCGGCGGCCCAAAGTTCTGTCCCCGCGCTAGCGGGGATCCATATCCCGCTAACCGTTTACGCTCGCGACATCCACGCGGATGCCCGGGCCCATGGTGCTGGACACCGACAGTTTCTGCAGGTAAATCCCCTTGCTCGTAGCCGGCTTGGCCTTGTTGAGCGCGTCCACCAGCGCCTTCAGGTTCTCGCACAAGGCCTCCGGCGCAAAAGAAGCCAGGCCGATCGTGCATTGCACGATGCCCGCCTTGTCGGCGCGGTACTGCACCTGGCCCGCTTTGGCGTTTTTCACCGCGGTGGCCACATCCGGCGTCACCGTACCCACCTTCGGGTTCGGCATCAGCCCGCGCGGACCCAGAATCTGGCCCAGTTGGCCGACGATGCGCATGGTGTCGGGGCTGGCGATAAGCACGTCGAAATCCATCTTGCCGGCCTTGATTTGCTCCGCCAGGTCTTCCATGCCGACGATGTCGGCGCCTGCAGCCTTGGCCGCGCCAGCCTTGTCGCCCTGCGCAAACACCGCCACGCGCACTTTCTTGCCGGTGCCCGCGGGCAGCACCACCGAACCGCGCACCGTCTGGTCCGATTTCTTGGCGTCGATGCCGAGATTGACGGCGACATCCACCGACTCGTCGAATTTGGCGGTGGCCGCCTGCTTCATCAATTTCATCGCATCCATGGCCTGATAGGCCTTGTTGCGCTCGACCAGATTGGCAGTGGCCTTCTGGCGTTTGGAGAGTCTTGCGGCTAACTGGTTCATTTCACGCCCTCCACGATCACGCCCATGGAACGCGCGCTGCCGGCGATGGTGCGCACGGCGGCATCCAGGTCCGACGCGGTGAGATCGGGCATCTTGGTCTTGGCGATCTCTTCGGCTTGTGCGCGCGTCAGTTTGCCCACCTTGTCCGTATGCGGAATCTTGCTGCCCTTGTCAATTCCAACCGCCTTCTTGATCAGCACGCTCGCGGGCGGCGTCTTGATGATGAAGGTAAAGCTCTTGTCCGCGAACGCGGTGATCACCACCGGCAACGGCAGGCCCGGCTCCACCTTTTGCGTCTGCGCGTTAAACGCCTTGCAGAACTCCATGATATTGAGGCCGCGCTGGCCCAGCGCCGGCCCGATCGGCGGGCTGGGGTTGGCTTTACCGGCAGGAACCTGCAGCTTGATAAAGCCGACTATCTTCTTTGCCATATTTCACTCCTTGCGGGTTCAAGCGGGCTTGCGCCCTCCCCGGTTAAACATCGCTACAACTTCAACTGCGGTTTGCCGCTACGCCTCAGCATCCGCCGAGACGGCAATTCAATTTGGCGCTGCTTGCGCCTTCGCGGCGCATCTGAACTAGGCCTTCTCGACCTGTCCGAACTCCAGTTCGACCGGCGTCGCGCGGCCAAAGATCGTGACCGACACGCGCAGCTTCGACTTATCGTAGTTGACGTCTTCCACCAGGCCGTGGAAATCAGTGAACGGACCTTCCTTGACGCGCACCCCTTCGCCCACCTCGAACAGCACCTTGGGCTTGGGCTTCTCCACGCCCTCCTGCATCTGGTGCATGATATTGTCGACTTCCTTGACCGAGATCGGAGTCGGTTTGCTTGCGGTGCCGCCGACGAAGCCGGTGACCTTGTTGGTGCTCTTCACCAGGTGCCAGCTTTCGTCGTCCATCTCCATTTCCACCAGCACATAGCCGGGGAAGAACTTACGCTCGGAAATGTTCTTTTGGCCGCCCTTCATCTCGACCACCTCTTCCGTGGGAACGAGGATCTTGCCGAATTTATCCTGCATGCCGGCGCGCCGTATGCGGTCCTCGAGCGCGCGCTGCACCGACTTCTCGAAGCCGGAATAGGCGTGAACCACGTACCAGCGCTTGCTCATAGTTTCTTCCAACCCAGTATCAAGTCGTACAACAGGTATTCCAGCGTCTTGTCACTCACCCACAGGAACACCGCCATCACGAGCACAAAAGCGAAGACAATTCCGGCGGTCTGCAGCGACTCCTTGCGCGTCGGCCACACTACCTTCTTCACCTCGGTGATCGCATCGCGCACGAATGCCAGGAACTGCTGTCCCGGCTCGGTGAACCACGCGACCGCAACGCCGGCAGCGGCGCCGGCGACGATGGCGGCGAGACGGACTATCGCGGCGCTGTCGCGAAGGTAATAAAAGCCCGCCACGCCCGCAGCAAGCAGCAGCGCAGCCAGTACCAGCTTGATTTTGTCAGCCATCGATCCGTCTCGGCTCCGTGCGAGGCATATACGGAGCACTGTTAATAGTGGCAGGCCAAGAGGGCCTCGAACCCCCAACCTTCGGTTTTGGAGACCGACGCTCTGCCAATTGAGCTATTGGCCTGTAAATCAGGCAGAGGCTGGAGCTTGAGGGCCGTCCAGACCTGGCCCCTGTATTGCGCCGACCTCTGACCTCCAGTCTCTGACCTCTACTCCATCACCTTGGCAACAACCCCGGCACCCACGGTGCGCCCACCCTCGCGTATGGCAAA
>Ga0080064_1003746_pt1 | contig 21098 bp, 22 predicted proteins | sample Subgrocontami54m_FD_69260 | JGI IMG/M metagenome (GOLD analysis project Ga0080064, IMG submission 69260) | Subsurface groundwater microbial communities from S. Glens Falls, New York, USA - GMW46 contaminated, 5.4 m (SPADES assembly) (version 2) ...
GGTCTGTTGAAAATGGATTTTCTGAGACTCCGGAACCTCTCCATAATTGAAGACACCGTGCGCCGCATACGCGATGCACGCGGCGAAACAATTGATATCGATACAATTCCGCTTGATGACGCCGCAACATTCGGTCTGCTCACCCGCGGAGATACCACAGGCGTCTTTCAGTTGGAATCCGCTGGCATGAAACGCTATCTCAAAGAACTCAAACCAACAACGCTTGAAGACATCATCGCAATGGTATCGCTGTATCGCCCGGGACCGATGGAACTTATTCCGGAATACATTGCGCGGAAATTCGGGAAACGCCCCGTTACATATCTCCACGCAAAACTTGTTCCGATTTTGCAGAATACGTATGGCATTGCCGTATACCAGGAACAGCTTATGGAAATTGCACGTTCGCTTGCGGGATTCACGCTTGCCCAAGCAGATATCCTCCGGAAAGCGGTCGGCAAAAAAATAAAAAGCTTGCTGGACGAACAGCGGGAAAAATTAATAAACGGAATGTTGACCAACGGCATCCAGCGCCATACCGCAGAGGCAATTTGGGAATGGGTGGAACCGTTCGCCCGATATGGATTCAATCGGTCGCATGCGGCATGCTACGCGTTCATCGCATACCAAACGGCGTGGCTCAAAACGCATTATCCGTACGAATTCATGGCGTCACTCCTCACCGCAGAAAACCAGACGGTTGAGCGAACCGCAACCCTTATTTCCGAAAGTCGCTCGCACGGCATTCCGGTGCTCCCGCCCGACGTAAACGTAAGCGGTACGACATTCACGGTAGAATATGCGCTCAACGAAGGAACGCTTCAAAGCCAGGCGATCCGCTTCGGGCTCAGCGGCATCAAAAATGTTGGTGAAAATATAATCGAATATATCATCCGTGAGCGGGAACAGAACGATATATTCCCTTCAATAGACGACTTTGCGGAGCGGATCTCTTCGCACGTTATGAACCGGAAATCACTCGAAAGCCTTATTAAGGCCGGGGCACTGGACGCATTCGGAGAGCGGGCGCAATTACTTGCCAACATGGAAGACATACTGTCCTGGGCCCGAGATATAGAAAAAAACAGAAAAAACCGGCAAGAATCTTTGTTTGCAGGAACGGGTTCCCTCCCGCCATTGCGCCTCAAGGATGCGCCACCCGCCCCCAAAGATGCGCGTTTGCGCTGGGAAAAAGAGCTTCTCGGTCTTTGGATATCCGACCATCCCCTTACCGACTACAAGGCCATCTTGTCCCGCATTTCAATGCCGATACAAAACATCGCGGGACTTCCTTCCGGCAAACGGATAGTTATCGGCGGAGTAATAAATAAGATACAAAAGATAGTGACCAAAAAAGGAGACCCGATGCTGTTCGTGAGCATTGAAGACCAAACCGATCAAATAGAAGTACTTGTATTTCCACGCGTTTTGGAACAATATAGCGGAGCGTTCCATGAAAATGCTATAGTAGCTATTGAAGGAACGCTTAATGACCGAGATGGGCAAATGAAGCTCATTTGTGACCGCGCAGAAGAGATTCTTCTGGCGGAAAACGCTTGATACAAAAGCGTTCCGGTTCACTCCGCCGTATGCCCCAAAAAGAACACGCAAAAGATCTGGATACAATACGTCATTCTACCGCCCACGTGCTCGCACAGGCGGTTTGTGAACTTTGGCCGAGTTCAAAACTCGGTATTGGCCCCGTTATCGAGAACGGGTTTTATTATGATATCGAGACAAAAGAGCCGCTTAAAGAAAGCGACCTTGGGCGTATTGAAGACCATATGCGCAAGATCATAAAGCAAAATCTCGCTTTTAAACGCTCCTGGATGAAAATAAAAGACGCTCAGACGTTTTTCAAAAAGCGAAGCGCCACCTATAAAGTCGACCTTCTCAAAGAACTTGAAAAGCGCGGGGAAAAGAAGATCAGCATATATGCGACCGGGAAAAACTTTATTGACCTTTGTACCGGCCCCCATGTCCCCAATACAAAACTCATAGCAACGGATGCATTTGCCCTTACAAACCTTGCCTCGGCATACTGGCGCGGCGATGAGAACAATCCCCAACTCACGCGCATTTACGGCACCGCTTTCAAAACAAAGAAAGAGCTTGAAGCGCATAAACAACTCCTTATTGAACTTGAGAAACGTGATCACAGGAAATTAGGGACCGCGCTGGATCTTTTTTCATTCCACGATATCGCCCCGGGAGCTCCATTTTGGCACCCCAAAGGAATGCTTGTTGTAAAAGCACTTGAAGCATATTGGCGCCGCGTACACGACTCGAACGGCTACCAGGAAATCTCAACGCCCATTATGGTAAAAACGAAATTATTCGAACGGTCGGGCCACTGGAAATACTACAAAGAAAATATGTTCCATTTCGAACTGGAAAACGACCGCTTTGCCTTAAAACCGATGAACTGTCCGGAATCGACCTATATTTATAACGCAAAATTGCGCTCATTCCGCGATCTACCGTTACGCCTTTCCGAGATCGGACGTCTTCACAGGAATGAACTGTCCGGCACGCTGGGAGGACTTTTCCGGGTCCGCCAGATAACCATGGATGATGCGCATATATATCTGCGCGAAGACCAGGTTCAAAAAGAAATCGAGAATGTTCTTGCGATAGTCGAGAATTTCTATTCGCTGTTCAGCCTCACTCCACGCTTCTTCCTATCCACAAAACCGGATAAGGCCCTTGGAACGCCGACGCAGTGGCGCAACGCCGAACGCGCGTTGACGGCGGCACTAAAATCAAAAAAGCGGAAATTCGACATCAAATCAAAAGATGGCGCATTTTATGGCCCTAAAATCGACGTGCATATTTCGGATGCCCTGGGGCGCGATTGGCAATTGGCAACGATACAACTTGACCTGCTCATGTTGCCGGAACAATTCGATTTGAGCTACATAGACGCAAAAGGGAAAAAAGTCCGGCCGATGGTTTTACACCGCGCTATATTCGGTTCATTTGAACGCTTCCTGGGCGTCTTGCTTGAACATACCGCAGGAAATCTTCCCGTGTGGCTTTCTCCGGTCCAGGTTCGCGCAATTCCCGTTGCCGAACGGCACGCTTCCTATGCGCACAGTGTCGTCAATGAACTTATTCAAAACGGATTCCGTGCAGAAACGGCCGAATCGAACCAAACGTTGGGAAAAAATATCCGCGAAGCGGAACTTGCAAAAATTCCTCTTCTCCTCATTATCGGAGACCGTGAAGTAACCAGCAAAACTGTAAGTGTGAGAGAGCGCGGTAAAGGCGACCGGGGCGCAATGACCGTCGAGGAGTTCACGGATTCGCTTGAATCACTCATGCCCCAACGCTAAATTTACCCAAAAATTATTGGTATAGAAAACTCCGCTTTGTAGGCGGAGTTTTTCTTGCATAAAACATAAGAATTGTTATTATGGTGTGGAATTGCTTTTTTCGAATATGGAGTGCTGCATGAAAGCCTTTGTGCTTATGCTTGGCGTAGACATTCTTTTGGTTGTCATGGCCATCTTATTGTGGCCAAGCCTACTTGCGGGCATATGCGCCTTCATGGCTCTTGGCTGTTGGTTCTCCACGGCATACGCCATCTATCTCACAAAAAAGACCGGTGAATGGCCGAAAATCGTCGGCGGCCCCGGCATACACTGGGCGGGAAAACACTATCCTTCCTACATGAAAAAATAATCATAACCCGCACGCTGCGTGCGGGCTTTTTATATGGTATAGAATTCCTGTAACAAACATGCGGTCAAACGGAACAAAACTTATCGCTATCGTAGGCCCTACCGCCTCCGGAAAAACAAATCTTGCGCTCTCGCTTGCACGAAAATTCAATGGCGAGATAATTTCTGCAGATTCCCGTCAGATATATAAATATCTAAATATCGGCACCGACAAAATAAACGGAACGTGGCGAACATATGCCGGAAAACGGACTTACATCGCCAAAGGCATCCCGCATCATCTCATAGACGTGTGGTCTCCAAAAAAAATCGTGACGGCCGCAGAATGGAAACGTGCGGCAGAAACGACGATACGAGCCATCGCGGAACGCGGACACCTACCTATTGTTGCCGGAGGAACGGGTTTATATGTACGGGCGCTTCTTGATGATTTTACATTTCCGGCCGTTGCTCCGAACGACAAACTGCGCGCGCGTCTTGAAAAACAGCTCACGCGGAATGGTTTGGAGCTTTTTGCGAAAAAAATCCTTGCGCGCGACCCGGCCGCCGCCGCATTCCTCGACATTAAAAACCCACGCCGCCTTATCCGAGCGCTGGAAGTCATGGAAATAACCGGCCGTCCTTTTTCTGAATTACGAACCCGCCCCCGACAATCACCGTGGGACTCCATTACAATAGGCCTCACGCCATCTAAAAAACATATTGAGACGAACATACGAAAGCGTCTTCAACGGCAATTTTCGCTCGGTCTCGAAAAAGAAGCGCGGATACTTTTTAAGCGCTACGGAACAGATGCGCCCGCTCTTGCAACGATCGGATACAGCGAATGGAAGCCTTTTCTTTCCCACAAAAAGCTCTCGCTCCGGCAAAAAAATATCGTGTTTGAGAATATATTTTTAGATACACGGCACTACAGCAAACGTCAGATGACCTGGTTTCGGAAAGATAAAAATATCATATGGATCGATGCTGCTAACGCCTCAAAAGCATCAAAAAGAGCGCTTCGCCTGACAAAAGATTTTTTGAACAAAAAAAGCGCCTAACGGCGCCACAACCCGCACAAACACGTCCGAGATTCTCTCGGACGTGTTTTTTTATTCCCGCTTGCCCGACCCTCCCGTAAAGATGTCTATAAGGAGAATGAAGGGCATAAAAATTATCATGATGAGATCTTCAATGAATTTCATATATAAATAATATCACGAAACCCCGAGAAATGCTCGGTGAAAATACCGCGCGCCCGCCGAGGCTCCCGAATATAATGCGCGGCACCAAAACGAGAGCCCCATTGATACGCGCGAATTGTATATAAACTCGCACTGTTGCCGCTGACGACACGACACATATGCGATTGCTTATATTATATATTAAATACGGATTTTGTCAAGAGTTTATTTCTCTCCGCCGAGGCGCTCTTCCAGTATCGCATGAACAACGGCAGGATTCGTTCTCCCCTTCGTCGCGGCCATCACTTGCCCCACCAAAAATTGCACGGCATTTGGTTTTCCTTTTTTATAGTCCTCAACGGCTTTCGGGTTCAACGCGAGCGCCTTTTCCACTTCTGCCGCTATTTCATCGGTATCGTTCGTTTGGCCCAGCCCCTTCTGCGCAATGATCTCGTGCGGATCGCTTCCCGTCTCGAACATTTCGATCAAAATATCTTTTGCTGCCCGAGATGATATCTTATCCGCCATTATGAATTTTACCAGCTCGGCAAAATTCTCGGGCGTTACAAGGCCCTCTTCTATCCGAGCGCTGCGCTCAATAATAAGACCCCGGAAATCAGACAGCAGATAACTTGTTGCCAGACGAATTGATTTTTTTTCGTCATCGATTATATTTTCGGCCTCGATCCATGCTTTCAGCTCACTAACGACTTTCTCAAAATAGTCACCCATGGCACGGTCGCGAACAAACACTTCAACGTCCCTGGAATTCAACGGGTATTCCTCCAAAAACCGTTTCCGTCGCTGAGCAGGCAATTCAGGAACGGTCGTACGGATCATTTCAAGTTCTTCGGCCTCAAAGCGCATGGGAGGCAGGTCCGGTTCGGGAAAATAACGGTAATCGTGCGCTTCTTCTTTTTGCCGCTGCGAGAACGTTATTTGCTTTACATCGTGCCATCCACGGGTTTCCTGAATTACTTTTTCTCCGGCCTCAAGGAGCGCGGCCTGTCGCTCTATTTCATACTGAACGGCGCGCTCGGCAGAACGTAATGAATTGAGATTTTTAACCTCCACCTTTGTCCCGAATGCTTCGGTTCCCTTTTCGCGCAAAGATAAATTTACCTCAACCCGCATCTGTCCTTTCTCCATATTCGCATACGAAGCTCCAAGATACTGCAATATTAATTGAAGTTCTTCGGCAAACGCGCGAACTTCCGACGCCGAACGGATATCCGGCTTTGTCACCAATTCCATAAGCGGTACTCCGGCGCGATTAAAATCGATCAGTGTTTCCTCTTTATTATTTTCAGGATGCATAAGGCGTCCCGTGTCTTCTTCAAGATGGATACGCTCGATACGTATGCGTTTCGCTTCCGCAGAATCCTCATCGGGATATATATCCAAATATCCCTCACCGCAAAACGGGAGATCATATTGCGATATCTGATAACCCTTCGGAAGATCCGGATAAAAATAATTTTTTCGGTCGAATTTTGAAAATTCTGCAAGACGACAGCCGAGAGCCGCGCCGACCTTCTGCACCAATTCAACCGCTTTTTTATTGATGGCGGGCAATGTCCCCGGATGTCCCATACAAACAGGACAGATGTTAACATTCGGATGTTTTTCATCGGGATCGTTGGGAGACCCGCAAAACATCTTTGTCACTGTATTCAGTTCCGCATGAACTTCAAGACCGATGACCGCTTCAAATTCTTTTGGCATAGATATTAATTTCTTTGCTCCCCACCAGGAATTATACGGCCTTGAACGCAACCTTTCAAATCAAGGCGCGCATGTGCCATACGGCAAAAGAAAAACCCGCCCCATTCTTTGGGCGGGTTATTTAGAGTGCCGGACGCGATAACCGATACTCGATATATTGCTTCACGGCATTTACCTGAAAGAACGTATGCCATACCGGCTCAATACCGGGATCGGCCTGCCATTCTTCGTCGGATATGCCGCCTGCGAGACGCCGGGTGGTACGTTCAGAAAGTCCGTTGAGCTCCCGCAAAGATACCCATCGGTATCCTTTAGTCTCATCCGGACTTGCGACGACGGCTCCATTCCATTGTGGCGCATAAATACGCCAATAATGAAAAGCGCCACCGCGACGGCATTCATTGCTCATGCGATCTTGGTATATGAGCGGTGCCGTAATGGTGCTCAATCCCGTTTCTTCACGAAGTTCCCTGGAGGCGGCGTTACGGAAATCTTCATCCGACAACTCGCCAACTTTCTTCCCGGCATCAACGTGTCCCGCAGGAGGAGCAAAACCATAAGGCATTTTCTTACGCTCGATAAGGAGAATTTTCTGTTGACCGAATTCTTCCCCGAAAACCAGCATACCCACACTTGTGTGGTCGCACGGTTCCGTCACTGTGGCTCTCTCGCCGCCAAGCGAGGATCACCGCCCAAAAAGTCAACAAGTTGCCGTGGCGTCATGTACTCAAACACGAGCTCTTCAAGAGCCGGTTCATTCGGCTTCTGATATGCGATAACGCACATCTCATGAGCGGTCGCGAAGAAAACTTCGCCGCATGAATTCATGCCCACATACCCCGGATACTCAACGTTGTTAATAGAAACGGTGGGATTATAGAGGTAACACACGCCACCCAAATTTCCGACCATAGCAATACGATTGAGATGATGCAAAATTCGGCCTGCAAGCTTCTCCCGATATGTTCGGGATTTCACCCGTTCGGGTTCCGTTTTCTGCATGACGCTGGATGTACGCCCCCGAAAATCCGGGAGCATAACTATCGCCGTGGGGCCTCCGCATTCCTTCAGATACGCGGCGACTTTTTCAATCCGTCCTTTTGTGCGCTGGCTTCCGACCAACACAACGGGCCTCATGTTCATGGCTATATCTCCGCGAGCATCTGCCCGCCTCCGTACTTCAACCGGGCCGCCTGATCAATATGGGGCCTCATGTGTTCAAAAACGACTTTCGGCGAATTCGCCCCGGCGATGACAATAACATTGCTGTCCTTAAAAAGCTGCGCGAGCTTCAGATAATTTCTACGGACGACCTCAAGCGTCTGGGTAGTCTCGAATACATCGGGATCCTTCTTCAGACGCCTCAATGCTTCTTGCGCAGATATATCAAGCACGACCGTAAGATCCGGCACAAAAAACCACGGTAAGGCGTGATGACGGTCTTCAATATCCTCAAACGTAAGGTGAGTTGTTGCAGCACCGTACGCCATAGTGGAAAAGAAATAGCGCTCCGTGACCACCGCCGTACCTTTCCCAAGGTTCGGGATGATATCGTACACTAAATGTCGTTTCCGGTTCTTGATGAAAAGATCCTGGATCTCTGTGAGGTTTTGGGTCGTCTCCGCCCCGGTAATAAGCTTGCGCAACCGGTGGTCACCCGGCGTCATATCCTGTCCCCACCAGGGCTCGCGGGTCTCGTGGACACCGTATCCCAGTTGGCGAAGATATTTGCCGACATTGGCAACCTGAGTACGCTTTCCCGACTGATCGGGGCCTTCAATGGCAATGAAAAGACCGGGATATTGATTCTGTCCCATCGCATAAACTCCTTTTTTTCAAGGCGCACAATACTTCAAAGTCCTTTTGTCATAACGAAAAAATACGCAAAAGTCAATCCCGTATGAACTATTTTTTCTGCCCGCTGATTTGGTAACACCGCACGCGGCATTCCGTAATATACCAAATCGCCATCGTATCGGCTTTACCCGTTCCATTCGTGCAAAAAAACTCCGCTGCGGTTTTGCAGCGGAGTAATATATTATATTTTTTCGTATTCGGTCGTATAGCGCGGAAGCCCGTCAACCATTTCCTTCTGGAAATCGCCGAACACGTTGGGATACCGAGCAATAACGATATCCGCAATCTTTCCGAACACAAGGCGGATCTCTTCTTCGGCGCCCACATCGGTACGCAGTTGGATGAGATGCCGCAATGCACGGATATTTGCGCCCCACCCGATCGTAGTCGCAAGACCATCGGGCGCCAGGCGCCGCATTCGACTCGTCCAGCGCTTCTTCTCGTGGAATGATTTCATATCATCCACCTTCAGCTGCGCCGCAAGCCGCAGAAGCGTCTGTTCTGCCGTTTCAGCATTCTGCATAAAAATGGTCAAAGACTCCGGGTCTTCGCGTATCGCCTCCGGTATCCACATACGCAATTCGGTCTGGCGCACAAAACGCAGGCTTTCCTGCGACATAGATGTGCCGACCCGATGACGCACCAATTCATGGGTAAACACCCGGCTTACATCGGCGAGGATAAAATTCACAAAACCGTGCTCAAGCACGGAGCCGTGCTTTACCTTGATGACGTTCTGAAGATACTCTCTGTTGTTATCACGAACTTGAGTTAGATTCGGGTTCAATGAAACGTCAAAACTCTTATAGCAAAGCCGGCCGCATACCTCGATGAGTTTTTCGATATCCGACGGAGTCCCGTCAGCCCAATCCTTTGATTTCCATTCCGGAATACCAATATGGGCAAAATATGCCGCAAGACCGTCCGGGACGATATTTGTTTCACCGACCAGGAACACCTTGGGTTCAACAAGCTGCACCACGCAACCGCTCCTCTCATTTTGCTTGTACGTTCTTTTCGCGCAACGCTTTTTCAAGGTGCGGTACGACCGCCGCAAAGACAACGTCTTCGTTTGGCGTACCGTCAATTATTACAGTTGTAACATCGGGGAACGATTTTGCAAGACTTATATATTCTTCCCTCACCCGCGAAAGAAGAGTCTCTCTTTCGAAAACATCCGGACCTCGCCTCAAACGGGAAATAGCGACTTCGGCGGGAATATCGAATAAAAACGTAATATCCGGAACCACGAACCCCGTCATTTCCTCGTGAAGTATAATAAGCTCCTCTCTCGTGGCGGCGCCCGTTACCGCACCATATGCCAATGTGGAGAAAAAATACCGCTCACATGCCACTGCCGTCCCGGCACCTAGCGCGGGCAGTATTTCGTCCTCAAGATGTCGGGCACGATTATCAACAAATAATAACTGAATATCTTTCGGCCCAAGAACTTCCTCGTTGGCAATAACACGCTCAAGCTGCTTATCTTTTTCTGTTTTCTCTCCCCACCACGGCTCTCCGGTGAATAAAATACGCATGTTGCGCTCACTCAAAAAGCTCGCGATACGCTCACCTTGTGTATGTTTTCCCGACCGGTCTATTCCCTCCAACGCAATAAATAAACCTGGAAATCCATTTTTTCTCATATACAAAAGAGGGCGGGCCTCATACGACCCGCCCCCATTTCAACACCTATTCAACGGTAATACCCATACTTCGCGCCGTTCCCTCAACTATCTTCATTGCGGCATCAACGTCCTTTGTATTTAAATCCGGCATCTTATCTTCGGCTATCTTCCGTATCTGCGACTTTGTGACTTTTCCGACCTTATTTTTATTTGGGGCTCCGGAACCTTTCTCGATACCCGCCGCTTTTCTCAACATATCTGACGCGGGCGGTGTCTTCAATTTTATCTCGAATGTCCGATCTTCAAACACGGTAACTTCTGCGGGAATAATAGAGCCCATTTTATCTCTGGTGGCTTCATTAAACCTGGATACAAAATCCTGTATATTCAATCCGTGCGGTCCCAGCGCCGTGCCGACGGGAGGCGCGGGCGTCGCCTGACCTGCGGGAATCTGTAATTTTATGATTGTTTTGATCGCTTTTGCCATAACGTTAAGATTATATCCGTTTTATCTGAAGATAATCAAGCTCAACGGGAGTTTCCCGTCCGAACATTGAAACCAACACTTTTACCTTTCCACGAGCCTCATCCACCTCTTCCACACGACCGTCAAATTCTTTGAATGGCCCGTCGGTAATACGCACCGCGTCTCCGGCAGAAACATCAACTTTATATTTTGGCTCCTCAACGCCCATGCGCTTCATGAGAGAATCGACTTCTTCCTGAGACAGGGGGGTCGGCGTGGTACCGGAACCGACAAATCCGGTTACGCGCGGAGTATTGCGGGCGACATACCAGGAATCATCGGTAACTATCATTTCCACCAAAACATATCCGGGATAGATGCGCTCCTCAACCAATTTACGTTTTCCGTTCTTTATTTGTATCTTTTTTTCCTTTGGGACAATAACCTGAAAAATTTTGTCTTCCATTCCCAATGATTCAATTCGTTGTTTCAAATTACGGGCAACCGCATCCTCATACCCGGAATACGTATGAAGCGCATACCAATTTCGCCCCTGTTGTCCTGTTTGCTTCGGCATACGAGTGTATATTAACGGATAAATCCGATAAGGGCGGTGATCGCTTTCTGAAAACCAAGGTCGGTCGCACCGAGAATAAGCGCCACAAAAACAGAACCGGAAACCACGACAATGGTATACGCAATAACCTGCTTCCGGCTAAGCCATGTCACCTGGCGCAATTCGTGTGCCGCCTCTCTGAAATAACGGATAATCGGAGTTAAAAACCAGAACATAAAAATGATAAAAACTGTTTAATTCAAAAAAACGCCCCTCGGGGCCGTATTAATAGTAAAACTATGACCTCCAAGAGTCAAGGATACCGGCTAGAAACAACGCTCGCCATATTGCATAGCCGCATCCAGCAAGCCCTGCGGCGCCTCAAACAGGAATTTCATAAAACCGGTAATAAATCCACCTTGAATTTGCAAGATGAAACCTGCTACACCGGCGATCAAAATTAATGCCAATAATATTGCTCGCGCTCTACCCCGAGCCCGCAAGAAAAAAGCTGAACCGCCGCCGAAAACAATCAACACCAAAAGCAGAAAACCGCTCTTAGAAAAGACGGAATCCGCCAGCTGCGCGCAATCCAAAACCGGAACGGAAGAAGAAACTATCGCCAAAGCATGAGGTATATTTGCGCCAAAAACCAAAGAGCTAAATATCGAGATTCTTAACTGTCTTGGCATGCGTTTGTATGAATTTTTTCCGCGGTGCAACCTCAGAACCCATAAGAATATCGAATACTTTATCCGCTTCTTTGGCATCATCGACGGTAACTTGTTTGAGAACGCGTTGAGCGGGATCCATTGTAGTTTCCCACAACTGCCCCGGGTTCATTTCACCAAGACCTTTATATCGTTGTATAAGAACACCGCCGATATTCGTTGTCGCCGCGGCAACATCTTCATCCGCTTCCGTACCTTCGGCGTGACCGGCTCGTTTTGGCTTCTTTACTTCCTTGGCATGTTTGATCGCCGAAAACTTCTTAACGATGGTATCTTTTTCGTTATCGGAATATGCATATTCAACTTCCTTGCCTTTTTGCAAGCGATAGAGAGGCGGTTGCGCGATATAAAGATATCCGCTTTCGATAATGACCGGAAGATAGCGGAAAAACAGAGTTAAAAGAAGCGTTCTGATATGCGCACCGTCAACATCGGCATCGGTCATAATAACAATCTTCTTATATCGTATCCGGCTAATATCAAAATCCGACGCAATCGCCGTGCCCAACGCGACGATAAGCGCCTTGATTTCTTTTGATTCAAGCGCGTGGTCAAGCCTTGTTTTCTCAACATTTAAAATTTTACCCCGCAAAGGCAATATCGCCTGGAATCGCCTATCCCGTCCCTGTTTTGCGGAACCACCTGCGCTATCTCCCTCAACGATGAAAATCTCTGATACATCCGGATCGCGCGAAGAACAATCGGCAAGCTTGCCTGGAAGAGTCAGGCCGTCCAAAACACCTTTCCGCAAAACCGTCTCGCGGGCGGCTTTCGCGGCAAGACGCGCCTTCGCAGATAAAATAGCCTTCCCTAAAACCGCCCGGGCGTCTTGAGGATTCTTTTCGAGAAATATCTGAATACCCTCGCCCACCACCGACTCAACGGCGGTCCGAGCCTCCGGATTCCCCAAACGCGCTTTTGTTTGTCCTTCGAATTGCGGCTCCCTTAATTTTACCGAGACGACCGCAACCAGTCCTTCACGCACGTCATCACCGCTTAAATTCTCATCCGACTCTTTTAAAAATCCATTTTTCCGCGCGTAATCATTCAAAGCACGAGTGAGGGCAACCCGAAATCCCGTAATATGCGAACCGCCGTCTCCCGTATGAATATTATTCGCAAAACCCATTTCTAGCGCCTGAAGATCATCCACATATTGGAATGCAACCTCGACCGCAACATTTTCTTTTTCGTTTGAAATATAACACACTTCCTGCTGTAATTTTTGTTTTTCTTCGGCAAGATATTTGGTAAACGCCGAAACACCACCTTCAAAATAAAACGTGTAATACGAATTAATGCGCTCATCAACGCACCGAATGCGAACTTTGCTCGTCAAATATGCCTGCTCGCGCAGATGATTCAAAATGCGGTTAAAATCGAATCTTATATCTTTAAATATCTCGGGATCCGGTTCAAATGTTACCGCCGTTCCCGTGCCATCCGCATTCCCTATTTTTTTTACGGCTGCCCGCGGCTTTCCCCGGACATACTCTTGCATCCACACTTTTCCATCGCGGCAAACTTCGGCGCGAAGAAATGTAGACAACGCATTCACTACGGACACGCCGACTCCATGCAATCCGCCGGCAACTTTATACGATTGCCCCCCGAACTTACCGCCGGCATGAAGCGTACACAAAACCGTTTCAAGCGTTGATTTTTTCGTCTGCGGATGAATCTCGACTGGAATACCGCGGCCATTATCGATAACGCGGACCCGTTTCCCGTCGGCAAATATGCGAACCTCAATATCGGTCGCGTATCCCGCCATCGCCTCATCAATTGAATTATCGACTACTTCCCACACGAGGTGATGCAATCCATCCACGCCGGTCGAGCCGATATACATACCGGGCCTTTTACGGACAGGCTCAAGCCCTTCCAACACATAAATATCCTTTGCGGTATATGTGGTCGTTACTTTTTGATCGATTTTCTGTCCCCCGTCCTGTGTCTTCTTTTTTGTTCCTTTTTCTTTTGGCATATGGATTTAAAAATCACTATTCGTATCTTAGCGGATTTCCCAACCGCGCATTGTCATAGCTTGTACAATTTTTTTATGCACGATATCGACTTCTTCGCCCGTAAGCGTTTTCGTATCCGATTGATATACAATATGGAACGCCAGGCTCTTTTTGCCACCGGGCAATTCCTCACCTTCGTAATAATCGAACATTTCAACGTCTCGTACAAGCGATTTACCCACACGCGCGATCTCATCGGCAACCTCATCAACGAGCGTCCCGCCCTCAACAAGCACGGCGATGTCGCGTATCGCCTCGGGATACTTTGATGGCGTGCGAAATTCATGTTCCTCCTGACTCAGCCTTACGATGGCTGAGAATACCAATTCCGCAATAACCGTATTATCCGGCACCGCAAAACTTGACGCCACATCGGCATCCAATACACCAACAACCCCGACGCTTTTGCCGGCAACCTCAAGCACCGCCGTATTGGCAACATCCCATCCCTTATACACGGACGAATTATCGATCGAAACGGAAAGAGGATGCCAGGCAACATCACTCAGACCGCTCGCCTGAAGCAAATCAGAAAGCGCGCCTTTTACAAAACGGAAATTTTCAGGAATATCCGTTGAATTTTTAACGATTCTTGCCGCGGCAATATGCTCTTTTTCATCGATATTTTTCCCCAATCGCTCAAAAATATGACCGCTTTCAAATACAGCAATGCCGTCGCGATACTTTAAATTTTCGGCGGCTGTAAGCAGAAAACGCGGAATAATAAGCGGTCTCATATATTTTTTGTCTTCCGCAATAGGATTTTCGACTTCTGCCAGGGATTTTTTATCAAGGTCAAATGCCTTCACGATCGTTTCTCCAACGAACGCATGTGTTCGTATTTCGGTAAAACCGGAGCGAACCAATGAATCTTTTATCCTATCCCTTACTATGCGGCTTTCTTCATGGCGAGGCACAAGTGCGTGCACGGATGGCGCCGTCGATTGTATGCGCCCGTAGCCCCAAACGCGCCCGACTTCCTCGATAAGGTCCTCCGGCAATACAAGATCAAGGCGCATGTCGGGTACCGTCACGATAAAATCGTTTTTCACGTTGCGAATCTGACACCCAATGGATTGCAATATCTTGCGCACCTCGACAGCAGACAGGGTTGTTCCCAATATTCCGTTTATGCCGGCAAGTGAAATTCGTATAATTCGCGACGAATGAATAAAATTTTTGCTGTCGACAACGCCCTTCAAAACCTTTCCACGCCCTATAGTAGAAGCAAAATATGCTGCACGGGCAAGTGCAAACGGAACCGCATGCGGCGACAGTCCGGCAGAAAACCGCTTCGATGCGTCGGTTTCAATGCCCAAACTCTTCGATGATCTATAAATAGCGGCCCGGTCAAATGTCGCGGCTTCAAAAACAATATTCTTTGTCTCTTTAGAAATACCGGCACCCATTCCTCCTTTAATACCGGCTATCGCAAGCGGCTTAATCCGATCAGCTATCACAAGATCACTCGCAGATAATATACGCGTAACGCCATCAAGCGTCACAATACTTTCCTTTCGGACCGCAGTACGGACCATAATTTCGACACGGCCGTCCTTACCACGCGCAAGCTTATCATAATCAAACGCATGAAGCGGTTGTCCGGTTTCCAACATCACATAATTGGTAATATCTACAATATTATTTATCGGTTGAACGCCAAGACGGATAAGCCGTTGCGCGAGCCACTTCGGAGAAGGCCCGACCGTAACTCCAAAAACGACTTTAGCCGAATATCGCGGACATAAAGCCGGCGAAGCAACGGTAACACGAAGATATTTCTGGACGGCTCTTTTGTTATCTTCGCTAATGCGCGTAGGCGGCAGTGTAAAAACGCGCTTCGTTTTCGATTGCAAAGTAGACAATAACGCAAAAACCTCCCGCGCCACACCCACATGTCCCGAAGCATCGCTCATACGATTCGGCAAAACCGCAATATCCAGGATCGTATCGGAAGCGCTCTTAATAACATCTTCAACTTCCCACGCCTGCATAGTAAGCATATCGGCAATTTTTTCTGCAGAAGGAAGCGGTCGTATAAAATCTTGTAACCACGCGTACGAATATTTCATAAAATTAAAACTGTTCGGAGAGCCGTATATCCCCGGAATTAAATAAACGGATATCCGGTATGCGGTACTTGATCATTGCCATGCGCTCTAGCCCGAAACCAAACGCAAATCCTTGGACAAATTTAGGATTATACCCTACCGCCTTAAACACATTGGGGTGGACCATACCGGCTCCCATAACCTCAAGCCATCCGGAGCGAGAACATGTTGCGCACCCCTTTCCCGAACAGAATATACAGCGGATATCAACCTCAAAACTCGGCTCCGTAAACGGAAAAAATGAGGAGCGAAGACGAATGTGTATTTTTTGACCGAAGAAATGCTCAAAAAATGCGGTGATTATATATTTAAAATTCGCAACAGTAACGTCGGTCCCCACCATAAGACCCTCGATCTGATTAAATTGAAATTCATGCGATGCGTCTGTCGCCTCAAAACGATACACTTTCCCGGGCACAATAATACGAAACGGGGGTTCATGCGTTTCCATATACCGCACCTGCATGGGTGATGTGTGGGTACGCAATAAACGCTTATCTATATCCCGAATATTTTCCGGAGAACGCAGCCAGAACGTATCCCACAAATCGCGGGCAGGATGATCGGGGGGGATATTCAACGCATCAAAATTATGCCACGCGTCCTCGGCTTCGGGGCCCTCGATCACAGAAAACCCCATCGAGGAAAATAAATGTTCAATACGCCGCTCGACATGAGTAAGGGGATGCAAATGGCCCGCGCGCGCTTTAATGCCCGGAATACTTATATCAACACCCCGACGCGTCCCGCGCCCGCTCGCGCGAACTCCAAACCGCTCCCCGATGGCACGCAATTGCTGTTCCAATGACGCTATCTCTTTGTTTAAATATACGGCGCTTGCGGCACGTTTATTATCGGGAACAGACCGCAAATCGGAAAAAAAATCTCTTAGCAAACCTTTCTTGCCGACATATTTGCGAAAAACCGCATCAAGTTCCGCGGCGTCCTTTGCATCTGCCGCCGCGGCGCGCGCCGCACGCATACTATCATCAATACGTGACTTAAATTCTTCAGCGGTCATGAATTTGATCTATCGCTAAAAATATCCCCTCGATTACCATTGCGCCAATAAAAATACTTATTGCCGTAAACCAATTGAACGAACGAAGTTGTTGCAACAAAAAACTCCCCACAACCACACCGCCAATCAATACTCCTTGTCTCGCGTGCGCAACGAAAAGGCGTTGTATGACGTATCGATGCCTCTCCTCGGCGTCCATAACCGCACCAACGAATACCACAAGAGAAAATACCGTTCCGAAAAGAAGACCGTAAAATAAAACATCGGCGGCGACGCCTGAAGTTTCTGGATCAACTCCCCATAAAACAGCGAACAATCCCGCCCCGGAGAAGAAAAAAGAGGCGGCAAGGATCCGAAATAGCGGGTGTGCAAACCTCTTCGTATTCACGTCTTTTATAGTTTAACAAAAAAAACCATATAAAACAAGCATTTTTTGTGTTTTTGTCGCCAAAATACCTCCAAATTTCCGTCTAACCATAGCATTTTTTAATATTTCATATAGAATACCGGTACATTCCATTGAAAATACAAGAGCTGCGTATAGGAGAATACGATGCGCGTCTTTCGGATACTACGAACCATCCTCGTTGCGGCCCTTATCGTCGGAGCTTGCGCTCCCCAGCAGGCGAACGTAGCCCCAACGGGAACGCTGGCGCCCACAATAATTCCCACACCTTCACCGTTACCGGCCGCTTCTCCAAGCGTACGACCAACGGCCACGGCCGCGCCCACCCCGTCTCCGACACCATCCCCGGATCCGTATCCGGAACTGGGAAGTTTCGGCTCCGCGGGAGACGGTTACTATGCCATAAACGCCGGAACTATAAAAGAAACGGTTCGATATCTTGCCAGCAAAAAACTTCAGGGACGTCGCGCAGGAACAATTGCCGGAGGCGAGGCCGCCGGATATCTTGCAAAAATCCTTGAGGATATTGGCGTCAAACCGGTCAATGGAGACTATTTCCAACCGTTCGAATTAAAAACGGAATATTACACAACCCAAGCGCATAACGTCTGGGGCATTATTGAAGGTTCTTCCAAAAAAGACGAATATATTCTCATAACGGCTCACTTCGACGGACTTGGTGCGATAGACAAGAAGACCTTCTTTGGAGCCGATGACAACGCCTCGGGAACCGCCGCGGTACTTGAGGTGGCACGCGCCTTTGCCGCACTTTCCGCCAACGGAATGCCGTCGGCGCGCAGCGTCCTCATCGTGCTTTTCGACGGTGAGGAAGCCGGACTAAAGGGTTCTGCGTATTTCGCAAAACATCTGCCCGTAGCGAAGGAAAAAATAATCGGGGCGATCAATCTCGATATGGTTGGACGGGGGGATAATTCGACCGTTTATATGTATGGCGCTCCCAATGTTAAAAAATTCAAAAAAGAAAATCTGGCGCTCTACGACGCGTTGATCGCCGCAAACACTGTTGTCAAACTTGAACTTACCTACCCCGCAACAAATACCTCATTCACCCATTCAGACCAGTGGTCTCTCTACAGCAAAGGCATCACAAATGTCCTCCTGCTTAATACAGGAAAACATTCTGATTACCATAAAACGACCGATACCGCCGACAAGCTCAATTATTCAAAAATAGAGCGGATAGCAAGGCTTGTATTTCTTACCGCCTGGCAGCTCGCCAATAAAAACTAACATCCCGTCCTCACGGGATGTTTTTTCTTTTCATACACCGCCCGGAATTATCCAATACGCTTATCGCATTTGTATGAATCCGCTGACCGGATCGATACTTATAGTAAAATTTTCAAGTCCCTCTGGCACCTCATCAAGGAATCCGGCACGGATCAACGCCCGCATATCGGCCGGGTATGAACCATACCGCTCTTTATATAAAAGCGTTGCGGCCCTGAGCGATTCAAGAATGGAAATTTGCCGTATCCAGGCATCGGCAACTTGCCTTGTATATTCATTCTCGGAAGTATCGCGCAATGCTTCATACAACGCTTTGCCGCTCTCAATATCTCCGGAACGAACAGTATAGGATGCGATAAGCGATCGTATAATCGGGGGGGCGTCCGGTCTTTTTTCTGCAATACGCAGATAGCGCAACGCATTCGCATAATCCCGCTCAACAACGTGGTATTGCACCCCAAGATAAAAAGGTATTTGCCAACTTGAAGGAATAAATTGAATTCCCCGATCGCTCAAACGCTGCGCGTCCTGAATGGTCGCATAACGCGGCAGAAGGATATTCGAAACAAGATATGGGTACTCGAAATACGGGTCAAGCGTGGTTACAATATCGAAATACTCCGCCATATAACTATCCTTCAGGAGGCCTTCCGTCACAATATATTGTATCGATTGGATCCAAAACATATCCGCAAAAAAATTTTTAAATCCAAAAGAGAATAACCCGACAACATCGGAAGAGGGTAAAAAAACTTGCCGCGCCTGAGTTCTGTGTGCGCGCAGAGAATTATATGCGATTTGCGCATATATAAATGTCCCGCTCGCGATTATGAAACATGCAAAAAGCGCCATGCGCCATATTATTTTTCGCGCTTCGGATATTTTCATACGTCAAAACTCCCGTTTTTCAAAGATAATCTTGGCGGCAATAAACAACACTATCCCGTACGCTACGGCATATACAACTATCCACCATAATTGCTCTGTTGCAGGCACCACGCCGTAAATGACACCATTGCGAATATTGAATTTCTCCAGATTCGGAAAAATATAATACAGAAACGACACGGCGGTTTTAAGAATAACGTTAGGCTCTTTCTGGATAATAGTAAGGAGCAGCGATGATGAATGCCCGATAAGAAATATTGATATCGTATATACGGACGCGAGCACGGGCGACGTGAGCGCGGAAAACAAAATACTCACCATAATAAGCAGCAGGGATTCGATATAGCCCACCGCTATCGCAAGCGCGAGGGGTCCAAACCCGCCCGCATCTCCGTTTTTTAGACCGACTATGATAAAAAATATTGCGGACGAAAGAACGGTCATCAAAAATATCGTTGTCCCCAACCCGAGCCATTTACCCACTATAACTTCGGCGCGATTGATGGGCTTGGGAAGTATCATAAAAAACGTGCGCCGCTCAACTTCTTTATATACAAGATTCGCTCCGACAAAAACAATAATAAAAATCTGCAGGAGAAAAATTGCGGTCAGACCGAAATCTTTAATTATTTTCTGTTCCTGATCGAAAGAAATTGTCCCGAGAAACAGCGATGATGCGATAATGAACAACGCAAACAAGAGAACCGCAAACAAGATCCTGTCGCGCATGCTTTCTTTGAACGCATTAATGGCAATAGCCAAAATCCTATTTTTCATATCGACGCGCTTCTTTAATGATGTTCACGAACGCATCCTCGAGATCCGGATGGTTCCCACGGACATTTTGAACGGTGCCGTATTTAATAAGCCTTCCTTTATCGATTATCCCCACCGCGTCACATATATCTTCGACGTCCGAGAGAACATGCGAATTAAAAAATATTGTCTTGCCGGCATTTTTTAATTTCATCAATATTTCTTTGGCCTCCGCCCTCCCGAGCGGGTCCAGGCCATCCAACGGCTCATCCAAAAACAATACTTCGGGATCATTAATAAGCGCCTGGGCTAACCCGAGCCTTTGTCCCATACCTTTGGAGTATTTCCTGATCTGAATATCCCCCGCTTGCTCCAAATTCACATCGCGCAATAAATCCGCAATGCGGCGGTTTTTTATACCGGCATCCAAACCAAAAATATCGGCAACGAACGAGAGAAATTCTTTCCCCGAAAGATAGAGATAAAATGCCGAATTCTCCGGCATGAACCCGATTTTTTCCCGCGTATTTCTCTCTTGCGGCATGCCGCCTAGCACAGACACCGAACCGCTGGTGGGGCGCGCCAAACCGACCAACATTTTCATTGTGGTGGTTTTTCCCGCGCCATTGGGTCCCAAAAAACCGAATACGTGTCCTTTCTCCACGGCAAGCGTAAGTCCGTTCACAACGGGCGCATCGATCCCGCTGAACTTTTTTGTTACGTCGCGCAATTCAATTACTGCCATAAGCTTTCATTCTGTACTGTAGCACACCTGAAAATCGGGGGAAATTGACACAAAAAATCTATCCTCCATAATACAAAAAGC
>Ga0080064_1003750_pt1 | contig 21079 bp, 21 predicted proteins | sample Subgrocontami54m_FD_69260 | JGI IMG/M metagenome (GOLD analysis project Ga0080064, IMG submission 69260) | Subsurface groundwater microbial communities from S. Glens Falls, New York, USA - GMW46 contaminated, 5.4 m (SPADES assembly) (version 2) ...
GGGCAGGGCGATCAGGCGGGTGGCTTCCTCCGGCGCCTGGAACTGGCCCTCGAGGCTGGTGAAGTAGCCGGTGGGCAATGGGCTCATGGCGATTTCGGCGCGGATACGCGCCACGATGCCGGAGAGGTCGGCGCCGTCGGAGTTGGCCGAGATCGCGATGCGCCGGCGCGTGTTGTCGCGCGAGACCTGGTTGGGGCCGTCGCCGTCCTCGATTTCGGCGATGCGCGCAAGCGGGATCCGGCCCCCCGGCGTTTCGATCAGAAGCCGCTCCAGCGCCTGCGGGCCGCGCTCGGAGTCTGGCAGGCGCACCACCAGGTCGAAGCGGCGGCTGCCTTCGATCACCTGCGCCAGCTTCTCGCCGCCGACCAGCGTCTCGAGCGCTTTCAGCACCGCCGCCGGCGCCACGCCGTAGGCCGCCGCCTTGTCGTAGTCCACGCGCAGCTTGAGTTGCGGAATCAGCACCGCCTTCTCGATCTGCAGGTCGGTGATGCCGCGTATCGTTGCCAGCCGGTCGCGCAGTTGCACGGCCAGCGCGCGCAGCGTATCGAGGTCGTCGCCGTAGATCTTGAGCGCGATCTGCGCGCGCACCCCCGACAGGATGTGGTCGAGCCGGTGCGAGATCGGCTGCCCGACGTTGACCACCGCCGGCAGCACGCCGAGGCGGTTGCGGATGTCCTGCAGCACGGCGTCGCGGCTGCGCTGCGAGCGCTTCAGGTCGACGTCGATCTCGGTGTAATGCACGCCCTCGGCATGCTCGTCGAGCTCGGCGCGCCCGGTGCGGCGCCCGACGTGGATGACTTCCGGCACTTGCGCGATCAGTTGCTCGGCGCGGGTGCCGGTGCGGTTGGATTCGGAAAGCGAGGTTCCCGGATTGAGCAGCAGGTTGATGGTGAGCGTGCCTTCGTTGAACAAGGGCAGAAACGCGCGCGGGAAAAATGGCACCGTGGCAACGGCGAGCAGCGCGGCTGCCAGCGCGGACGTCAACAGCGGCCGGGCGTGATCGAACGACCAGTAAAGGATATGCGTATCCCATTGCTTGAGCTTCTTTACCAGCGGACTGTATTCCTCGCCGGCGTGCAAGTTGAAGCGCAGCGACCACCACGGTGTTTTCGCGGCTTCGCCGGCGGGCTTCTGCTGTGCCCCGGGTGCCGCAAGTCGCCGGCGTGGGGTTAGCAGGTAGTAGCACAGCACCGGCGTAAGCGTCACCGATACCAGCATGCTGGCGAGAATGGAAACGATGAACGCCACGCCCAGCGGCGCGAACAGCCGGCCCTCGATGCCGGAGAGCGCAAACAGCGGCACGAACACCAGCGCGATGATGACCGTGGCATAGACGATGCCGGAGAGTACTTCCTTGGTGGCCGCGGCGATCACTTCCAGCGCCGGCTTGTGCGTGCCGTCGGCGACGTTGCGCTTGAGCCGGCGCAGGATGTTCTCGAGCCCGACGACGGCGTCGTCCACCAGCGCGCCGATCGCGATCGCGAGACCGCCGAGGGTCATGGTGTTGATCGAAAGCCCCATCAGCTTGAACGTGAGCGCGGTGATCAGGATCGACATCGGAATCGCGGCGAGCGAAATCAACGTGGTGCGGAAGTTGAGCAGGAACAGGAACAGCACCACCGCGACCATGATCGCGCCGTCGCGCAGCGCCTCCTCGACGTTGGTGACCGAGGCTTCGATGAAGTCGGCCTGCTTGAATACGATCTCGGGTGCCACCATGCCCGCCGGCAGCGATTTGCCGAGGTCGGCCAGCGCGGTTTCGATATCGCGCGTGAGCTTCACGGTGTCGGCGGCGGGTTGCTTCTGCACCGAGAGAATCACCGCGGGCTTGGCGTTGTAGCTCGCATCGCCGCGCTTCGCCGCCGCGGCAAGCTTCACCTGCGCCACCTGCTTGAGCAGGATCGGCTGGTTGTTTCTTGCGCCGATGGCGAGGTTCTGCAGGTCGGCAAGCCGGTTGGTGCGGCCGATGTTGCGGATCAGGTATTCGCGCGCGCTTTGCTCGAGAAAGCCGCCGCTGGTGTTGGCGGCGTAATTCTTGAGCGCGGACTCGATCTGCTCGAGGGTCACGCCGAGCGCGGACATTTGCGCTAGAGCGGGCTCGACGCGATACTGTTTGACCTCACCGCCGATCGGAATCACCTGTGCCACGCCCGGAATGGTGAGCAGGCGCGGCCGCATCACCCAGTCGGCGTATTCGCGCACTTGCATCGGGCTCGTTTTTTCCGGATCGGCCGGCAGCGCGATCAGCATGATCTCGCCCATGATCGAGGCGATCGGCCCCATCTGCGGCGTGATGCCTTCAGGCAACTGCTCCTTGACGAGCGACAGCCGCTCGGCGACCTGCTGACGGTTGCGGAAGACCTCCGTGCCCCAGTCGAACTCGACCGATACGACCGACAGCCCGATGCCGGAAACCGAGCGCACGCGCGTTACTCCGGGCATGCCGTTCATCGCGGTCTCGATCTGAAAGGTGACGAGCTGCTCGACTTCTTCCGGCGCCATGCCGCCCGCTTCGGTGAGCAGGGTCACGGTCGGCTTGTTGAGGTCGGGGAACACGTCCACCGGCATCTGCCTGATGGTGAGGCCGCCGTAAAAAATGAGCACCAGCGACAGCGCCAGCACCAGCAGCCGTTGTTTGAGGCTCGCGTCGATTATCAAGTCGAACATGACTATCCTCTCAGCGCACCTGCGCCAGCGCCGCGGCGCCCGCGGTAACGACGCGGTCGCCGGCTGCGATCCCCTCGATTAATGCCACGCTAGCGCCGTCGAGCGCCTGGAAACGCACTTTCTTGGCGACGAATGTTTCGGCGCCGGCGTGCACCCACGCCACGGTGTCGCCGGCACCGCTTCGGGTGAGCGCCGCAAGCGGTACGGCGACGCCCTTGACCGTGCGCCTGGTCTGCACCACCACTTTCAACTGCTGGCCCACCGCCAGCGGCGGCAGCGGCGGCTTGATCCGGAACACCAGCGGCAGCGCCTGTTCGCGCAATTGCTGCGCGCCGCCGACGAAAGCGAGCGGCAGCGAGGCGCCGTGCGGCAGGACCGCGCTGGCGCCGGCAATATCCGCGAGTATCACCGGATCGTAGGCGAGCGCTTCCACCATCAGCCGTTGCGGGTCCACGATCTCGAACAGCACTTCACGCGCTTCCACGACCTGCCCGCTCACCGCGGACGCCGCGCTGATGACCCCGGACGCCGGTGCGACGAGGGCTTCGCGATGGCTGAGGCTCGCGCCGACCACGGTTTTTCTTTCGGCCAGGCTGGCGAACTCCGCGCGCGCGGCGTCGATTTCTTTCTGCGGCACGCTGCCCTCGAGCGCTTCGAGACGCTTGACTTTTTTCTCGGTGAGCCCGTGTTGCGAAGTGATTTCCGCCAGTTGCGCGCGCTGATTGCCGAGCTCGATTGCGTTCGCGACCGGCTTGACGTAGGCGAGCACATCGCCTTTTTTCACTCTTTGCCCCAGCGTCGCCAGACCGTGCGGGCCGGGCTCGATGCGTCCGGACTGGCTAGCCTGCACGCGCCCGCCGGCGCTCGGGTCGCTGATGACCCGGCCATTGAATTCGATGCTTTGCGCAAGCTCGCCCAGTTCCGCCACAACGGTGCGAATGCCGAGCTGGCGTTGCATCGCTTTCGGCATGAACACGCCGCCGTCGGCCAGCCGTCGCACGCTGGCATTGTCGGTTCCGGCATCGCCGGGCGCCGGGCCACGGCTCGCCGTGCTGGGGCCTTTCTTGTCGTTGCTGTGGTCTTCGCCTTCGTGCGCGAAGGTGAGCGCTGCTGCGGCCATCAGTACAGTCAGCGTGAACACTGCGCTCAGCCGCGCGATGGCAGCACCCGAAGTTCTTCTGCGGCGCAGCAGCAGCCAGGCTGCGCCGAATACCACGACCACGCCGCCCGCGATCCACACCGGCCATTCAGTCCAGTCACGACTGCGCGCGGACGGACCGGCAGGCTGCGGAACGGTGAGCGTGCCGTTCAGCAAATCAGAGCTATCAGCGGCCTGGATCGTGAACACCAACGGATATTGTCCGGGTTTGGCAAATGCTTCCCCCGGGGCGGTGTAGACGCCATCTGCGCCAGGCTGCGCGACGGCTTTGAATGCGCCGCTTTCGATTTCGATGCTGGCATTGGACACCGGTTCGTTGGTGGCGAAACGGTCGAGGTAAAGCGCGAGCTTGCCGCGCTCGAGGACCGCCAGCAACTCGAAGCTCTCGGACTGCGCCCCGAGGCGCGGCGCGAGGGTCGCGGACACGGCGGGAGGCGTGGCGCCGTGGTCGTGGCCTGCATCCGCCAGCGCGATCGCCGGCCATACGAGAAGCATCAAATGGACAAACCACTTCATGGCAATACTCCTAGTGCCTGATTGAGACGCGAGATGGCGCGCCCAGCCTCGAGCTGCGCGCGCGTAAACTGCAATTCCGCTTCGAATCGTTCGTTTTCGGCGCGCAGCCGCGCGATCAAATCGAGCTCACCGAACGCGAAAGCCTTCGCCAGCAGGCGTTGGGTATCCGTTGCGAACGCGAAGCGCGCCTGCGTCAGTTGCACTATGGTGCGTGCTTGCTCCAGTTCGCGCTGCGCCGCTTCCGCCTCAGCCGCCACCTTGGCGCGCTCCAGCTTGTAAGCAGCTTGCGCTTCGATCATTTCCCCGTTTGCGGCGGCAATCCGTGGTTTGTTGCGCGCATCGGTCGCGAACGGCAAGCGGAAGCGCATCTCAAAAGAGTGTGCGTAGGGCTCGTCGAACAGACCGCGTTCGCGCCGCAGCCCAAGCTCCAGCTCGGGATTGTTGCGCAGGCTTTGCGTAGCCAGATTAAGCTTGGCCTGCGCGGTGGCCACCGCCCGTCGCAGCGGCGCGAGCAGTGGATGGTCCTCAAGGGAGACGGCCTGCGTGGCGGGGTTCTCTTCGCCGCCGGGCAACATGCTCAACCCTGTCAACACGTTAAAGCCCTGCTTCGCCCTGAATCTCTTGATCTCGGCTTCGGCGAGTGCACCGCGCGCCAGACGTTCCGCGGCCTGCGCCTGGTTGAGATCAACGCGCGCCAGATCGCCGGCCTTGACGCGGCGCTCGACATCGGCCGCGAGCACCGCCGCTTCCTCCACCTTGCGTCGCGCGAGAGCCAACTCGTTTTCGGTGAGCCGTAGCTGCCAATATGCCTCACGCACTTCGCCGGCAATCTTCAGCTTCGCCGCGGCGAGCGCGGCATCGTACTGATCGCGCTCGGCGCTGACGATCGCAGCCTGGCGGCCCTGTTCCCCGGGCAGCCACAGCGGCAAAGCGATTTCGGCAGTCAACTCGCGCGCGCCCTCGTTGCGGTGCAGGCGGTCGTCGCGGTTACCGACGCTCAGGCTGGGCGGCTCGGGAAACAAGGCCTGCGCGGCGTCGCGTTTTGCCGCGAACTCTTCCGCGCGCGCCGGTCTTGCCTGCGCGAGTGGCTGCCGCATCCATGCCGCCTCGACCGCTTCGCGCAGGCTTTGCGCGTGCGCCGGCAACGCCACGGCGACACCGGCAATTGTTGCCCATAGATATTTCATTGCTATCCCCAACGACATGCCCTGGGCCGGCTCACCGGCGCAGTGCGCGAGCGGATGCGGTTCGCATCCGCGAAAGACGGTGGGTCAGCCCCGATCTCGGGGCAGGAGACGCCACTCGCCGATCAGACGGCGGGGTCGCTTAGCGGCGGGCGCTTGAGGCGCTCGGGGAAGAAGGAATAGAAGCCGGCAGACCCGGCCGGGACGGACACGACTCCCGTCTCGCCGGCATCCGGCGAACTGCCGTGCAGCGCACCAGGGAAATACTGCTGGCAGCAATCATGCGAGGACGCTCCACCCTGATCGACCGGCCCTTCATGTGCGGGATGCTCGTCACCATCGTCGTGAACGTGCAACCCATCGGCAGCGGCCGGCGTCGCGTCATCGCAGAGCAGCATGTGTGCCGGCCCAGCCATGCTTTGCAACGGCAGGCACGCGAGCAGCAGGTATAGCACTAGTTTTCGGATTCGAATCAACATGCGGAAGCAAGTGTAACAGGAAATCGGGATTATCCTTTCGGCGTCGCCACCCCCATCCCACGACCCGATTGATATCGATTGGGGCTGCAACACGAACCGAGCGAGCCGCGAGATTCGCCGCCTGCAACCCTTGTTATGGCTGCCATCTTGCTTTCAGACACCCAACAAAAAGCTGACAGCGCCATTACAAGTTTGTAATCTTCGGCAACCGGGGCTGGTCGCGCGCACAATTGGCGTGCGTAACCACCGCCACAAGGAAGAGCGATGAAAATCCTGATCGTCGAAGACGAGCAAAAGACCGGCGACTACCTGAAGCAGGGCCTGTCCGAGGCCGGCTTCGTCGCGGACCTGGCGCGCGACGGCGTCGACGGCTTGCATCTGGCGCTGACCGGCGATTACGATCTCGTGGTGCTCGATGTCATGCTGCCCCGGCTCGACGGTTGGCAGGTGCTGCGGGAAATCCGGCAGAAGGGCAAGCACCTGCCGGTGCTGTTTCTGACCGCGCGCGATCAGGTCGAGGACCGGGTGAAAGGACTGGAATTCGGCGCCGACGATTACCTGGTCAAGCCGTTCGCATTCTCGGAACTGCTGGCGCGGGTGCGTGCGCTGTTGCGCCGGGGCAGGACCAACGAACCGGAGTTGTTCCAGCTTGCCGACCTGGAACTCGATCTCCTGCGCCGCCGCGTAACCCGTGCCGGAAAACGCATCGATCTCACCGCCAAGGAATTCGCGCTGCTCGAACTGCTGCTGCGGCGCCAAGGCGAGGTACTGCCGCGCTCGCTGATCGCATCCCAGGTCTGGGACATGAATTTCGACAGTGACACCAACGTGATCGAGGTCGCCGTGCGCCGTCTGCGGGCGAAAATCGACGACGATTTCGAGCCCAAACTCATCCGCACCGTCAGGGGCATGGGCTACGTGCTCGAAATCCCGGAACCGGCGTGATGCGACCCAAATCGATCACCTTCCGCCTCACCTTGTTCTTCTCGACGGCCTCGACGGCCGTGCTTCTCGTAGTCGGCACCCTGATCGGTACCCTGGTCGAGGCGCATTTCGAGGAACTGGACCTGGAGGAACTCGGCGGCAAGCTGGAACTCATTCGCCACACCTTGGCCAAGGCACGCACTCCGACCGACATGGTTGTCGTTCCTCAGAATCTTTCCGACGCCCTGGTGGGACATCACGGACTGTCCGTCGCCGTGGTCGGATCGGAGCGCAAGTTGCTGTTCAAATCGCCAAGCGCGGTTTTTCCGGCCACCCTGCTCGAAAGCCGGCCGCCGGAAGATTCATCCAGGCGCGCAGGGCCGGTGGTGTGGGACCAGGACGGGCAGCCATACCGGGGCATCGCCGCGGCAGCCGTCACCGGAATCGCCGGGCAGCCGCCGGTAACCGTTGTGGTCGCGGTGAACATCGAGCATCACCGCATATTCATGCAGGCATTCCAAAAAAGCCTCTGGTTGGCAATGGCCGCGGGCATCGCGTTAACCGTGCTCCTCGGCTGGATCGCGGCGCGCCGGGGACTGGCGCCGGTACGCGAGATGGCGGATATGACGCAGGGCATTTCAGCCGATCGCCTCGGCAACCGCCTGCCGCCCGAATCGGTGCCGACCGAATTGGTCGATCTGGCGCTTGCCTTCAACGACATGCTCGCCCGCCTCGAAGGTTCGTTCCGGCGCCTGTCGGACTTCTCCTCCGATCTGGCGCACGAGCTGCGCACGCCGATCAGCAATCTGATGACCCAGACGCAGGTGGCGATTTCCAAAGCAAGGTCGGCAGACCAATATCGTGAAGTGTTGTACTCGAACCTGGAGGAGTACGAACGACTGGCGCGCATGATTGCCGACATGCTGTTCTTGGCGAAGGCCGATAACGGGCTGATCGTGCCGAGCAGCGAAACGGTGGATCTGGCGGCGGAGACGCGCGAGCTGTTCGGCTTTTACGAGGCGTTCGCGGAAGAACAGGGCGTCAGCCTGGTTCTCGCCGGAGCAGGGGTCGTCCGCGGGGACAGGTTGATGCTTCGCCGGGCGCTGAGCAATTTGGTTTCCAACGCTATACGGCATACGCCGCGCGACGGGTCGGTCAAGGTGCTCATCGACCAGCGCAACTCCGGAGAAACCCAGCTGAGCGTCGAGAACCCGGGCGAGGACATCGAGTCGGAGCATCTGCCCCGGCTATTCGACCGATTCTATCAGGTCGACCGCTCCCGCCAGAAGGCAAGCGAGGGGGCCGGACTCGGGCTGGCGATCACGAAATCGATCGTCGACGCGCATAGGGCAACGATCCAGGCTTTCTCCTCGAACGGATCGACCCGCTTCGCCATCACCTTTCCTGCCGCCGGCGCCGGACTCTGACTTTGTCCATACCCGGCACGGATTGTCCGGTGCGCCCGATCAAGATCAAGAACGCCTGATGAAGTAAGCGTGAGCGATAGGACATTCTATCCGCCTCGCACACCCTTCGGATCCGCCTGGCCCACGCGGGGCCGGCTCCACTCGCCACGTTGCAACTCACAGCAATGTGTAGAGAGCCATTACATAATTGTAATTCGCCCGTCATGCTTTCGTTGGGATCACCCGCCTATAGTTCACCCACTACGGACGCAAACGTAGTCCGGGCCGGGCGCGCCGGATGCCGGCACGACCTACCGCCGTATCCACACCGACCCGGGCGGCACGCCGGACGCCCCTGCTGGACGTCACACTCAGGACGTAATGCAGAAGAAACTCACGTCGAGCGGCCAGGCCTCCGCTGCCATCACCCTGCCCTTGGTGCCTAATTTCTAAGCGTTCGCGGCCATCGGCTAGATAGCCGGCTCGCAGGCATAGCGGTGCCGTAAGAATCGCAGCGGCGGAACATTGCGATCGCCCTCGGCCAGTCGCCGCACCTAAGCCCGCGAAAATCGCCTATGGCAGCGGCGCGCCGCACTTGGAGCAGAAACGATCGCCTGACGCCGAGGGCGAGCGGCACTTGGGGCAGAACGCGGAGTCGCTCGGTTGAGATTCCGGCACGCTTTTTCGGCGGTACCACCATGCGGAGGCGGCTATGCCTCCCAAGACCATAACGGCGAGGAGCCAAAGGGCGAGTTCCTTCTTGCTCGGGCCTGCGACGGCCTGAGGCGAAGCCTGCGGAGCTTCGGCCTTGAGTATTTCGGTTGAAGTTCGCGGGTCGGTCTTGGTGTAGCTAACTTGCACGTCCAATTGCTTTCCCGCCTGGAAGGCGCCCAATTCCGCCGATCTGTAGCGCAACCCGTCCGGGTCCGCAGCCGTGGTGTCCAGAGGCGGCTGTACTGAAAGATCGCTTGCCGCGGCGGGCTCCTGGAGGACTATGCGCAACAGGTCCGCCGCCAGGTCGCCCTTCCATACGTACGTATAGCTGCGGCCGGGCGTGCTCGCCATGAGCGGGTCGTAAAACTCGATGTGGAAAAAACGGCTCGGCGCATCGAATTTCAGCGCGATCCAGTCACCCGCGTCCTCGCGGTCGTACTTCAAATTTAGAAGATTGCCGTCTGATGCCGCCGAGTACGCAACCGCCGTCGGGCCACCGGTCCTGGCAGCGATGCGAAGCTTTACCGCAGCCGGAAGTGGAAAGTCTGCCGCAATCTCGCCTTTGAGAATCACCAGCGCCGCCGCCTGGCGGTCGAATTCCGGCCAGATCTCGATCTGCAGGCTGGCCAGACGCGGGTTTCCCTTGGCCGCGTCACGCGCGGACGCAGCGGCCGCAAATGCCGGCGCAAACATAATCGCCAGGATCAAGAGCAAGATTCCAGACCCGAGGAACGCCCGCGCGCCGCGGGACCATGTGGCATTTCCTCTGACTACATTCGGCATCATCGTCTTACATGGACGCCTCACGTTCGCCAAGGACGATGTTGGCGTGCGGGGAGGAACGGGCTGCGGTATTAAGTCCGGCCGGTTCTGCGAGCGGATAACGGCTGTCATGATTTGCTCAAGTCTCAATAATATGAAGATCGAGTTGGATGATTCGACCTCAGCGGAGTTGCCAGCGAAACAAGCGCGGCGACGGCTCACCGGGGCGTTGCAGCTTGAGCTCGATCACTTGCGGTTGCGGCGAGATCGCGTTGAAGCGCAGCACACCTTTGCGGTGGTGGCCACCCGGCGGGGCGCCCTCCCAAGCGACAGGCGCATAGGATGTGCCGCCGTCGGCGACGAGGACCACCGCTTTCTCTAGATCTTCGCTCAAGTCGCCGGAGTGGGTATTGATCGAAAATTCGAACTCCCAGGTGCTGCCCGAGGCAACGCGCGGCGTCACTTGCACGGCGACACCGGCTTGGCTGCTCGATTGCGGAGGTAGATTCGGGGCCGCCTGCGCGCTCGTTACGGCGAGCAGGATGGCGCTTAGCGAGAGGAAGAAAACGATCAGGCGTGTGCGCATTTTGCGTGCTCCTTGGTGACTTTCAAGAGTTTGTTGGCGATAAAGATGATTCCGCCGACATTGAAGGCGAGGCCGACCCAGAAAAATTCGACCTGGTACCGGCTGGCCAAGGTAACCAGCGTGAGCGCGCCGAAATACGCCGCGATCAACAGGCCAAAAGCGAGCATGCCGAAGATTGCGGGCCGCGCCGCGGGAGCCGAATACGCATTCATGACTATCCTTTCCCGAAGTCCTGTTCTCAATTTGCTATGCGCGTTTGCGCTCAGCTTTGAAGTTCGCGAATCATTTCCTCGAATTGCTCGCGGCTGATCTCGCCCTTGGCGTAGCGCGTCTTGAGAATGTCGAAAGCCGCTTCCGGCGGCGGATGCGCCTCGGTACGGTGGAAAAAGCCTGCGATCCATACGATCAAAGCCACCACGCCCGAGATCAGGAAAATCCAAAACACGAGCCCGTGCACCATGCCCGGCTCCGACCAAACCAGCCCATCGAAGTGGTTCCACATCATTCACTCGCTCGCGCCGCCGCAAACCCGGGACACCCCCCAAACTTCTGAACACGGATGTATCCCTCGGTATTAGAGAAGCCGGGGCGACCTTATCGAAATCGACGCCCTATCAGCGCCTCAATTGTTCTCGCTGGTCCCCGCTCAGAATCCGCTCGAATTCGTCCTTGGCGTCGAGGCCAAGCTCGAACATTTGCTGACGTAGCTCGGCGACCTGCTTGTACGCCGCGCTGATTGCGGCCCGGTCACGTGTGGAGGCAGAAAGCAGCTCGCGTAGTTTGCTCGATGCGTCGAGCATGCCGCCCATGATCCCCCACGTTTTCTTCCTGCTTGCGTCGTCGATTTTGCTCGCCTGAGCCCGTTGCTCGCTGGTGAGGTTCAATCCGGGGGGACCGGCATACCCCATCATGCCCGGACCCATCATTCCCCCCATCATGCCCGGACCCATGCCGTATCCGTGCCCATAGCCGCCCATCGTTCCGGGGCCCTTACCGCGTCCGTGGCCGCCCATCATTCCCGGACCCATGTCACATTCCTGCTCGCTGCCACCCATCATCCCCGGACCCATGCCAGATCCGGGTCCGGTTTCAGAGGCGGCAAACACGGGTGCCGCAATAAGGAGTCCGGCCGTAGCAGCCGCCGCGATTACCATCTTGCGCAGATTGAATGTCTTCTTGCTCATTTGTGTCCCTCGCTTATTTAACATTAAGACCGCGTCGCTTAGCCGGAGGAACCGCCGACGCAAACGATTCCGGGTTGCTTGAAGCAATTGGACATCGCCGGCCTTGCAAAAATCCCTGTGCGCGGGAAGTGTTTTTGAACAGCCTTTCAGCCCATGGTCGCCAGACCCGGAAATGTGTTCAACAGCCAGAGCGCGAACTGGGTGATCTGGCCGGTGATCATGGCGAAACCCATGACCACCATCACGGCTCCCGCTCCGATCTGCAGCGGTCGCCCGATGCGCGCTATCGGCTTTCGCCACGCCAGGAACGCGCCGGTAAACATCGCGGTTGCCATGAACGGAATCCCCAGGCCGAGCGAGTAGGCGCCAAGCAGCGCGACGCCGCTCGAGACCGTGGCGGTCATGGCGCTTAGGGTGAGGATCACCCCCAGCACCGGCCCTATACACGGCGTCCAGCCAAACGCAAACGCCAGTCCGATGAGATAGGCGCCTAGGGGCCGGGCGCCCCTGATTCTTCCGTGAAAGCGCAGGTCGCGCTGCAGCCAGGGCAGTCTTAGCAAACCGGTCATGAACAGCCCGAAGGTCATCACCACGGCGCCGCCGACAATATTCGCCTCGTTCTTGTAGCGCAGCAGCAGTTGCCCGAGCCCGGTCGCGCCCGCCCCGAGGGTGATGAACACCGTGGAAAATCCGAGCACAAAACAAAGGCTCAAGCCGAACGCAGAAAGACGCCAGGTGGAATCTTTCGCGTGATGGCCGCGCGAAATCCTGTCGCCGGCCACGTAGGAAACATAGCCCGGCACCAGCGGTAGCACACAAGGGGAAAGAAATGAAACGATGCCGGCGCCAAACGCCGTCACGAGCGCGATTGCCGATATCTCATTCATGCGCAATCCACACTTTCATCGGCGCAACCTGTTAATCAATGGGATGATCGCGTCGCGCAGTGCCTCCGGGGTCAGCGGCCCGATTTGCTTGTAGGCAATGCGGCCATCGCGGTCGATTACGAATGTTTCGGGCACGCCGTAGACACCCCAATCGATCCCTACCCGGCCGGATAAATCCGCTCCCGTGCGCGTATAGGGGTCTCCCAGTTTGTTCAGCCAGGCCTCGGCATCGTCGGGGCGGTCCTTGTAATTCAGACCATGGATCGGCACCAAGCCGCTCCTCTTGAGCGCCAGCAACAGCGGATGTTCCGCGCGGCAGGCGACGCACCACGACGCGAAGACGTTGACCAGCGCTACTTCGCCTTTGAGGTCGGTGCTGGCAAGCCCGAGGACGCGGCCTTTGACGGGCGGCAAGCTGAATTGCGGCACCGGTTTGCCGATGAGCGGCGAGGGAATCGAGCGCGGATCCATGGTGAGTCCGATCCCGAGTAGCGCCACGAACGCGAAAAACGCGAGAAACATCAGCGTGTAGAGCACCTTCCGCGGCCAGATCCCCGGCGCAGGTGTATGGTTTTCCAGCATCTGCTCAGCCATGGCGTTCATCATCCTCAGCAGCAGTTCTTCATCTTGTTTTCCAGCTCTTGCACAGTGGCGCTCGATGTTTTCGCACTTCCCCGCGGCAACAGGAAACAGGCCGTCAGCAGCAGAAGCACAACGAGCGCCATTGCCAGCAGAGCCCAATGCGCCGCGGCCAGCGCGTAGGCGGCGGCGAAGCCTGCCGGAATGAACAGCGTTTTCCAGAGTAACTGCGAGCGCCGTTTGGCGAGGCGCCGCTCGAGCTGGTAGGCGATGCCGACCACCGATCCGCCGAGCAGGGTCGGAAGCATCGAGGCGTCGACCGCAAAGCCGAACTGGCGCGCGACAACCATCCACAGCCAGGTGCCGGCGACGCCCGCGCAAATGGGGCAAAGCGGGAAACGCAATATTCTGCTTGCCGCCCATGCGAGCCCCGTTATGGCAAGTATCGATACGATCGTGGTAAGAACGATGGTCATGGTTGCTAGACCGCAAAAATGATCGCGCCCAGAACCATCATGGCGATACCGCCACCCCAGCGCATGGCTTTCCTTTCACCCTGCTGCCACGCCTGCACCTTCTCCAGCAGCGCCTTGTCGCTCGCAACCAGAAGAATGAGGACCAGGGGCAGAATGAAAATGAGGTTGTACAGGAGCAGATACGACACGCCGGTGTAATAGGTGACCTGATCGTGCAGCAGCCCAAGCACCATCAGGTAGGGCCCGCCGGTGCAGGGAAACTCGCACAAGCCAACGAGGCCTCCGAGCACGACCGCGGTAGGCACCGACGCTTTTTCCATCAGCTGCGCAATCCTGTGGTGCGCGACGTGCGGAATAGCGAGCTTTATCGGGAACGCGGGAAAAACCTCGTTCGCCACGTTGATGCTTCCAAGCAGCAGCAGCGACGCGCCGACCTTGGCCATGAAATGCGGCGTGTCGAAAATGTGCAGGGTCTGCAGCAGGCCAAGACCGATCAGCAAGTAGACGATGAAGATTCCAAAAATGTAGGCGCTGCCGATGCTCAGGACGCTTGATCGAAGTTTGCCGATGCTCAGCAGAAAGGCGATGGTGAGCAGGAGGATGGAGAAGGCGCACGGATTGATGCTGTCGATGAGTGCGGCCACGCCCACCAGCGGCAGCAACCAGGTTCCGCCGTGGCTTAGATTCCAAAGCGCGGTGGTGCCGATGTTCTCGAGCCTGAAGATATAGACCAGGGCGAACAGGGACAGGCTGGCGGAGATGAGGATTGCGAGTTTTTTGGTCATGTTCGTTATGGGGTCACTAAAGCGGTGAAGGAAAGTTCGAGCGCTTGCGCGGCGCCGGTATATATCGTCACGAACCTTTCGACCCGGCCGATTCCGGCCGGACCGTGGGCAACCGGGTCGAAAACCACTTCGACGACGGCTTGCTCATTCGGACCGATGGGCTCGTCGAGCTTGGGTATGTAGCCATGGCCCGGCATGCCGTAAATGGCGAGCTTTTTACCGCCCTTCACCAGCTGCGCGGTGGTGCACATGCACGAAGTGGAGATCTTGCGGATAACTATGGGCTCGGCATTTGCATTCCTGATCTTGAAACGATGGGTGACATTCCCGGCCGCCATCGAAACCGACCCGAAATCGAAGTTCATCTCTTCCGCGGTCAAGTCGGACTTCGACTGCGATTCGGCACGCGGCGGACTTTTTACTGCCGGTCCCGGCTTCGCAGCGACGATCAATCCGCCGAGGATCAGAATCACAAGAACCGTACCGATAATCGGGTTCTTGTGCATATAAACTCTCGAACTGGGGTATGCAAACATGGTTGTGTGAACTCCCGCGTTTGGGCTACTCGATCACCAAAGGGGGCGAAGACGCCGGGATCGCATCACTGCAAAACTCCCGGCGTCGCGCCTCGCCAGGGTCGGCTCAATGCTGGGCGAATACGGAGGATTTGCCGCCCTTGCTGAAAAGCATCACGTTGTACGGATCCTTGCCGCGCCCCTGCTCCATTCCGGGGGAACCCTGGACCATTCCAGGCACGGCGATTCCCGCCGCTTTCGGTCGTTCACGCAGCAGCCGTTTGACGTCCGCCGCCGGCACGTGCCCCTCGATGGCGTAGCCGCCGACGACGGCCGTGTGGCAGGATGCCATGGCGTCCGGCACCTTAAAGTTCTGGCGCATCGGCGTCACGTCGTTGACGTTGTGTACATTGACCTTGAAGCCGCTTTGCTTCATGTGCTCCACCCAGAATCCACAACAGCCGCAGGAAGCGCTCTTGTAGACCTCGACGGTCGGCAACTCTTCGGCGGCCATAACATGGGTCGCCGAAAACATGACTAACGCGACTAGCAATCCTGGTAACACGGACATTGAACGCAGTAACGATTTCATAGCTTTACCCCTTTACCTGAATTTCCCGGATGTACCGAACCGAACCTGGCGCTCACGTTGGAACGCGCGTGCCGGATCCGACCTAAATAGAATCTACCTGAAGGGCGTCAGCGGTCCGACGCGCACGTCGGACTAAGCGCCGATGTTTCGACGCACTATGACGCGAGGGAGGGGCTAATTACGGAAATTGTGAAACAGGATCGTCAGCGGCGGGCCGACAATGGGCGGCGCCGAGGCCACGACAACAAGCTTCGGTTTCGCCTGAAACGAAACATGGAGCACTGCAAGGAAGGGAGCGAGCGCGACGGCGTGGACATCGGCCGAAAATTTTTGCTCGTCGTTCTTGTAGCTTTGCGTGCAATGCGTCAGGCAACGGGCCGCGTCGTCCGACTGCGGGCACAGGTGTTCGTCCCCTTCGGCGTCGAGCGCGCGAACCGCCATGTGCTCTTGCCCTGCCAGATCCGCCATGCAGGCGCGAGCGGCAGCAGCGGCGTTGCTCGCGAAGAACATCGCCGCCAGAAAGAAAGTCAGATAGCGCATCCGCCTGAATCGCACGTCATTCCCCGTGTAGCACGCTGCAGCGAACCGGTCGAAGCCACCGCCGTGCAGCCTAACCGATGCCGTAAGACTAATGAATTCCGAACAAGCACGTTTGATACAGATCAAATGTACGCCGTTTCAGCCGGCGCCGACAGGGCATTTTGACCTCGAGCCCAGGGCGTGAATCGGATTTGTAACGCAACGTAACACTCCGGGCTGGCGCTACCTCAGCGTACAACAGGCCAACGCGCCGGTGCCGATGAGCAGCGACGCGGCGGCGGCGATAACCAGGAGCCATCTGGGCACGCCGCCAGTGGAGTTCGTGGCCGGCACGGGTGATGCTCCGAGGGCTTTCGGCGGGAGTATCTCCGCGGAACGGCGCATGTCATGCGTGGTAGCCTCATACCCCCATATGGTATTTGACAAATACCCCTGCCAGGTATATTCTTTGCGCCATATCTTCTTGGTTTGAAGCTTGCGTCCATGGGATCACCCTCTGCACTTCGCCTTGACTTGCCGCTCGAGGGCATGACCTGCGCCGCCTGCGCCGCGCGCATCGAAAAAAGCCTGAACCAGCTGCCCGGCGTGGTGGCGAACGTAAACTTTGCGGCTGAATCGGCGCAGGTGACGCTCCAGCCGGACCTGAATTCGCCCGCCGCCGTGGTCGAGGCAATTCAACGCAGCGGATACTCGGTGCCGGTCCGGGTGGCCGAGTTCCAGATCTATGGCATGACCTGCGTCGCCTGCGCGACGCGCATCGAAAAGGTTCTGAACCAACTCCCGGGCGTCGAGGCGGCGGTCAATTTCGCCAGCGAGACCGCCCGGGTCCGGTACCTGCCCGGGCTGGCCACGCCAGAGCTGCTGGCCGGAGCGATCCGCAAAGCCGGGTACGCAGCGAGCGAGCGCGTCGAGGCGAACGCCGCGGAGGAGCAAGCGCGCCGCGCCGACGCCTACCGTGCCGAGCTGCGGCTGTTGTGGATTTCCGTCGCGCTCAGTCTGCCGCTGCTGCTGCAGATGTTCTCTATGTTCGGCCAGGCCCACACCGAACTGCTGCCGCGCTGGCTGCAACTCGCGCTCGCCACGCCGGTGCAGTTCTGGATCGGACGCCGCTTCTACGTCGGCGGCTACAAGGCATTGCGGGGCGGCGGCGCCAACATGGACGTGCTGATCGCGCTCGGCACGACCATGGCCTTCGGCCTCTCCGCCGTCGTGACGCTCGCCGGCCTGCAGCATCAGCACGTCTACTTCGAAGCGAGCGCGGTCATTATCACGCTGGTCCTGATGGGCAAGCTGCTCGAAGCGCGGGCAAAGCTCGGAACCTCGGCCGCCATCGAGGCGCTCATACGCTTGCAACCCAAGACCGCGCGCGTGGAGCGCGACGGCGTGCTGGTCGAGGTGCCGGTCGCGAGCATGCAGATCGGCGAACTATTCGTTGTGCGCCCGGGAGAGAGCATTCCCGTCGACGGCCTGATATCGACCGGGGAATCCGGCGTCGACGAAAGCATGCTCACCGGGGAGAGCCTTCCGCTCGGCAAGCAGCCGGGCGACAAGGTGTTCGCCGGCACGCTCAATCAGCAGGGGCTGTTGCGCTGCCAGGCCGAGGGCGTAGGCGCGGCGACCATGCTGGCCGGCATCATCCGCCTGGTGCGCGAAGCCCAGGGCACGAAGGCGCCGATCCAGCGTCTTGCCGACCGGGTTGCGGGCGTGTTCGTTCCGGTGGTTGTCGCGATCGGCGCGCTGACCTTTGCGCTGTGGTGGGGCATCGGCGGCGATCTGGCGCCGGCGCTGGTGAATGCGGTCGCGGTGCTGGTCATCGCCTGCCCGTGCGCGCTCGGCCTGGCGACGCCGACGGCCATCATGGTCGGCACCGGGCGCGGCGCGCAGGTCGGAGTTCTGGTCAAGAACGCGGTGGCGCTGGAGCAGGCGGAGAAGATCCGCACGCTGATCGTCGACAAGACCGGCACCCTCACCGAGGGCAAGCCTGAGGTAACGGATGTGGTTCCCGCCGCAGGCTTCTCCGCGCGCGACCTGGTCGCGGCGGCGGCCAGCCTCGAATCCGGCTCCGCGCATCCGCTCGCGCACGCGGTACTCGAACATGCGAAACAGCTCGCTGTGACGCTGACCCCGATGCGCGACTTCCGTTCCGTCACCGGCATGGGCGTGCAGGCGGTGCTCGCCGTTCCCGCGCTCGGCGGGGAACAGACCTTGCTGCTGGGCGCGCCGGACTTTCTCGCGCAATCGGGCTTGACCATCGACGCCGCGGCGATCCGGCCGCTCGTGGAGCAGGGCAAGACCGTCATCGCGGTCGGCGGCGCCGGGCGCGTGCTCGGCTATCTCGCAATTGCCGACAAGCTGCGCCCAAGCTCGCGCGAAGCGGTGGCCCAATTGAAACGCATGGGGATCGAGGTGGTGATGCTGACCGGCGACAACGCTGCGACAGCGAAGGCGATTGCCGCATCCGCCGGCGTGAGCAGCTACCGGGCGCAGGTGCTGCCGGGCGCGAAGGCGGCCGCGGTGGCCGAATTCAAGACCGAAGGGCGCGTTGTCGGGATGGTCGGCGACGGGGTCAATGATGCGCCGGCGCTGGCCGCGGCCGACGTCAGCTTCGCCATCGGGGCCGGCTCGGATGTCGCGCTCGAGGCGGCGGACATCGCGCTGATGCGCAACGACCTCCTCTCGGTGGTCGACGCCATCAGCCTGTCGCGCGCTACCCTCGGCAAGATCCGGCAAAACCTGTTTTTCGCTTTCATCTACAACGTGCTCGGCATCCCGCTCGCCGCGGTCGGGATGCTGAATCCGGTGATCGCAGGCGCGGCGATGGCCTTGTCGTCGGTATCGGTGGTCAGCAATTCGCTGCTGTTGCGGCGGTGGCGGCGCGGCTGAGCGCTGTCTGTTCAAGCTTCAAAACGAAAGGAGAAATCGATGCAAACGGTAACTTTGGGAATTTCGGGCATGACCTGCGGCGGATGCGTGCGCAGCGTAAGCAATGTTTTGAAGGCGCTGGACGGAGTGGCGAAAGCCGAGGTGTCTTTGAAAAAAAACAATGCAGTGGTGGACTATGACCCCGGGAAGGTGGCGATCGAGCAACTCAAGCGCAGCGTCGAGGAGGCGGGATTTGAAGTCACGCCCTGACACCGAAGAGCGCGCGCATCACCCGGGTCATGCGGTGGTGCAGCCCAACAAGTCGGCGCTGCTCAAGCGTTTGAACCGGATCGAAGGGCAAACGCGAGGCGTGGCGAAGATGGTCGAGGAGGATCGCTATTGCGTGGACGTGCTGACGCAAATCTCGGCGATCCAGTCCGCGCTCGACGCGCTCGCGCTGCAACTGCTTGCGAACCACACCAAAGGCTGCGTCCGCTCTGCGATCCGGTCCGGCAACGGGGAAGCGGCGATCGACGAACTCATGACCGTGGTGAAGCGCTTCGGCCGATAGGGCCTGCAGCTTCGCAAAGGAGGACGCGGGTCGCCGGGGCGCGCGATCGTTAAAGGTGGGTCAAAATTGGATGAAAACTACACCCCTAAGTGGGTCAATTCTGGATGGACGTCAACAACCAACCGATCCGTAGTGAGGTGAACTCAGCGTCTGATGCCACTGATTCTTTGATTATCGGAACGAATGCTCGAATGACAGATAAAACAAAATTCCATACTTGCCCGCGGATGGACCTATTCCAATCGGTATGGAAATTCCTGGGACGATCTGAAGACCGGAACTATAGTTGCTGGCGAAGCGAACGCCTGGATTGATGAAGAAAGTTTTTTCTCTAAGCTTGCTTCCGTCCGGCTGAATTATTTCAGACGTTGTTCCAGCAGCTTCAAGCATTAAGTTCAAATTCGCCGTGGAGAGATAAATGAGGCTTGCTCCATAATTAAACCCAGTCATATTTGCATTTGCTCCGCCAGGCTCCTTGCTATGCGCTGTGTACGTAGCACCGATATTCCAGTGGGTAACGAATTTGTCAGACAATTCCACACTCAAAGGTATATTGGTCTGGATGCCAACGGAACCCGTTCCGTGGCCTTTCTTGTAGTCGCCAGTTGGCAGGATGACGGAGAGCCGAGGGGCCAGTGCGATTTTATCCTTCAAGATCGCCTGATAGCGGTAGTTAAGAGCAATGTCTCCAATGCCGCTTGCGTTTGAAGGCTCGGCCAATCGCACCATGGGAATGGTATAAGAAAGCTGATGCGTCTCGTCCGGGAATGGCCATTCCTGCGTAAAGGTATAAACCCAATCCTTGGACTTCTTCATATAGATGAAGCTCTGGATATGCTGAACAACCCCTGCTTCTTGATTGTAAGCTTCCTCCAGTAGAAACGAATTGTCTTGGATTTTCTTCGCCTCCTCAGCGATGCCTTGCAATGGCATAACCAGAGCCAACGCCCCAGCAAACTTCTTAATCCGCATAACAGCCCCCTTTGAAAACTGCCGCTGAACATGGTCGGGGATTGTCTCACGTCAGTCGAATCGATTGTCTGGCGGTGTTCCAACGATTTCCGCCAGAAGCATCCCCAGTGTTCTTGATGCGAAACTAAGACTATGGCAGCGGATGGCGTCGGGCGTCTACAGCGTCGTGACCGAAACAGACTTTGGAAGCTGGCAATAAGTGCCTTAGAATGACGCTTTGACTACCGTGACCGCACATGCCGACCAACGTCCATAGCCAGTTCGTCGCCTGGTTCCGCTCTGCGGCGCCATATTTCAACACCTTCCGCGGCAAGACCTTCGTCATCGCCTTCGGCGGCGAAGTCGTGGCCGACGGCAAGTTTGGCGTGCTCACGCAGGACATCAACCTGCTGCGCAGCACCGGCATACGCCTGGTGCTGGTGCACGGCTCGCGCCCGCAGATCGAGGCACAACTGAAGCTGCGCCGCGCGCGTTCGCGCTACCACGCCGGGGTGCGCATCACCGACGCCGTGGCGCTCGCATGCGTGAAGGAGGCCGCGGGCCTGCTGCGCGTCGAACTCGACGCGCTGTTGTCGCAGGGGCTGCCCAATTCGCCCATGGCGGGCGCGGCGATCAACACCGTGTCGGGCAATTTCATCACCGCCCAGCCCATGGGCGTGCTGGACGGCGTGGATCTACAGTACACCGGGGCGGTGCGCAAGGTCGACGCCGCCGCGATC
>Ga0080064_1002008_pt2 | contig 21076 bp, 21 predicted proteins | sample Subgrocontami54m_FD_69260 | JGI IMG/M metagenome (GOLD analysis project Ga0080064, IMG submission 69260) | Subsurface groundwater microbial communities from S. Glens Falls, New York, USA - GMW46 contaminated, 5.4 m (SPADES assembly) (version 2) ...
CTGAACCCGGTCCGAGTTCCACGATCACAGATGGGGCGTCGGCAAGCAAACGAAACTTGATGCGTGCGTATTTTCCATGCATGTAGCTATCGAGCGCCGCGAATAACCAGGCGTTGAACCGGCCGCGCACCGCGTTGTTGATCAAGATCTAAGGTTTCAGGGGATCGCGCCGAACCGGCTCACCCCTGGATTCCCGATGCAATAGGTACCCATGGAAGAACCAACCCAGGAGAAATCCAATCATCAATGTGAAAAATAATAACAACGCACTCGACATCGAGGCTTTCCAGAATAGAAAGCCGATTTCCACCACGGCGACATTTTGAGCGATAAATACCACCGCCAGGCTTGAGAGAATAAGTATTAATGCTAATTTGAAACTCATCTTTCAAACCGCTCAAACTTTAAGGAACCTCTGAACCTCACGCGCCGGCAGGACGGCGCATGACTCGATCAGGGCTTCCCTAGCTCGTCTTGAAATCCTCGACAGCCTGCTTGACATCGCCGACGCCCTTTTGCACCTTGCCGGAAATCTGTTTTGAAAGTCCCTTGATCTGTTGTTCCTTGCTTCCAACCAGCTTGCCCACTTCTTCCTGAACTTTGCCGGCAACGTCCTTCGCCGCGCCCTTCACTTGGTCTTTGTTCATGTTCGATCGCTCCTGTTGTAAGCGCCGCATTCAGCGCGATGAAAAACAACGGCTATATCATGCCAATTCCGCCGCCGGGACCATAGCCTCAGTCAATTGACAAACACCGCAGACGGCTACCGTCAGCCATCCCAAGACAATTATCGACTTGGCGGTCAAGCCATTCTGTGCGTTGGCGTACATACCGCGAAATTGATGATCCTAGCCGATGCCATCAAGGGCGCTCTGTTCGGCATCGCACAGACCAGATCTTGCGCCGCACCGGACAATTGGCACATTAACGAAGACCAAGAGAAACGCTATGCAACGACTTCATTGCGCAAGATGCGGAACGCCGCGCGAACTCGGCGTTCCGCGTGTGATCAATGGAGTTTGGTTTGCCTTGTGTCCGGCATGCGGTGTGGAAAATGAACTGGAGCCCACCGTCGAGGAGCCGGTCACCGGCCCGACATTCAGGGTGATAGGCTTGCTCAGGCGTCAATCGTAACGGGTACGTCTGTACGATATCGCACAGAACGGACGCCTGCAGTGGTGCGAGACTGCTCGGTCATGTACATAATTGCCCTCCTCCTGAATCTGGCCCTGCTGACAGGCTGCTCGACCCACCCGATCACGGGCCGGAACCAGATCCTTGCGCTGCCTGGGGTGCAGGGCGCATACGCTGACCTGGATTTTGCTGCCTCTGCGGTCATCCAGCGCATCGTCGCATTGCCATCATGCGAGCAGGACTGCAGCAGCGCCGAAGAGCTGGCGAGGTTCGCCGGCCAGGTGAATACGATCGGCACGCCGCTAGAGGCCTCGGCTCGCGAAATATCCCCCAACCTGTTTGAGCGCATCGACAGATTTCAGATCGAAGTGAACGGTAACCTCGGCGTCGGCACCAAATCCAGCGCGGGTGGCCGCATCGCCCTTGGAGCGGGGCTTGCCGGGCTGGAGCCGACGGATACTGTGATTGCGTTCCTGATCGCCCGCGAAATGGCGCACGTGATCGCGCGCCACGCCGAAGAAGATTCCGGCGCGGCCATAGTGTTTTCGGCGCTCGGCCTGTTGCTGCCGGGGATCAATGTGGTCGTCCGGCTCGTTGCGACCACGCTCGGCTCCGGCGCGCTTAAGGGCAGCTGGGCAACGCAGCAGCAACGCGAGGCCGACGAGATTGCAGTCGTGTTGCTGGAGCGTACCGGCCTTTCTGCCCCCAGCATCGCACTTGCCCTCAAGAGCGGAGTCAAGCGCGCACGCCTGCCCGACAACGAATGGGGGGTGTGCTACCTCGATTCGACGCGGCGCGTTGCCCTGATCGCTGCTTCGCTGAAACCTCCAGGATAGCGCGCAGGCATAGCCAACGGCACGGCCACCGGTGGCCGTAAGCCTCGACGGGACCGCCATGGCTGTCCCTCCCATGAAGGGGTTCTGTACGCTCGCGCACAGACGGGATAACACCGATCACTTACCTTCCAGTTCATCTATGGAACCCTTGTCGGTGGCACCCGCCGCAATCGCTCAGTCGACACCACAGGAGCTCACGCTATCGGGGTCCTGGACTGCGCGCGGGATCGGCGCAATCGGGCCGCAACTCGACACGCTGTCCGCGACCTCCAGATCAGCGATGGTCGTCGACGGTGCGCGCATGGATGCTCTGGATACCGCTGGCGCCTGGGTTCTGCAAAAACTCCTGCGGCGGCTGCGCGGCGAAGGTACGGCCGTGGAGATACGCGACTTGCGCCCGGAGTTCGCGAAGCTGCTGGAAGTCGTAGGACGGCAGGTAGCCGATCAAATGCAGCCCCCCGCCCCGGTTGCCAGCGCGCCCGCGCCAGCGCTTGAAGGCCTCGGCCGGCGCGCGGCAGATGCTTACGAACAGACCGTTGCGCTGCTTGGCTTCGTCGGCGAAAGTGCGGCCGCGCTGGCGGGAAGCATCGCGCACCCTGCGCGACTGAGGTGGCGTCCCATCCTGTACAACATACGCAGCGCCGGATTCGACGCACTGCCCATCGTCGGGCTGCTGTCGTTTCTGCTCGGGATCGTGGTCGCCTATCAGGGCGCCGATCAGTTGCGGCAATACGGCGCCAACATTTTCGTGGCCGATCTGGTCGGTTTGTCGATGCTGCGCGAGTTCGCGCCTTTGATCACCGCCATCATCATCGCCGGGCGCTCCGGTTCCGCCTACGCCGCGCAGATCGGAACCATGGCCGTGACCGAGGAAATCGACGCCATGCGCACCATCGGAATCGCGCCGCTGGATCTGCTGGTTCTGCCGAAGATCATCGCGCTCGCGATCGCGCTGCCGCTGCTGACCGTGTTCGCAGACGTGCTTGGGGTATTGGGCGGCATAATCATGGCGCGCGCGCAGTTGGGCGTCGGCTTCGGCGAGTTTCTCGACCGCTTCGTCAAGGCGGTCAGCGTTACCGCCTATCTGATCGGCATCTGCAAAGCGCCGGTGTTCGCGGTCATCATCGCCGTGGTCGGCTGCTTTCAGGGTTTCCGTACCCAAGGCGGCGCCGACAGCGTCGGCCGCCAGACCACGCGCGCCGTCGTGCAGTCGATCTTCCTCGTGATCGTCGCCGACGCCCTGTTTTCGATTGCCTTCAGCGCGCTGGACCTCTGACGTGAGTAGCGCAGTTCATCATGCCGACGCCGCATTTTCCGCCCCTCGCCCGCATGCGGGAGAAGGGCCGGGGGAGAGGGTCATCGAGATCAGCAACGTGTCGACACGCTACGGCGATCATGTCGTGCATTCCGGACTCGATCTCGAAGTGCGCCGCGCGGAAATCTTCGCGTTGATTGGCGGCAGCGGTTCCGGCAAATCGACGCTGCTGCGCGAAATGATCCTGCTGCAACGACCGGACTCGGGCTCCATCCGGGTGCTGGGCGTCGACCTGCAAACGCTGGACGACGATGCCGCCATCGCGCTACGCCAGCGCTGGGGTGTGATGTTCCAGCATGGCGGCTTGTTCGGCTCGCTCACGGTGCACGAAAATGTCGGCCTGCCGCTGCGCGAGCACACCGGGCTCGCGGACGCATTGATCGATGAAATCGCGGCGTGGAAGCTCGCCATGACCGGTCTCGAGCCGAAGGTTGGCGCACAGTATCCGTCCGAACTGAGCGGCGGCATGATGAAGCGCGCCTCGCTGGCCCGCGCGCTGGCACTCGACCCGGAACTGCTGTTTCTCGACGAACCGACCGCCGGCCTCGACCCGGACAGCGCCGGCGGCGTCGACCAACTCGTGCGCAGGCTGCGCGACCTGTTCGGCCTGACCATCGTCATGATCACTCACGACCTCGACCTGTTGTGGCAGGTCGCCGACCGCGTCGCCGTCCTCGCCGAAGGCAGGGTGCAGGGCCTCGGCACGATGTCCGAGCTCTCGGACATGGACCATCCCGCCATCCGCCAATTCTTTGACGGCCCGCGCGGGAGAGCGGCGCAGGAACAGGAAAAGCAGCAGGCCGGCGCGCAACCCGGTGAGAAAATCGCGGGGTCATCATCGAAACGAAAGTGAACTACGCGCTGGTCGGCGCGTTCGTGCTGGTTCTCGGCGCCGCGCTGATCGCCGGCGTGCTGTGGCTCGCCTCGGGCGGAACATTCCAGAAGAAATACGACTTGTATCTTGCGGTCGAAGAGGAATCGGTGGCCGGCCTCAATCTGAATGCGCCGGTCAAATACAATGGCGTCGACGTGGGCAAAGTGAAGGAAATCCGGCTCGACCCGGTCAACCCGGAACGGGTGAACCTGCTTTTCGCCATCGAGCGTGGCACGCCGATCAAGGAGGACACCGTAGCGGTGCTGAAAATCCAGGGCCTGACGGGCATCGCCTATGTCGAACTCAGCGGCGGCGCCCGGGATGCGCCGCCGCTCACCGTCACCGCGGGAAACGAGTATCCGGTGATCCGCACCAAGCCCTCGCTCAGCGCGCGATTGGAGAATGTACTCACGAACGTGCTCGCAAAGCTGGACAGCACGTCGAACAATCTCAATGCGCTTCTCAGCGACGAGAACCGCGCGGCGTTCAAAAGCGCGCTCGCCGATATTGCCATCGTGGCGCACACGATTGCCGCGCGCAAAAACGCGCTCGACGCGGGCATCGCCAATGCCGCCCGCACTTTTGAAAACGCATCGCGTGCAACGGCGCAGGCCGGGCCCGTGATCGATCGCATCGGACGCAGCGCGGAAGCGGTCGAAAAAATGGGCAACGAAGTTGCCCGCACGAGTGCCAGCGCCGGGAAAACGGTCGACTCGGTTGGCGGCGACGTACAACGCTTCGCCGCGGAAACACTGCCCGCGCTGGAACGCCTGCTTGGCGAACTGAGCACACTGACGACTTCGCTGCGCCGCCTGAGCGAACAAACCGCACGCGACCCGCGCGGCTTTCTGTTCGGCCGCAAGGCGGTCCCGGCAGGGCCGGGAGAAACGGCAACGGAGCCACGCAAACCATGAACCACCGTTCTGTCACCCACTCGTGCCGGCTCTTTGTGGCAGGTCTGTCTCTCCTGGCGGTCAGCGCCTGCGGCACACTGCGCCCGGCGGCAACGCCGAATTCGGCTTTCTACTCGCTCGATGGCGTGCGAACCTCAGCGCCAGCGGCAGCCGCAGCCGCAGCGCCGACATTGATAATCAATCCTCCGCACGCAGCCGCCGGCTTTGACAGCCCGCGCATCATCTACGTGCGCGAGACCCACAAGCTCGAATACTTCGCGCACAGCGAGTGGATAGATCCGCCGGCGCGCATGCTCGCACCGCTGCTGGTCGCCGCCATCGAGAGCACCGGCGTATTTCGCGCCGTCGCGCTGACGCCCAGCTCCGCAGCCGGCGACTTGCGGCTCGATACCGAGATCATCCGGCTGCAACACGAGTTCGGAACCCGGCCCAGCCGCGTGCGTTTCACGCTCCGCGCCTATCTCGTTGACGATAAAACGCGCCGCGTACTTGCCTGGCGCGAGTTCGATGCCGCCGTTCCCGCCACCAGTGAGGACCCCTATGGGGGAGTGGTGGCTGCCAACCGTGCGGTACAGACCGTGCTGGATAACCTGGCAGCTTTCTGCGCCGAGGCGGTGCGCAACGCGCGGACGGAGAAATGAGCAATAATGGGGTTGTTTCGATTTACCTTTTCACGACTTTTCGGAGACCGACACAAATGGATACCACAAAACTCATCGCAATCATCCTGATCGTTGGGGGTTGTCTTGGCCTGGCGTACGGCGGTTTCACTTATACGAAGGAAACCACCGGCGTGAAGCTGGGCCCGATCGAACTCAAGGTCCAGGAGAAGGAAACGGTTAACGTCCCGCTGATCGTCAGTGGCGGAGCGGTCGCACTCGGCGTGTTCCTGCTCGTCGGCGTCGGACGCAAGTAGCGGACTGCGGGACCGGATCACGGGGGCGGCTAGAGCAGCCGCCCCCACACCCGCGCCATCCATTCCTTGAGCCGTAACAAAGGTGAGCGGCGTTCCCAGCTCTCCGGATCGATTGCCTGCGACCCTGCGAGGTCGGCGGCGAACATGACCTGCATTTTCCGGCCGAATTCACGCCCAAGGATCACCGCATTGATCTCGTCGTTGTCGAGAAAGCTGCGCCAATCCAGATTGGTCGACCCCACAGTGGACCAGACGCCGTCGATAACCGCCGTTTTGGAGTGCAACAGCGGGCCGACCCGTTCGTAGATCTTGACCCCGGCATTCAGCAGGGTGGAATAGTGCGAGCGCCCGGCGTGAAATACGATCTCCGAGTCGGAATGGCTCGGCAATATCAGCTTCACATCGACCCCGCGCCCGGCGGCATCGCCCAGTGACTTCAGCAGCTGGGGATCAGGAACGAAGTACGCGTTGGTCAGATACACCTGCTTTTCCGCATTGCCGATCGCCGATATCAGGGTCAGATAGATCAGGCTGTAGGGGTCGTCGGGCGAGCTGCCGATGGCGCGCACGATTTCATCCCCCTGGGCTTTCAGCGCGGGAAAATATTCTTTCGGGGCGAGCGGCTTGCCGTGCTGCTTTTCCCATGTTCCCATAAAAAGCTTCTGCAGTTCGCCGACCACCGGGCCTTCGATTTGCACATGGGTATCGCGCCACGCAACGGTATTCCCGGCCTCTTTCGCGGTCCCCCTGACGACCGATCCCGAAGAATAAACGCTGCTGATATTGATCCCGCCGATGAAGGCGGTCCGCCCGTCGACGACCAGCAATTTCCGGTGATCGCGATTGTTGACCAGCCATTGCTTCCTCGCCTTGAGCGGGTTGACCGGATTGAACTCGAGCACCCCGATCCCGGCGTCAGTCAGCCGTTTGTAGAAGGTCTTCGGCGTTTTGAGTCCGCCGACGCTGTCATAGATTATGTTGACCTGGACTCCCCGGGCCTGCTGCTCCAACAGTAAATCCGCGAACTGCCGCCCTATTTCGTCGTCTTCGATGATGTAGGATTCCAGGTTGATATGGTCGCGGGCCTTGCGGATTGCGGCAAACATTGCCGCGTAGGTGGCCGCTCCGTCCTGCAGCAGGGTGACCTTGTTTCCCACGATGAGCGGGCTGCCGGCGATGGCCTGTTCCAGCACAATCTGCTTTTCCAGGATATCCAGGTCGCCGGATTTGCGCTTGAGCTCCGCGAGGATGGCGGCGCTTTTGCGCGCGGAAAGCGCGCCACGCGCGTTTTCGAACCTGGCAGCCTGGCCAGTGTGCCGCTCGATGAGGGCATCGGTGTCGGGCAGCGTCGCGCAACCCGCCGCGGCGAGCAGGCAGATCGCCGTCGCCGCAGCAAGCTTAAGCGTGCGAATAATCATAGTCCGCCTGCAGGAAAAGGCGGCGCCTCATCACTGACCGCAAGTGTAATGATTGCGCCGCCGCGGCACGTGCCCGACTCCGTGTTATGGAGAACTCAGCGCGCGGGAGCCGGAACGATGATCACGGTGTCGCCACCGGTTTTGCCGCGCTCGCCCTGGACACCTTCAGCGCCCGTGGCGCCGGTGTAGCCCGTGGCTCCCGTGTTGCCCGTGTTCCCGGTTTCCCCGGTGGCTCCGGTGTATCCCGTTGCGCCGGTGTTCCCGGTTGCACCCTTCTCGGCCTGCGCGCCGGTCGCACCGGTCGCGCCGGTCGCACCGGTCGCGCCGGCGGGCCCCGGAGGAGTCACGACAGTAGTCGTCGGCCTGTCGCACGCGCTCAACGCCAGCGCCATCACTGCTGCTGCAAACACCATCGAATATTTCATGAGAATTCCTCTTGAGAGTTTGACGAAAACCGCGCACCTGGACGGATTTGCGGCTAGTTGGAGTTACAGCCCGAAAGTACGTTATTTCCACGTGCAGTTCCGTTCGCTGGCGCACATAACGCGCGGATCATCGTTTTCCGGCACGCGGCGCCAGGTCGCTCGCCTTCACGCCCGCATCCGACCTGGCCTGACTCATGAGCGCGGTGCAGTTGCTGCCCTTGCCCTTGCCGAAGTCGAGCAGCGGTATCAGCGCACCGATGCCTCCCGTCACCACACCCAGGACCACCGCGAGGCCGCCGCGCGCGATCACGCCGCCCATTTCAGGCCGCACCAACGGGGTCTTGAAGGATCCAGTGATAGCGATCGGGCCGCGCAGCGATGCCAGGCTGAAACCCTTCGACTGGGACACCAGTCTGAGGTGGAGCGATTCGTCGGTGAAGTTCACATTTCCGCTGCCGGTAATGTTGACTTTGGGTGTATCGAGCACCAGGGCCTCGACTTTGAAATCGCCATGGACCGCTTTGAAATTGCCCACCATGCAGCGAATTGGAACCTGCTTGTCGCCGCCCAGCAGCACCACGAGCGAATTGGCTATGTCGAGGTTCGACAATCTGAGCATTAACTCGCCGACCGATCCGCCGTCCATGATCAGCGCCGCTTCGCCGTTTGCCGTTGCGAGCATTTGCGCGATCGAATTGCCGTTGCCTGCGAGTTTGGCGCGGCCACCCATGGTGCCGGTGTCGGCGGCAGCCAGCCGGGATTCCGGGAACATCTGACCCAGATGAAGACCTTTCGCGATGATGTCCGCGCGCACCACGATGCGCGGCTTACGCCCGTCCATGTCGATTTGCGACACCAGATTCCCGCCGGCGACCCCGAAATCCAGCGGCGCGAGCTTGAGCCTGCCGTTGTTTACGATGAGATGCGCGCGCACTTTCTCGAACGGCATTTTTTCGGTGAGGATCTTCTCGCCGCGGAAATGCACATCCGCGTCCGCCGCCTGCAGCTTTTCCAGGCTGAACGGCTCGGCCGGCAGCACCCGGTCGCCGGGCGGCGGAGTCTGACTCGGCTTCGTACCGCGGTCAGCTCCTATGAAGCCGCCGAGGTCCTTCATAACCAGCTTTTTCGATACCAGGGCGGCGGTTATCATTTGGGGATGCTTGCCGCGATCGACCACGAAATCCCCGGCGAGATCGCTTTGTCCCACCGTACCTTTGAATCCGCGAAAGGTCCACACGTCGCCGGTATGGTCCAGGAATCCGGCGAGCTTGTATGCGGGTGTCGGCGGAAAGGGCACGCCTATGATCGGAAAGAGCAGCGCAAGGTCGCTGCCCTCAAGCTTGAAGTTCAGTTGCTCTCCCTTGAAATGCAGAGGATCGAGCAGATTGCCATCGATGCTGGCTTTGGTAGTTCCCAGCGTCCCGCTCGCCTTGATCGGGTACGGATGATCGGCGCTGCGCAGACTCAGCAATGCGCCGCCGCGCGCGTGGAACGTAGCCGGCAGGCCCTTGAAGCGGCCTTTTCCCGCGACCTCCAGGCTGGCTTCCGGTTTCGCCGTGCCGTCTGTCAGCGTCTTGACTTCAAGCGCCAGGTCGGTGTTGGTTTTGGGGTCGCGGTATTTGGCGCTGCCGCGATCGATGGTCAGCGCACCGATGGCTGGAAATTCAACCGGTTTGTTCTCGTCCTGCCCGTTGAAGACCCAGTTGGGCATGCCGTCCCGGCTGACTTCAAGCACGACGTGAGGCTCGGACAATGCCATTTCGGGAAATTCGACACGGCCGGCCAGGAGCTTGAGGATGTCGATCCTGAAATCGAGGCGCTTGATCCTGAGCATGCCGGGCTCGCGGCCCCACGCCGCGTTGCCGAGGACAATGTCGTTGGCGACGATGCGCGGCTGCAACGAAAGTTGAACGTTCAGATCGCCGTTGATTGCGAAGCTCCGGCCGGTGGAACTGCTGACCCTGCGCGCAATCGGGTCGCGCAACCAGTTCCAGTCGAAAAACGCGACGGCCAGAACGATCAGCACGATCAGCGCGAGAAGGGCTCCGCCTATCCATTTGAGCGAACGGGGCAGCGTCATGATGGTGTGGGATGAGATGCGAACAATGGCGATTATCCGTTTCCATCAATCGCCACTCAGTGCGCCAGCGCACATACGAAAGGAGATTATTGTCATAGTCTTTAGCCCCGCTCAGAGTCGGCGCAGTTGGTCTGCGCTGCATTCGGGTCAGCGGGACTTTTCGGTTTTTTGATATTCACCCTGGAGAATACGATGGACGCTACAACACGCACCAACACTCCCTTTCCGATCGTCAGTGGCGGAGCAGACTCAACCTTGAGCAAAGCTGCAGCAAGCGTGCACGGCGCCGTTGACAAGATGGCCGGGGCGGCCGACGACGCAGTGCGCAACGTCAAACCGGCAATCGACCGCGTTGCGCATACTGCCCATCGGGCGGTCAACAAAGTCGCCAATGTCGCGGGTCCGACCGCCGACTGGCTGAGCGCTCAGGGCGACAGCCTGAAAGCAACCCAGCGCAAAGTGGCCGCTGATACCACTCAGTACGTTTCAGCACACCCGTGGAAGTCCCTCGGTTTCGCGCTGGCCGCGGGCTTTCTCATCAGCCGCTTCATCCGCTAACGGCAAAACGCAGGAGTGGACCGGATGGCGCGCCCAGCGTGCCGATCCGGGACCCCAAAGTAAAACGGCCCCGAGGGGCCGTTTTGCTTTGCCCGCTGGGTCAGGCGTTACGCCCGGGGTTCCCCCTGCTCGTTGACGGTAACTGTGGATCCGGGAGGTCTGGTCATCTGCATGCGATGCTCCTGGCCCCGAAAGCTGTAGGTAACATCCCAGTAGTCGGGTCGGGCCTGGCTGGGTGTGTTCTCGCAACGCTGGACGTCCTGGGTAGACACTTGCGGCGCGCCGCTGGTGCGGCCGACATTTGCGCCCACCGCAGCCCCCCCGACAACGCCAGCGATCGTGGCGATATCCTTGCCGCTTCCGGCACCGACCTGGTGACCGAGAATGCCGCCAATTACGGCGCCGGCAATCGCCGCGGGTATGTTGACGTTGCGGCTCGCCTGAGGGACTTGTTCCTGCTCAACCCAGCATCGCTGCTCGGGGGTTCCGAGCACCGCGCGGACTGAAGTAACGTTCGCCTCGTAAAGCCGTTCGTCATTGCGGCGGCGAAAATCCCGGTTTGCAACCGGAGCGGGCGCATAGCGATTGTCAGCGATGCGCGCATCCCTGCTCACATCCCTCACCGATGAAACGCGGTCGTTCAGGCCCATCGCAGCGAGCGTCGGGTACCTGCCCGGGCGCAGCACAACGCACCGGCCCCTGAACCGGATGTCGTCGCAAACCTCCCACCGGTCGCCGCGAACGTCGACCGACGAGGCGCGGTCATTGAAGCCGAAACGCTGGAAGTTGGCGACCTGCTTCGCTGTGGTGAACGACCGGCCTTGAAAACCTTCACGTTCATAAAAGGTGATCTGTGCAGCCACCGGCGCGGGCGCATAGCGATTGTCATCGATGCGCGCGTCCCTGCTCACGGTCCGCACCGATGAAACGCGGTCGTTCAGGCCCATCGCAGCGAGCGACGGATACCTGCCCGGACGCAGGACGACGCACCGGCCGCCGAACCGGGCGTCTTCGCAAACTTCCCACCGGCCGCGGAGAACCATGACCGACGAGGCTCGGTCATTGAAACCGAAGCGCTGGAAATTGCCAACCTGCTTTTCGGTGGTGAACGACCGGCCCTGAAACCCTTCCTGCTCATAAAAGGTAACCTCAGCGGCCGCCTGCGTGGAAATAGCCACTGCAGCCACCGCCAATGCGCCTCTCAATATCGTATGCATTGATGTCTCCTGGGCTTAACGAGCCGGCACGATCACGATGGTCTCACCGCTGGTGGTTCCTCTCGCGCCCGTGTTTCCTCGTGCGCCGGTGCTGCCGGTCGCGCCGGTATCTCCGGTCGCGCCGGTATCCCCGGTTGCGCCGGTGTATCCGGTCGAGCCGGTGCTACCGGTTGCGCCGGTGCTACCCGTTGCGCCGGTGTATCCGGTCGAGCCGGTGTTACCGGTTGCGCCGGTGTTTCCGGTTGCACCCCTGTATCCGGTCGCGCCGGTATCCCCGGTTGCGCCTTGCGGCCCGGCCGGACCTGCGGGAAGCGTCAGACATCCACCCAACGCGAGCAATGCCACACCTGCGACCAGCTGTTTCGAATACTTCATGATGATTTCCTTTTTTGGCTGACGAGAACTGCGCACGCGATTGTGGGCAGTCGCCCAGATGTGATCAGTTTCTGGCAACAATGATGAGCGTCGGCAGATCAGGCCATCGCTACTTCGATTCCACCGCCAACCTGTATGCATGCTTCTGCGCACATCCTGTCGGCGCGTTACGATTGCCGGTGAGGCTACGCGAATTGCCCGGCCGATTCAGTACGCTAGCGCGCATAGCAGGGGTTTTTCTTATTAAAGTTTTGGAATGCGCAAAGTCTTGCTGACCATCAGGGTCCCCGACAACAGGAACAGCAGAGCCAGCGGATGCAGGTCCCACGGCCCGAGCGTCCACACGCCTCCGTAAAGATTCCCGCCCAGCCGATCCTGCCACGCGAGCACCGCCAATACCGCGGTCAGCAGCACGCTGGTGGGAATCGGCGTGCCTTCGAAGTAGGCAACCTTGTCGCCGCCTTGCGAAAGGCTTTCGGCGGTCACGTTGTAGCGCGCGAGGCGGCTCACGCCGCAACAGACAAAGTAAATCAGCACCACCGAGTCCCAGCCGCCGCGCATGCCGGCGGCAAATCCGAGCGCCGCAGGCGCAACGCCAAACGAGATGACGTCGGCGAGCGAATCGAGTTCGCGCCCGAGCGCCGAGTTGGTATGCCGCCAGCGCGCGATGCGGCCATCGAGCACGTCGAACATGAACGCCGCGGGCGCCATCGCCGCGGCGGCGAGAAAATGGGCCGCCGACGCGTTGCCGACGTAGATCATGGCGAGAAAGATCGTCGCCCCCCCGCAGGCGGCATTGGCGAGCGTGAAAAAATCGGCGAGATGAAAATCCCGCAGCATCGAGAAATGTTTGCGCCGTTTAACCGGCGCGGGCGTCGATGGAAGCATTACTTATTGCGCTCCTGACCCCGCTCATCGCTTTTCTCGCGACCTTTCTCCTGCCCTTGCCCCTGGCTGCGCTTCGGCTCCTGCGAGGCCCCCTTGCCTTGCGGTCTTTCGTCCTGGCCTTTAGCCCTTGGCGCCTGCTGCTCACGCTGGGCTGCGCCTTGCTGTGGCTGCTGCCTCTGTTCCTGGGCCGCCGGGCCTCTTTGACTTCTCTCCTCAGGCGCTCGCTGCTGTCCCCGCTGAGCGGGCGCGGGCACTTTTTGCACTGCGTGTTCCTCATAGTGCTTCCGCACTACGGCGTCACGCGGCCGGTAACGGTAATTCTGGCTGTGTAGCTCCCGCTGCTGCTCCACTCGGGGATAGCGGTCCCCTGCATACTTACGCTGATAGACAGGCAGCGGGGCGGGCGCCGGAGCCGTTTTGCGGTCCCACTTGTCCCATCCGCGTCGATGCTGCTCCCAATCACGGCCCCAGTGATTGCCCCAGCGTGGCGGCGCATCCCGCCGCCACCCGCGAAAGTACTCGGGAGGATCCCGGTAGTAGCGCACGGGGATACGCAGAACGTAGAGCGGCACAACCTCTGGCGCTACCCGCCCCCACGGCCCGTTGTACCAGGAACTCGCGTACCAGTTATCCCGCTCGTAGACCCAGTACGCGCCATCGTAAAAGAAAAAGTTTGAACCCAGTTGCGGCGCGTAGTAGACCGGATAGTTCGGCACCTGGACGAGTTGCGGGTACGACGACAGGTTGATCCCGATGCTCACGCCGGGGAGCCCGATCCCGATGCTCACCTGGGCAACGGCCGAAGTCACCGACCCAAGCAGCAACCAAAGCACAATCAGTCCGTAGCGCATGTTCTGTCCTCCAGTCCGGTCACCGGGGTCACTGTGTTGTCAACGGAACATGACACCGACCCCAATTCTTCACTGGGGCCAGATTATCCGATTCGGTGCGGGGCATTCTGTGCGCCGGCGCACATAAGTGCATTTTCCCCTGCCTGCCCGAAAGGATGATTGTCGTGCTCTATACTATCGCTGCTGTTTTGCTCATACTGTGGTTGTCAGGGCGGCCAGGACCAGGACCCTCCATCCTTTCCGAATGTGAAACCTTCCGACCCCATCGAGGGAATCGAGCGCGGCCCGGCCATCGTCGGCAACCGCGTCGAGCTGCAGCTTCTCACGACGCTGCGCTGCAACCTCCGGTGCAGCTACTGTTCGCTCGGCGTCGGCGAGGTCCTCGGCTCGCGGCGCAAGGTCAGCTATTCTCTGGAGGCGCTCGACGCCTTTATCGCGAAACATCTCTCCGCACACGAGATCTACGTCACGTTCTACGGCGGCGAGCCGACCCTGAATCTCGGCTTCATTACGGCCGTGATGGAACGTTATCCCGCGTTCCGCTTCCAGCTTCAAACCAACGGCACGCTGCTCGCCAGGCTGCCGGACCGGATTCTCGGCAGGCTCTCCAACATTCTGGTGTCCATCGACGGCGGCGAACGGGTCACTGACGGCTACCGTGGACGCGGCATCTATCGCCGGGTAGTGAAGAACATCGGTGCCGTGCGCGACCGGATTGGCGGCACGCTGACCGCCCGCGTCACCTGGAGCGATGAAGACACCAGCTTTGAGGAACTGGACGAGCTGACGGAATACTTCGATTACGTCTACTTTCAGTTCGTCGCCCGGGACGGCGCCTACTCGCCGCCGGCGGTGGCGAAAAAACGCGCGGTGCTGTCAAGGCTGGTCGACAGATTCTTCGCCGGCAAAACGCTGTATCCGGTCATTCCCATCATGGGCACGGTGCGCAACAAAGTGCTGCCGTCGCGGGCGCAGGAGCTGTACGCAGGCCTGACCCAGTGCCGCGTATCCACCCATATCCTGAACGTCATGCCCGACGGCAGGATATTCCCGTGCCCGGACATGATGTACCTGCCCGAGATGCTGCAGGGAGATGTCACCGGAAATTGGCTGAAGCGCAGTCCGCTGCAACCGCATCCCGACATGCCGTGCGAAAACTGTTCCGCTTTTGCGTACTGCCGCCGCAACTGCATGAAGAATCTGTACCTGGCCTACGTCAAGGGCGCCGGCGGCTATCGCCGCAATGTCGTCGAACCCATCTGCGATCTGGTGCGGTTTCTCGGCGCGGAAGTCGACCGGCACGATCCCCATGCCTGGTTCGCGCGTGCGCCCCTGCCCGTGCGCAACACGCTGACCAACTGCGAAGCTTATGAATACGTCGAAATCATGCCCTGAATTTACAGCACCGCGCCGCGCGCGGTGATCGGCCACAGCGCCTCGACCCGGCCGTTGCGGATGCACACATACCAGTCGTAGAGATTCACGGTCGGATCGCAGTGCCCGGGAATGAGCTTCAGCTTGTCGCCGACCTTGAAGCGCGTCGTACCCTTGAGTTGCAGCACGCCGTGTTCGTCCGATGCTTTCACGTAATCGACATCGCTGTAATCCGCGACGCGCGGCATTCCGGAATCCACGCTGGAAGCCTTGAGTCCGGCGTCCACCACGGCCCGCCCGGCCGCGGACGCGCTCATCACCGTGGTCCACACGAACAGGCTGTGCTCGAACTGCGGAATGCCGCTCTCGGTCCACTCGTTTCTGGCGTAATCCGCGTCCATGAAAATGTAAGAGCCCGCCTGCAGCTCGTGATAGACGCTGCTTGCGGCCTCGAACATGTAGCTGCCGGTGCCGGCGCCGGTGACGTAGTCGCACTTGATCCCTGCCTCCGCAAGCATGCGCGTGGTGGTTTGCACCTGCTCGACCGCGCGCGCGATCGCCTCGCGCCGGTCGGTGACTTTGCGCACGTGCTGTGCTGCGCCCTGATACGCCTGCAGTCCGGCGAAACGCAGATTGCGGCACGCCGCGATTTGACCGGCGAGCGCGACTGCAGGCGCTCCCGGCACGACTCCGCAGCGATGCGCGCCGACATCGATTTCGATAAGCACATCGAGCGTGACGCCGGCCGCGCGCATCGCCGAGTCGAGATCGCGGACGTTGCCCGCATCGTCCACACACACCGCGACCTGTGCCTGCCTGGCGAGTCCGGCGAGCCGTTTGAGCTTGGCGGCTCCTACCACCTCGTTGGCAACCAGCACGTCACCGACGCCGCCTGCGACCAGCGCCTCGGCCTCGCTCACTTTCTGGCAGCACACGCCGACGGCGCCGAGCGCGAGCTGCCGCAGCGCAATTTCAGGGCACTTGTGGCTTTTGGCGTGCGGTCGCAAGCGGATGCTTTTGCCACGCAGGGATTCCGGCAGGCGCGCGAGGTTGCGCTCGAACGCGTCGAGCTCGAGGATCAGGCAGGGCGTGTCGACCTCATCGAGCGGCATGCCGACTGCGGCGGCGGGACGGAAAGTCATGGCAGGTTGTAATCGTAATCGATCATCAGCGGCGCGTGGTCGGAGAAGCGCCGGTCCTTGTAGATTTTCACTTTGCGCGCGCGCGCCGCGATGCCGGGGGTCGCGATCTGGTAATCGATGCGCCAGCCGACGTTCTTGGCCCACGCCTGGCCGCGGTTCGACCACCAGGTGTACTGCTCGGCGCGCGGGTCGATGCGGCGGAACACGTCAACCCAGCCGAGGTCATCGAACACCCGCGTCAGCCACTGCCGCTCCTCGGGCAGGAAACCCGAGTTCTTCCGGTTGCCGCGCCAGTTCCTGAGATCGATTTCGCGGTGCGCGATGTTCCAGTCGCCGCACAGGATGAATTCGCGGCCCTCCTTCGCAAGGCGCGCGAGATGCGGATAAACCTGTTCCATGAAACGGAATTTTGATTGCTGGCGATGTTCCCCGGCGGAGCCTGAAGGCAGATACACCGAGATCACTGACAGCCCGCCGAAATCGGCGCGCAGGTAGCGCCCCTCGGCGTCGAACTCGCTTATGCCGAGGCCTTCGATCACGCGGTCCGGCTCGCGCCTGCAATACAGCCCGACGCCGCTGTAGCCTTTCTTCCCGGCGTAATGAAAATAGCCGCGCAAGCCTGCGGCGGCGAGCAGTCCGGCGCTCATATCGCCCGCCTGCGCCTTGAGTTCCTGCACGCAGAAAATATCCGCCTTCTGCCGCGCGAGCCAGCGGAACACGCCTTTGGCGGCTGCCGAACGGATGCCGTTGAGGTTCAGGGTGATTACGCGTAACATGATGTTTTGCGGGCTTTAACGGTTACTTTGGCGTCTTATGTCGGAAGATTTCAGGCACGAATTCATCGCCTTTACGGTGGCGCAGAAAGTTCTCCATTTCGGGGAGTACAAAACCAAGGCCGGCCGCCTGTCGCCGTATTTTTTCGACGCCGGGTTGTTTTTCGACGGCCAGTCGCTCAAGCGGCTCGCGCAATTTTACGCGAAAGCCATCCTCGCGGCGGGCATCGGATTCGACATGTTGTTCGGCCCCGCGTACAAGGGGATACCCCTGGTGGCGGCGATCGCGATCGCGCTGGCGGACGCGGGCCGCAACGTGCGCTACAGCTTTAACCGCAAAGAGGAAAAAGACCACGGCGAAGGCGGCAGCGTGATCGGCGCGCCGCTCGCCGGACGCATATTGATCGTCGATGACGTGATTTCCGCCGGCACCTCGGTGCGCCAGTCTGTCAACCTGATCAAGGCCTCGCGCGCTACTCCCTGCGCAGTGGTGATTGCGCTGGACCGCATGGAGCGCGGCACCGGTGAGCTGTCCGCGGTGCAGGAAGTGGAACGCAATTACCATATGCCGGTGATCAGTATCGCGACGCTGGAGGATCTGGTCGCTTATTTGCAGCGCGACGGCAGTCTGTCCCTTAACCTCGCTGCGGTGAAAAAATACCGCGAACGATATGGAGTGGCGACACATGCATAACCCACGCTCGGCATTGCCGATCACGGTGCTGTTCGCAGCGTTGCTGCTCGGCACCGGCGTCATACCGGCGCAAGCCCAGGGCAGCGGCAAGATCATTTGCTGGAAGGACAAGTCCGGCAAGGTCGTCGGATGCGGCGACAAGGTGCCGCCCGAATTTCAGGACAGCGCAACCAAGGAGCTGAGTCAGCGCGGCGTTACCATCAAGCAGTCCGACGCGCCACTGACCGCGGAGCAACGCAGGGCGCGAGAGGCCGATGCCGAGCGCAAACGGGCCGACGAGCAGAAAAAGGCGGAGCAGCAGCGGCAGGACAAAGCGATCCTCGATACCTTCGCGAACGAAAAGGAGATCGAACTCAAGCGCGGGCGCGACGTCCAACAACTCGAATCGACGATCGAGACCCTGCAATCCAACCTCAAGAACGCCAACGATCGCCAGGCCCAGGGGCACGCGCGCATCGAGCAATACAGGAAGGACAAGAAACCGGTGCCGCCGGCGGTGCAGCAGGAATTCGACCGCTCCGAAGGCGTTAAGGCAAAAATTGAAAGCCAGATCGCCCAGAAGCGCAAGGAGATTACGGCGGTGAATCAAAAGTACGGCGAGATCAGGAAGCGGTTTGCGGAACTCACCGGCGCCGCGGGCGGCGCAGCCGGCAGCAGCGCCAAGCCCGCGCCCGCCAGGAAATAGCGGCGCATCTCGCCGGGCGCGAATTTATCGCGCCGTCGCCGGTGCGCGTACCAACGTAGGGCGCGGATTCATCGCGCCGTTGACCCGGCGGAGGCCATTCGGCAGGGTCGTCGTTCGGCGCGCTAAAGCCGCGCCCTACAACCGCGCGCTGCACTAACTGCCGCCGAGCTTCTGCTTCAGCAGTGAATTGACCTGCGCCGGGTTGGCCTTGCCTTTGGTCGCCTTCATCACCTGCCCGACCAGCGAGTTGAACGCCTTCTCCTTGCCGCTGCGGTAATCGGCAACCTGCTGTGCGTTCGCGGCGAGCACCTGGTCGACGATCTTCCCGATCTCGCCGCTGTCCGAAATCTGCCTGAGTCCACGCTTTTCGATAATGGTATCGGTGTCTCCCTCACCGGCCCACATCGCATCAAACACATCTTTGGCCATTTTCCCGGAGAGGGTGCCGTCTGCGATGCGGTTAACCAGGCCGCGTAGCTGCGCCGCGGAAATGCGGCTTTGACTGATATCAACGCCCGCCTCGTTCAGCTTTGCCGACAACGCGCCGCTGATCCAGTTGGCGCAAAGCTTTGCAACCGCCGGGGCTGCGTTTTCAACCATTTGCTCAAAATAGTCCGCTGTTTCCCGGCTGCCGACTAATAACAGCGCGTCATATTCCGATAATCCGCGTGACCGGAAGGCCGCCTGCCGCGCCTGCGGCAGGACCGGCATTGCAGCGCGGATTTCCTCGATCCACTCCTTGCCGACTGCCAGCGGCAGCAAATCGGGATCGGGGAAGTAGCGATAATCCATCGCGTCTTCCTTGCTGCGCATCGGGCGCGTCTCATCCCGGTCCGGATCGTAGAGCCGCGTCTCCTGCACGATACGGCCGCCGTCTTCGAGCACCCCGATCTGGCGCCTTACCTCGAACTCGATGGCGCGCTCGAGGAAGCGGAACGAATTCAGGTTTTTGATTTCACAGCGCGTGCCCAGCGGGTCCGAACCCGCCGGACGCACCGAGACATTTGCGTCGCAGCGGAACGAGCCTTCCTGCATGTTGCCGTCGCAGATGTCGATCCAGCGCACCAGCGCGTGGAGCGTCCTGGCGTACGCGACCGCTTCGGCAGACGAGCGCAGGTCCGGCTCGGAGACAATTTCGAGCAGCGGCGTGCCGGCGCGGTTCAGGTCGATGCCGGTCATGCCGTGAAAGTCTTCGTGCAGCGACTTGCCGGCGTCCTCCTCGAGGTGCGCGCGCGTGAGGTGCACGGTCTTCGGCTGATCGCCGACGACGATTTCGAGCGTGCCGCCCACGACAACCGGCAGCTCGTACTGGCTGATCTGGTAGCCCTTCGGCAGGTCGGGATAGAAGTAATTCTTGCGCGCGAAAACCGAGCGGGGAGCGATCCTGCCGCCGACTGCGAGTCCGAAGCGGATGGCGCGCTCGACCGCGCCGCGATTGAGCACGGGCAGCACGCCCGGCAGCGCGATATCGACTTCGCAGGCCTGCGTGTTGGGCGCTGCGCCAAACGCGGTCGGGGCACCCGAAAAAATCTTCGAGCGCGTCGACAGCTGCGCGTGGGTTTCAAGCCCGATAACCGTTTCCCACTTCATTTCGCTTCAATTCCTGGCGGCAGGCGCAGATGCCAATCGGTCACCTGCTGGTACTGGTGCGCCGCGTTGAGCATTTTCGCTTCGCGGAAATAATTGCCGATGAGCTGCAATCCTACCGGATGGTTGCCCGCGCCGAAACCGGCCGGTATGGACATGCCCGGCAGTCCGGCGAGATTGACCGCAATCGTGTAAATGTCCGACAGATACATCTGCACCGGGTCGCCGGCTTTTTCCCCGAGGTTGAACGCTGTCGTGGGTGTGGTCGGTCCCATGATCACGTCGCACCGCCTGAACGCTTCCGCAAAATCCTGCGCAATCAGCCGCCGCAGCTTCTGCGCCTTGATGTAATAGGCGTCGTAATAGCCATGCGACAGCACGTAGGTGCCGATCAGAATGCGCCGCTTCACTTCCGCGCCGAAGCCCTGCGCGCGGGTCTTGCAGTACATGTCGAGCAGGTCGGAATATTCCGGCGCGCGGTAGCCGTAGCGCACGCCGTCGAAGCGCGCCAGATTGCTGGAGGCCTCGGCCGGCGCCAGCACGTAATACACCGGCACCGACAGCCGCATGTTGGGAAGCCGCACCTCGACCGTTTCGCAGCCTAACCGCCTGAACTCGGCAATCGCCGCGTCCACGGCCCGTGCGACGTCGGAGGCGAGGCCGGCGGCGAAAAACTCCGCCGGCAAACCGATTCGCAGCCCCTGCAACGGCTGCGCCAGTTCCCGCGCATAGTCCTCGGGTTCGCGTTGCAGGCTGGTCGAATCGCGCGCATCGAACCCCGCCATCACGTTCAACAGCAGCGCGAGGTCTTCGGCGGTCCTGGCGAACGGCCCGCCCTGGTCGAGGCTGGACGCGAAGGCGATCATGCCGTAGCGCGACACCACGCCATAGGTGGGCTTCAGTCCGCAAATGCCGGTGAATGCCGCCGGCTGGCGGATCGAGCCGCCCGTGTCGGTGCCGGTGGCCGCCGGCGCGAGGCGCGCCGCGACCGCGGCAGCCGAGCCTCCCGAGCTCCCCCCC
>Ga0080064_1003752_pt1 | contig 21064 bp, 11 predicted proteins | sample Subgrocontami54m_FD_69260 | JGI IMG/M metagenome (GOLD analysis project Ga0080064, IMG submission 69260) | Subsurface groundwater microbial communities from S. Glens Falls, New York, USA - GMW46 contaminated, 5.4 m (SPADES assembly) (version 2) ...
AATTCAAGCATTCAAAGAACGGACGAAGCGTGTATTACCCCGAACGGGGTTAACAAACACGATATGTCTTCAGGATGTTTGGCGCGTGCTGTCCTGCTCGTACGACAGGATCAATATTCAGGAAAGCCGTATGAGTCCCGATGGCTATCGGGATCACGTACGGTTTGACGAGGGGAAAAGGAGAAACAGATAATCTTCTGCGCTCCTTTTCCTACTCTACAGCGGAGAGCGGAGAGTATGGAGAGGTTACCGGTTAACCGTTAACAGTTAACGGTGGCTGCATCGAACATCGTAGATCCCTACCTGCCAAACCTGAAACCGGAAACCGGAAACCTCGAATCCATAGCGGTGAGCGGTGAGCTCTGAGCAGTGAGTGGTTACTGGTCATTTGTAATTCTTTGCTGGTTGGTGTATCGCAAATCGCACAACGCAAATCGCACAACGCGTATCCCACATCTCATATCACTACGTGAAACCTGAAACTTGAAACCTGCCCCCCGACCTGGCCTGCGAAATTTCGCCTGCGCATTCCGCTTGACACTTCCCTTCCTTTTCCGTATTATTCCACCATGAAAAGTTCGCGACCATTGAAAAAGAAACCTGAAGAACTCCAGCGCGACGAGCTGCGGGAAATTGAGATGTCGTCGGAAGACTGGCAGGAGTTTGAGCATGGGGTGCGCCTGTTCAACAGCGGGAAGTTCTGGCACTCACACGAGGCGTGGGAAGAAATCTGGAAGCGTCATCGGGAGGACGAGCGTCTGTTTTTTCAGGGCATCATCCAGATGGCTGCGGCGTGTCATCAGCTTGTAACCAAAAAGAGCTACAAAGGGATGCTGAGCAATTTAGACAAAGCATACGAGAAGCTCGATGTTTTCCAACCCGAATATCTCGGCGTCCGCGTCGAACCGCTCCTCCGCTGGATCCGGCAGGCAAAGGACGAGGCCGAGCATTTAGGCCCCGCCGACCTGGAGCGTTTCAATTTTCATCTTATCCCGAAACTGGAATTTCATAAGCCGACCAACCCCGATCTCATGGTCGAGATCCGTGATATCGTCCGCGCCGACCAGTTCAATGAAGGATTGCGCCTATTCAACACCGGCTATTACTGGGAAGCCCATGAGGCGTGGGAAGAGGTCTGGCGTTCTCAGGAGGGTGAGGGAAAAGATTTCGCCCAGGCATTTGTCCAGGTGGCGGCAGGTTACAGCTTCCTGAAACTCTGCAAGCTCAGCTCCGCCAGATATCTCTTCGAGAAGTCATTTGAAAAATTCCGGCAGTTTGAGTATCTCGAATCGGGAGTTGACATCGCAAGCCTCGTCGAGGCGCTTCAGCCCGCGCTTGAGGTGCTTGCCGAAATGCCTTCAAACGGCAACCTGAACGGGCGGCTTCCCAAACCTGTGATCAAGCTGAAACCGCACAACGGTCATGCGGTCAGCGGCGTGCGCTGATCGCCCGCCTCACTTCTTTCATCCTACCCCTGTATGGAGTTCGAAGGGTAGACGTAAAATCGAATATCATCTTGATCAGTGCAGCATCAGATTCAAGTTAATTGTGAACCACGACACTGGCACCAGGGTCCGACGGATGGAGTCCTAGCTCTGTAGTTCTTCCCTGATCTTCTTCTCGATTGAGGCGTGCAGTTCCTCGGAGATGCCCATCTCCTGACGCAGGGCCGCGAGGTGGTGCTCGATCTGGTCTCCCCCCGGCTGTTCCGCAAGCGCTGAGCGCACAGCATCGGCATACGCATCGCTCTTTGCCTGTGCCTCCAGTTCCGTGTGCTCGGTGTCGGAGATCTGAAGAGTTTGACGAAGATTTTCGAGCAGCGATTGTTCGGCAGGGGAGAGGGCTCCGGCCGACCATGCTTCCTTCAGCGCCCGCTGGTACGACTCAACGACCTGATTGCGAGGGATCGTTTTCTGATCTGCCAGTTCCTGTTTCCAGAGCTCCTTCTGTTCCTTGCGGATGAGCTGCTCGAGCTGTCTCGCGTCGGTATGATCCGGATTGATAACATAGATCCTCATCAGTTCCGCCAGCGCCTGATCGAACTGCCGCTCAACGAGATTTTTCCTCGCACGTTCCAGATACTCCTGAATCTTCTGAGAGCGGGCCTCGCGCTTCGCTTCCTCCTCAAGGGCTTTCAGTTCTTCCTCTTCCTGCTTCCGGAGCTGCTCTTCCTCGAGACGCTTCTTGAGCTCCTCTTCCGCCTGTTTTCTGGCTTCCTCCTCGATCCGGCGTTTTTCCTCCGCCAGCAGCTTCGCCGCCTGTTCGGCCTGTATGCGCGCTTCCGCTTCAATGCGTTTCTTTTCTTCGTCGAGCTTTTTTGCGATCTCTTCAGCCTTGCGCTGTGATTCAGCCTCGATTCTTCGCCTATCCTCTTCCAGCTTCTTCGCTGCTTCCTCAGCCTGGCGGCGCGCTTCCTCCTCGATCTTGCGCCGCTGCTCCTCGAGCGCCTTGCGGAGGCGTTCTTCCTCCTCCTTTTGCCGGCGCTGTTCTTGTTCGATTTTCTTCAGAGACTCGGCTTCAATGCGATGTTTCTCTTCCTCAAGTTTCCGGATCGCCGACTGTTCAGCCAGTGCGCGTGCCTCCGCTTCCTTGCGAACGGCATCCTCTTGAAGCTTTCTTCGTTCCTCGTCAAGCTTCTTCGTGGATTCCTCTTCCCACTTCCGCCGTGCTTCCAGCTCCTTTTGCGCATACTCCTCGTGGATGCGCTTCTTCTCGGCATCGATTTTCTGGCGTGTCTCGTCGAGTTTCTTCCGTGCCTCTGTCTGGGCACGAACGAGATCGCTTTCGAGCTTCCTGCGCGCTTCCTCGGCCTTGACACGCTCCTCGTCGGATCGCCTTCGCTGGTCTTCTTCGCGCTTGTGCATGATTTCGAGCTCTGAGGCGCGCCGGCGCAGCTCCTGTTCGGCGCGCTGGCGAGCTTCCTCGGCGCTCTTTTTTGCTTCCTCCTCGGCGCGGCGGATATCGGCGAGAAACTTCTTCCGCACTTCCTCCTGCGTGAGAGGGCGCCCCTGCGGCGCTGCCGCCTCGGAGGAGCCCGCCTCGCGGTGCTTTTGATCCAGGATCTTTTTCAGCTCCTCGGCCTGCTTCTGCTTGAACTCGGCTGTCGGGTTGGGGGGTGGCTCCTTGGGACCGGCTTTTCTTGAAGGTTCCTGCACAGGGGGAGGAACTTCAGCCCTTCCCTGCATCGCGGCCGCTATCCGTTCTTTGTAAGCTTTGGCGTAGAAATTCTTCGGGTCGAGGGCGAGAGTTCGCTCCACTTCTTCAAGGGCTTCATTGTAGCGACCTTCCTTCAGGAGTCTGTCGGCATTCTTCAGCAGTTCGCTGGCCTGCCTCTTGCGGGCGTTATCTTCCGGCAGCTTATCTCGTTTGATCAATCCCATAGCAGGTTAAATGTATAAAGCCGGTGGATGGAATGCAACAGGAAAAGTGAAGGAACAGCGGCGGCTCTCCGGAGGAACGGAGGGTGTGGGCTCGATTGCGGCTGAAGGCGCTGAAAATCTTTCATGCTCACACGGATTCTCCGATCGCTGGAAGCGCGGGACAGAATCTACTGCCCCGCCGCCTGGATAGCAGTGCGATACTCGGGCTCCTGGTACATATTGAAAAAGTCCGCGTTCGCGAGTTCATCAAAATTATAACTGAGACGCACGGCATCGCGAAGAGCAACGAGCGCTTCCTCCTTCTTCTTCTCGTCGGTTTTCTTCTTTTGTGCGGAGTACATCTGGAGCGACAGCATCTGCGCCATTTTATACTTGATCATCGGATTGTTCTTTTCCAGCTCTCCGGCTTTCCGGGCAAGAGCGGTCGCCTCGGCGAACTTGCCCAGGCGTGTGAGTGTCAGGCCGAGATGGATGAGCGCATCGGTGTTCTTGGGATGCGCCTGGAGTTCCGCGCGCAGCACCTTCTCCGTTCGGTCGAGCATGGCCGACCCTTCAAGATGTTTCCCGGTGATTTGCAGCATTCTGGCGTAACGGTACATGTCGAGGTAAGACCGCGGATCTGCCAGGAGCCGCCGCTCGAAGGCATCGGCGACGCGCCTGCTTTCCCGAATTGAAAAACTCGGATCGACCATCAATGCATCTGCCAGAGGACCGACGATATAGGCGGTGGAATCGCTGACAAAGAATGCCGCCGACTGGTGGTACCAGGTCGCCTGCTGCGGTGCACCCGAGATCTGATACGCATAGCCGAACATCCTGAGGAGATGCGGGTCGCGCGGATTGAGCTCGTACGCTGCCGTGAGCTCGTCGATGGCTTCCTTCATTTTTCCCCAGATCATCAGGGTCTTCGCTTTCTGGAGATGGAGGTCGCTGTTGCCTGGCGCGTTTCTCAGGCCGGTCTGGACCTTGTCGAATGCGGATTTATAGTCCTTTTGTATCGAAAGAATTCGCCCGAGGGCGACATAGGCGGCGGCGCTGCTGCTGTTCCAGCGAATGGCCTTCTCCGCATAATTGGTTGCCTGAGTGAGCACCGAGTCACTCTCATCCCATCCCTCTTCGGAAAGGGTCACGAGAGCAGTTGAAGCGGCCGCGAGCGCAGCCGCAAAATTTTCATCGAGCTCGATCGCCTGCTTGAACAGAGCGGCAGCGTTTCGGGTGCTCTCTTTCGTCTGACGATGCATGAGCTCGAGAGCCCGGAGATAGATCAGGTACGCAGAAGAATTTGATGTCGTTCGACCTGAAAACGAACCCACACCCTCTTTCGACGTCGAAAGGCCGATCGATTTGGCCAGCTGCGTGGCGATCTCCGTCGGGAGATCGGGGAGCGACGCTTCGCTCTTGATGAACGACTGGGCCCAGTAGACCGATCCGACAGAATCGACCAGCCGCACGCTGATGTTGTACCCGCCGGCCGATTTGGTGACGCTGCCCTGGAGAACGTAAGGATAACCGAGTGTCATGATCGCCCTGACGGGATCGGTCATCGTCTGTGAAATGCCATAAGAGCTGGCGAATCCCATCATGACGGATTTCTTCTGCCGCTCAAATTGTCTCGCGACTTCCTCCGAGAGTGAGGACCCGAGAATTGTTTCCTCAGGAATATTCGCAGTGCTTGACCACGGAACGATGGCGAAGGAGATATTCCGGGGGAACATCTGATCCTTGAAATGGAAAAACAGGACGGCGGCGATCGAGATCACAGCGATGATCGCAGCCGGCATGAAATACTTCGAGTAATCGCGTTTCCTTGGCCGTACCGACTCAAACTTTGGCGGGAGATTCGCCCTCTGCTTTTTCTTCGGCCGTTTCGGCTCGGATGGCTGGGACTCCGAGAGAGGCTCCGACGGAGCCTCAGATTTCGGCTCGACGATTTCGAGCTGCTCCTTGATGGCTGCTTCAAGCTTCAGGGCACCCCGATGGTTCGGATCATTGACCAATGCTTTTGCAACTTCCACCAGGGCTGCCTTGAATTCGCCGGAAGAATAAAGCGCCTGCCCTTGCGCGACGAGCTCCTGTATCCTTGCCTGTTTCTCGGCTTTCTCCTTTCGGATCTGCTCTTCCCTCTGGCGCTGCAATTCCTCTGCGCGGCGTCTGGTTGCCTCGTCTTCCTGGCGCTGCTGCTCCTCGAGCTGCAGTCGCAGCTCCTCTTCTTTTCTCAGCCGCTCTTCCTCTTCCTGACGTTTTCGGCGTTCCGCCTCTTCGCGCACGCGCTGTTCCTCGGCAAGCCTGCGCTGCTCTTCTTCCTCGCGACGGTGCTTGTCTTCCGCCTCTTTACGGTGCTGCTCCGCTTCGATCCGCCGCTGTTCTTCCTGCCGGCGGCGTTCCTCCTCCTTCCGCTGAAATTCTTCTCTCTGAAGGCGAAGCTGTTCCTCCTGGCGGTGCCGTTCTTCATCGGCTCTGTTGCGCGCTTCCTCTTCAAAGCGCTGGCGCTTCTCGTCCGCTTTTCGATGCGCTTCGGCTTCGAGTTTTAGTCGTTCCGCTTCCGCTTTCTTGCGCGCTTCCTCTTCAAAGCGCTGGCGCTCCTCTTCGGCCTGGCGGCGCGCTTCCTCTTCAAGGCGCGCCCGTTCTTCATCGGCCTTGCGGCGTGCCTCTTCCTCGCGCACCCTGAGCTCTTCCTCCCGGCGGAGGCGCTCTTCTTCAAGACGGCGTGCCTGCTTCTTCTGCCTCTCCTCAGCGAGCCTGGCCTGAATTTCTGATTCATGCTGCTTCAGATCGCTCTCTTCCTGCTGGCGCTTCGCTTGCGCTTCACGCATTTGCTCCTGGAAGAGAAGCTCGTCCTTCGACCGCACCACCTTGGCAAGCTCCTGGCCCCGTGCGTCTGTCTCGCTTTCAACGCGTCGGAGTTCCTCCTCGATAATCCTTCGCTTGAGCTCTTCCTTTTTTTGCCGGAACTCCTCCGTCCGATTTGCAACGTTTTGGCCTAACACTCCGTCTTTCCCTCTAGGTTTTTTCTCTATAAGTGAGCCAATAATTTCGCAAAAATATAGAGAAACAGCACCCTATTGTCAACACAGAACGTGATGCAGGACGCAGACACTTTGAACACCCGTCAAAAGATCGGGAATTCAGCATTTTTTCGTCAAACAATTGAATTATCGACATCTTTTCCCGGCATTTCTGCGTCACACGAAATCATGTGATCGGGAGGAGCGACGACAACGCGGGAGAGACGGCTGTTGCAGTTCATTCGTGAAATGCGTTATATTATCCCCGCAGGAAAAGGTCAGATGTACCACTCATCAATTCTATGATCAAAAAGAAGCCGGCGAAGAACGCCGCAGTGACAAGACTCACCGGGCTGGATCGACGGTACGACATCGATGTGACTGCATCGATCGACGTCGAGGTCCTGGAAACGTTCGCTTATGAATATCCGGGCAAGGATGTTGTCGTCGAGATCGCGACGAATGAATTCACGGCGGTCTGTCCCTATTCGGGACTTCCTGATTTCGCCCAGATCAGAGTGAACTATATCCCGGACAAAAAGATCATCGAGCTGCGATCGTTCAAGTATTATCTCTTTTCATTCAGGAATGTCGGGATCTATCAGGAACATGTCGTCCAACGCATTCTCGATGATCTCGTCCGCTGCTGCGCTCCGACGTGGATACAGGTTGCCGCCGATTATAACATCCGCGGGGGAGTGCATACCGTTGCGACGGCGGAGTGGGGGCGGAAGGGAACAAATCAAAAATTTCCGCCACTGGCGCCTGCCAGCCATCTGTCGGGCTGGGATGCGCCTCTGGCGCAAAAAATCAAAAATCAAAAATAAACTAACGTGGTTGGTTTTTGTTCATCAATAGCGGGTTGATCTTGTGCCGCGGCTCTTCATCATCATCGGATCACTCTCGGCGTTCCTCGGCGCGTTCGCAGCACATGCTCTGAAGGACAAGCTCGCCCCTGACCTGTTGAACGTCTGGGAAGTCGGGGTTCGCTATCATCTCTACCACGCGCTGGCGCTTTTCGCTGTCGCGTGGGTATGCAATCAATGGCCTTCGGTGAATGTTGCTCCGGCAGGATGGTTCTTTGTCGGGGGAACGGTTATTTTTTCCGGCACCCTCTACGCACTGAGTCTGACCGGCGCCCGATGATTTGGTGCGATCACGCCGGTCGGCGGACTCTGCTTCCTTGCCGGCTGGGCCTGGATGGCTTTGATTTTCAATGGCTGGGTTGTCCGACTTATACCCGGAACACAACACTACCCCTTCGCAGTCGAACGAAGCTTGTGCCGGATGAGCTCGATGATCGCGGGAAGCATTGAGATGACGATGATCGCGACGATGACGAGTGAGAAGTTGTTTTTGACCGCCGGCAGATTGCCGAAATAATACCCCCCGAAAATAAATACTCCGACCCAGAAGATTCCCGCCGCAACATTGTAGATCATGAATCGCGTGTAGCTCATGAATCCGATCCCCGCTACAAAGGGTGCAAACGTGCGGATGATCGGGAGGAATCGCGCGATGACGATCGTTTTTCCTCCGTGCTTCTCGTAAAATCGGTGCGTCCGCTCAAGATATTGCTTGTTGAGAAATCGCACGTGCCCGTCCTTCAACAGGCGAGGGCCGAGATAATAGCCGATCCAATAATTGACGACATTCCCGATGATTGCGGCGATGGAGAGGAGAACGAAAAGCCATGCGGCGTCAAGCGTTCCGGTCGCGGCGAACGCCCCGGCCGCGAACAGGAGCGAGTCTCCCGGCAAAAAAGGCGTGACCACCAGCCCCGTTTCACAAAATATGATCGCGAAGAGAATGGCATACGTCCATGAGCCGTACGCCGTCACGAGTTCTTGTAAATGAACGTCAATATGGATGACGAAATCGAGAGCTTGTCTGAGAATGTCCAAGATGACTCCTCTTCAAAATGCCTGATGATGATTGCTGAAATCACACACGGCAGGGATTTCAGATCGGCCAACGAGAACGCCGGCCGGGGTTATTCAATGAGCGTGAAATCGATCTCGCGTTCCTCGGGATCGACGCGCGCCACCTGGATCTTCACCTTGTCGCCGAGGCGGTAACGTTTTTTTGTCCGTCGGCCGACCAGCTGAAATCGCTTCTCGTCGTAGACATAGTAATCGTCCTCCATGTCGCGGACCCGCACAAGCCCCTCGACAAGGAGATCGGCGATCTCGACGAACAGACCGAAATTCATTACGCCGGAAATGATCGCCTCAAACTGATCCCCAAGATGACGCTTCATGTATTCCACCTGCATGACCTTGACCGACGCGCGTTCTGCTTCCATGGCGACACGCTCGCGCTCCGACGACTGTTTACAAATGTCCGGCAGCACCCCGCGCACATGCTCGCGACGCTTGTGAGGCATCTTCTGTTCGTATTCATGAAGAAGCCTGTGGACGAGCAGGTCCGGATAGCGGCGGATGGGTGACGTGAAATGCGTGTAGTGTTTGAAGCCCAGCCCGAAATGTCCGATGTTCTTATCCGAATAGACGGCCTTCGCCATCGAACGGATCGCTACTTCGTTGATGACGTTCTCTTCGTCCTTGCCTTTCACATCGTTGAGCAGCTTCTGGAGCGCGTGCGATGTTACTCCGCCGCGGAGATTGAGCGAATAGCCGAGATGTTCGACGAAGGAGGCGAGATCCTGAAGCTTGTCGGGAGGAGGTGAGTCGTGGACGCGATACACAAACGGCCGGATGTTCTCCTCGCGCTTATCCGTTCCGAGATGTTTCGCAACGACCTGGTTTGCGAGGAGCATGAAGTCCTCGACGAGCCGATGGGCTTCGAGCCGTTCTTTTTTGATGATCTCCACCGGATTCCCCCGTTCGTCGAAACGGAACTTCGTTTCGACCGATTCGAAATCGATGCCGCCTTCTTTCAGACGTTTCTTCAGGAGGATCTGGCTCAGCTTGTGCATCACGAGCACGGTGTCGGCAAAGTCGCCGCGCCGGCTTTCGATGACGCGTTGGATTTCTTCGTACGTGAAGCGCCGCTTGCTGTGGATGACGCTCTTGGCAATCGTATAGTCTTTGACGACGCCGCGTGAGGTCAGGGTCATAAGCGCCGAATAGGTGAGGCGGTCCTCGTTCGGGCGAAGGCTGCAGAGATCGTTTGAGAGTCGCTCCGGCAGCATAGGGATCACCTCATCGGCGAGGTAAACGCTCGTCCCGCGCTTGAGCGCTTCGATATCGAGCTCTGTTCCTTCCCGCACATAATGGCTCACGTCGGCGATGTGGACGCCGATCCTGAAGTTCCCGTCGGCCAACGGCTCAAGAGAGACCGCATCGTCGAAATCCTTTGCGTCGACCGGATCGATCGTGAAACAAACGAGCCCCCGGAGGTCGAGGCGCTTCTTGATTTCGTCCTTTGGAATCGTCGCGCTGAATTCTTCGGACTCGGAAAGGACGGCCTTCGGGAAGTGGAGCGGAAGCTGGAACTCCCTTGCCACCGCGGTCATCTCGGCCCGCACCTCACCTGATTTCCCGAGGAGCTCGATGATGTGTCCTTCAGGATTGAGATGCTTCGATTCCCAAAAATCGATCTGCGCGACAACTTTCTCCCCCGGCCTTGCCCCCTTCGTTTTCCCCTTTGGGATATAAATATCGCGTCCGATCTTGCGGCTGTCAGGGACGACGAAGAAAAAACTCTTCCCCTTTTCGAATACCCCGACGATCGGGAGATTGCTGCGCTCGATGATCTCCACGATCTCTCCTTCGGGAGGTTGAGATTCCGAGCCTCCGGCGGACGGCGTTGCATGCGCAAGGAGAGCCACGCTCACCATATCGCCATCGAGGGCCGTGCCGAGGAAGCGTGGGGGAATCATGACGGTGCCTCGTGAGGGGGGAAGCAACGTGACAACACCGCTTCCCGATTTCAAGGTTTTGACAATGCCGCTCAGCCGCTGCGACGGCGGAGGCGCGGCATGGGAATACCGTTTTCTCCGGCCCCGCTCGACGGCGGAGGCCTGAGCGAGCTCGTTCAGCGCCTGCATGAGGAGACGATGCTCGTCAGGATCTTTGATGCCCAGACGATGAGCGAGAGAGTGCGCCTTGAACGACTCGTTCGGATTCTTTGCGAGAAACTGGAGGATCTGTTTTTTCAGCGGATCCGTGGAAGGCTGGGTCATAGATCAGAATGAAAATCTGTAGTAGAGTCGGGCGTTGTTTGTCAACCGCCGGTCTTCCGAAAAATCTCCCTCCACGCGCCGCTCAAGTTCAATAAAGAGATTGCGGATGCTCTTGACGTTGAGGAAATCACCCAGGCTTGTCTGATAGCTGACACTGGCATTGCCGAGGTCATTGAGAATTCTGCCGCCGACGCGGAAGTAACCTCTGAACGCCTCGCCGCTGAGACGGAGATTCGCAGATTCGGAGACGTTGCCGCCCGGGTATGATATTTCCGCATTCCGGATGAACGGGAATTCCTTTCGGAGGAATTCCGTGAAGATGCCCGAGAGAAGATTCGATGTTATGCCTGAAACTCCGGCCGAGCCGAAATTTGTGGCGAGGTTCTCACGCTCCGACGACGTAAGATCCTCGCGGAATTTTCCCGTGAGGATGAACGAGATGGCATCCGATTGGATATCGCCTCCCTTGGCCTGTGTTGCCCAGTCGACAGGGTCCTTCCCCGGCTCGATCTGGACTTTCATTCCCATCTCGAGTTTCGGTTCATACCGGGGCCCCGTAATTTTCAGTTCAACGATGACCTTCTGTTCGACTTTCTGCTCGCCGGCGGAGGGAACCTCTTCGAGCCCCGGCTGCTGCTCGCCGGGACGCGATGCGATGTTCTGACGGTAGCCTTCGTAGGTGGCGTTGATGTTGAGCTCGGGATTATCCCATGGGCCCACGAACGTCAGTTTGCCGGTTGCATCGAACCGCTTGAAGAAATTGTAGTACGAACGCGACGTCACGGAAATTTCGTTGTAGATCGTCGGCGTCCCGGTACTGTTGATCGCGGTAACTTTTCCCTCCATCTCGGCATAGAGCTCCTCATTGGTCGCGGGGGTGAAGATCATCCGGATCGCCGTCGTGCCGCGGGTTTCGATGTCGAGATGATAGCGGAGCCGATCGATGAACGAGACATCGTCGGCGTGCCGAACCGCCGTGGCGTGCGTCGTGGACGAGTCGAAACCAAGGTAGAATTTCGACGAGAAGCCGTCAGGGGGGACGATGGTTCTCAGCGTGTCGTTGACCGCAACATAGTTCAGCGTCTGGCCGGCGGACCCTCCCTGGCTCGGCTTGGTCGGAGGGAAGAGCAGGTCTGCGACAACGACGTAGAGCTTACCCGAAAGATACGGTTCAGCAAGCGTTCCTCTCAGATTCACGCCGCCGGCATCCGTTTCTGTGAAGAGCGTCCCGTAAAACGTCGGGATTGTCCGGCGTGTCGCCTCCGTCATCAACAGGAGCTGGCCGTAGGCCGTGAAGTCGAACGTGTCGACACGGAAATTCTTGATCGTCATCGAACCGGTGAAGCGCGCGGTGCTTTGCTTCGGTTCCGAAGTGGGATTCGTGGCCGTCAGATTGGTGATGATCAGCTTGTTGCCGGAAGCCTCGAAGACTCCGTCGAGGATATACGGAATGTTGTTGGGACCGAACGTGAATCGCAGATCGGAAATGGCGACAGAGCCGCTGTACTCGGGATTCCTGGGCGTGCCGAGGAGGTTGATATCGCATCGGACCTTCCCCCTGATGCTTTCGAAGTCCATAAGGAGCGGCTCAAGAACGCTGACGTCGAACCCGTCGGAGGAAATCTGAAGATGCTGATCGGCGTCCGGGAACCTCTCATCGACACCTTTGAAGGAAAGATTGACGGGAAGCGTCCCTTTGATCAGCAGGCTCGGCTGTGGGTCATCGGTATGCCCGCGCACGGACGCATCGATCGTCGCCAACTGGCCCGAATAATTGATGGAAGTTCTCACAAAACCAACGGGCGTCTGCTTGTAATACGTGCTCTCGGTTGACGCTGAGAAGGTGAGGAGAGGCGATTCGAGCGATCCGGACAGATGAAGGTCTGCCGCCGCAATCCCACGGAAGCGTCCCGGTGCGCGAGCTTCGTCCGTTTCCGCGAAGAAAACATTCATCCCTTCAAGCCGATAGCCTCGCACGGCCGCTGTGAGATCGAGATCTCCCGTGTGATGGAGGATGCCGCTGACGGACAGCATCTCACGGCGGCGTCTCATGTCTGCGTGGAGGATCCGGACGCCGTCATTGTTCAGCCGTACCTGGACGTCCTGATCGTTGACCCACGCATAGTTGCCGATACTTACATTGAGGGTGTCGAAGTCGAACGCATAGGTATGCGGTTGAATCGAGGCCTGGCCGATCGCGCGAACGTCATAGAGTGAATCGACCGTCCCGCTCAGGGAAAATGTCCCCGTCAGCTGCCGGTAGTCGAGGGCGAGATCGAAATTGTCGCACTTGAAATTGTTGATCAAAGCCGAACCGACCGACAGACTGCACCGTGCGGTGAGGCGTTCCAATGGCTGATCTGGCGAGAGATTCCCGGTTGCAAGCTCGAATTTCGTGTCGGTCATGAACACCCCGTTGTTGACCGATCCGATGAAGAGCTCGTCGATCTTCCCTTTGCCGGTGATCGAGAGGAGCTCGTCCGTACCGCTGATCGTCCCCTCCAGATGCCCGTGCGCATTATACGGTGTGACGCCTGTGAAGAGCGCGATCGGTTCGAGGTCGTTGACCGAGAGCGCGTACGTGAAGTTGAGCTTCCGCTGGCTCTCGCTGTGCGGGGCAACACGGAGTGCGTCGGTCTTCTTCTTCCGTCCTGATGTGTCGGGTGGGAGCGCGTGTTCCTCAATGGCGCTCAGGAGGCGGGACGTTTGCCTCACCAACGCAGCGGCTGCAAGATCAAGATCGAACAATCCGCGGAGCTCAGCGTCGGCAAAAGATGACTCCAGAGAGAGCCGCTTATTGAGGTGTTCATGCTGATCGAGCTGCAGCGTCACCTCCTGCGGCTTCAGGGTTCGGCCCTGGAACGTTGAGCTGAGCAGCGAAACGGATGCGGTGCCGCTGATATCGTCGATCGATGTTCCCGAGCCCGAGATCTTGCTCCTCAGCGTCAGGCTGCTGCGATACGCATCGTCCAGGAAGATGCTGGAGAGGTCAAATGAGCCGAGCGTGATGTCGCCGCGGTACCTTGGCGTTGCGGAATCGGAAAGATCGCATGTCGCATGGACGCTCGCATTCATCTCCCGGGCGTCGACGTCCGTCGAGAGGTCGATCTGCCGGCCGCGAGCTCGCACCCTGAGAGATCCTCTGTCGATGGCCAGGTGCTGGACGAGTGATGAATCAACGCGAAGCGTCAGCGAATCGTTCAGGTTCTGGAGAGAAAATCCTTCTCCATGGATCTCGCCGGATGCGCGGAGACGGGTCCTGAGGTGTGCCGAGCCGGTGAAACTCTCGACGGTCAGGTCGGAGGTCTCGAAGGCAAGGTGATAGCTCGGAACGGATTGCCGAAGATTGAGGCTCCCTTCGCAGTGAAGCGAGCCGAACCCTCCTCTCAGCGTCGTCTTGACGGAGAACTCCTGCGGGGCACCTTCGAACTCGGCGTGAAGTTCGGCGTTCCCGACGTGTTCAAACGATGGGAGCGAAAAAGGAGGCAGCAACACGCTCAGGTCGGCGGGATTGATTCTGCCGGCGTTGACGACGATGCTGAGGCTGAGATGATCGGGCTGATGCAGGTTCCGGATGCTCCCGGTGAGTCTGAGATCGCTGTTGTAGGTCTTCAGCGTCATCCGCTGGACGAACAAATGCCCAAATTCGCCGCTTGCTTCACAATCGAGAAAAGCCGAGCCGGCGAGGAACCCAAGCTGCGGCAGGAATTGTTTCAGCTCCGCGAAGGAGATGGCATTTGTTCGCAGATGAAATTGAGTGGAATCGTGTTCCATCTGCGGGAGCGAAATGCCGTTGAAGACATTGAGCCCTTTCATCTGCGCGTCGAGCTCGACGTACGAATCGCCCGTCTGGAGGATCATGTTTCTGGCGGAGAGATGATGCCGATCAGCAATGAGCTCCGCCTTGAACTGGGTGACCTGAAATACGGGGTGCATGGAATAGAAGCTCGCGCCGAGAATGTGGGCACGGTAGTCCTGGTCGCTCAACGACGCGTTGAGAGCGAGATTGACGTCGTGGAGTTCAAAATGATGGTATTCCACGAACGGTTCGGGGAGTCCGTCATGGTCTGCAGCAGAGAGCGACGCGGAATCGACGAGGCGAACGGTGCCGTGATGGATTTCGAGGTTATGGACTGTCAGCGTCCAGTCGGGTCTGGAGGTATCGGGACTTGTTGAAGGTTTGAAAAGTCTGCCGATGTTCCAGTCTTTCCCCTGCGCGCGCTTGATGAAGATGGAAGGTTCATCGATGATGAGGTCTTTGATCTCACGCGACTTCTTCAGCAATGAGAGCGGTTCATAGCGCAGGATGATCCTCTTTGCCGCGATGATGGTGTCGGCGGAGTGAAGGATCGTGAGCGAATCGATCGTGAAGCCGGTAAAGAAATTTCCCTCCAGCGCCCCCATCGTGAGCGAGCCGTTGAGCTGGGTTGAGATCTCGTCTGCGAGAAAGGTGCGGAGCCGATCTTTGAAGATCTTTGTCTGCGTCAGGCCTCCGATGAGGAGGACGAGGACGAGAAACACCGATGCTGCGTAGACAAAAATTTTGAAGAGGCGTTTGAGAATTTTCATGCCGGCGAAAAACGCTCAAGGATACGTTCAATGATGCCGGAGGTTGAATGGTCCGGGACGAATTCTATCGCCACAACTTTTCCGCCCGCGGACTCAACGACGTCCCTGCCGACGATCTCGTCGATCTTCCAGTCGGCGCCTTTGACCAGGATATCCGGGACCAGAGCGGTGATCAGAGAAATGGGGGTCTCCTCCCCAAACGTGCAAACATAGTCGACCGGCGTCAGATGCGCCATGACGAACGCGCGATCATCTTCCGGGACGATCGGACGTTTCTCCCCTTTGATCCGGCGGACCGAATCATCCGAGTTGATGCCCACGACAAGGATGTCCCCCAGCGCTTTCGCTTTGGAGAGATATTCGATATGGCCGCGATGGATGATGTCGAACACGCCGTTGGTGAAAACAACTTTTTTTCCTTCCTTCCTCAACTCTTCCCGCCGCCGTCGTAATTTGTCAAGAGAAAGAACGCTCCCCATCGGCATCCTCACGATTGCGGCTTGTGGTTCGTGTCTCTCGCAACCGCCTCACGGAGTTCGCGTGTGTCGATCGGCACGATCCCGACGTATCCGCAGACGATCCCGCCGGCAAAGTTGGCAAGCGCGGTCGCCTCCCTGATGCTGGCACCGGCCGCCAACGCCATCGTCAGCGTGGAGATCACGGTGTCTCCTGCCCCCGACACGTCCTGGATGTTGAGCGCTTTCGTTGCAACACGGGTGACGGCCCCGTCATGTTCAAAGAGCGCCATCCCCTGTTCGCCGAGCGTCAGGAGAACATTCTTGCTCTTCAGTTTCTGAAGCAGTGCCATGCCGGCGTGCGCAATGTCGTCATCCGATTTGATCTTCACGCCGAGCACTTCCTCCGCTTCCTTTCGATTGGGCTTGAATACTGTAACGTTCTGATATTCAAAAAAGTTGTTGAATTTCGGGTCGACCGTCACGATCCTGCCATGCGTGTTCGCAGCATCGATGAGCCGTCGTATCAGATTCGCAGCGATGACGCCCTTGTTGTAATCCTGAAGGATGATGCCGTCGATCGAGGAGATATTGCGATCGAACACTTCCATGATCTTCTGTTGAATCGCGGACGAGATGTCCGTTCTCTGCTCACGATCGATGCGGACGACGTGCTGGCTGTGGGCGATGACGCGTGTTTTCACCGTCGTGGGCCGCGCCTGGTCAACAACCACACCGTCGGTAGAGAAACCGCTGTCGCGAATGATGTCGAATAATTGCTTTCCGCTGTTGTCGTCGCCGATCACGCCGACAAGGAACGGGTCTCCCCCAAGTGACTTGATGTTCATCGCAACGTTGGCAGCTCCGCCCAGCCGGGCCTGCTCCATCTCCATATCGATGACCGGCACGGGAGCCTCGGGGGAAATTCGACTGACACTCCCCCAGATGTAACGATCGAGCATCAGGTCGCCCACCACGGCGATCCGTTTCCCCGTCATCGCAGCCAGGAGCGCATCGAAACGCTGTTCAGTTAAAGCTATCACCATCCGCCTTTTTGTTGGTCATTTCTTTTTAAAATATAGGCAGAAGTGCCTTGATAATCAAGTGATTAGGCAGTGTCTCGGTTGTGTTTGCTTTTCTTATTTTCTATATTCGCTCGATCATGAAACCGATTCCGCGGATCACGCAGACAGCGATGGCTTTGCTCCGGAGACTTACACAGAAAAAGTTCCGTGAGCAGGAGCACAGGTTCCTCGTCGAAGGGCCCCACCTCGTGGAAGAAATGCTGAAGTCGGACTGGCAGATCGAATCGGTGGTTCTGAGGAGGGGAAACGGAGCCGAAACGAAATTTCAGTCACTGCTGGAGCGCGCACGCAAGTCCGGCATCAAGCTCTACGAAACAAGCGAACGGGAATTCGACAAGCTTGCCGACACGGTGACTGCGCAAGGGATCATCGCGGTCGCGAGGATGCGGGATGACGATCCCGCACTCCTGTGGGGAAACCTCCGCGAGCGCTCCACCATCGTCGCGCTCAACAATGTGTCCGATCCGGGGAATGTCGGGACGATCATTCGCACCTGCGGCTGGTTCGGCGTCGACGCGCTTCTCGTCGACCAGGGAAGCGTCGACGTCTATAACCCGAAGATCGTGCGTGCCTCGATGGGAGCGCTGTTCCATCTCAAAATCTTTCCACATCTCGACCTGCTCCAGACGATCGTTGAAGCAAAGCAGCATCATTTCTCCGTGGCGGTCACGGCGCTGGATGGACTTGTCGAACCGGGCCGGTACCTCTTTGCGGCGAGGACACTTGTTGTGTTTGGAAATGAGGCACATGGCGTGCATCCGTCGATACGCGAACAGGCTGATCTCACTCTCATGATTCCAGGATCGGGCACCGCTGAATCGCTCAATGTTGCGGTCGCCTGCGGCATCGTTCTCCATTCGCTGAGGCTATCCCAGGGCTGACGTTCGCCGCAAGCCATTCTCCGGATTTCATCATCCACATCGTGACCCTCTAAATTCTTGCGCCTTTGGCATATAAATTGCCTTTGTCGAAAAAATGTTCCTGCCAGTGGATCTACCTATTGACTTTCTGAAATCAAAAATCTATAATGTACCTTGATGAGTAGAGCATTTCGATCCCTTTCGCTTCTGATTCAATGAGTGTTGTGCTGTTTGCTTTTTCGATCCCCGGAAATTAAAAAACACCATTAACTTACACCACCAATAATACATGATAGGAGGAGATATGAAGCTTCTCTCCAGATTTCTTTTAGCTTTTTTGTGGTTCGCAAACCTGGGAACGATCTCGTTTGCTCAACTCTGCCTTTCGCCGGCTAATGGTTCAGGCTCCACCAATCTGCCGGCCGATTGCGCGTTGACGTCTCCCACTGGGACGATGGATATCATTAGCGGTCTCCCGGCGGGGTCGACGCTCCAAAGCAAAGCACGGCTCGCCAGTTTCTTTTCCATCACGCGGACCCCCGGCGGCTCCCTGGGTGGGGAGACGGACGATTTCCAGGGAACTCTGACGTTGGAGATGGACGGTACCGGATCTTATGCTGGCTACCATCGTTCGATAACTCTCACGCCGACAGTGTGCAGAATGGATCATGCTTCACGGACATCCGGGCTTCCTGTCCAGATGTTCCTGTCCGAAATGATGCGCCTGCAGACTCAAATAACAGGCGATCCGGATTTTGACCTTCTCAGAATTACCGCTGGTACAGATTTCGGTATGCCGAGCCCCGGCCACACGACCCTAGCAAGGACCGGCAGCGACTGGAATGTTGACAGCTTCTTCGATATCGAATACCGCATCGACTTCGTTGGTCATTCCGGTGGTCCCTTCGGCGGGATGTCGGGATCAACCACGGGGACGATCCGAATGACACAGGGCCAGCCGATCGTTTATCCGCAGCCCTGTCTGTCGCCGGATAATGGTTCAACCACGACCGATCTCCCGGCCAACTGCCCATTCGGAGCTCCGATCGGCACGATGGACATCATCAATGGCCTTCCTGTTGGCTCGATGCTGCAGAGCAAGCCGTTGCTTGATAACTTCGTTGGTGTGGTTCGCACGGCGGGTGGATCCTTGGGCGGTGAAACGGATGCCTTCGGAGCCGAGCTCATGCTTGAGATGGATGGAACGGGCGACTTTGCCGGCTATCATCGGTCGCTCAGGCTTGCGCCCGTCAATTGTCAGATGGATCATGCTCCACGCACGCCCGGTTCGGCTCGGCAATCATTCAACTCCGAGCTCGTGCAATTTCAGACTCAAATCACCGGCGATCCGGATTTCGATCTTCTGAGAATCACGGCCGGAACAGGTTTTGGTATGCCGAGTCCCGGCCACACGACCCTATCAAGGACCGGCAGCGACTGGAATGTTGACAGCTTCTTCGATATCGAATACCGCATTGATTTCATTGGTCATCCCGGAGGTCGCCTGGGTGGGATGTCAGGATCGACGACGGGGACGATCCGGATGACACAGGGCCAGCCGATCGTTTATCCGCAGCCCTGTCTGTCGCCGGATAATGGTTCAATCACGACCGATCTCCCAGCCAACTGCCCATTCGGAGCTCCGATCGGGACGATGGACATCATCAACGGTCTTCCGGTCGGTTCGATGCTGCAGAGCAAGCCGTTGCTTGATAACTTCGTCGGTGTGGTTCGCACGGCGGGTGGATCCTTGGGCGGTGAGGCGGATGCCTTTGAAGCCGAGCTCATGCTTGAGATGGATGGAACAGGCGACTTTGCCGGCTATCATCGGTCGCTCAGGCTTGCGCCCGTCAGTTGTCAGATGGATCATGCTCCACGCACGCCCGGTGCGTTACGGCAATCATTCGACTCCGATCTCATGCGATTTCAGACTCAAATCACCGGCGATCCGGATTTTGATCTTCTGAGAATCACGGCCGGAACCGCGTTCGGCATGCCCAGTCCCGGGCATACCACACTCACCAGAACAGGCAGCGACTGGAGCGTCGACAGCTTCTTCGATATCGAATACCGCATCGATTTCATTGGTCATCCCGGAGGTCGCCTGGGTGGAAGGTCCGGATCGACCACGGGGACGATACGCATGATGCAAGGTCAGCCTCAGACGCAAGGCACGATTCAGGGCGAGAAATGGAATGATGTCAACGGAAATGGAGTAAAAGAGCCGGGTGAGCCTGGTCTCGCCGGATGGAAAATCATCCTATGTGATACGTCGGGGCGCGTGCTTGACTCGACTCGTACTGATCCCGCAGGCAATTATTCATTCCCGGGCGTCCCTGCAGGTAATTACAGAGTCAAAGAGGAAGGGCAACCGGGTTGGTTCCAGACGAGCGTTCCGGTGGTTTATAACGTGACCGTCGTACCCGGGGCCGTGAACTCGGGGATCGATTTTGGAAATTTCGAGGGAGAGATCGATGTCATCTCCTTGCCCACCGCCATCGATGTCGTTTATCCTGACGCTCACACCGAAACGGTCCATTTGAACGGACCGATGACCGTCCATGTCAAGATCACGCCGACCGGTGGTGCCTCGGATACCGATTTTGATGGATTGGAACAGGTGCAAACAGAGATGGTTCAGCTGAGTCTGACGGGAGTAAGCCCTACTCTTGGGCCACTGACTGTGCATCTCAATTCGTCGAAAACGACAAAAGGCGAGATTGAAGAAAATGTCAACAACACGCCCGGCACACTCGACGTGCCACCTTTTGCACCGTCAGGTACAGCATCGAGCTTCTTTGATGTCTTTTTCGAGATCCAGGGTCCCACGACTATGCACAACGACGTCGCCGAGCATGTGGCCGGAACAATCCATCACAAACCTCCGGGACCGTGTGATCCATACGTCGGGAATGTCGACGTCATGATGCTGGATGCGAACGGGAATCCAACGGGGATTCGCCTCACACGTGTAACGTTTGGAATAACCGGGGGAACGATTTGCGTCGCCAAGTTCGACGACATCAATCACAACCAGCTCCGCGATCCGGACGAGCCGCCAATGCCGAATGTCGGCTTCGTCCTGACGGATCTAGCAACCAACCAGACTCAGAACCAGGTGACCGACGCGACCGGCGTGCTCTGCTTCAGCAATCTCCCGCCGGGAGATTACCGGTTGACGGAGATCATGCCGCCGGGATACACGGTGAGCCGGCCGAAGACGGGGGAGGAATTCATCACCATGCGCGATTGCGAAACCACGAAGGTCGAATGGTTGAATGCAGCAGCGTTAACCGATTCAACATTCCGCACGGCAACGTATGAAGAATGGGCGACCACGGTCGATATCAAGAACGCCCGGAAGCCGATCAAGTGCAAGCCGGATAAGGTGGAGTTCAAGGTGAACCTGGTCGTACCGCCGCCGAGCACGGGCAATAACTTCGCCAGTCTCGTGCTGAAGTTCAGCATGCCGGTTGACAGTCTTCGCTTGTGGGCTGGTAAGCAGAAAACCGTGCCCTACTGCTACAAGAGCGCAACGCCCGATCCGAAGAGGACGACCTGGA
>Ga0080064_1003753_pt1 | contig 21061 bp, 17 predicted proteins | sample Subgrocontami54m_FD_69260 | JGI IMG/M metagenome (GOLD analysis project Ga0080064, IMG submission 69260) | Subsurface groundwater microbial communities from S. Glens Falls, New York, USA - GMW46 contaminated, 5.4 m (SPADES assembly) (version 2) ...
CTTTCTTGTCGGGGGCCGGGGGGGCCCGCGCCCCCCCGCCCCAACAGGCCGGGGGCGCGCAGCGTGCCCCCCCCGCCGAGCCGGGACGTCCACAGGAGACGCCGAGCGAGCCCGCCGCCGCGCCGGCGCGTCCGCAGAAGGAGGCGGGCGAACATCACCGCGGCTTCGGCATGCGCGGCGGGCACCACGGCCCCGGCACCCATGCCGGCGACTGGCTGCGCAAGTATCAGAACCTTCCGCCCGACCAGCAGGAGCAGGCGCTGGCGAATGACCCTGAATTCCAGAAGCTTCCTCCCGAGCGCCAGGCGCGGCTAAAGGAGCGGCTGCGGGAGTTCAACGCCATGACCCCGGAGCAGCGCCAGCGGGTGCTCGAGCGCATGGAAACCTTCGAGCACTTGACGCCCGAGCAGCAGCAGCGCGCCCAGCAACTCTTCGCCCGCTTCCGCAACCTCCCGGAGCCGCGCCGGCAGATGGTCAAGCGCGCCCTGCGCAATCTGCGGGAGATGGATGCGCAGCAGCGCAGCCGCGTGCTGGCCTCCGACCGTTTCCGCAGCATGTTCTCCGCCGATGAGATGGAAGTGCTGAAAGGAATGTCGGAGCTCGCCCCGCCGCCCCCGCCCGGGAATCCTTCCGACCGCGGACAAGCCCCACCAATAGCAAGGTAAAAGGAAAAGTAAAAAGGTAAAAAAGAAGGGCGTTAGGCAGTTCTCCTTCCCTTTTCCCTTTTTACTTTTTACTTTTTCATTTTCACTTTTTACTTTCGCCGTTCTAGCGGAAGAGGTTCTTCAATACAAAGAACACATTGGCCGGGCGTTCGGCCAATCGCCGCATGAAGTAGGGATACCACTCGGTCCCGAAGGGGATGTAAACGCGCATGCGCCAGCCGTCGCGCACCAACTGCTGTTGCAGGTCGCGGCGGATTCCGTAGAGCATCTGGAACTCGAAGGCCTCGGCGGGAATCTTCTCTGCCGTTGCGAAGGCGACGGTCGCCTCGATCATCCTGGGGTCGTGCGTGGCGATGCCGTGATAGACGCCGCTCTTGAGCAGCATCTTCATCAGGGTGACATAGTTCGAATCCACGTCCTTCTTCTTCTGGAAGGCAATCTCCGGCGGCTCCTGGTAGGCGCCCTTGCATAGCCGGATGCGGATGCGCGCGGCCACGAGAGCTTCCACGTCCGGCTGGCTGCGGCGCAGGTACGACTGGATGACGGCGCCCACCACGCCCTGGTTGCCCGGCTCCGCGTGGAGCTTGTGGACGAAGTCGAGCGTGCGCTGGGTGTAGGGCGAGCCCTCCATGTCCACGCGCACGAACTTCTGGATGCGCTTGGCGTGCGCGACCAGGCCGAAGACCAGTTCCTCGGCCAGCTTGGGGTCCACGTCCAGGCCCATGTGGGTGAGCTTCAGGCTGACGTTGGCGTCGAGCTTGCGCGCGGAAATCTCATCAAGGAGCTGGTGATAGAGGGCGGCGCTGGAGCGCGCCTCCTCGGCGTTGGTGACGTTCTCACCCAGGTTGTCGATGGAGACGCCCTGGCCCAACTGGTTGACGGCGGCGGTGGCGGCCAGCACTTCTTCAAGCGTCTCGCCGGCGACGAAGCGGCGGGAGTTCTTCCGACCCATGGCGGAGTGCTCGGCGAAGCGGCGCAAGCGCTTGCTCTCCGAGAGCCAGATGAAGAGCGCCCTCAGCATCGCGCTGCCCGAAATAGGGGAGGGTTCATGGGCGGAACGATGTTTTTATCACGAGTGCGCGCTCAAGGTCAGCCTTTCCGGAAGCCTGAGAACCGCGTGTGCTGCTGCGCCACCGAAGCGGGTGATGTGTCCATGCCGCGCTTGCGGTCTCGTGCTACCCTGTAGCCGCTGGCCGGCCCCGGCAAAGCACGCTCTCAGCAACAGGAGGAAGAGCCATGGCTTCCCGGTTCCCTTCTCTCTCCGCAAAGTGTGGCAGCGATCGAAGGCCCTTCCGGACAGTCTTTTGCATCGTGCTGGTGATGGCGGTTTGCGCGCCGCTTCTGGCTCAGCAGCCCACCGCGCCGGCAGCGCCGCAGGTGCTGGTGGCGGTAAAGCTGCGCGATCCGAACTTCCGCATCCTGCACATCAAGTTCCGAGCGTTCTACAACAAGTTCGAGAACAACGTGGTGCCGCTGACGGACTACGACCTGGCGGCGTCAGCCTCGGACGAGATCATGAACGCGCTCTCGGGCGACGCGCGCGCGCGCTGGCGGCTGGCGACGACCGACGAGAAGATGTACACCGAATCGTACTTCGACGAGAAGACGGCGCAAGGCAATCTGCCGGCTTCGATCGCAGCCGACCGTCTGTTGCTGGTGGACATCGGCGGGTTCAGCCTGTCGACGCACTCCACGGCGCACCGCATGTTCGCCGTGGGCGCGCTGAAGATGATCGACCGGCCGTCGGGCCGCATCCTGTGGAAGAAGGGCGTGGTGCACAAGCTGGAAGGCTACAAGGGGCATACCGACGAGGAACTGCTGGCCGACAATCAGAAAATGCTGAAAGAGCTGCTGAACAAGCTGATCGAGGAGTTCAGCGTGGAGATCAAGAAGAAAGTGGCGGAGAACCCGATCTAGCATGGGCAGGGACAACATGCGAGTGATCGTGGGAGTCATGGCTTGCCTTCTGCTGGCTAGCCTGCCGTGCGCGGCGCAGGGCCAAGGCACGCTGCGCGTGAAGTCGGACATCACGGCGGTGGAGGTGTTCCTCGACGGCGTGAGCCGCGGCACGACGCCGGTGACCATCCCGCAAGTTCCAGCGGGAACGCATCGGCTCACGCTGGCCAAGGGCGGATACAAGGATCACGTGCAGCAGGTGGAAATCGGCGCAGGCACCACGGCGAAGCTGTTCATCGTGATGAAAAAAGAGGAAGAACCGCTACCACCGCTGCCGGTGAAGTATCCCGGACTGCACCGGCACGCGCTCTCGTTCTGCGCCGGCGAGATCACGGTGACCAGCGAAGCGCTGGAATACCGCGGCAAGGATGGCAAGGACGTGTTCCGCATCCCATACACAAAGATGCACGCAGTGTCGCGCTCAATCGGCGCCTCGACCGGGATGTTCGGAGGCCCGCTCACGACCGTGGACCTGATGGGACTGCGCATCGACGCCGAGGGACGCAGCTACACGTTCTGGGTGTCCACCGAAGATCCGAGCGAAGCAGACTACGAGATGCAGGCTCGCACCAAGCAGCTTTACGAACTCGTGAACCGCCTGTGGAACCAGGCGCTGGCCGAGCGCAAGGCCAGCGGGAAGAAAAGCTGACCGCTACTGCCCGACCAGAATGAAGGCGCCCCAGTAGTAAGGCAGGTCGGCGCCGTAGCGCTCGCGGACGCGACGGCGCATTTCGAGCTGGGCTTTGCGCAGCGCGTCATGTTTTTCCGCGCCGCCCAGCCATTTTTCATAGAACACGTTCATCAGCTCCTGCGTCTCACGGTCAGGAACCGCCCACAGGCTCATCAGCACGGCGCGCGCGCCGGCGATCTGGAAGGCGCGTCGCAATCCGAAGACGCCTTCGCCGCTGCGCACCTGTCCCAATCCGGTCTTGCAGGCGCTCAGGGCCACCAGCTCCGTGCCTTGCAGGTCGAGAGCCGCGGCTTCGTAGGCGGTGAGAACGCCGTCGTCCATGCCCGCAGCGGTCGCGCGGCCTTCGAGCGCGCGCTCGGCTCCGGCGAAGAACAGGCCGGAACGCAGCATGGGATTCTCCAGCCCGATGGGAACCTCGACAGCAGGACCGTGCGGTGCACGCATCTGGTCGGAGAGGAAGAAGCCGTGCGTGGCAAGATGCAGCAGGCGAGGACGATGCACGCGCTTCACCGCCTCCTCAAGCGCGGCGTCCTCCAGGTACGACTGGACGCGCCAGTGCTGCTGCTCGAGCAACTGGCGCACGGACGCGAGCTCAGCAGCGGTGCCGGGAAGCGAATTGAGCGCGCCCTCGCGCGAGCCGCGCAGCGCGCTGCTGGGCGCGGCCTGCGCCACCAGGACGGGCGCGGGCTGCTCACGGCCCAACTTCGTGACGGCGGCGCGCTGCTGGTCCTCGGTGAGGTCGAAGCGCGGGTTGCCGATGAGAACGGCCGAGTCTGCGGCGCCGGAGGCCTGGCTGCGCAACAGGTCCTTGGTACTGGTGAGCACACGCAGATCGTGGGTCTGGAGCAACGGCTCTCCGTCGCTGCCCGGAACCAGGGCCAGCGAGATGAGATTCAGGACGCCGTCGGGAGAAAGATAGATGCGGTGTTTCGAGCCCAACGTCGGCGCGAGCGGCTGCCAGAATTCCGCCGCAGGAGGCACGGCGGGCTCGGCGGCGGAGCGCTGCTCTACGGCCGCGCGATAGCGGTCGAGGACAGGACCCTCAAGCGTGGCTGCGTCGCCGAGTTCCACTAGAATCGGAGAAGCCGTCGTCTCAGGCGTGAGGATGAGCGCGACGTAGTGAGCCTGGTCCGCGAGGCGCTTGCCGTCGTGGAAGCGGAAGCGCGCAAACTCGACCGCGGCCTCGCCCGGCTTCAGCGCTTTCTGCACATCGCGCCAACTGACCTGCTGCAGGCGCTTCTCTTCGGCCAGCATGGTGGAGCGGCGCGCCAGGCTGCGCTCCAGCTCGTTGGCCTCTTTTCCCAGTTGGCCGATGAGGCGCTGGGCCTCCTGCGAGTCCCTTGGCGGCGCGGTGATGAGGCGCGCCAGCTCGGCCTGCCTCGCCTGGAGCTGATCGAGCAGGGCCAGCGCCTCGGCATCGCCGCGGGCCGCGATCTGCGAGCGGATGGCGGCGACGCTGTTGGCGACGAATCCTTTCTGCCAGAGCAGGACGTCGTACATCTTGCCGATGAGCGCGGGATCACGGCCGCGGTTCGAGTAGCAGAAGCTGAAGTAGAGCGGGAAGCTGTTGGTCATGGTGTCGAGGAAACCGAGCCGTTCCCTCTCGCTCATGTAGGTGAAGTGATACTGGAACTGGCGGGCGAGGTCCTCGGTGCGGCGGTCGAAGTAGCGATCTGCCTCCTCCAATCGTCCGCGGGAATAAGCGAGCGCGGCGAGCCGCTCGACCACGAGGCCGACGGCCGGATGCTGCGGCCCATTCTGCTTCTCGAAGATGGCGAGGGCTCGCAGATAAAGCGCCTGGGCTTCGTCATCCTTGTTCTGGCCAGCCAGAGCAGCAGCCAGCTCGAGAAGAATGTTGGCGAGGCTGGGGCTCTCGGCGCCGAAGACCTGCTCGGCAGGCGCAATGACCGGGCGCAACTGCGCCTCGGCCTCCGCATAGCTTCCCCGGGCATTGGCCGCGACACCGAGCACGGCATTGGCGACCACGAGAACCAGCGGGTTGCTGATCTTGGCCGCCTTCGCCTGCATCCGGATGATGTTGAGGGCGCGGCGGGAGAGGGCTTCGGCCTCCTCAAAACGGCCTTGGCGGAGGAAGAACCGAGATAGTGTGATCAGGGCCACTCCGCCGTCCACGTGCCGGGGAGCTTGCCATGCGTCGATGATCGCGACGGCCCGTCGCAGTCCCGCTTCCGCTTCCTCATACCTGCCCTGCAACTCGTAAAGGGGATCCATCTCGATGAGCAATGCCGCGGTGACAGGGTGCTGGGGACCCCAGTTCTTTTCTGCGTAACGGAGGCAGCGCTGATAGATGCTCTCGGCTTCGATGAAGCGGCCCTGCGCCAGATGCAGGCCGGCAATGTTGGCCAGGACCATGAGGACCTCGGTGTGCTCGCGTCCGCGCAGTTTCTCGAGGATGGCCAGGGCCTGCTGATAGGAGCGCATCGCGTCCTCGTAAGCGCCGCGCTCCGCACAGGCGATGCCCAGATTGAAATGAGAGAGGGCGGTGTCGCGCTGCTCCGGGCCGAAGGCGTTCTGGGCGAACTTGAGCGCATCCTGGGCGGCGGCCACGCGTTCCGCGAACCTGCCCTGGCCGTCGAGCGAGTCGAAGCGGGCGGTGAGTTCCTTCCAACGCTTTCGCTGGTCTTCAAGTTTTTCCTGGGCGCAGAGAGAGAGAGGAAAGAGGGCGGCCAACAACCCAGCCGCTGCCGATAAAACAATGCTGCGACGTTGAAACACGGCCCGCCCCTTTCAGAGCCGCGAGATGCCGGACGGGCGCTAGCTTAGCGCAAAGGAGGAACGGCGGTCTATGACGAGGCGTTCCTGGCGCGCGCCGAGCCCACCGGCGAGCCGGGAACGCACACGAAGCCACGTTGGTTGACGCAGACTCAGTGGCCGTGTCCTTCCAGGAACTTCTCCACTTCCATGGCAGCCATGCAGCCGGTGCCGGCGGCGGTGATGGCCTGGCGGTAGCGGCGGTCGCTGACGTCGCCCGAGGCGAAGACGCCCGCGACCTTGGTGAAGACGTAGTCGCGGGGGATGAGGTAGCCGTCCTTGTCCATGTCGAGCTGGCCGGCGAACATCTTGGCGTTGGGGACGTGTCCGATGCCCAGGAACATGGCGCTGGCGGGGAAATCCCAGGCCGCGCCGGTCTTCAAGTTGTGCAGGCGGAGGCCGGTGACTTCCTGCTTGCTGACGTCGAAGACGTCGTCCACGACGGTATCGGTGAGGAACTGGATCTTCTCGTGCTTGCGGGCGCGGTCGAGCATGATCTTGGAGGCGCGGAACTGCTCGCGGCGATGGATGAGGGTGACTTTGCTGGCGAAGCGGGTGAGGAAGAGCGCTTCCTCCATGGCCGAGTCGCCGCCGCCGATGACCGCGATCTCCTTGCCGGAGAAGAAGAAGCCGTCGCAGGTAGCGCACGAGGAGACGCCGTGCCCGATCAGCGCTTGTTCGTTGGGCAGGCCCAGCCAGCGGGCGGAGGCGCCGCTGGCGATAATCAGCGTCCGCGTCTTCAGGCCTTCTTTTCCCAGATTCAAGGTGAAGGGCCGCTGGCTGAGGTCGGCGCTGACCAGGTGCGCGGTCTTGTACTCCGCTCCAAAGCGCGCCGCCTGCTTCCTCATGTTCTCGATGAGTTCCGGCCCCTGGATGCCCTCGGGAAAGCCGGGGAAGTTCTCCACCAGAGTGGTGAGGGAGAGTTGGCCGCCGGGCTCGTGGCCGTCGAGCACCAGGGGCTTCAGGTTGGCGCGCGCGGCGTAGAGCGCCGCCGTCAGCCCGGAGCAGCCCGTGCCCAGGATCACCGTGTTGCGCACTGAATCTTCCATGGCTTGTTTGGTCCGACCTCAGTCTTCCATGTTCGTGCTTGCAGGGATTAGATGGCGCTCACCGGATTCCGATTCGCGCATGACTTTACTTGGGCTTCTGAGATTTCTGGGGCGCGGGAGCGGTTTGCGGCTGTTTCTTCTGGGCGACGCTCACGCGCGCCAGGTCTCCGGGGACAAAGGAGCGCACACCCAATGCCGCGCGGTAGCTGGCCAGCAGGGACGAAGCGCTCTGGAGGATAGCCTCGGAGCTCTTCTGGTCGGCCTGGGGGCAGCGTTTCACGGCGATTGGGGCCTTGCCGTAGCGCTCCACCGAAATGTGGTTGGCCGGGGTGTCGGAGGCCAGCACGGCCGCGGGGTCGCCGGCGGTAACGCTGGATTGCAGGGCCACCTGCACCACGTCTTTGGGCTCGCGCAGGCGCAGCACCACGGTTTCGGTGATGCCTTCTTCGTCCACGCTCATGGTGTACTGGGCGGTGGCAAAGGGCGAATCCGTCCCGAACTCGCGCCGCACCCGCACCCAGCGCGAGAGCCCGCCCTGGAGGGAGGAGCGGCCACGCGAGATCTCGAAGTCGGCGGTGAGGCGCGGCTTGGCCGGGATGCGTCCCAGGGCGTCGCGCATCTCCTTCACGTCGGCCTCCGCCGGGGCGCAAACCTGGATGACGTTGATCTGGACGCGTTTCTTCTGCGCTTCCTGCGCCGCCAGCGGGAGGGCGGCAAGAATCAGAAGAAGCCGGCCAAGGCTGGCACGAGCGCGCACATCGGGATTCTACCTGCGCCAGCAGCGGCGACCAAGGGCGTTGCTACAATGCGCCATGGCCAACTTGGTTCTGGTGTACGGGATGCGCCTGCTGCCCGCCGACGACCTGGCCGAGGTCCCGCCGGCCGTGGTTGAACTCAAGGGCGGCCGCCAGGCGCGCATCACGCTGCACATCCTGGAGGGGGGCAAGGAGGAGATCGAAGCCCAGCTGCGCACCAGCGTGGAGGCGTTCTTCGACCTTTATCCGGAAACCTGACCGGGACGCCGCCTGCGCCGACCCGGCCCTATAATCTTGGGCGAACGCATGATTTCCCTCTCCTACCGCTACCTGCGCCGCCAGTTCTCGGGAGCGATCCCGACCAGCCGACTGGGGCGGCTTGCGCTCTACGTCGCGGTGCTTGACCTGCTGTTCCTGGTGCTGCAGAGGACGCTTTATCTTTTCGCCGCCACCTCCAGCGCGGGCGCGACGCTTGCCGGCTGGATTAATTTCCTGAGCGTGGTGCTGGGAATCGCGGGCAGCCTGCTGCTGTTGCGCTGGACCCGCCGGCGCCTGCTGTGGCGGCTGCGCAACCGGCTGCTGGTTACCTACGTCTTCATCGGCGTGATCCCGGTGGTGCTCATCGTCTCGATGGCGCTGATGGCCGCATACCTTTTTGCCGGCCAGTTCGCCACGTTTCTCGCGGTCTCGGAGATCAACCACCAGATGGAGGCGATGGCCGGCGCCAACCAGCTTCTGGCGACTGAAGTCGCCCAAGCACCCTCCTCGCCAGCGGCACTGGAGAAGCGCGCCAAGGACCGGATCGGCGCGGCGCAGTTCTTGCCCGGGACCGAAACCGCCATCTGGGTGGGCGGGAAGCAGGTTGCGGGCGGGCACGGCGCGGCTGCGTTGCCTCCCTGGCTGCAAGGACCGCTGCAAGCGGTTGTAATGGAAGACGACCGCCTGTATCTCCGCGCGGTCAACGTCAGCGACACACCCGCCGGACGAGTCACCGTTGTTTCCAGCCTTCCGTTCGAGCCGGCGATGTCCGACCGGCTGGCGAAGGCGCTGGGCGAACTGCGCGTCTTCACCCCCGACTTCGAAACCACCGACCAGGCGTGGGACGTGGAGCGGGATGGACAACCCGGCCAGCAACGGAACCCCGTCCAGCTCCGGGTAGGAGGCACGCAATCGGGAGTTTCCGCGCGCGACCAGACTCGCAGGCGCTCCGCGACCATTTCCGCGGGGTCGCTCGCGCCACCCGCGCGGACCGGCGACAACATCATTATTTTCGGCACGCCGCACGAAATGGTGGAGTGGAAGACCGGAAAGCGCGCGCAGGGGCTGATGGGCGGCCGGACCCGGTTCTCCATCCTGTATCCGACGCTGTTCTCGAAGGTCGGTCGCGGGGCGGGCGTTGTGCTCTTCCTGCTTACAGCGTTCGGAGTGGTGTTCGGCATCATCGAACTGATCGCGTTGTTCATTGGCCTGGGCCTGACGCGCACCATCACCCGTTCGGTGGCCAACCTGTACGAGGCCACCGAAAAAATCAACCGCGGAGACTTCCGCTACCGCATCCAGGTGCGCTCGCGCGACCAGTTGGCGGCGCTGGAGACCTCGTTCAACTCCATGAGCGCGTCCCTGGAGAAGCTGCTGGTCGAGCAGAGGGAGAAGGAACGGCTGCAGAGCGAGCTGGCCATCGCCCAGGAGGTGCAGGGACAACTCTTCCCCAAATCCAACCTGCAACTGGACTCGCTGGAGCTGTACGGAGTGTGCCGGCCGGCGCGGACGGTGAGCGGCGACTACTACGACTTCCTGCCGCTGGGCGGGGAGAAGATGGGTATCGCCGTGGGCGACATCAGCGGCAAAGGAATCTCGGCGGCGCTGGTGATGGCCACGTTGCACTCGGCGGTGCGGGTGTACGAGTTCGGCGGGCTGCCCGACCGGGCGCAAATCTCCACCGCCGGCCTGGCGGTGCTGACCGCGCTGCGCCGCGGCGAAGGCCGCCCGGCTCCCACGCTTTCCAGCAACGGCATCCATTCCCCCAGCGAGGTGCTGTGGCTGCTGAACCGCCATCTCTTTCACAACACGCCGGAAGAGAAGTACGCCACGCTTTTTCTAGGGATCTTCGATGGACGCTCGCGGCGCATCACCTACTCCAACGCCGGGCACTTGCCGCCGGTGGTGGTGGGCGAGGACGGTTCGCTGCGGCGTCTGGTGGCCGGTGGCATGCCCATCGGACTCTTCGACAATCTTGCCTTCGATGAGGCCGGCGCGGAGTTGAATCCCGGGGACATCTTCGTGGCCTACAGCGACGGCGTGACGGAGCCGGAGAACGAGTTCGGGGAGTTCGGCGAGCACCGCCTGTTGGAGCTGGTGCGCGAGCACCGCCACGGGCCGCTGGAACGCGTGGCCGAGGTGGTGCTGGCGGCGGTTTCGGACTGGATCGGCTCCGCCGAGCAGCCCGATGACGTCACCCTGGTCCTGGCCCGGCCGCGATAGCAGCTGCGAGACCTGGTCCGGACCGCGGTTGCATTCGGGAAGAGTTGATTCTACGATTGGGCCTCATCCCTCCGGAGGTTCCCATGAAGCGACTCTTGGCACTGGTAGCCGCAGCTTTGCTGCTGGCGTTGCCGGCTCTCGCGAAAGACAAGGACGAGGAGCGGCTGGAGAACACCGGCACCGTCCTGCAGGAGATCCTGAACATCCCCGACAACATCCCCCAGGGGCTGCTGGACAAGGCGGAGTGCGTGATTACGCTGCCTTCGGTGAAGAAGTTCGCGATCGGCATTGGCGCCAGCTATGGGCGCGGGTTCATGATCTGCCGCAGCGGCGAGAAGTTCGGCGGCCCCTGGGGCGCCCCGGCCGCCTACCGGCTGGAGGGCGGGAGCGTGGGCTTACAGTTGGGAGGGTCGGGTACGGACTTCGTCCTGCTGGTCATGAACCCCAAGGGCGTGGAGTCCTTGCTGAAGAGCAAAGCCAAACTGGGAGCTGACGCCGCCGCAGCCGCCGGTCCCAAGGGCCGCGCCACCAGCGCCGAGACAGACCTCGCCATGACGGCGGAGGTCCTCTCCTACTCCCGGGCCAAGGGACTGTTTGCCGGAGTGTCGCTGGAAGGCTCCACCCTGCGTCCTGACGACGACGTCAACAAGAAGCTCTACGGCAAGGAGGTTACCGCGACCGGGATCGTCCGGGAGGGTAAAGTCCCGGCGCCGGCGGCGGCTCACTCCATGGTCGAGCTGTTGAACCACAAGACGCCCAAGAACCTCTCTGACAGCAAGAAATGAGCCAGTCCTCCGCCACCCAGGCCGAATCGGGAGAACGGGGGCGGCTTCCTGAGCATCTAAGCGCCGGGAGGTCAAAGTTCCGCCCGTGAGTCCCCGCTGCAAGCCATTTTCCAGGCCGTTTGTGTTGCTACTGGGTTTCCTGCTGGTAGCGAACCCTTCTCCACAGGGCGCCAGCGCCTGGCGCTCCCCCGCGCCGCAGGCAGCGCCGGCCGTGGCCCACTCGGACATCCAGATCGACGTGGGCGCGGCCGGCAAGCCCTTCAGCTTCATCGTCTATGGCGACATGCGCTTCACCGATCCCAAGAACACGTGGGACACGGACCCAGTGCGGCGAGTGGCGCTGGTGCAACGCATCGCCCAGGAGCACCCCAACTTCCTGCTCATCACCGGCGACCTGGTGCTCAACGGCGAGCGCTTCGGCGATTGGGAGGTCTTTGACCAGGAGACGCGGCCGCTGCGCGCGGCCGGGATCCAGCTCTTCCCCGTGCTGGGCAATCACGACCTGGTGGGCTCGGTGGAACTGGCGCAGCAGAACTATTTTCGGCGCTTCCCGGCGCTCAACAGCCGGCGCTGGTACTCGCTGCGCTACGGCAACTGCTACTTCCTGATGATGGACAGCAACTCCAGCATCGAGCCGGAGAGCCCGCAGCGCACCTGGCTGGCCTCCGAACTCGACCACCTGCCGCCGGGGACCGACTACGTTTTTGTGGTCGCGCACCATCCTTCCTACACGCAGTCCACGCGGGAGAGCGGCGCCGGACACGCACCGCGCAGCTCCGAGCGGAGGTTGGGGATGTTCCTGGAAGAGCGGCAGAAGAAGCTGAGGGCGCGCCTCTTCGAGCTCTCCGGACACGTGCACAACTACGAGCGCTACCAGAACGGGGGCGTGACGTACATCGTGACCGCCGGGGGAGGCGCCGTGCCCTATGCGGTCAACCGCGGACCCCGCGACTTCTACCGCGAAGTCGGGCCCACCTACCACTTCTGCCGCTTCACCATCGGCCGCCGACACCTGAAGTTCGAGATGATCAAGATGGTGGGAGAGGGCCGCGGCGCCAAATGGGTGGTGAAGGACAGCTTCGAAATGAAGTAGGGGGGTGGAGACAGGCGCCCGAGAGAGGCCCCGGGGCGTGCAGGAGCTTCCAAAACGGGAAAAACGCGAGGCGGCCTTGACCGGCGCGCGCGGGCGTCCCTATCATGAGGGGTAATCCTGCCGAGCGAAAAGCAGACATGAAGCGCCGTCAAAAACGCGTCCGCGCCGCCCTTCCGGTTCGCACGTGGTTCTCTGACGAAGACGGTAAGTCCATCCTGCATGCCGCCTGCACCCTGGACGTGACGCCCACCGGGGCGCGACTGACCGGGGTGCGCGCTCAGACCGAAACCGGAGCCATCCTGACGGTGGAGCGTGGCCGCAGCAAGGCGCGCTTCCGCATCATCTGGGTGGGCGAGGCGGGATCGCCCAGCGAAGGCCACCTGGGAATCGAGTGCCTGGACGCGGGAAAGTGGAACTGGGACGTACAACTTCCGGCTGCGGGAAGCGCCGAGGATATCGAATTCGAGCCGGTGCGCGTGGGCGAGGACGACCGGCGCAAGCCGCCGCCCCGTTACCCCTGTAAAGGGACGGTCGAGTTGCGGCGCGACGCCGCAAATGCCGAGGCCATGCAAGGCCACCTGCGTGACATCAACCAGTTGGGATGCTTCGTGCGGGTCAGCCCGCCCCCGTCGCTGAACACTCATCTGCGCCTGGTGGTGACCATAGACGAAGTGAAGCTGCGCGCCCGCGGCGTGGTCCACCGCGTGGAAGCCGCCTTCGGTGTCTTTATCCAGTTCGCCGAGATCCACCGCCAGGACAAACCTGCTCTAAGGAATCTGATCGCCCGCCTCTCCGGCAGTGAGAACATCGCCGAGCCGTCCACGGCCTGATTGCTGGACCGCCGCTGACGAATATCGGCTAGACTCTCCCGGCACCCTGTGTCCCATCCCGGCCAAGGAGGCCCCCATGTACAAGACCAAGCCTTGCCATTCCTGCGACATGCCCAAGACAGATCCGGTCGAGGTCTTGGTGCTGAACGCCTCGCTGAAGCACCGGCCGGACGTCTCGAACACCGAGGAACTCGCCGAACTCGTGCTGGAAAACATGAAGCAGCACGGGGTGGAGGTGAAGAGCGAGATCATTCGCCTGGCTGACCACAAGCTCCCCGTGGGCCTGGGGTGGTGCCAGGCTCCGGACGACGACTGGCCGGCCATCACCGAGAAGATCCAGAAGGCCGACATTGTGCTGTTCGCCACACCCATCTGGTGGGGGAACCGCTCCAGCCTGATGCAGCGCATCATCGAGCGCATGGACGCCTTCGACGAAACCTACATCGCCGGCGGCCGCAGCGTGCTGTACAACAAGGTCGCCGGCATCGTCATGACCGGCAGCGAGGACGGCACCCTCTCCGCCATGGGCACCATCATGATGGCGCTCACCTGGCTGGGCTTCACCCTGCCGCCGGAGTGCGCCGCCTACTGGGTGGGCGAAGTCGGCCAGTCTCCCAGCCAGGACCGCGAGAAGCGGCTGAAGAACGACGCCACCAAGCACATGGCAAAAAACGTCGCGCGCAATCTGTTGTACTACGCTTAATTGCTGAAGATGCACCCTCTAGTGCCCAAGCAGCACTGACCAGCGCCGAGATGCAAGGGACAGAGTGCCGCGGGCAAACGCGCGCTCCGGAACGGAGGCGCTGGTGGGTCAGTGGACCTTGCCTCGTTCCGGTTCGGCGTCCGCTATAATGCACCCGATTGCCAACGAATTTGCCGGATGGAGGTTTTCTGTGCGCCGTCTCACATATTGTCTGCTTGCGACTTTCCTGGTTTTGGCCTGGCCAGCGGCCGCCGATGAAGGCCATGCCCACCCTGGCGACGCCGGCGAGCAGTTGGGGACGGTCGCCTTCCCCATCTCGTGCGCTCCGGCGGTCCAAAACCCCTTCAATCGGGGCGTGGCCCTTCTGCATTCGTTCTGGTACGAGGAAGCGGAAAAGCAGTTCGAAGAGATCGCGCGGAAGGATCCCAAGTGTGCCATGGCGCACTGGGGAGTGGCCATGAGCCTCTACCACCAGCTCTGGGACCATCCCTCGGAGTCCTCGCTGAAGCGCGGGTGGGAGGAGATGCGGAAGGCGGAGACCCTGGGAGCGAAGGCGGAGCGCGAGCGCGGTTACATTGCGGCCCTGGCATCCTTCTACCGCGGCCATGACCAGAGTGACCACTGGGTCCGGGCCGGCGCCTATTCGCAGGCCATGGACAAGGTGTATCGCGAGAACCCGCGGGACCTGGAGGCGGGCGCCTTCTACGCTCTCTCTCTGCTCGCTTCCAAGCGGCCGGACGACACCAGCCTCGCCAACCCCAAGAAAGCGGTGGGCATCCTGAACCAGCTTTTCCGGCAGCAGCCCGACCACCCCGGGCTGGCGCACTACATCATTCATAGCTGCGACACGCCGCAACTCGCGTCCATGGGCTTGGAGGCGGCGCGGCGATACGCGGCCATCGCGCCCACGGCGGCGCATGCCGTCCATATGCCCTCGCACATCTTCGCGCGGCTGGGCTTGTGGCAGGAGGACGTCGAATCGAACCTGAAGTCGGTGGAAGCCACGCATCGCGCCGACGCCATGCACAAGGGCGGCTCCGGACATCAATTACACGCCATGCACTTCCTCATCTACGCCTACCTGCAGACCGGGCAGGACGCCGCGGCGCGGCAGCAGGTGGACGAAGCCAAGAACATCGTCGCCCAGCTCCGGGCCGCACCCCACTCCGAGGACGCGAGCGAGGACTACGACTACGAACTGGCGCACTTCCCCGCCCTCTACGCCCTGGAAACCCGGGACTGGAGCGCGGCGGCGGCACTGAAGCCTCTGGCCCAGGCCGCGCCGGTGTATCAGGCCATCACCTATTGGGCGCGGACCATCGGGACGGCGCACCTGGGAGACGCCGCCGGCGCCCGGCGGGAGGCGCAGCAGTTCGCGGCCATGGAGGAAGCGGCCCGCAAGTCGAAGGATGCCTACATGCTGGAAGGGCCGGACTTCGCGCGCGACGAGGTGGAGGCCTGGGTGGACTTTGCCGAGCAGAAGCACGACGAGGCACTGCGCCGCATGCGCGCCGCCGCCGACCTGCAGGACAAAGTCGGCAAGGCCGAAGTGGATATTCCGGCGCGGGAGATGCTGGCGGGAATGCTCATGAAGCTGAACCGGCCGGAAGAAGCGCTGGCCGAGTACGAGGCCTCGCTCAAGACCGATCCTAACCGCTTCAACGCTCTCTACGGCAGGGCCCACGCCGCCGAACTCGCGCACCAGGCCGACAAGGCTGCCGCGTACTACGCTCAGTTGCTGAAGAATTGTCCCGACTCCCAACGCCCGGAACTGAGCCAGGCCAGGACAGCACTGCAGAAACTGGGTGCAGGCGGGCAGTGAGGGGAAGAAGCGAAATCCTGAGGCGAAATCGAAAGACCTCTGGTGGAAGGCTGTTGAGCCGTTTTGGTAGCGCTACCGGGAATCGAACCCGGGTTTGAAGATTGAGAATCTTCCGTCCTAACCCCTAGACGATAGCGCCACGGAAGGCAGCAGGCAGTTGCCAGTAGTCAGTTGCCAGTTAAAAAATTATAGCAGACGAGTCCGGCACCACTCCGAGCAGGGGAGACGCGCAAGAAAAGCAGATTCCTCGCCCGCGGCGGGCTCGGAATGACAAATCCAAAATTCGCCGTCAGTTCACCCGCTTCTGGATGGCCTCGACGATGGTCTTCACCACCTTCACGCGGGCCCAGTACTTGTTGTTGGCCTCGACCGCGGTCCAGGGAGCGTGGGGAGTGGAGGTATGCAGCAGCATGTCCTCGACCGCGCCGAAATATTCGTCCCACTTGGCGCGGTTCCGCCAGTCTTCTTCCGTCAGCTTGTAGGAGCGGTAGGGATCGATTTCGCGGCTTTTGAAGCGGCGCAGCTGCTCCTCCTTGGTCAGGTGCAGCCAGAACTTGCAGATGACCATGCCATTGGAGTGCTGGTGCGCTTCCATCTCGTTGATCTCGCTGTAGGCGCGGCGCCACTCGTCATCGTGGCAGAACTTTTCCACCCGCTCCACCAGGACGCGCCCGTAATACGTGCGGTCGAAGATGCCCATGTGGCCGGCGCGCGGCAGGTTGCGCCAGAAGCGCCACAGGTAGTGATGGCTCTTCTCCTCGCCGCGGGGGGCGGCGTAGGAGGAGACGGTGTAGCCGCGCGGGTCCAGCATCTCGGTGACCCGCTTGATGGCGCCGCCCTTGCCCGCCGCGTCCCAGCCCTCGAACATGCACAGCACCGGGATCTGCCGCTTGAAGACCTCGAACTCCAGCTCGCGCAGGCGCACCTGGGCGGCGCTAATCTGCTCGTCGTACTGCTTCTCAGAGAGCTTCCGGTTCATGTCCAGTTTCTCAAGCATGGGCGACCTCCTCCTTGCGCTCCTCGGCGCGGGCGCGTGCGGAATCCGTCACGGCAAGGGCGGCGCGGGCTTCCTTGGTGGCAGCCCGGGCGGCCGCGGTGCGGGAGACGGCGGCGGGCAGCGCTTTGCGCCGGGCCAGCGCCTCCTCCACCTTCTTCACCAGCACCTGGCAGAGCTTCACGCGTGCCCAGCGCAGGTCGTTGGCTTCCACCACCGTCCAGGGAGCGTGCGCCGTGTGCGTCTTGGCCAGCATCTCCTCCACCGCCGTCAGCCAGCGGTCGTACTGCCGGTGATGCCGCTTGTACTCCTTGGTGATCTTCCAGCGCAGCAGCGGGTCGGCCTGGCACTCGCGGAAGCGCTTCTTCTGCTCCTTCTTGGAGATATGCATCCAGAACTTCACCAGCACCTGGCCGTCATCGGCCAGCCAACGCTCGAACTCGTTGATCTGCTGGTAGGCTTCGCGCCACAGCTTTTTCTTGGCCAGCTTGTCGCAGCGCTCCACCAGCACCCGGCCGTACCAGGAGTGGTCGAAGACCGCCATCTCGCCGTCGTTGGGCAGGGCCACCTGGTAGCGCCACAGGAAGTGGTAGCGCCGCTCCAGGGCCGAAGGCGGCGAGCCGGAATGCACGCGGAACAGCCGCGGATCCAGCTTCTCGGTGAGCTTCTTGATCGCCTGGCCTTTGCCCGCCGTGTCCCAGCCTTCCAGGCAGATGATGACCGGCAGCTCCGCCTCCTGGGCGGCGTACTGCAGTTTGCGCAGGCTCTCCTGCAACTCGGTCATGGCCTTGCTGTAGCTCGGTTTCGATAGCTTCTTCTTCAGGTCGAGGGTTTCCAGCATAGCGCCTCTCGGAGACAGCCCTGTGGCTGTCGGCTTGTGTTTCGTTCACTCCCTGGGTGTGTCGCGTTTGGGGGATAGGGAGTAAAGAGGAAGGCTTTTTATCACGGCGGCGCGAATGGCACAAGTTTTTGTGCTTCAAAATCGTTCCAGAATCCCTCTTGACAGCCTGCCGGCCAGTGTAGCAGACTCATTTTTGGGCGAATAAAAGACGAAAGTAGGCGGCGAAGTAATCCTGCTCTTCCCGCCCAACTCCCCTTTTGACAGGCCTTTCCGAGGGATATCCCCATGCCGGCGGCAGCGCTTCGCGCCCTCATCGAAACCCGGGTGAAGGAGCGCCTGGGAGGGCGCTTCCCTGCTGCGCTGGGCTGGCGGCCGAGGCCAGCCGCGCAGACCGCGCTCACCGGTATCCCGGAGGTGGACGCCCTCACCGGCGGCCTGCCGCGGGGCGCGCTCACCGAGGTTTGCGGGCCGGCATCGTCGGGGCGCACCGCGCTGCTGCTCTCCCTGCTGGCCGAGTTCACCCGGCGCCAGGAGCTCTGCGTTCTGGTGGACGCGGGCGACAGCTTCGATCCGGCGTCGGCTGTCGCTGCGGGTGTGGAGCTGGGACGGGTGCTGTGGGTGAGGTGTAGCACCGGGGCGGCGGCGCTAGGTTGCGTCGAGCAGGCGCTGCGGGCCGCCGACCTCGTGCTGCAGGCGAGCGGCTTCGGGCTGGTCGCGCTGGACCTGGGCGATGTGCCGGCGGCGACGGCGCGGCGCGTCCCTCTGACCTCCTGGTTCCGTTTTCGCCGCGCGGTGGAAGAGACCCCGGCGGCGCTGCTGCTGCTGACGCAGGAAGCCCTCACCGGGACCTGCGCCGCGCTGACGCTCCAGCTCGCGGCCACCGCACCCACGGAGTCGCCGGGGCTGCCGGCGCACGCGCGGCTGCTGGGCGGATTCTCCGTCGCGGTCGAGGTGGCGCGCTCTGCCTCGGCGCGGCGTCCGGGGAGCGGAATGAAGGCGGCCTTCGCAACCGACTTATGACCCGGTTCCTTCCATGTTCTTCGCCGCCATCTACGTCCCCGACTTTCTGGTGGAAGCCGTGGTGCGCGCCGAGCCGGGGTTGCGCAGATCCATGGTGGCAATCGTGGAGGGGACTCCGCCGCTGGTGAAAGTTGTGGCGGCGAACTGGAAGGCGCGCGCCGCCGGGATCGAGGCTGGGATGTCGAAGCTCGAAGCGGAACCGATGCCGGGACTGGCGCTGCGGCCGCGCTCGCCGGCGTTCGAAGCCGCGGCGCATGTGGCGCTGCTGGAATGCGCACAGGCCTTCTCACCGCGTGTCGAGGAAGCGGCCGCGGACACGCTGCTGCTCGACCTGGCCGGCCTGGAGCCGCTCTTCGGCGCGCCACGGAAGATGGCGCACGAGCTGGCGCGGCGCGCGCGCGAACTGGGGCTCGAAGCCTGCATCGCCGTGGCCTCGAACTCCGACGCCGCCATGCACGCCGCGCGCGGCTTCTCCGGCGTCACTTTCATCCCCGCGGGCCGCGAAGCCGAGCACCTGGGGCCGCTGCCGCTGGAGGTGCTCTTCCTCGACCAGCGCGCAGAAGGGGCGCAGCAGCTTCTCGAAACCTTCGACCGCTGGGGTGTGCGCACCTTCCGCGCCCTGGCGGCGCTGCCCGCCGTCGCGCTCGCGGAGCGCCTGGGAGCGGAGGGACTGCGCCTGCAGACGCTGGCGCGGGGCGCGGCGTCGCGTCCGCTGGTCCCGGCGGAGGCGCCGCTGGAGTTTGAGGAAGTTCTGGAGCTCGAGCATCCCGTGGCGCTGCTGGAACCGCTGGCCTTTCTTCTGAACCGGATGCTGGAGCGGCTCTGCGCGCGCTTGGCGGCGCGCGCGCTGGCCACAAACGAGCTGACGCTCACCTGCGCGCTGGATGCGATTTCAGATTGCAGAATGCAGATTGCAGAATTGCCCGGCCGTCATCCTCAAGATTCTGCAATCTGCATTCTGCAATCTGCAATCCACCGGCGCACTCTTCGCTTCCCTCTCCCCACTAGGGACGCCAAGACGCTGCTGAAGCTGCTGCAGCTCGACTTGGAGGCGCATCCCCCGGGCGCGCCGGTGGTGAAGATCTCGCTGGCCGCCGCGCCGGCGCGTCCGCGTCCACCGCAGGGCGGATTGTTCGCCCCGCTCTCGCCGCCGCCGGAAAAGCTGGAGCTCACCCTGGCGCGCCTGGCGGGCGTGGTGGGGGAGGGGAACCTGGGCTCGGCGGAGCTTCGGGACACGCATCGCCCGGACGCCTTTCGCATGAGGAAGTTCGGGGATGTAACTAAAAATTCAAAATGCAAAATGCAAAATGCAAAACAACTGGCGCTGCGCCGCTTCCGTCCGCCGCGCCGCGCCCGGGTGGAGCTGCGCGCCGGGCGCCCGGCCGAGGTCCGCTTCGGCCTGGTGCGCGGCGCGGTGGTGGAGCTGGCCGGACCCTGGCGCACCTCCGGCGAGTGGTGGACGGGCGAGGGCTGGGCGCGCGACGAGTGGGACGTGGCCCTAGCGCTCCAGCCCGCCAGGAGCACCGCACCCGTCATCCTGTGCCGAATCTACCGCGATCTGGAGAGCGGGGCATGGTTCGTGGAGGGAAGCTATGACTGAGGGGATTTTGCCATTGAGCGATTGAGTCATTGACTCATTAAAAAACCAAACCGGTAAAGGGCAATGGGTAAATGACTCAATGACTCAATGACTCAATACATCGAGCTTCACGCTCGCTCCGCTTTCAGCTTTCTGGAGGGCGCTGCCCTGCCGGAGGAGCTGGTGGACGCCTGCGCCGCCGCCGGCATGACGGCCATGGCGCTCGCGGACCGCGACGGCGTCTATGGCGCGCCGCGCTTTCATCTGGCCGCGAAGAAGGCGGGCGTGCGCGCGCACATCGGGAGCGAGGTTACTATCCACGACTTTTCTTCACCGCGGAGGCGCCCTTCGACTTCGCTCAGGGCAGGCTCCGACGCGGAGAGAATTCAACATGCAAAATGCAAAGTGCAAAATCAGGGGCCAGTTCGCCTGCCTCTTCTGGTGGCCACGCGCGAGGGCTACCAAAACCTCTGCCGGCTGATCACGCGCATGAAGCTGCGCGTTCCCAAGCATGGCGAGTGCGCGGCCACGGCGGAGGAGCTGGCCGGGCACGCGCGCGGGCTCATCTGCCTGAGCGGCGGCGGCGACGGCCCGCTGGCGGCGGCGCTCGACCGCGGAGGCCTGGAGGAAGGCCGCCGCTGTTTGCAGGAGCTGGAAGAGATCTTCGGACGCGGCAACCTGTACGTCGAACTGCAGCGCCACTTCGACCGCGGGGAGGAGGCGCGCAACCAGGCCGCGGCGCGACTGGCGCGCGCGCTCCGCCTGCCGCTGCTGGCGACCAACGGCGTGGAGTACGCGGCGTCCGCCCAGCGTCCGCTGCTCGACGTCTTCACCGCCCTTCGCCATCACCGGACGCTGGAGACCGCGGGGCGCCTGCTGGCGCGCAACTCCGAGCGCCATCTGAAGACGCCGGCGGAGATGGCGCGCCTCTTCGCCGACCTTCCGGAAGCCATCGCCAACACCGCGGAGCTCTCCGCGCGGCTCCAGTTCACGCTGGCCGACCTGGGCTATCAGTTCCCGCGCTA
>Ga0080064_1003755_pt1 | contig 21054 bp, 26 predicted proteins | sample Subgrocontami54m_FD_69260 | JGI IMG/M metagenome (GOLD analysis project Ga0080064, IMG submission 69260) | Subsurface groundwater microbial communities from S. Glens Falls, New York, USA - GMW46 contaminated, 5.4 m (SPADES assembly) (version 2) ...
ATAAAAGATACTGGCAAGGTGGTTGAAGAAATAATTCAACACTTATCTGATGTTAAAGGTGCAAATATGAATATTACACTGGAAATCCATGGGGAGTTTGAAGAAGGTATTCCAGAAAAGACAGCAAGAACAGTTACAGAAAACTGCAATACCTTAAAGTTTGAAAGCCACGGGTTTGAGGAAGAATAATTAAACTAATTCGGTACCGCATTAAATGGCTGTGCTACTTGTATTAAATTAGGACCGGCAGTTTCTTGCCCAATTGTGCTACACACGCCAGATAAAGTTCTGTCTGAGTTTAAAAATCCTGTGCAGTCTAATGCATGAATTAGTGCACTCCCAAAAGAATCAGGAATATTTATAGTACCTAAAGTAAAATGAACTGCATCATAATCTAATAGACCCACACTGGTACTTTGATTAATGCCTGTCCTCAGATTTGTAGCAGTATAGTTAAATATTCCAGTTGAAGGATTTAAGTTAAAAATACTTACTTGAAATGTATCAGTAAGACCTTGAATTATTGAAATACTAAAAGTATATCTCGAAGCTACTAAGTCTCTTAAAGAGGTTGGCTCTAAACATTGATTTGTAGATGGTGCACTATCAGTACAGAGAGGGCATTTAGGACAAACAATTGCATCAGTCCCCAGATTATTCCCTTTCCCACCCTTTTTCTTTTTTTCTCTTAAAAAGTTTCTATGCTCTCTACCATTTAGTTTTATATAAGCGTTTTGCTGGGGAAGTTTATCCTCAGTAGTAAAGCTTTTAATAACTTCTTCATTAGCTAATGCTGGTAATGAAGCTAGTACAAATGTAAATATTAAAACAACTATATTCTTTTTCATAATTCACCTCTTTTAAAAATACTAAAATACAGAAATCAAAAACCTCTATCAGGATTTGATAGAGTAGAATGAAGGTTACTTATTAATATTTCTTTGTAGGAGAAATTTGAAATGCCAAAAAACGTAAATGCACAAGACAGACAAAGAGAAATTGCTTTTGCTCTTTTAAATGGACCAAAGACTGTAAAAGAATTAGACAGCTGGGTTACAGAACGTTTGAAATTAGAAGAAATAATTTCCGAACCTACAAGAAACAGAGATCTGAAAGAGTTAAGGGAAAAAGGATATGAAATTACTGTTGAAAAACAATCAGATTCAAGTCAACCAGTTTATAAACTGAATAATTTTGAACTTTCTTTCCCCTTTGTTCAGGAAGATTTATGTATGCTTCTTGAACTTATAAATCTTGGTTTTGAAATGAAGCTATTGAAAGATCCGATACTTTTAAATAAAGCTAAAGAGTATGCAGAGTTAATTGGTACAAAAAAAGGACAAGTTAGATTAGATGTCTTTGATAAACTTACAAAACTTGAACATGAAGACTTAAAAAGGATCAGAATAGGAATTAATAAAAGATGTGCAATAGAGTTTGTTTATAACAGACCTTCAGACAATAAGCATGTAGAAATTAAAGGATACCCGAAAGAAATAGTTTTAATGGATAAGTTTTTATATTTAACCGTAAAAGTTGAAAAGCCTATTAAGTGGAGAGACTATAGACTAGATAAAATACTGCCACCCAAAAATGAAAAGCATATAGTCCTGCACAAAAGAAATATAGATCCTGACCCGATTGATTCAAAACCAAAGACATATTTGAAATGTAGAGTATTCCCTCCATTAGCTAATTTCTTTGAGCCACAAATCTGGGGATTGACTCATAATAAAAAGGAAGATAGTGGATCAATTATTTACTCAGGCTATGTAGCCAAACCCAGGTTTAGAGTTTTAAAAGATGCTCTTGCCTTCCTGCCTTATATCCAAATACTTGAAGATGCTGAACTTGCTAAAGATTTTAAGGAAATCATAGAAAAATCCTATAAATTACTTTAAATGTTCTCTATCAATATTTGATAGAGCCTATTAAAAAAATAGTTTTATAATTTCCTTATAGAAAAGGATAAAACTATGAACGAGATAGCTTCACTTATTAACCTAGATAAACCAATAGTATTCTTTGATTTAGAAACTACTGGGGCAAAAGCAAATAATGACCTAATTGTAGAGTTTTCTGCAGTGAAAATTTTTCCTGATGGAAAAGAAGAGTTTAAAACCATGAGGTTAAATCCTGAGATGCCTATTCCTCAGGAAGCTATTAATATTCATGGGATTACAGATGATGATATAAAAAATGCACCGACATTCAGAGATGTAGCAAAGTCTCTATATGAGTTTTTTAATGACTGTCATTTGGGTGGATTTGGAATCAAGCACCTTGACATATATATTTTGGAGTATGAATTTAAGGAAGCTGGTTTTGATTTGAATCTGGATGAGTGTGCAGTAATAGATACTAAAACTATTTTCCATAATAATGAACCTAGGGATTTAACTGCTGCACTGAAGTTTTACTGTAATAAACAGATGGAAAATGCACACAGTACAAAAGCAGACGTGGATGCATCTATTAATATTCTGGCTGGGCAGTTCACAAAGTATAGAGATAAAATCCCTGCTGATATTTATGAGCTGAATGATTATTGCAACCCGAAGAAACCATATTATGTAGACAGAAGAGGAAAATTTGTCTGGATAAACAATGAAGCTACTTTTAATTTTGGGAAATACTCACTAAAGCCTTTAAAAGAAATTGCTGAGATTGACAAGAACTATTTGGAATGGATTGCTGAAAAAAGTGATTTAAGCAAAGAGGTAAAAGGGCTTGTTGTAAATGCTATTCAAGGCAGATATCCAGAAATTAATAAGGAGAAAAAATCATGAGGCATTTTATTGTTGGGTTACTATTATGTTTTTCTGTTAGTCCTGCATTTGCTGATTATGTAAGTATGCAGGATATTGGAAACTTTACTTACTCCAATGGAACTATTAATGGTCAAAGCTACAATGCAACAACTCAAAGGATTGGAAATTTTGAGTATACCAACGGAACAATTGATGGAAGATCATTTAATACAACTACACAACAAATTGGCAGCTTTAAATATACCAATGGTGATTTTGGAATAGTTGGATCAGATGGAGATTGTGACAGGTAAAACTATGAAAAAACATTTTTATACAACCTTAATATTTACACTAGCACTCTTAGTCATCTTCATAGCTTTGGGAGGCAAAGCACAATCCTCTATTACTCCAGAAAAAATAAAATTACCTGCAAGAGTAAAGCAATCCATTGTGAGGTTAACTCCTGGACTGAATAGGAATTACAATAAATATATAAAGTTTCCTTATAAATTAACCTTTAAAGATTCTGTCATTAATGTGGATTATAGATTACATAGTCTTGGAATTAATGATAAAACAAATGTCTTTCAATACAACTTATACAGTCCAGATGGAGAGTTGATTGTAACTGCTGGTGGTGATACAAATCATGAACAGATAAGCTTTGTATTACCTGCGTATAATGGAGAAGAACTGAGCAATTACTACTGTACCGGAATCATTAACAAAGACAGTAGTATTAAAGGCATTTGTGAAACTATAGCTATTAATAATAGTGGGGCACTACAAGCTTCTGTTGAATCATTTATTGCAATCCCAACAGCTCAATGGGATAATCTTGAACAACAAATTGCAAGCAAAACGATTTCAAAATGTGATTTAACTCCACTTTTTATACCTTAATTCTTTTATACAAAGGAGAACAATAACGTGGCAAGCAAGAAAAACAAGAATGGACAAATAAAACTATCACCATCTGCTTTAAGTCTTTTTAAAGAGTGTCCAAGATGCTTTTGGCTTCACTATAAGCAAGACGTAAAAAGACCTAGTGGAGCTTTCCCTTCTATTACTGGTGGAATGGATCGTGTAATTAAAGATTACTTTGATACCTATAGAGGAGCTTTACCACCAGAGCTTGAAGGAAAAATCAAAGGAAACTTAATACCTGACGTTGAACTTTTAAAGAAATGGAGACATTGGAAATCCGGGCTTGAGTATATTGATGATTCAATAGGTGCAAAAATATATGGCGCACTTGATGACTGCCTTGTAGATGATGGTGTTTATATTCCTCTTGATTATAAAACCAGAGGTTCAGCTCCAAAAAGTGGAGACAGTGAAAAATACTATCAAACACAGTTAGATACATATGCATTAGTTTTAAAAGTTAATGGTTATCCTGTAGGAGATGTAGCTTATCTTATATATTACTTCCCTGAAAAAGCAGAAAATCATGGTGTAGTTAAGTTTAATATTCAGCCTGTAGAACTGAATGCTTCACCTGACAATGCAAAGATGCTCTTTGAAGAAGCGGTTAGTGTTTTAAAAGCAGATGTTCCAGGAACCAATAAGTCGTGTGATTTTTGTAGCTGGAGAAATGGTAATTAACTATGGTACAGCTTACCAAAAAAGACATTCAAGAGTTTCAAAAAATATGCAAGGAAGACTATGGAAAAGAATTAAGTTATGAAGAGGCTGATGTTGATGCAAATAAGCTTGTAAGATTAATGCAAATAATCTTAGAACCTGATGAGGAGAAAAAGTGACAGACAGCATATCATTAACAGAAAAAGATGTTGCAGAATTTCAGGATCTGTATAGGAAAAAATTTGGCAAAGAAATTGGCTACCATGAAGCTTATGACAGCTACATGAAATTATTAACTCTTATGAAAGCAATTTATAGACCACTGACAAAAAAGGGCTTAGAAAAACTAGAAAAAAGAAGGAAAGAATTAGGTATAGAACATGCGATTTGAAAAATATGTACCAGATTACCAGGCAGCTTACAAAAGACAAAGAGAATTGGGTTGAAGCATGAATGAAGAAACTAAAAGTAGTGAAGATAATCCAACTAGAGAGGGATTAAGAATTTTAGCAAGATGGATTGCACGAGACATATACAATAAGAAAGCAAACAAGATAAAGGAGAACTGTAATGAAGGACCCGAACCAGAAAAAGAAAAAAGTTAAAAAGCAACAAGAAATGCCAAAAATCATAGTGAAATATGTGCCTCGCACAAAAGAAGAAGAGGAAGCAGCTGTTAAAAGACTAGCTGCAATTATGGCTGCTCATTTGGGCTGGGTGCCAAAGAAAAAACAATGAAACTCAAAAAAATATAATCAGCTAAGCTGAAGGGGAAAGTGAAGAAATGGTAATTAACAACGATAAAACTAAGAGTAGGAGTAATCAGGCGTGGAATAATTAAATGAAAATACCTAAAAAAACTTTTTTGATTTCTTTTCCTATAGCTATTACAGCTTTGTTTACTTTTATTTATTTCAGCTCTGCTCATAGAAGTACAAATATAAATTTCCTTGATAGAGCAGTACAAAGAGATGCTAACTTCCAAAACGTAAAATCAGGCAATGTTCGCAAAGAATATTATCCAAATGGAAAACTTAAATCAGAGTTTAGGTATGTTAATGGCATAAAAGAAGGTACATTTAAATACTATTTTAACAATGGTTCTTTACAAGGAATTGGAACTTTCATTCATGGAGAACTGAATGGAGAGCATAAGGGCTTTTATAAGAATGGAATGTTAGAAGGAATTATATACTTTAAAGATTCTGTTCCTCAAGGGACAGTTGTTAGATTTTATGAAAATGGAAATAAAAGATCAGATGCTGTTTATGAAAAGGGATTTATAGTTAGGGAGAATTTGTTCTATGAAAATGGGATGAAAAAATCAATAGCTTCTTTTGAGAACGATGTAATAGTAAAAGGAAGTTTTTATAATAAAGATGGTTCATTAGCTTACCAGGAGATATTTAAAGACGGTGTACTAGTAACTAGAAAAGAGTTTGATAGTGATGGCATCCTTCTTAATGAACAAGAATTTAACGAAAATGGTGAGCTAACATCTGTAAAAAATGAACCGGCGGCAGTATAGCTTCGTTGATATTATTTTTTCTCCAACTTCTTTTTTCTAACTTTAACCATCTTCACAAGATCATCTTCAAGCTCAAAACCCCTAATCCTACCTGAAAGAAATCCTAGTTTATAAGAAATACTATCCTCTATTAATTTCCAGTTAGTTTCCATAAGTGCTTTATCAATTGTCTTTTTCAAGGTCATTCTTCTTGTGTGTTCATCGATGCCTGTTGAAGCATCCTGGAGCGTAAATCCTATAACTACTATTCTTCCAATGTCCGGCTTTGACAGCTCAAGCTTTTTAAAGCTCTCTTTTTCTAGAGCCTTTGTTAAATGATTCTCCAGATCACTAACGTTTAACTTTTTAATGTTAGCTACAGCATCATATAGATCCTTTTGTTTTTCTCGTTCTTTGAGTTCCTTAAATCTGTCATTAGCATAGATTAAACTTCGCTTGCCATCGATATATTTTTCCCCATCTTCTTTAGACAGACAAAATCGCTTTTTATCAGCAGCAAAATGCTCATTAATTATTTCGTCTATTTCTTTTGTTTTATCATCTAAATCCAAAACACCTGTTTCAGTAAACTTACAGTGCAAACACTTGTATTTTGTGGTGATTTTATTTTTCTTTCGTGAATGAATTGCTTTAGCCCTTTCTCCACACTTAGGGCATTGGTATATTGTCTTAAACTCTTCACCATTGTCAAAGAATGCTCTATCTTTGCTGCATTTATTACAGTGAAAAAAGAAAAGTACCTTTTCATTATTAATCCCATACAGGTGTTTGTCAGTACAATCCATTGGAGAGCCACATTTAATACATAAAACTCCTTTTGGTGGCCGTGCACTTTCCAGAAACTCATCCAGCCTTCTGTCCCTATCCATCCATTCCTGAATGGTTTTAGCTTTGTCTATATATCGTTCTCCACAAAAGCAGTTAAGTGTAATCCCAATTATCTTCTGCAATTGCTCTATCTGGGCTTCCACAGAATATTTTGACTGTATTTCCTCTGTTAAAACAGTTCCTGAAAACTTTAGAATTAACCGGCAACATTCTTCCATTGTATGGAAGTCATCAAGATCAACATAGTACTGTTCGTCTTTTAAATTTTTATCTGTTTTTATATTTTGCATGATTATTTAAGTTTCCTGTAATCTTTATTGGACGTAGCAACGGGTTAAGTTCATAATTAAGTTTTCTATCATATAGAGTAAATTTGCTACCAAGCGCACGAAGCAGTGTTCTTTTAGTTTCGTTATCTGCTTTTTGAAAGATATCATGTGCATGTGCTGAAAAGTCAAATGCCATTTCTGCAACGCTTTGCCAACTTTGTGCATAATCTTTAGGTTTTTTTGTTCTTTCCTGTAATAGACTAATGTGTTTTAAAAGCTTCGCCCTTAGAGTTTTATATTCTTCTTCTGTTAATTTACCAAGTAACCTCATATCAACTAATGTATCTATTTGCTCTTGATAAGGAAGTATTGTTTCTTGTTGTGTTTTCATAATTGCTATTCCCTTCGATCAATATAATATTATTCATCTTTCAAATGTTGCATTATGGATAGTAGTACTAACAGATTTCTAATTTACTTCTTTATTACTTGTTGAATTTTATCAAAGTAAAGACCATGAGCATACTTATCATCTAAGTACTTCTCAGGTTCAAATACTGAATGTTTTGGATAAACATCTAATGCTTTATTAAGCAAAATCAAAAAATTAAGAAAAGCTCTTTCAGGCATCAAGACAGGGTATATTTCACCCAATTTGGATTTAGAGGACTTATATATATTTTGATCAATAGTAAGCATTTGCTCCGGCTCAGAATTGAAAATTGCAACATCTACAGAACCATTACACTTAACATCACACTCCCGAACTTGAAAAGTTAAAGATTCAAATTGTTCTTTTGTCTTATTCGAAACATTAGGAAATTTAAATCCTGTTGCTATATCAAGTAATAGCGAAATATCTGGAGTACATTCTTGAAAATCATGGCAGTCACAGAAACGATTTTTCCATGTAATTGGATCCTGCGAATCTACCCTAAATGCAAATAGAACAGACAGTGGAGGCATGGTTTGATACGTAACACAATGAACAGGATTGTCTGCATCTGGCTTATTGATAGTAATTTGATCCACGTAATGCTTTAATTGTCTTATAGATTTAGTATTTTCAAACACTTCTTCTTTTAAGTTGGTACCATTTAAAAGTGTTTTTACTTCAATGCATGCAATAACAGTTTCAACAGGGAAAAGTGTGGTAGATGATTGACTAAATAAGTTCGGATAAATATGAGAATCATAAACGATCAAATCAATTTGCTTGCTTTTATTACCAAAACTATCAATTACTATTCCTGAACCTATTGAATATTTATGTGGAATAAAGTTTTTAATTACATTTTTTAGGCTTTCTTCATTTTCAGATCCTTTAGTAACCGCATGTGGAATAATTTGATTAAGCAAATCAACCTCAGCACGCAAGCGTTTTAACACTCCCAAATAATATGTTTGTAAAATATTATTCACCATTTCTTCCTATTTAGTATATTTTAACCCTAATATAGAGCTTCATGAATAAAATTTTTAAACAATTGGCAAAAAACAAAGCATTTCTGCATCAATTATCAGAGCAAGAGAAACCAGCATTTAATGAAGTCTGTAAGCGGTCTTACCAGTTAGATATATTATTTAAAAGAGTTAAAACATTAATGAAAAAAGAAGATATCTACTTAAAAAAGAACTATCAACTAAAGCCATTCTTAAAGCAAGTTATTGGTAAAAAAGCAAATGAAATAGATATAAACAAAATATTTGAACAATGGGAAAGCAAGCTTGCCAAGAGGTTCCACATAAAAAAAATAAATCCGAAAACTATTAGCCGGACTTGGGGAAAAATATTGTCTGAAATAGAGCTAGATACTGAATGCTACTATTTAATTGCTTTAAGATTATTTGACTTATTGGAGCTAATAAAACCTTTTAAAAATATAAAAAAGAGTACCTCTTGCAAATCAATCGTTTTAATTGCAAATGGATTAATAAAGCATGCAGAAAAATCTAATCAGGGAGGAACAATGGAATTATCATTTTCAGTGGACCATAAAACAGGGCCAAAAGTAAAAGGAGCAGTAGCAGGTCCGGACGGTGCAAGAAAAGTGTTTGACCAGGGACTATATATAAATCACACATTAGTAGAAAATAAAATTCTTTGGTTAGCAAGAGAGAAAATTGCCAGACAAGTCCACATTCCCTAATATTATTGTGTATTAATCTACTGCTGTAATAAACACTAAACTGAAATCTGAATTAAGCAGCAACAGGATAAATAATGCTGTACTTTCGTGTCGATAGCCGTCCTCCGCAACCATGTTGAGTGGATTGTAAATTAGATGAATTAGAAGCAGCTTTACCCTACTCCATTTAGCTGATTTAAATTCTGAGAGAAACTTGCTTTAATTAATAACCACGCTTGTGTTGATTCCGTGTTAGTTTTTCATGTAGTTCTGCGCCAGCATCCAGGCTCTGTTCTTCTTCAGCAGTTAGGTGTCTACCTTGCTCAATAAATAATAATGATTCTCCTGTTTCAAGAGACCTTTCAATATTTTTTTGTCTTTGTGCCTGGCCTTCATAAGGTGGTACATGAATTAATCTGCCAGTAATTATTGGTGATATTCTTTTGCCTTCACTCATAAAATCCTCAACGGGTTAAGGACTATTAAACACTATTTCTTAACTGCAATACAGTAAAAGTATTAGGCTGCTTAAAAATACTTTATACAAGTTTAAGAAACTTAATTAGCTTCCAAAAAGTAGGAAATTAGCTGAATGTGGAATAAGAACCATAGATGGTTTCAGCTATAGCTAAAGTTAATAGTCTTAAGTGTACCTGTGATACTCCTATTTTTGTTAGTCCAGTTGTTTTAAGAGATGAAACGAAATTAGAGGAACAAAGAAAAGAGCAATATACCAGTTTTATTCCAGATGAATTTTTTAATGATGATAAGTTGATTTTAGATTCAGATATTTTCCCAGAAGATGAAGAAGTTAGGCTACCTGATAAATGGGTTCAAAGAATAGAACGAAATACAAAGCTAAGAAATTACTACAAAAGTATTTTAATAGAAAAAGGGCTGAACAAAGAAGAAGCGAATTATACATTAGTTAGTGCTCACGATAGATTAGCAGGTGCAACTGAGTGGTCAGAAAGAAATGAAAATAGAGGCAGAGTAGCAAGCAGATATGCAATAGCTTCAGGAATCATTGGTGTAGCTAAAGCAATCTTTGAAAACACTGAACTAACACCACCACTGTTAAAAACATATCTAAAAGTACTTGAAGGTTTTACATTAGGTCAAAGGGGAAGAAATCAATATGAAATCTATTCACAGCCAGGTGATGATAAAGGAGTTTCAGAATATCAGCGTAAGCATTATGGGAATAAAGTCTCTGGAGATTTGGCTGAGACAGCTTGTATCTTTGAAAGAAAAGTTAAACCTTTTGTTTTACCATTTCTTGGTTTACTAGATGGTGAAAAGCAAGATGCAGTTTCAGAACTACTTACATTACCCACAACATTATTTTGGCGTTCTCGTTATGTTGGCTATTTTGACCAGAGATTTTTAACCAATCTCCTAACATACCTGACTTATAAACCAATGGCTATGCTTGGTGATAGAGTAAGCATAAATGCTTTAAAAAGTATAGAAAATGATAGTGATATTTTGACATTAGGTTTCCTAAAGCAAAGGCTTAGAACATTACTTCGTTTAGAGAAAGGAGATAGCGTTACAGGCAAGCTATGCTCTCTAACTAAAGGACTATTCTCTAATGATATTAATACTGTAGAAGAATCAGCAGCCATTTTAAATGAAACCTTTGCACCAATTTTAGGAATAGCTGGCTTTACTTTTTCAGCGATAGGAGTTCCACTAAAAGCGTTAACTACTTTCTTGATGGGAGAAGAAAGCAATCCACTGATTAAAAGAGGTATTGATTCGTTTGCTTCATGGGGATTATGCACGCAACAGCTTTTATACAGTTTAAGATTTAGCACTATGGAGTATGTACAAAGCAGACAGTTAAAAGATATGCTGGAACAAGATAAAACCATTACAGGTACAAAGAGAGCTGAACTTGAAAGGCTAGTAACAGAAAAACACAATTTATCCACCACTGGATTGATTGGTAATCTACTTAACTGCTTTCTACCTTTTGTAAAATTACTTGATAGTGCAAATCCATTCTTTAAAGTTTCAAAAGCATTATGTTACGCATCAGCAAATAGTTTTAGCCAGTTCTTCTTTTCAAAACGTAGACAATTAAGAGGCAAGCTATTTAGAGTTAATAATTTGGAGTTGTTTGAGCCTAAGAAATAATTGTCTATTCCTTAAAGGCGGCAAAAACCAACTCAGAAGATTAACTAAGTACCGAATCTCAATAATCCTAACCCATAATCAGGATCTTTTCCTGGAACTCCTAAATCATGAACAAAATTATATTCTCTCAGCAAATCATCCATATTTTTCATAATGAACTTTATATCCATATTCTTTCTCTTTAAAAGCCAACTTGCAAAACAAACTTCAAAACCAACATGGCGAGGTGTTGCCATTGAAGTACCAGACATTTTTGCAAATCCTTGACCATCATTTGAATATCCAATTTCATCAACACCATAGCTTACGTAATCTACTTCAGGTCCTTGTGATGAAAATGATGCAATATTTTCATTTAAACTAATTGCACCAATAGCTTTTACATAAGGTGATCTTGCTGGATAAGTAACTCTGTCACTTATAGGATCAGTAAAACCAGGTATATGAGCTCCGGTATTCCCACTACAAGCAAAAGCTCTTACTCCTAAATCTTTTAACTTCTGAAAGTTTACTTCTGCTTGTTTTACATCATCAGCATACTCATTTTCTTTAATGCTGACTGCTATAGACATAGAAATAAAATGAGAACGATCATTCTCTGGCATACTGATAATGTATTCAAGAGCTTTATTGAGATCATCTATAAATCCCATCTTTGCATTCATGATTTTGAAGTGGTAATAGCGATCAACATCAGGACATAAGCCAGTACAAACATCACCTTTTTGTAAACTAAGTGGCCCTATTAGTAATGAAGCAACATGTGTACCATGTCCAGAAATATCTGTGTATTCACTTACACCAGGAGCTAAAGTAAAGTTTTTTCTAATAATTTTGTTTTCAAGCTGTGCAAGTAACCTATGTTTTACTAAACCTTCATCTAGAACTGCAAGCCTGATTCCCTGACCATTGCATTTTTCTAAATACCATCTATAAGAACAGCTTCTTACAATACTAGGACTAAACCACTTATCTAGATCTTTTACATATAGACAAGCACTTTTTGGATTTATTTCTGCCTGAGGTTCAGGACGTGGTTGTATGAGAGTAATAGCGTTAGGTTTCTTTTTTGGTTTTATCTTTTTTACCCTGTTAAGTATCTTTCTAAATAAACACATTAAAAAGTTCATAAAATCCTCCTATGCAGTAGCCAGCGTCGAAACGCTGATATAAATTCAATGGGTACAAAACGGGTCTAGCTCAGGTGTAATTGAACCTGAACAAGTTTCAAGTAGGTGTCAGTAAACCTATTTCGTTTTTTGAATAACCTTTAAAACTTGATGTATTTTTCCAACAAGTGCAATTACTGCACCAATTGCAGCTGCCCATTGTGGTGAAACAACACCTGCAATTGCTTGTAATGCTGGAACTAACTTATCAAAATAATCAAGTGCTAAACCAAAATAAAAAAGGATTTGTCCAATATTTGCCTTTTGTCCGTTAAATGGCAATATAGCTAATCCTTTTTCTACCCATTTAAAAAAAATATTCATGCCATGATCCTCCAAAAATTCCTGCACAATATTCTGTGCAGCTTTTTTCACGATTGCACGTTCAAGTTTTCTTTTTAGTGAGACCACAATTTAACTCAATTAACTGAAATATAAATCTGCTTCTTTTTTTCTTCTCTTAGTAAGACCTTCGTTTTCTTTCCACTTACTAGTTTTAGGATCTTTTTCTTTATTCCATCTTAAAAATTCAGCTCTTATTCTTTCATCTTTTGGGTTAGCATTAATTCTTTTTAAAATTGTGCTTTCCTTAAAAGCACCAAGTCCTATGTTATAAACAAAACTTATTATGGCGTCATATTGATTTTGAGTTAAATTAACTATGAGTAGTGAATTAATTGCATCTTGATAATTACCAAGAGTATGCCTCATTAATAAATCTGCATCGTGTTCTGAAATTATTGGATCTGTTTTTCTAACTTTTGTACCGTCTAAATAGTAAGTGCTTCCATAACCAATAGTCCATGCTTTGGCAGAACATTGATAAGGACTTTCTCTAAAACCCTCAAGGTCTTTTAGAAACTTAATACCTTTTTCGCTAATTTCCATTTTTTCATCTAAAGCCTTTTTTTTATATCCAAAACAGCATTAAAGATTTTGTCTTGTGTTTCTTTTAATTCATTTAATTTAGAAGTCAAAACTGCCACGTTGATATGATCTTCTTCAACGGTTGGTTTAATCTCATTTATTTTTGTTTCAAGAGCAAGTAGTCTAGTTTCATTGTGAATTGGTTTTGCAATCTGACTATAAAGCCCGGTCATTATGCCACCAATAGCACTAGCAATTAAAAGTCCATCTTTAATCAAACTGATCATATTTGAAGTTGCCATAACATCTCCTTACAATCCATATTTATTTTTTAAATAAGTTTCTATGTTTGTTAAATCAGTACCAGTAATTGCAGCTTCATAAATTAATATTTCTGCTAAATCTCCATGTAATCCTTGATTAGCAGGTCTGGCATCTCCTAAATAAAGAGAGCCGAAGTCTCCTCTTGACCTCGAAGAAGTATCTCCTTTATCTACCCCCTGCTGTCTAATGTTCGTAACACCATTAGCACCAGTCGTTTCATTTATTGTTACTGTGTAATATTTGAAAGCAGCTGTAGCATCGTCAATTGTTGTATCAAAATTATTAGAAGAAGTATTAGTCCAGGTTCTAAAGAGAGTAGTAGTAGGATAATGAAAAGCAAGATAAAAACTATCTCCACTAGTACCAATAACTTCATTCCACTGGTCATTAATAGACTTAGCAACAAAAAAAATGGTGGTCTTCTTAGAGTCATCTAAATTAAAGCTAGAAGATAATAATTCACCATGAGAAGTAAATCTTACAACGGGTAATCCATTGATTACATTTGTTCTAAATTCTGGTCTTGTTGGGGCTGTACCAGTAAAATTATTTCCATTCCCACTACTATCAGTCCATGAACTAATAGGGTCTCCCTCGTTATAGGTTAATGCATTGGCTTTTAGCCAAACTTTCAAACCTGCAACTGTGGAGGGATCAAAAGCAGCAGTTTTTGGAGAAGAGCCTGTACCTAATAAAAGAAGTTGTCCACTTCCAGGAAGATTGATACTAGACAGTAATAATGAAAATATTACTATCCAGAAAGTAAAAAATTGAATTGCTGGATTTTTCATTTAATACTCCTTATGAAGCATCATCATCAAAGTAACTTACTGAGTAATGAATTGTCGCAGCACTATCTGTATCAACTGTTAATTTTTCTCCTGCTACAGTTGCAAATAAAAATGATGGTGCAGGAACTGCAAGATTAGCTCCAAAAGGAGTATTTGCATCGGGACCTTTTACAAATACTCTCCACTGTTCTGTACCAGCAGTACCATTTGATTTCAATAATAAAGTTGCACCTGTATTATTGGTAGTAATGAAAGAATAAGCAATTATTTTTAGCCGTTTACTAGCAACTGCTGCAATAACATCTGTATCTGCGGTTAATGAACCAGAAACTGTTTTAATTGTTTTTCCATGTCCAACATTCCATGTGCCTGATTGGTTACAAGAAGTTTCTAATTGATTTGATGAATTGACATTAACGCCTCTTTCATTACCGGCTGCATCACGAATGGTAGTATAAAGATTCCGATTGACTGACTGCCTGGGAATTCCTATATCATTTTCATCAATGCTATCCGGGGAAGTATCATCATACTGTGCACCTATAGCGAACAGTCTACTTGTGATAGTAAAAGTAGCATCGTGAGAATATTGAGCATCTAGAAGCGAGCCTATTTCCGAATCAATATTGGATAAAGAATTTTCAACTCCATCTACTGAGGTGTCAAGAGCAAGCATTGAAGTATTTAGATTTGTCCCGGCATCACATGTCACTGCACCTGAAACTGGTTGAGTAACTGCTGAGCCATCAACTTTAATAGCTGTAGCATTTGCACCAGTTCCAGACAGATCAACTTTTAAATTGCTTGCTGTTAATTGTGTAACTGTAACTGAAGGATTATTTAAAGTTACATCACCAATATCTACCCCGTCATTGGCTGCAAGTTTTCCAATTGCTGCAGAACTAGCTCCTAAAGATGGGTTATTGTCAACTGAAACTATGACTTGATTACTTGCATTTAGCATTACTGGTGTTAATGTATCGCTTGGGCCTTCACCTAAAATTGCAGATCCACTAATAGTTAAATCAATATCGCCTTCTGTATATTCTGTACCTGCTGTGCTTCCAGCAACAACATTGACTGGGACAGGGTTTCCATTTGAAGCGTCTGTGTCACCTACTTGAATATTTGCATTTAGATTTAAATTATCATGAGTGTTTTGAGTAGCAGTTATAGTTCCACTGACAGGTTGAGTTACAGCAGATCCATCGACTTTAATTGCAGTTGTATTTACTCCAGTATTAGATAAATCAACTTTCAAGTTACTTGCCGTTGATTGTTGAACTGTAACTGTCCCACTTACTGGTTGGGTAGTTGTTCCTGTTGGATCAATTCTTATTGGATCACTAGAAGTACCTAATTCAACAGAAGCCCCAGATGCAGACTTTCTTAGTGAAACTCCGATATTATATTCTGTGCCAGCTCCACTATCATTGTCGAATGTCATTGAAATTGCATTTGTTCCGTCTGTAGGTTTTACATTAAAAGTGCCTGTACCAGCATTGCATGTAAGTGAACTTGCAGAATCAAGTGCAATTCTTTGAGTACCCATACCGCCTGTTCCTGTACCAGTATCAACAGTGTTTCCATTAACCTGGCTTAAATTGGTTGCAAGTGTTCCACTCAATGCTATTGGCGTGATTCCCTGTGAACTAGCTTCATTACATACTGCATTAACTGTTACTGTTCCAGAAGTATAATCAGTAATCTTAGCTCTTACTTTTTGTAACCCTGCACAAACTACTGTATAAATCCCATTGGCATTTTGAGTTGTACTTGTAGCACCAGTAGTTAAATTAGTTGAAGGAATAGATACCCAAGTGTCACCTTTAGTAGTTCCTTCAAATGTAATTGTTGCTGTCCATGTACCTGTTAATTGAAATGTAGATATTCCACAATCATTTACACGGAACTCTACTGTACTATTTAATGCTGTTAAAATTCCATTATTACCACCTACAACAGCTTTTGCAGGCTGGCAAGATAGTAATAGGATTAAACTTAGAAACAAGCTAAATATTTTTTTCATAAAATTCTCCTTTAGGCTCCCATAATCTCAATTACAAATCCCGCCATGCCTGCTGGACCATCATTGTTTGCTGAACCTCCACAAGCTGGTCCTGACATGCCTGGTGTTCCAGTACTTACATCAATCATTCCAGTTCCAGATTTAGTGTTGTAAATTAAAGTTGCTATACCACCATCACCAGGAGGTCCACCTGCACCTGGATATGACATTGAGCAAACACAACTACCACCGTCTCCACCAATTCCACCCATTAACTCAATGGTTCCATTTAAAATAAGATTTTTACAAGCTAAGAAAGCATTGCCTCCTTGGGATCCGCTTCCACCACCATTACCACCGGAACATGAAACATTACATTCAGAAGCACCACCACCACCGCCACAATTGCCGGTGTAAGAGTAAACTGGTGCAAGTGTTCCACTTGCCCAATCTTTCCAAATAGTTGCTGAAAAATAATCTCTCAATAAGTTGCTTGAAATAGTATTTGTGCCTGGTGAACAATTGCCAGTTGAAACACTTGTACCTGCTGTTCCCTGCCCACCAATTGTTGTGGCATTGGTACCAGCCATTCCAGCAGTTAAATCACTATTACAAGGTGAATTTCCGTTTCCTGCAACACCACCATCAGTCCCAGCTAATCCACCAGGAATTGAACCTGCTGCAAGTGCACTTCCACCAGTCATTCCACTAGCATTATTTCCATTCCTTTGGATTTTTGTGCCAGCTTGAATATTGCAGTCACCAGTGGAAAAAATCTTATAACCACCTGGATTTAAAACTGCACTATTTGAAATAGTAAATGTTGTGCAATAAATGTCTCTAGTTAAAGTAGTGCTTGAGGTTATATTGCAAATGCCAGCAGTTGTCCCATCTGAACCATCGCCAAATATTGGTGATGTTTTTGAATCAGCATAATCTTTATTTACTACATCGGTTCCAGTTGATGGTGTACCAACATTCATTAAAACTACACCACCACCATCAAAGGTAATGGACATGCCTAATGTAATATTTCCATTTAATGCTGTTGCTCCGTTTAATGTTGATGTATTGTTGACAGTAAGGTTTAAGTCAATAGTATCTATATCAGTCTTGACCCAAGCCATGCTTGAGTTACATTCCCATCTTTTTGGATTATTGTTATCAGTAAAATCTACATAACATGCCCCATAAGTACATGAACCAGTTGGTGCACCAGCTCCAATCACACACGTACCAACTGTTAGTGCATCAGCTTGATCTTTTCTAAGTGCATCTGTACTTGCTGTTCCTTGAGCAATATTTTGTAATCTGTTCCCCCCTAAATCCCAAGTTTGACTAGTTATTGCAATTACACCATTTGGTAACGTTCTGGAATAAAGTCTATTAGCTGCCCCGCTATCTTGAGTAGGAGCTGCAACATCTATTTCTTGTAAAGATCCACCAGTACCATTTTGTGATGTTTTTAATCTTCCTGTAGTTGGATCCCAACAAATGCCAGGCTTATTTGTACTTGTACTTCCTCTATTAAATTGATGACATTGAGCTCGTTCACTACTAGAATTGGCACCATCGCTAGTAAAATTGATTTGATTATAAGTACCCGTTAAGTCTAGTCCACCACTAATGGTGACTGTCATTGTAAAAGTGTTATTTCCAGTGTGAGTATTATTTCCTGCTATAGTTTCATCTTCATCAAGTGCAAAAATATTGTTGTATGCACTGTTGAGCCAATCTCTTACAGCATTTACTCCATCTCTTAGTGCAGTATCATTTGCATTTCTTTCAGAAGAAGAAATAACAGTATTTGGTGAAGCCATAAAAGGAACAGTAATTTGAGAAGGAACAGCAGGTAATGACTGAGCTTGTAAAATAGTTCTAGTTTTTGATTCGGGTAAAAACCATCCTCTAAATCCAATTATTGCTACTAAAACTAACCAAAAAATTATTTGTCTTTTGCTCATGGTTTCAAATACCCCACAAAAGAAAAAAGCCACCTGTTTTTAGGTGGCTTCATAATAATAAAACTTCTATTTTTTTCTCTTAGAACTTCTTGTTTATTTCATCATGATCAAATATTCCAGCAACAGTGATTTCTTTAACTTGATGGTTTACATAAATTACAATTCTATATTGCATATTGAGATAAAACTCATAAGCTTCATCTGCACTTAATTGTTTTAATTTTTGCTCGCTAATTACTAGTTTAGTTAATTGTAGTCCAGGATAATTAGGATTCTCTTTTAAAAGTCCTAACTTTTTGTCAAATATAGATTTCTTTATTCCTATGCCTTTTAATTTTTTATCAATCTCTTCTTGAACTTTAGGATGAATTATTATTTCATACTGATTGTCTAAAATCATATTTTATTAATTCATCCCTTTTGAAAACAGGTAATTTATCCTCATCAATTTCTGGTATTTCTTCTATTTGATCTCCTGCAAAAATCATATCTAGGTGAGTAAGATCTTTGTCAATTATTTTACTCATTACTTTACCACCATTTGTTGTAATAGTATATGAATCAGTTTCATGAGTTAATTTAATTAACTCTCCAATACTCATATGACTATAGTGTTCTATTAAAGGATCAATAATTAGCTTTATTTCTTCTGGTATGGTGAAGCCTGGTTGCTGTTTCGGGAACAACTGTTTTCTTCCTACTCTTTCTAATTTTTCACTATCGTGCATTTTATCTAAGATACGATTGTAGTCATTTATAACTGGCCCTAAATTTATAGCTGCATATTGTGCATCACTCAAGTCACTAAATGTCTTAAACTTATATGCAAACTCAGTTAGGAAAGCTACTTTATTAAGATAGAGTGGAGTAGATTTTTCATTAGGAAGTTTACTTAAAATATAAAGTATGTAATCTTCAGTTGTAAACTGAAAATTATTTTTCTTATTTTGTAATTCTTTAACCATTTCTGATAGCATACCCTTCTAGTTTAAACTATAACCCTATGCTGTTACCAGGTGGTTAAAGTTCCACTAAATTACTTGTAATTGTAAGTAGAACTATCTATTAAAAACAGGTTAAGACAAGCAATATGACGAAACTAATGATTTTTACTTTCCTTTGCTTAAATAATCAATGGTTTGTAAAACTCTTCTCCATGCTTGTTGAACTTCTGGTGGAAGGTTATTAAATCTTCCAGTTGGATCTTTAATGGCTCTTGTCATTGCACCTCCAGTATTTATTTCAATCACTCCATTATTTGTACTTTTTGCCAAGCTCTTAAATAATTCATCATGTGGAGCTATAGAATTAAAATCGCTTACTAACTGATTTACAATATCATACTGATCTTGCAGCGCTAATTTATATGAGCCAGTATTTTTCCTCATTAAGTTACTTAAGTGATTTAGGTTTGCTCCTATTTCACCAGAATTAACTACTGTGTTATATGCCTGTCCTGCATCTCCAATTTCTTGCCTCACTGCTTGAGAAGTTGGCTTTTGCATCTTCTCAATTAATCCTTTGGCTGTAGTCTTAGATAAAACATCTTTTGAATAACCTGTTAGTTTTGTAAAATCTTCTACATCTTTAGGAGTTTGAAATTGCTGAACAAACTTAGTTACATCAGTGTTTACTTTATCCCCTGCTTCTATCCCTAATCTTGAACCTTGAGAAGATAAATATTGCCCTACTCTACCTTCTGGCAATGCTTTAAACTTGGAATATAATTCATTGGTTTTAGTTAATTTGTTATAAAGCCGTCCACTTGGATCTGCTTCTTTTGCAATATCTGGTAGTGATTCTTTAATTGCATTTGCAATTCTTCTGTATTCATGTGCAACAGAGCTCTTGCCTTGTCTAAATGCTTCTTCTGCTGCATCGTTTAATTCTCTTAGTGCTTGCCTTGCTTGTCCTACTGTATATTGCGGCTTGTCATATTTATGTAAATCTTCAATAAGTCCACCGTACGATTTTTTAGGATTTAAACTTTGACTAATAACATTTTCCTGAATATCATTAATTACATTATTTACCTTTGGAACAGCTGCGCTAAGATCCCCACCGACATCTTTAATAGTTTTGTATGGATCAGAAAATGCATCTGCTCTAAGTTTGTATAACTTAGTTGCTCTTTGTGCTAAGTCTTGATTAAAACTTGGAAAATCAAGTGAACCTAATTTTTCTGGTAACCCGGAAGTTAATCCTTCTGTATATCCTTTAAGTACGCTGCCTACTCTTGATGATAGTGGATCATTGAAATTTCCAACTGATTCAATTCCATATTTATTAGGCAATGCAGTATTTAAACTTTGCCTAAGTTCATTTTGTGTAATTTTTGAAAGTGTTTCTGGATTAGCATTAGTAATGTTGATTTTTAACCCACGCATGTAGTTTTCAATATCGTTAAAAGGTAATTCTTTTCCAAAGGTTTCTTCAATTGCATTTCTAACATCAGGAGCTCTCTTTGTGACATTTTTAAATAAACTGCCTGTTTGTTTAATTACATTATCTGCTGATTCAGTAACACCTTTAGTTAAACTTTCTAGAGGTTGCTTAAAAACATCATCTGCCGACAATCCTAACTTCCCACTAACGGCTGAACCACCACCTGGAATTAATCCACTGAGAGCACCACCAAATAAATCCCATCCTAGAGGTTCGTCATACCCAAGTTGTTTTTTTGTTCTATTTGCAA
>Ga0080064_1003756_pt1 | contig 21047 bp, 15 predicted proteins | sample Subgrocontami54m_FD_69260 | JGI IMG/M metagenome (GOLD analysis project Ga0080064, IMG submission 69260) | Subsurface groundwater microbial communities from S. Glens Falls, New York, USA - GMW46 contaminated, 5.4 m (SPADES assembly) (version 2) ...
GGGCCAGCTCCCTCTCCCCCAGTGGGGGAGAGGGTTGGGGTGAGGGGGTTGGACCCCAGCCCTCAAGCCCCAACCCCCAGCTCTCAAGTCGCAGCCCCGAACCCCATTTACCGGCGCATCTTCGTCGGCCGGGAGGCGGAACTGCGCCAGCTCGAGCGGGCGTTCGACGCGGCGCTGTCTGGGGAAGGCGCGATCGGGATGGTGGTGGGCGAGCCCGGCATCGGCAAGACGAGTGTCTGCGAGCAGCTCGCCACGTACGTGGCCATGCGCGGGGGCAAGGCCCTCATTGGCCACTGCTACGAAGAGGGCTCGCTGTCGCTGCCGTATCTGCCCTTTGTCGAGGCGCTGCGGAGCTACGTGCTCGCCCGGGACCCCGATGGATTGCAGCGGGACCTGGGGAGCGGGGCCGCCGAGGTGGTGCGCGTCGTCTCCGAGATACGGGACCGGCTGCCGCAGGCTGATCTGGGCGCGACTATCTCGTCCGGTCCCGAAGACGACCGCTGGCGGCTGCTGCAGGCGGTCACGGGTTTCTTGCGGAATGCCAGCAGCGTGCAGCCGCTGGTCATTGTGCTGGAGGACCTGCACGACGCCGACCGCGGCACACTGGACTTGCTGTTGCACTTGTCCCGGAACCTGCAAGGCACGCGCCTTCTCATCGTCGGGACCTACCGGGACGTGGAGGTGGACCGGAGCCATCCGTTGTCCAGCGCGCTCGCCGAGCTGCGGCGGGCGGCCGGCTTCGTGCGCGTCCCATTGCGTGGGCTCACGGTGGACGAGGTGCACCGGATGTACTGCGTGATCCGGGGGCAGGATGTCCCGTGGAGTCGGGCGGAGGCGATCTACCGCCAGACCGAGGGGAACCCGCTGTTCGTGCAGGAGGTGCTGCGCTATCTGGTGGAGGAGGGGCTGGTGGTGCGGGAGGCCGGCCGCTACGCCCTCACCGAGGCCGGGGCGGATGCCGGGATCCCCGAGGGGCTCAGAGACGTGGTCGGCAAACGCCTCAGCCGCCTCTCCGAGCGGGCCAACCAGGTGCTCTCGGTCGCCTCGGTGATCGGGCGGGACTTCCGCCTCGACGTGCTGCAGCGGGTGGTGGCGTATTCCGAGGACGAAGTGATCGAGGCGTTGGAGGAGGCACAGGAGCGGGCGGTGATCGAGGAGCGCAGTAGCGGGGGGCCGCTCGCGTTTCGGTTCACACACGCGTTTTTCCGGCAGACGCTGTACGAGGAGATCTTCGCGGCGCGGCGCATCCGCTGGCACCAGCAAGTGGCGCGGGCGCTGGAGGCGGTGCATGCCCGGCGGCTGGAGGAGCACGCGGCGGAATTGGCCGAGCACTTCGCCCACAGCTCGGACCCCGGGGACCTGACCAAGGCCGTGGAGTATGCCGAGCTGGCGGCGCGGCGGGCGCAGAGTGTGTATGCGTATGGCGAGGCGGTACGGCACTGGGGCCAGGCCCTGAAGGCGCAGGACGTGCTGGACCCGGATGACCGGCTGAAGCGCTGCGACCTGCTGCTGGCCATGGGCGAGGCCATGCTCCCGCTCGAGGAGCCAGCCAGGATCGCCGATGCCGTCGCGGCCGAGGCATTTGCGCTCGCGGAAGCGATCGGCGACGACCACCGGGCTGCGCGGGCGGCGCTGCAGGCCGCGGAAGGCGTCCTGCGTTCACAAGGTCCGACGATGAGTCAGCCGGAAATCGAGCGGTGGGCCGAACGCGCCGCGCGCCATGCGCCCCGAGGCACGGCGGAGCGCGTCTATGCCGAGATCTATCGGGGCGCGGCGACCCAGAGCATCGGGGGACCGGCGGTCTCCCACGCCCATCTGCGCGACGCCATGGACCAGGCGCTGGAGCTCGGGGAGAACCAGCTCTTCTTTGCCGCCGCGAGCTGGCTGGTCTTGCGCCTCCAGGCGCTGCAGGACCACGGGCGCCGGGAGCAGCTCGTCGACGAGCTGCTGGCGCGGCCGCGGACCGGGATCAGGAGCAGCGATCTCGGGACCTGCCTGCTCGCAGCCGGCACGGTCCTCCTGGGCCGAGGCGAGCGCGACCGGGCGGAGGCCGTCTGGAACGAGCTGGCTCAGCTCGCGGAGCGCACGCGCGACGCGGCGGTTTCGAGCTGGGCGCAGTCACGGTTCGCCGTCATCGCGTATCTCGACGGCCGCCTGGAGGACGCCATCGGGCACGCGGAAACCACCATGGCAGCCAGCCGCGAACAGCGCGTCCTGTCCGGATTCTCGGATCCCTGGCGCCTCGCCTGTTACGTCGGGCGTGGAATGGACGAGGCGCTCGCAGCGTTAACCACGCGGCCAGGCCGGCCAGCCCTGGCACAGCGCGCCGTCGTGCTGGCGCACCTCGGCCGGCATGACGATGCCCGCGTCATCATGGAGAGCTTCGGCGATGTCGGCGCCGAGGAGGACGAGACCTCGACCGGCATCCTGTACGCGCTGCTTGACGCCGCGGTCATGATCAGTCACCTGGAGACCGTGCGGGCCCTCGCCCCCCGGCTCGCCCACCTCGCCGATCATCTTGCGATGACCGGCTCGATGACCTTTGGCGGCAGCGTCGGCCGCCTGCTCGGCGACTCGGCGGTGATGCTGGGCCAACCCGACGAGGCGCGGGCCTTTTACGACCAGGCCCTCGCCGTGTGTGCGAAAGTGCGATTCCGCCCGGAGACCGCCACGATCCGCCTCCGTCTCGCCGAGCTGCTCCTGGCTCATTATCCCGACGAGGCGGCCGCGGCCCAGGCGCACCTGGACTTAGCGATCGAAGAGGTCCGCGCCATGAAGATGCAGCCCTCACTGGAGCGCGCGCTGCGCCACAAAAAGGCTGCTGCATGCGTGAGCGGTGGTCCCGGATTCGGGGCGGTCCCCCAACGCGATGGTTTGGGTGGGCGTGCGCGCTCGGCGCGATGGAGCGATCAGGCGGGCTGCTCGGACGCCGCGTTGCCGGGCTGAGCCCGCTTCGCAAGCGCCTCCCCGGTGAGTGGCTCCTTTGTCGCCACTGCTTGTTTTCTGGGCCGGGTCTGCGCAAGACCGAGCGCGAGCTCTTTCGGGTCCCATCCGGCGCACAGCAGCTCGTGGACGACCGCCAGCCCCTCGCGCTCGGAGGCGTAGGTTCCCAGCAGGCTGCGACTGCGAAATTCCCAGAGCTCGTAGGACATGCCCTTAGTCTACCCGCCCCGGGGGTGTGCCGGTCGCACCCTGGTCGGCCACGCGACTCATACCCGCGTGACACCCACGACGCACGCGAGCAGCAGCGCGGAATCGCCCCACAGAGTGTAGTGGCCGGGGGTACCCAGCGTCCGTTCGTACCGGACGCCGGGTATAGTCGGGACGGACAGTCGGGTGATGAACGAGCCGAGCAGCGGATAGCGGCGCGCAGCCCTTCGCGCCTGGGATTCCGTGGCAAAGACCGAGATTCCGTCCCAGAGGCGTATCGCCTCCGGCCCCAGGGCCCTCGGGAGAGGGACGCCCGCTTCCGCCTTGGAGGTGAAGTCCGCGAGGGTCGGCGGGTCGGCGAGGACGATCCGATACAGGGAGCGCCCCTCGCTTGGTCGCGGGCGGAGTTCTCGCGGGTGTTGCACCAGCCTTCATCTCTCCGAGCGGGCGGACCGTCCATGATAGCGCGATCGAGAAGGGGGCATGTTCGGTGCTGAGCGATCGAACGCAGCGCCAGGTAGACCGTCTGCTCGACGAGGCGGACGAAGCGATCCGACAGCGCGACTGGGTCCGGGTGAAGGAGTGTGCTCGGGATGTGCTCGCACTGGACCCGGAAAACCCCGACGCGCGGAGCTTCGCTGCCGCTGCCGAGCGGGCACTGGCCGACGCAGCGTCGTCCACGAACACGGCCGGTGCGGCCAGCCCCATGATCCCCTCCTCCTCGATTGGGGAGGGCAGGGATGGGGGCGGCGCATCCGGCAGCACGAGCGCGGAGCCCGCGAGTTTCTGTGACGGGCGGTATATCGTTCGGAAGTTCCTCGGCGAGGGCGGCAAGAAGCGGGTGTATCTGGCGCATGACACGCTGCTCGACCGCGACGTCGCCTTCGCCCTCATCAAGACCGAGGGGCTCGACGAAGAGGGCCAGGTGCGGATCCGCCGCGAGGCCCAGGCGATGGGCAAGCTCGGGGACCATCCCCACATCGTCGCCGTCTACGACATCGGCGAGGAGGCCGGTCAGCCCTTTCTAGTCAGCCAGCTCATGGGCGGCGGGGACGTCGAGGGGCTGATCGAGAAGGCGCCGGCGCATCGAGTCCCCTTCGAGACGGCGCTCAAGATCGCGGACCAGGTGTGCCAGGCGCTGGAGCACGCGCACGGGCACGGCATCGTCCACCGGGACCTCAAGCCCGGCAACGTCTGGCTCACGGCGGACGGGACGGCGAAGCTGGGGGATTTCGGCCTGGCCCTGGCCCTCGATCGGACGCGCCTGACCCAGGCGGGGATGATGGTGGGTACGGTGAGCTACATGCCGCCGGAGCAGGCGACGGGGGGCGCGATCACGGAGCGCTCGGACCTGTATTCGCTCGGGGCGATGCTCTATGAGCTGGTGACCGGCCGGCCCCCATTTGTGGGCGATGAGGTGGTCGCCATCATCGGCCAGCATCTGAACACGCCGCCGATCTCGCCAAGCTGGCATGTACCGGACCTTCCCTCGGGACTCGAGGCGCTGATCCTGCGGCTGCTGGAGAAGGACCCAGCCAAGCGCCCGACCACCGCCATCGAGGTGAGGAAAGCGCTGGCGGGGGTCAGCCCCCTCACCCCAGCCCGCTCCCCCGGTGGGGGAGAGGGAGCGATCCCCTCCCCCCTCGCGGGGGAGGGCGCGGGAGGGGGGGCGTCGTCCAACCCCATCTACCGGCGCACGTTTGTGGGGCGCGAAGCGGAGCTGCGGCAGCTCAAGGGTGCGTTTGACGGCGCGCTTTCGGGCCAGGGCGGGCTCATCATGGTCGTGGGCGAGCCGGGGATCGGGAAGACGGCGCTCTGCGAGCAGCTCGCCACCTACAGCGCCCTGCGCGGGGGCACGACGCTGGTGGGCCATTGCTACGAAGAGGGCTCGCTGAGCTTCCCCTACCTCGCGTTCGTGGAGGCGATGCGCTCCTACGTGCTGGAGCGGGACCCGGCCGGCCTCAGCCAGGAGCTGGGCAGCGGCGCGGCCGAGGTTGCCCGCATCGTGTCAGAGGTCCGCCAGCGCCTGGGCGTCACGCCGACCCTCGTCTCGGCTGCCGATCCCGACGAGGACCGCTGGCGGCTGTTCCAGGCCGTCGCCGGCTTCCTCCGAAATGCCGCCGCGGCCCGACCGCTCGCCATCGTGCTGGAGGATCTGCATTGGGCCGATCGGGGCACGCTCGACCTCCTGGTTCACCTTTCCCGCAACCTGGCGGGAGCTCGGCTCCTCATCGTGGGCACCTACCGCGACGTCGAGGTGGACCGCACCCATCCGCTCTCCGCATCGCTCGCGGAGCTGCGCCGCGCCGCCTCGTTCGGTCGGGTGCTGCTGCGCGGGCTCACCGCGGACGAGGTCCAGCGCATGCTCGGCGCGATCACCGGCCAGGCGATGAGCTGGGGGTTCGCGGAGGCAGTGCACCGCCAGACGGAGGGAAACCCGCTCTTCGTCCAGGAGGTGATCCGTTACCTGGCGGACGAGGGGTTGATTCAGCACGAGGGCGGCCACTGGCAGCGTGCCGGCTCGACACCCCTAGAGATGGCAATCCCAGAGGGGCTGCGGGACGTGATCGGCAAGCGGCTGTCGCGCCTCAGCAATGAGTGCAACCGCGTGCTGGCCGTCGCGGCGGTCATCGGCCGCGACTTCGACCTGGCCTCGCTCCAAGATGTGGCTGGCGTCGACGCCGAGGCGGTGGTCGTGGCGCTGGAGGAGGCGGTTCACGTTGGCATCCTGGAGGAGCAGACGCGGCCCGGCGCAATCCGCTACCGCTTTACGCACGCCTTTTTCCGTCAGACCCTGTACGAGGAGCTCAGCGCGCCCCGGCGGCTGCGGCTGCACCAGCAGGTCGCCCGGGCGCTGGAGGCGCGGTACGTCGCCCGGATCGACGAGCATGCGGCGGAGCTTGCGGACCATTTCGCGCAGTCCACCGACCCCGCGGACCTGGCCAAGGCGGTGCGCTACGGCGAGCTGGCGGCGCGTCGCGCCCTCGCCGTGTACGCCTACGGCGAGGCGGCACGCCTGCTGGAGAGCACGCTCGAGGTCCAGGAGGTGCTCGAACCGGACGATCGCGCGAAGCGGTGCGACCTGCTGCTCGCGCTCGGTGAAGCGCTCGGTCCCGCCGGCGACCCGCTGCGCGCGGCCGAAACAGTCGCGCCCGCGGCGCTGGCGCTCGCGGAAGCGCTGCGCGACGAGACGCGCTGCGCCCAGGCGTGCGAGCTTGCGATCGATGCCCTGCACCGCCATCGAGGGCCGAGCGCGACCACCACGGACGACTACTACGCGTGGGCCCAGCGGCTCGACCAGCACGCGCCGGCGGGAACGCGCGCCCGCGCGTACGCCGACTGCATCCTGGCTTCCGTGCTGCGTCCACGGGGCCAGCAGCAAGAGGCGGATGAGCGCGCGCTGCGGGCGCTGAAGCTCGGCGAGGAGCTGCACGAGCCCGAGGTGCTGTTCCGCGCCGCCGCGTCGGTGCTCTTTCCCGCATGGCCGATCGGCTTTCAGCTCGAGCAGCAGCGGCTCGCCGGGGAGCTCGCGCGGCGGAGCCGCGAGGGCGTGCGGACGAGCACCCTCGCGCTGCTCCTCCAGCGGGCGCAATCGCACCTGCTCGCCGCCGGCGACCGGGACATGGCCGAGCAGATGTGGCGCGATCTCGACCAGCTCGCCACCCATACCCACGACGTGGTGCCGATGCTCTGGCCCGCCCAGCTCGCCGTCCTCCGGGCCACACTCGACGGGGACCTGGAGGACGCGGCCGCGGCGTGCGACCGCGTCGTCGAGCGCGCGAACGAGCTGGGGATCCCCGGAGCCGGACGGACCTCAGCCGATTTCCAGGGGTTCCGACCGCTCTTTGATCTCGGTCGAGCCGGCGAGGCGTTGAGGCGCAATCCACTCCCGTCGATTTCGGAAGTGCGGTCTCGACCGGACTTTCGCGCCCGGAGGGCGATCGCCAGCGCCCTTGGCGGTGACGCGGAGCAGGCGCGCGAGCTGCTCGCGGGGGCGTACGCCACGCTGAAAGCTGAAGTGGATCGAGGGATCCTGCGCTTGGTGTCGTTCACGGCGGTCCTGGAGGCGGCGGTTACCCTTGGCGACGCGGAGATCGCGGCGTATACCCGCGCGCGCCTGGGCGGCCTCGTCGCCGTCGTTCAGCTCGATCTCGTGCTGTCCAACGTCGCCCGGACGCGGGGTGCCGCCGCCGCGCTCCTCGGCGACCGCGACGCCGCGCGTGACGACTACGACCAATCGCTCGCCTGGGCCATGCGCATTCGATACCGCCCTGAGATCGCGCTCACGCGGCTCGCGATGGCGGAGCTTTTGCTGGAGGGCACGGAGGAGGAACAGTCGGAGGCGCAGGCGCATCTAGACTTCGCGATCGAGGAGTTCCGGGCAATGAAGATGCAGCCGGCGCTGGAGCGGGCGCTCCGCCACAAGGGGCTGCTCCACGCATAAAACGCCGGGCGAGATCCCATCGCCCACTCATGAGCGCTGCGGAATCGCGCACGCCGTCGACCGAACGGGCCGGGGTGGCGAATCGGTGCGACGTGGTAGGGTGAACCACAGCTCAGGAGGGTGGTTCCAGTGAATCGACGGGAGGAACGGCAACGAGGGACAGCGCGCCTGATTCCACTCCATGAAGACAACGGTTCCTTCGACCGGGAATTCTGGAAGCGCGTATCGCCGGCAGCTCGACTCGAACTGGTATGGGACATGGTGCTCGAGTATCTGAGTTGGCGAGGGCTTGATGGCGATCAACCGCGACTTCAGAGATCTGTTTGCCGCGTTGAACGAGGCAGGCGCTAGGTACCTGCACGTCGGCGGGTATGCCGTGGCCATGCACGCCCAGCCCCGGTTCACAAAGGACCTTGATCTATGGATTGACTCGAACGTTGACAACGCCGCCCGGGTCTGCGAAGCGTTGCGAGCGTTTGGCGCGCCCCTGGTTGACATAGGGGCGGACGATCTTGCCCAGCCAGACGTGGTGCTCCAGATCGGCGTCGCGCCCAACCGGGTGGATCTCATGACGAGTGTCGACGGAGTGGGATTCCCTGAGGCCTGGGAAGCTCGGGGGGTGACCCAGTACGGCGATCAGGAGATTCCGGTGATTGGTCGTGCGCACCTCATCCAAAATAAGCGCGCGTCCGGCAGGCCCCAGGACCTGATCGACCTTGAGGTCCTGGAGCACACCGATGACTGACGCCTACGAACGAACATCGGTGCGCTGGGAACCGGAGCCTCCAGGGGCGAGGTGTACCATCGCCATATCAAGGGGCAATATCCAACAGGAAGTCGCAATGGCAAGCGGTCAGACACACCTGCGCAAGGCAACCTTCAACCTTTCGGAGGAAATTCTGGCCTCGTTGAACGCCGCGGTGGCAAGCGGGGCCGCTGCGAGCAAGAATGCCTTCGTGGAGGCAGCGTTGCGCCATCAGCTTGACGTCATTCGGCGGGAGGAGCGGCGCGAGCTGTGGCTCGAGGCGAGTCGCGATCCGCAATTTCTGACGGATCTCGACGATGTGGAGGGCGCGTTTCGGCATGCCGATGAGGAATCCGCGGGGAGTATTGGGTGATGGCGACCACGCAATGGTCGCTTGTCGAAGCACCTCTCGATCCTAGCATCGGATCGGAGCAAGCCGGCACGCGGCCAGTGCTTGTCGTGAGCAATGATGAGTTCAATGCCGTCATCCCGAACGTCACGGTTCTTTCGCTGACCCCCACCCCACGCCGCCTCTATCCGTTTGAGGTCGTTCTCCCGCCTGGCGCAGCCGGCCAACTGCTCCAGTCCATCGTCATGGCCCACCAGATTCGCACGATTTCGCAACGAAGACTTGGCCGGCAGATCGGACTCCTCTCGGACGCGATCCTGCAAGGTGAAGTGCGCCAGGCGACCAAGGAGCATCTCGATCTGACGTAACTCGAGCACGAAAGGAAAGGTAGTCAGTTGCGGGAGCCGGCGCTCGACCTCCAGGCCGTGCTCGATGATGTTGCGGCGAGCGCAGCGCGCGTGTGCGACGCGCAGACCGCGACTCTTTTTCTGCTCGAGGGCGACCATATGCGCCGGCTCGCCAACTACGGCGCACTGTCCTGGGCGGGCCCATCGCGGCTATACCCGGTGGATCGGGACTCGGTTCCGGGTCGCACGATCGTCGACCAAACTGTCGTCCACATGCACGATGTTCAGGCCGAGCAGTTCGCTCGTCATTCGCGCCCTACTGGCGCTCGCACGGTGCTCGGCGTCCCGATGTCCAGCGGGACCAGGCTCATGGGCGCGCTCAGTCTCGGAGTCATGGAGATCCGTCCGTTCACCGAGGAGCAGATTCGCACGGCGCAGTCCTTTGCCAGCTTCGCTGCGACGGCGATCGAGCGGGCGCAGCTCGCGGAGCAACTGGAGCTCCGCAACCGGGAGCTGGCGGAGGCGCTCGAGCAGCAAACCGCCATTAGCGAGGTGCTGGACACCATCGCGAGCTCGCCCACGTCGCTGCAGCCGGTGTTGGAGACGATCGCGGAGCACGCAGCACGAGTGTGCGGCGCGAACGACGCGCAGATCCGGCTCCTCGAAGGCAATGAGCTGGTCCTCACGGCGCACTATGGGGCCATTCCTGCGGGAATTGATCGCGTTCCAGTCGGTGCGCTCGCCCCGGGTCGCGCCGTCGCCGAACGACGCACCGTGCACGTCCATGACGCCGTAGCCTCGCCAGACCTCGCATCGCGAAGTCTGATCAGCGAGGGGCAGTTCGAAGAACTTCGCGAGCGGCAGGGGCCGACCAGGCTGCGCACCATCCTTGCAACGCCCCTTCTGCGCGAGAGCGAGCCCATCGGCTCGATCAGCGTTCGCCGCACCGAGGTCCAGCCATTCACCGACCGGCAGATTGCGCTGCTCGAGACATTCGCCGCCCAGGCCGCCATCGCGATCGAGAACGCGCGGCTATTCGACGGGCTCCACGAGGCGCTCGAGCAACAAACCGCTACGGCCGAGGTGCTACGCATCATAAGCAGCTCGCCTACAGAGCTGCAGCCGGTCCTGGACGCCATCGCGGACAGCACGGCGAAGGTGTGCGGAGCCACGGACGTGACGGTCATGCTCGTCGACGGCGACACGAGCCGACCCACGGCGCACGTCGGCGCAATCCCCACAGCTCCCGGCCCGACTCACATGATCCCAGGACGGGCAGCCTGGCGTGTGGTGCACGGCGGGGAAACGGTCCAGATCGAAGATATCCAGCAGCAGGGGAGTGAATACGGCCGACGCCTGGGCCAGCAAACCGGATTCCATACAACACTCATGGTTCCGCTGGCTCGAGAGGGACAGGGACTCGGCTATCTTGTGATGCGCCGGAGCGAGATCCGCGCCTTCAGCGAGAAACAGGTTGAGCTGGCGATGACGTTTGCGGACCAGGCAGTGATCGCCCTGGAGAATGCGCGCCTCTTTGCCGAGCTGCAGGAGAAGAACGCCGAGCTGGCCGTGGCGAGCCAGCACAAGAGCGAATTCCTGGCGAACATGAGCCACGAGCTCCGTACACCATTGAACGCCATCATCTCCTTTAGCGAGATCCTCCAGGAAGATGCTGACGACGCGGGCCAGGAGCAGTTCATCCCCGATCTCCAGGAGATCAACTCGGCGGGCAAACACCTGCTCGGCCTCATCAACGACATCCTGGATCTCTCCAAGATCGAGGCGGGGCGCATGGACCTGATGGCCGAGCAGTTCTCTGTGCCGGAGCTCGTCCGTGAGGTCAGATCGCTGGCGACGCCCCTCGTCGAGCGGAACGACAACACGCTCGTCGTCGAGCTCGACCCGGCCGTGGGCGAGATGTACACCGGCCGCACGCGTCTGAAGCAGTCGCTGCTCAATCTCCTGTCAAACGCGGCGAAGTTCACGGAGAAGGGCACAGTCGCCTGGCGCACGGCCCTCACAAAGGACGGACTCATCACCTTCGCGGTGACCGACACCGGCATCGGGATTACGCCCGAGCAAATGGAGCGGCTCTTCCAGGCGTTCAGCCAGGCCGATGCCTCCACCTCCCGCCGCTACGGCGGCACGGGCCTCGGACTCGCGCTCACGCAGCAGTTTGCGCGCATGATGGGCGGCGACGTGACGGTCACGAGCAGGCCGGGCGCCGGCTCGACCTTCACGATCACGCTCCCCGTCGACACCCGCTCGGGATATGAATAACCGGCTCCGCGGCCGACCGGGAGCACCCTTGCGGTCAAGGATTAGAATTGGATGATCCGGGAGGAAATCGGAATGGCGGCCGAAAAGACGTTGATCACTGCCGACGACTTATTGCGCCTCCGTGACGACGGCATGCGCCACGAGCTGGTTCGAGGGGAATTGCGGACGATGCCGCCGGCTGGTGAAGAGCACGGAATTGTCGCCGGCGAAGCGTTCGGCTTAATCCGCGATTTCGTACGCCCTCGGCGCCTGGGGTACGTCTTTGCCGCGGAAACCGGCTTTTTCCTCGAACACGCACCGGACCTCGTCCGTGCGCCAGATGTGGCGTTTGTCGCCGCGGGGCGGTTCGAAGGAAGGCGCCCGTCCCGAAGGTTCTCCGACCTCGTTCCCGACTTGGTCGTGGAAGTGGTTTCCCCCTACGACACCGCCACCGAGGTCGAGGAAAAGGTGCTCGATTGGTTGAACGCTGGCGTGCGCCTGGTCTGGGTCGTTCATCCCTCGACGCGCTCGGTCACCGTTTATCAGTCGCGGATCGAGATTCGGCTCCTTACCGCGGGAGAGGAACTCAGCGGCGGCGAAGTTTTGCCCGGATTCACCTGCCAGGTGCGTGACCTCTTCCCGTATTGACGCGCGCCTCCTCGGATCTCGTCGTCGTGGACTGCCTCCGCCACCTTCATCTGTATACAACCTTGGATTCTACTTGACAATATAGCTATCAAGTTTTACTATGTGTTCACTAGCAATGAATCGGCCGATGGGCGCGCAGAGCGTGGCTGGGCCGATGCCCGCCCAGGCGGGTCTTCGAATCGAACGCCGGTTGCTGGGTGCGGTCGGGAGAACACGGATGGCGGCGAAGAAAGACTACTACGCGGTGCTCGGCGTCAAGCGGGATGCCTCCGAGAAAGACATTCGCGCGGCGTACCGGCGCCTGGCCCGCCAGTATCACCCGGATGTGAGCCCGAACGATAAGACGGCCGAGGAGCGCTTCAAAGAGATCTCCGAGGCGTATGAGGTGGTCTCCGACAAGGAGAAGCGCGAGAAGTACAACCGCTACGGGCACGACTGGCAGCACGCTGAACAAGCGGAAGCCGCGCGGGCGCAGGCGGGTTTCGGTGGTAGCGGGCCGTTCCGCTACAGCTACAGCACGTCAGGCAACCCGAATGGGGAGGACCCCTTCGGCGGCGGTGGCGATTTCAGCGACATCTTCGGGGGTATGTTCGGCGGTGCGGGCCGCGGAGGCCGGGGTCAGTATCAGACGATCCCAGGGCAGGACGTCGAGCATCCTATGACGGTGTCGCTGGAGGAGGCATATGCCGGCACGACCCGGCTCCTTTCCATGCCAGGCGTCGACGGGGGACCGCGTCGCATCGAGGTGAAGATCCCGGCCGGCGTTCGCGATGGATCCCGCGTGCGCGTGGCCTCAGAGGGCGCGCCTAGTCCATTCGGCGGTCCCAAGGGCGACCTCTACCTGGTCGTATCGGTCAGCCATAACAAGACCTTCGAGCGTGAGGGAGATGATCTCCACGTGAAGACCCCGGTCCCGCTGCATGTCGCCGCTCTGGGCGGCGAGGTCGAAGTGCCGACCCCGAAGGGCACAAAGCTGGCTCTTCGACTGCCGGCAGAGACGCAGAACGGCCGCAAGTTCCGGCTCAAGGGCCAGGGCATGCCGCACCTGGGAGGTGATGGCCGCGGCGACCTCTTCGCGGAGGTCCAGGTTGTGCTGCCAACCCAGCTCAACGACGAGGAGCGCCAATTATTCCAGCGCCTCGCCGAGCTCCGTGAGCAGGCAGGTGTAACGAGGTAATTGGATGGACGATTCTTTTTCGCAGAACACCGGATTTTTTGCCATCAGCGTGGCTGCCCACATGCTGGGTGTCCACGCGCAGACGCTCCGCGCCTACGAGCGGCAAGGGCTGCTCACGCCCACGCGTACGAAGGGCCGGATCCGGCTTTACTCAATCGAGGACATTCGGCGCGCTCAACAGGTGCGGCGCCTGATCGAAGACCTGGGCGTAAACCTCGCCGGCGTCGACGTGATCATGCGCCTCACCGAACGAATCCGTAGCCTGGAGGCTCAGGTCGAGCACCTCCAGAGCGAGCTGGCGCGACAGCGCACCACCGGCAGGGCCGAGACCCACTAAAGGACAACGAAAATGGAAATGCAGAGATTTACCGAACGGGCGCAGGAAGCGCTGGTCAAGGCCCAGCGCAACGCCGAGGCGCGGACCAACCAACAGGTTGAGCCCGAGCATCTACTTCAGGCCCTGCTCACCACATCAGACAGCGTGCCGGCGGAGGTCCTGCGTAAGCTGGACGTCCGGCCCGAGGACGTGGCCGCGGAGATCGATCATGAGATCGAGCGCTTCCCCAAGGTGTTGGGCGGGCAGCTCTATCTCTCGAATCGGCTCCGCCAGGTGCTCAGCAAGGCAGAGCAGGAGGCCGAGCGCCTCAAGGACGAGTACATCTCGACCGAGCACCTCCTGCTGGCAATCGCCGACGAGGACGATAAGGCCGCCTCGAGCCGGGTTCTGCGCAACCGAGGGTTGCTCAAGGATCGGATCTACCAGGCCCTGACCCAGATCAGGGGGAACCAGCGCGTGACGAATCCGACGCCCGAAGCGACCTACCAGTCGTTGGAGCGGTACGCGCGTGACCTGACGGACGCTGCGAAGAAGGGCAAGCTGGACCCCGTCATCGGCCGCGACGAAGAGATTCGCCGGGTCATCCAGGTCCTGAGCCGGCGCACCAAGAACAACCCGGTGCTCATCGGCGAGCCGGGCGTCGGCAAGACCGCGATCGTCGAAGGACTGGCGTTGCGCATCATCCGTGGCGATGTGCCAGAGGGTCTGAAGGAAAAGCGCCTGATGTCCCTGGACTTCGGCTCGATGGTGGCGGGCGCAAAGTACCGCGGCGAGTTCGAGGAGCGCCTGAAGGCCGTTCTCAAAGAGATTCAGGAATCCGAGGGGCAGGTCATCTGCTTCATCGACGAACTCCACACCGTCGTCGGCGCGGGCGCGGCGGAAGGCGCGATGGACGCGTCCAACATGCTCAAGCCCATGCTGGCCCGGGGTGAGCTGCGCTGCATCGGTGCGACCACGTTGAACGAGTACCGCAAGCACATCGAAAAGGATGCTGCGCTCGAGCGCCGCTTCCAGCCGGTAATCGTGGACGAGCCGACCGTGGAAGACACTATCTCGATCCTGCGCGGCCTGCGCGAGCGCTACGAGGTGCACCACGGCGTGAAGATCAAGGACAGCGCGCTGGTCGCCGCTGCCTTGCTTTCGCATCGCTACATCACGGACCGCTTCCTGCCAGACAAGGCGATCGACCTGGTCGACGAGGCGGCGAGCAAGCTGCGCATCGAGATGGACACCATGCCGGCGGAGCTGGACGAGGTCGAGCGCCGCATCATGCAACTCGAGATCGAGCGCGAAGCGCTCCGCAAGGAGACGGACCCGGGCTCGAAGGACCGACTGCAGCGCCTCGAGCGCGAGCTCTCTGATCTGAAGGAGCAGTCGAGCGCGATGCGCGCCCACTGGGAGCGCGAGAAGGCAGCCGTTTCCGGCATGCGCGAGGTCAAGGAGCGCATCGAGCAGACACGGCTCGAGATCGAGCGGGCGGAGCGCGCCGCGGACTACGCGAAGGCTGCCGAGCTGAAGTACGGCCAGCTCGTCGCACTGGAGCGCGAGCTCGCGGAGCAGGAGCAACCGCTCAGCGATGCGGCGAGCGAGGGCAACTCGCTCCTGAAAGAAGAGGTCACCGAGGAGGACATCGCCGAGGTCGTGGCCCGATGGACCCATATCCCGGTGACCCGCCTGATGGAGGGCGAGGTCCAGAAACTGCTCAAGATGGAGGAGCGCCTGCACGAGCGGATCGTGGGTCAGGACGCGGCCGTCGTCGCCGCCGCGAACGCCATTCGACGAGCCCGCGCCGGGCTGCAAGACCCGAATCGGCCGCTCGGCACGTTCCTGTTCCTCGGCCCGACGGGCGTCGGCAAGACGGAGATGGCGCGAGCGCTTGCCGAGCTGCTGTTCGACGACGAGCAGGCGATGATCCGCATCGACATGAGTGAGTACCAGGAGAAGCACACCGTATCACGGCTCGTTGGTGCGCCCCCCGGCTACGTCGGTTACGACGAGGCCGGCCAGCTCACGGAGGCGGTGCGACGGCGCCCGTACAGCGTCGTGCTCTTCGACGAGATCGAGAAGGCGCACCCGGACGTGCTGAACGTGCTCCTGCAAGTCATGGACGACGGCCGGCTGACCGACGCCCAGGGACGCACGGTTGACTTCAAGAACGCGGTGCTCATCATGACGAGCAACGTGGGCAGCCAGTGGATCGCGGACACGACGAGCACGGATGCGACCAGCACGCAGGATCGCGCGATGGAAGCGGTGCGGCAGCATTTCCGCCCTGAGTTTCTGAACCGCATCGACGAGATCATCGTGTTCCACGCTCTGGGACGCGAGCATCTCCGAGAAATCGTCGACATCCAGCTCAAGAACGTGCGCAACCGCCTCGCCGATCGCAAGATCGACCTGGAGGTGAGCACCGCGGCGAAGGACGTGCTGGCGGATGCCGGATTCGATCCCGTGTACGGCGCGCGCCCGCTGCGCCGGACGATCCAGCGGATGTTGCTGGATCCCCTGGCCCAGCACGTTCTGTCGGGCGACTTCCCGCAGGGGACGAAGGTCCGCGTGGATGCGGAGAACGGCGAGCTCATCTTCCTACCCGTCCAGGCAGCGGCTGAGCCTGAAGCCGCCGTGGCCTGAAGCGACGTGGCCTCAAGCCGCCGCACGCCAGGAGCCGACCAAGGGGCCCGCGACGCGCATCGTTGCGGGGCTCTACCCCGTCTTCGACGTGATGGGGCAAACAAGCTACTTGGAACTACGGCGCGACGCGGGATACAACCGTCCCCTCCCCCCTTGCGGGGGGCGGGATACAAACTGTCCCCTCCCCCTTGCGGGGGAGGGGGAGGGAGGGGGGAAGGGACCTCTCAAGAGCGAGGGCAAAAGAGCTGAGGGCGAACGCGACGGACGCCGAGCGGCTGCTTTGGCAGCAACTCAGACGACGCCAACTCCAGGACTTCAGGTTCCGCCGGCAACACCCGATCGGGGCCTACATTGTGGACTTCGTTTGCCTCGATCGGCGACTCATCGTTGAGATCGATGGAGGGCACCATGCAGAGCAAGCGGAATATGACGCTGCTCGTGATAGGTGGCTGGAGAGTCAGAGATTTCGGGTCTTGCGTTTCACCAACCGTGAGGTGTTCACGCAGTTGGAGCCGGTGAAGCAGTCCATTCTGTCGGAGCTTGAGTCGCTGGGTGCTACCCCCTCCCTAACCCTCCCCCGCAAGGGGGGAGGGGACAGTAACGGGGTCGCCGACGCGGATCGGGCCGCCGCTGACAATATCTGCGCGGATGCCGCCGCGGTGGACGAGGGCGCGGAGCACCTTTTTGTCGCCGATCAGCGAGACCAGATGGGCGCACGGCTCGCAGAGCTCGACGCCGATTAGCGTGGCGTCTCCGACCCGAAACTCCCGGCCCACGAGGTCGTTCAGCGAGACGCCACGAGTCACCACGTTGCGGCGGGCGTCACCGGGCGTGATTGCGATCCCATGCTCTCGCTGGACTGCCTCGATCGCCTCGATCTCGACGAGCGTGACCTGGCGCCCGGGTTCCGGTACGTCCGAGTACTTGCCGAGCTTCTCGAAGTAGCGGTCGCCCTCGAAGCCACGGCCCTCGACCGCGTTTACCGCATCGGCTGGCGTCATTTGCGCGCCGGATCTCGGCGCAACATAGATCGCGGCGACCTGCCCGGCGGGCGCATTCCCGCCAGTCGCATCCCGCCGCTGCGCGGTCTTGTGATCATCGCTTGTCTTCATTGCCCGCTCCCTGCAGCTCGCGCAGCGACTTCTGGTACGCAGCCTCGGTACCCCTATCAAAGCACACTATGACGACCCGCTCAAGTTTCGGGTTGACCTGCAGGCGCGACACCGATCTCCCGCAATGCAATGAGTGCGCGATCGACCGGGAGTCCAAATGCCCCGGTGCTGATCGATGGAAACGCGATGGTACCCACTTCGCGCCGGTCGGCGATTTAGGATCAACTTAACCTTCTTCGCCTCGTTGGCCGGCACTGCCTCGCCCAATTAATGCCGCTTGTTGGCCTATGATGGGCGGGCAGGGTCGCCCTATCTGTCGAATCGCTGAGGCCGCGGCGTTCCCGAGTCTCCGAGGACTACGTTGGTCACCATTCCGAATAATTCTTGGCCATTGTTGGTACAGCCCTGACCGCCGTGTTCGAGCGTTTCCCGCTTATGTTCAGGTGCGTTTGAGGCAGCGTAGATAAAGAATGGCGTTGTATCGCCGCGCTTTCGAAGACCATCGAGGAGCACATAGCCCTCGCGCGGTCCCTCGCGGCGGCCCATATCAGAAATTATTGCCGCGAACTGCTGGTGGGATATTTCAACGAGGGCTTCGTTCGTAGACATAGCCAGCGTTAATGAAAGCCCTACGGCCTCGAAGGCCTGACGCTCATACACGTTATTGTCAGGGTTGTCATCCACCCATAGAATGCGAGGCTGCAATGCATTGTGCTGCCGGTTTTCTGGCGAGCGGGCATTTAGAACAACTTCAACGATCCTCTGGATCTCAAACTCCGAGATTTCGGACGTGCCCAGGTGATTTTTCGCTGATGCGGCGGTGAGTGAGGCGACCGCCGAAAGTTGCATCTTGACATAGTTATCTTCATTCTTAAAGTCACCTGGGGCAAAAAGCTTGCCGCTGTGCTTGCTCACCAACCAGCCGAAGACTCCGAGGACGAGAACTGGAAAAAGGACCAGGAAGTAAATCAACGGCATCCGTTCTGCTGGGGTAAAAGATCCGCCAAAAGTGGTCACTAGCGACGCAAAGCCATACACCAGCACGATAAATAGGGCAATGATCCCAAGAGGATTGCGCGCGAGTCCTGGTGCCAAAGCTGCCAAGGTGGAGAACTGATCACGCATGGCACCAATGTTATCCAGACGCATGGTTTCGCGCCACCATTCTGGTTAACCAGCAGCTCGGAATCGCCGTGGCCTCCACCGTGCCAGATCGGCCCCACCGTGTGGATCACCCAACGCGCCGGCAACTTGTGGCCGCCGGTAATCTTCGCATCGCCCGTGCGGCATCCACCCAGCTTCATGCATTCCAGCCGCAGCGCCGGCCCGGCTGCGCGGTGGATCGCCCCATCGACACCCCCACCGCCAAGCAAGGTGGAATTGGCGGCGTTGACGATCGCATCAACCCGCTGCCCGGTGATGTCGCCGCGCTCGATGCTCAGTCTCGCGTCCATGGCTAAGTTGGTTATACTCGGCTCCGTTCCCGATGGCCGCCCCTCTGGTGGCCTGCGCGAGGCGCCAGCTCAATCCAGGTGTGGAAGCGGATGCGACGATTCGACCTCCTGGAGCCGACGACCACCGACCAAGCCGTCGCCTTGCTGGCGGAGCACGGCGACGAAGCCCGCCTCATCGGCGGCGGCGCGATGATGTCAATCCTGTTGCGGCAGCGGCTCATCGCCCCCTCCTATTTGATTAGCACCACCGGCATCACCGGGCTGAACGAGCTTGTGCGCACCGGCCAGGGGCTCAGCATCGGCGGCGCAACGACGCTTCGCGCGCTCGAGCGGGCAACGGACGTCAAGCGCGACTATCCCGTGCTCGTCGACGCGCTCCAAAGGGTGGGCAACGTCCGGGTGCGGAACGTCGCCACCATCGGCGGCCACCTCGCCCAGGCCGATATCCACCTGGATCTCCCGCCCGTGCTGATCGCGTACGGCACGACGGTCATAACCCAGAGTCGCCGGGGTCAGCGTCGAATCCCGTTGCAAGACTTTTTCGTCGGCTACTACGAGACGGCGCTCGCCGGGGACGAAATCATCGTCAGGGTGGACGTCGCGCCGCCCGATCCCACGCTTCGCGGCGTCTATTTGAAGTTCTGCTCGCTGTCGCCGAACGACTGGCCAACCGTGGGCGTGGCAGCGTTTCTCCACGCCCGGGGCGGGGAGGTCGCCGAGGCACGCGTCGTGGTGGGCTCGGTGTCCGAACGCCCGCTGCAGCTCGCAGAGGCCGAGGGGCGACTCAGCGGCGCGTTGACCAACCTGGCGATTCGCGAGGTCGGGCAGGCCTACGCGGACGCCGCGGATCCGCTCGACGACGTGCGCGGATCAAGTGATTACAAGCGCCGCGTCACCAGCGTCATCGTCGAGCGCGCGATTCGCGCCGCCGCCGAGCAGGCCGGCATCACGGTCGCCTGAGGGACGTCAAATACAGTCAGTCAACTCGGGGGGAAAGCACGCGGTGAGCGAATCGATCGTCGGGGCGGATGTCCGGCGGCTCGAGGGGCTGAACAAAGTTACGGGGCGCATCGAGTTCATCGACAACCTCGAGATGCCGGGCATGCTGCACGGCAAGATCCTGCGCAGCACAATGCCCCACGCGCGCATCCGGAAGATTGACACGAGCCGCGCGAAGCGCCTGCCCGGAGTGCGCGCCGTGTTGACGGGCGAAGACTTGCTCGGGATGAACATCGACCCCTACACGGGCCCTGCCTTCAAGGACCAATCGGCCCTGGCGATCGGCAAGGTGCGGTATGTCGGGGACCCGGTTGCCGCCGTGGCCGCGATCGACCGCGACACCGCGGAGGAGGCGCTGGACCTGATCGACGTCGAGTACGAAGAGCTGCCGGCCGTATTCGACGTCGTGGCTGCGATGGAGCCCGGCGCCCCACTGGTGAGCGAGCGGCTCGTACCCGCCGCGACCTTTGCGGACCTCATCGAGCTACTCGGCGATACCGAATCGCCGGCCACGAGCAACGCCTGCTTTCAGTACAAGCTGCGCCGCGGCGACGTCGAAGCGGGGCTCCGCCAGGCTGATCGCGTCTTCGAGCACACGCTCTCGAACCCAGCCACCCAGCACGCCGATCTCGAATACCACTGCTCGATCGCCCATTGGGATGCGAGCAATCACCTGCAGGTCTGGACAGCGACGCAGAGTCCTTCGTACGTGCGCATCATGCTCTCCAACATGTTTCACCTGCCGGAGTCGCGCGTGCGGGTCATGGTCTCGTATCTGGGCGGCGGCTTCGGCAGCAAGCTCTACATGAAGCTCGAGCCGCTCGCCGCGCTCCTGGCCCGCGCGACTGGCCGGCCGGTGAAAATCCGCCTCACGCGCGAGGAAGAGTTCTTCACCATCACCAAACACGGGCTGACGGCGAAGCTCACAACCGGTGTCACTCGCGATGGGCGCATTCTCGCCCGCGACTGTCAGATCATGTGGGACACGGGCGCCTACGCCGATATTGGGCCGCGGGTCACGCACAAGTCGGGCTACACGAGCGCGGGGCCGTACGACATTCCGAACGTCCGCATCGACTCATTTAGCGTCTACACCAACAAGCCACCCGCAGGCGCATTCCGCGGCTTCGGGATCATGCAGGTATGCTGGGCCTACGAGTCGCAGATGGACATCATCGCGAAAGAGATGGGCTGGGACCCGCTGGAGTTCCGCCTCAGGAATGTGCTGCATGAGGGGGACACGCAGGCGACCGGCACCGTCGTGCGCAGCCTCGGACTCGATGACTGCATCCGTGCTGTGGCGAACGCCGTGGGATGGACTCCTGGGGATCGCGGCGGCGTAGCTTTTGCTGCTGGGCGAGCGCACCGGCGAGCGGTGGCTTCGGTGGCGGGCGG
>Ga0080064_1003758_pt1 | contig 21046 bp, 18 predicted proteins | sample Subgrocontami54m_FD_69260 | JGI IMG/M metagenome (GOLD analysis project Ga0080064, IMG submission 69260) | Subsurface groundwater microbial communities from S. Glens Falls, New York, USA - GMW46 contaminated, 5.4 m (SPADES assembly) (version 2) ...
GCGCATCTCGCCGCCTATGTGCTGCCGGTCGCGCTGACACAAACCGCGCTGCTGCTGGCCGGCGTCGCCGTCATCAGCACGGTCGCGGGCGCCGGCACCGCATGGCTCGTGACCACGTTCCAATTTACCGGCCGCAGCACCCTGCTGTGGCTGTTGCCGCTGCCGCTCGCGATCCCGACCTATATCGGCGCTTATATTTACGTGGACATCCTCGATACCGCCGGTCCGCTGCAAACGACCTTGCGTGAGCTGTTTGGATGGAGATCGCCCGCGGACTATTGGTTTCCGCCGATCCGCTCGCTCGGCGGGGCGATCTTCATCATGGGCTTCGTGCTTTACCCTTACACCTATCTCGCCGCGCGCGCGATGTTTCAGACGCAGCATCGCGCCTTCGTCGACGCCGCGCGCACGCTCGGCGCGCGTTCCTGGTCGGTCGCCTGCCGGATCACCTTGCCGCTGGCGCGGCCGGCACTCGCCGTCGGGGTTGCGCTCACACTGCTGGAGACGCTCAACGATATCGGCGCGAGCGAATATCTCGGCGTACAGACGCTCACGCTCGCGGTCTTTACCACATGGTTGAACCGCGGCAGCCTTGCGGGCGCGGCGCAGATCGCACTGGTTATGCTGGTCACTGTGACCGCGCTGGTCGCGCTCGAGCGCTACGGGCGCCGCGGGCAAGCCTATGTCACGCCCGTGCACGGCAGAGGACCGGCGCCGCGCATCCCGCTTGCCGGCGGCCGCGCATGGCTGGCGGTTTTCCTCTGCCTGATCCCCGTTGCCCTCGGCTTTTTCGTTCCGGTGGCTTTCCTTCTACGCCAAGTCATTGTGCGCGGGCTGCTGGTCGGCTTCGACCCGGCTCTGTGGCGGCACACGATGACGACGATCGCGCTGGCTGCGACAGCTACCGCGCTGGTGCTGCTGCTGGCGCTTGCCGCCAGCGTGGCGGTGCGGCTGGTTAAACATCCACTCATCGCCGCTTGCGTGAATTTTGCTACGGTCGGTTACGCCATTCCCGGCACCGTGCTGGCGCTCGGCTTGCTTGCCCCCCTCGTCGGCGTGGACGAGATCATCAACGGGGTGACGACGACGCTCGCGGGAAAAACCGTTGGGCTCGTCGTCGCGGGTTCGAGCCTGGCGGTCGTTATCGCCTATGTGGTGCGTTTTCTGGCCATCGGTGTTGGATTTTTGCAGGCCGGTTTCGCCCGCGTGTCGACGGATTTCGACGACATGGCGCGCATGCTCGGTGCGCGGCCGCTTGTCTTGGTGCGCAGCGTCCACCTGCCGCTGGTGCGCCCCGCCCTCTGGGGCGCTGCGCTGCTGATCTTTATCGACTGCCTGAAGGAGCTTCCGGCGACGCTGCTGCTGCGTCCGCTCAACGTGGAAACCCTGTCCACCCACATCTATCAGTTTGCGACACGGGGAAATTTCGAACAAGGCGCGCTCGCCGCACTGATGATTGTCGCCGCCGGTATCCTGCCCGTCGTCTACATCATCCGCTATGCCGACTTCGGGCCGGCAAGGCCGCAGGCATTTACGTTAATGCAGGGCCGCAGCGGCAAAAAGGCTCCGTGATGGCAGCTCTGCTAACCATGCCCAACGGCCACGAAAGGGTCACATAGGACCGCCATGTTGCGCTCTCCCGACCCTCAAAGCTATAGTTGCAGGGGGTTCAGCGTAACATGCCGGAAAATATTTTGTGACCGCGGCCAGTGGCTTCAAACGGCTCGGAATCGGCCTTGCGGCCGTGCTCGCTGTGGGCATCGGCTTGCTCGCGGCAATGTCGTTGCTGATTTCGGCCGAAGCCGCGCGCGAGGCTGTCAAATCCGAAATCCGCGCCGTGACCGGCCTCGATCCGGTGTTACGCGGAACGGCCTCGGTTTCGCTGTTCCCCTCCGGCAGCGTGAGCTTCGACAACGTCGCCTTGGGTGACGACCGTGCCGGCAATAAGGCGCTGGCCGCCGAACGGCTGACCGCGCGGCTGCGGTTCCTTCCGCTCCTAGTCGGAAAGGTCCAAGTCTCCGACGTCACCTTGGTTCGACCCACGATCACCGTGATCTTGGAGCCGGGCGGGCGGTCGAACTGGACGCCTCTTGCTGGAACCCTTGCCGCCGCCCTGCGGCCCAGCGCGAACCGCCTCTCCGCTTTCTCCGAAATCCGGATTGACGATGGGACCATCATCGTCCGCGACGACTCCCGCGGGATCTTGGAGAGACTCACCGATGTCGAAGGGTCGCTCGCTTGGCCTTCGATGTTTCAGAGTTTCGGCGCCACCGGCCGCTTTGTCTGGCGCGGCGAGCCCGTGGACGCGAGCATCGGGATAACCGATTTCGTCGCCGCCCTGGACGGCAAGCCTTCTGGCGTCAAGCTTCGCCTCAATGGCGCCCCGTTGAAGCTCGCCTTCGAAGGCCATTTCAGCACCCGGCCGACGCTCAAGGTCGAAGGCACGGTCGCCGCCGATTCCACGTCGCTGCGGGAAGCTTTGCGCTGGACCGGACAAAAGCAATTGCCGGGTGGCGGTTTCGGCCGCTTCGCGCTGAAAGCAAAAACCAACTTGGTCGGCGGCACCATCGCGCTCTCCGGTGTCAATGTCGAACTCGACGGCAATGCGGCCGAAGGCGTCCTGACCTTCGCAACCGAGGGACGCCAAACCTTGCAGGGTACTCTGGCGGCGGAAGAGCTTGACCTGAGCCCCTATGTCTCGACCGTCCGTTTGTTGGCCGGCAGCGAGCGCGAGTGGAACGCGATGCCGATCGCGCTGGACGGCCTGACCGGCGTCGATCTTGATCTCCGGATCTCGGCCGCGAAAGTCAAAATTTCCGACGCAAAAGTTGGACGCACGGCCGTCGCCGCCAATCTGCGCGGCGGAAAGCTGACGGTGACGGTCGGAGAATCGCAAGCCTTTGGCGGAATCCTCAAAGGATCCTTCGACCTGGCCAAGTCGGAAGCCGGCGCCGACTTGAAAGCCCAGTTGCAATTCACCAACGTGGATCTCAACAATTGTCTCGGCGCCCTGTTCGGGACGAAACGGCTCGAAGGCAAAGGCAATCTCGCCTTCAACATCGAAGGTTCCGGCGGCAGCGTGCTGGCCCTGACCAAAACGCTCAACGGCTCCGCCAGCCTGACCGGACGGCAAGGGGCGATTACCGGGGTCAATGTCGAGCAATTGTTGCGCCGGCTCGAGCGCCGGCCGCTTTCGGGCAGCGGCGATTTTCGCAGCGGCCGCACGCCTTACGAGAAACTGACGATCAACCTCAGCATCGTCCAGGGAATGATAACGACGAATGAGGCGCGGGCCGAAGGCCCTACGGTACGGCTGGCTTTGGCCGGCACGGCATCAATTCCGACCCGTGACCTGGAATTGACTGGGACCGCGAACCTCGTACCGACCAGCGGCACCGACGGAAGCTCCGGTTTCGAGCTGCCCTTCATGGTGCGGGGATCGTGGGAAAACCCGCTCATGCTGCTGGATACCCAGAGCCTGCTCCGCCGCGCGCCCGCGGCTGCTCCCTTGCTCGACGCGGTGCGCGACCGCCGCGCGCGCGAGGCGGTGCGCTCCGCCATCGACCAGATCGTCGGCAGCTCGCCACCTGCCGTTCCGGCAACCGCAAAGCCGGAAGAACAGCAATGAGCGCAAATGCCGCCATGGCGGCGCCCGGCTAATTGATTATGCTTCCGGGGTGGACGAATCAGTCGCCGGCAATGGCCCGGCGGCGGCGGGGTTTCCCATGCTTCACCCGTTCCTTCGCACCCTGGTCAAGATCGCCATCGCTTCGCTCGTGGCGGGCGTGATCCTCAACCATCTGGGCATTACTCCAGACGAGTTGATGCGGCAATTGGGCATATCGCGCGAAAGAGTTGAGGAACTGGCGCGGCAAGGGCTGGCCTGGGCGCTGCCGAACGTGGCGCTCGGCGCGATGGTGATCGTGCCGGTCTGGTTCCTGGTCTATCTGTTCCGCCCGCCCGGCCGCAGCAGCGAATAGATCATACTGCGCCCGGCACCGGCATCGCCGGCTTGTTCTCGCGCAGCTTCGACAGCAGCGACGCCGCCACCACGCCCAGCGCGACGACCGCGATCATGATCGTGCATACGGCATTGATCTCCGGTTTCACGCCAAGCCGCACTTCCGAATAGATGCGGATCGGCAGCGTGGTGGCGCCGGGCCCGGTGGTGAAGCTCGCGATCACCAGATCGTCGAGCGAGAGCGTGAAGGCCAGCATCCAGCCGGACGCCACCGCCGGCGCGATCAGCGGCAAGGTGACGGTCAGGAAGGTCCGAAGCGGAGGACAGCCGAGGTCCATGGCGGCCTCCTCCACGCTCTGGTCGAAACCGAGCAGCCGCGCCTGCACGATGACGGCGACGAAGCCCATGGTCAGCGTGACATGCGCGATCACCACGGTCCAGAAGCCGCGATCGACTTCCACCGCCACGAACAAGAGCAGCAGCGCGAGGCCGATGATGACCTCCGGCAGGATCAGCGGCGCATAGATCATACCGGAAAACAGCAAACGTCCGCGGAAGCGGCCCATCCGCACGAGCGCGAGCGCCGCCAGCGTGCCGAGCACGGTCGCAACGGTGGCGGAGAGAAGGGCGACACGCAGGCTGATCCAAGCCGCGTTCAGCATGGCTTCGTCGTTGAGCAATTCGGCATACCAGCGCGTCGACCAGCCGCCCCAGAGGGTGACGAGGCGCGAGGCGTTGAAGGAATAAATCACCAGGATGGCGATCGGGATGTAGAGAAAGGCAAGCCCGAGCCCGATCGAGGCAAGATTGAACCAGGTCGGTCCCTTGCGCATCAGCGGGCGTCCTCCAGCTCGCGCGTCTGCATATGCTGGTAGATCACGACCGGCACGATCAGAAGGATGAGCAGCACCACGGCGACTGCCGAAGCCACCGGCCAGTCGCGGTTGGCGAAGAACTCCATCCATAAGGTCTGGCCGATCATCATCGCCTCCGAGCCGCCGAGCAGATCGGGAATGACGAATTCGCCGACAATGGGAATGAAGCAGAGCAGCGCGCCGGCGGCGATGCCGGGCAGCGACAGCGGCACGGTCACCAGCCAAAACGCCTTCCAGCGCGGACAGCCAAGATCGGCGGCAGCCTCCAGCAGGCTTTCGTCCAGCTTTTCCAGCGTGGCGTAGATCGGCAGCACCATGAAAGGCAGATAGGAATAGACGATGCCGATATAGATCGCCGTGTCGGTGGCCAGCCACACGAGCGGCTCTTGGATGATCCCCAGCGCGATCAGCGTCTCGTTCAGCAAGCCCTCGCGCTGGAGAATGTTGATCCAGGCGTAGACCCGGATCAGGAACGACGTCCAGAACGGCAGGATGATGAGCACCATCAGCGGGAATTGCAACCGCCGCGGCGCGCGCGCGATGCCGTAGGCGATGGGAAAGCCCAAGAGCAGCAGCAGGAGCGTGGAAACCGCCGCGATCTGTAAGCTCCGGAGGTAGGAACTCCAGTACAGGCTGTCGGAGAACAGCAGGCCGTAGTTCTCGAACGTCAACCCGGCGACGAAATCCTTAAAACCTACCCAACCGGCGGAGAGATCGAAGACCGGCTACTTGTCCGGCAAGACTGTTTTCATCAGCCAACGCGGGCGGCTCGCGCGACATGCGCAGCTTCTCCGGCCGCAGCGCCACCCAGACCGTGTCGCCAGGCTTGGCTTCCGTCTGCTGCTTTACGCGGAGGCGGGCTGCACCGGCGCTTTCGATCACCACGCCGTCGGCCCCCGCCGATACGATGCGGCCATCGATCAGATTGACGTCGCCGACGAACTGCGCCACCCAGCGCGAATTCGGCTGCTCATAGATTTCCGGCGGCGTCGCCACCTGCACGAGGCGGCCGCGATCCATCACGCCGATGCGGTCGGCGACGCTCATCGCCTCTTCCTGGTCGTGGGTGACGATGACGAAGGTGAGCCCGAGCTTCGACTGCAAGTCCATCAATTCGAAGCGGGTATCCTCGCGCAGCCGCCGGTCGAGCGCCGCCAGCGGCTCGTCGAGCAGCAGCACGCGCGGGCGCTTGACCAGGCAGCGGGCGAGCGCGACGCGCTGGCGCTGGCCGCCGGAAAGCTGGTGCGGCTTGCGCGCGCCCAATCCCTCCAGCTTCACCAGGGCGAGCATGTCACTGACCCGCACGGCGATCTCGTCCTTCGGCAGGCCGTCCTGGCGCAGGCCGAAGGCAATGTTGCCCTCCACAGTGAGATGCGGGAACAGCGCGTAGCTCTGGAACATCATATTGACCGGGCGCCGGTGGGGCGGAACGCCGGAGATATCCTCGCCATCGAGCAGGATGCGGCCCTCGTCCGGCATCTCGAATCCGGCGAGCAGGCGCAACAGCGTGGTCTTGCCGCAGCCGGAAGGCCCCAGCAGCGCGAAGAATTCGCCTTCATAAATATCGAGCGACAGGCGGTCGATGGCGGTGAATCCGGAAAAACGTTTGCTGACCGCCTCGAACCTCACCAGCGAGCGGGCCGCCGTGTCGCGCGAGATGGCCGATGCGCCGGCGCTGCCGTTCCTGGGGCGCTTGCTGGAAACCGCGTCGGCCGTCATCCCCATCCCTTAATGCCGGGGATGCGATCCTCATCCACGTCCGGCGCGCCGGGATGCTAGCGGCACGCGACCAGGCGCTCAACACGTGTATTGAGGCAAGGCCCGCAGAGCACGGCGCGGCTCACTGCCGCAATTCGGTGGGAGCCGGCGCGGCAATGTCTTCCAGCGGCTGCGTGGGATCGGGGTAGAATTTGCGCGGTTCGGGACCGTAATAGTCGCCAACCTGAACGATCGGCCGCGGCTTGGCGAGGATGGAAACGATCCGGTCGAGCAGCCCTTTGGCGGAGACCGGCTTGACCATGTATTCGTTGACGCCGAGGCGGACCGCCTCAACCACGCGCCAGCGTTCGCCGTGCGCGCTGAGCATGATGATGGGAAGGTCCGGCATGGGGAACACGCCCGGCGAGCGCACGATCCGCACCAATTCGGGACCGTTAAGCAGCGGCATTTCCCAATCGAGAATGACAAGGTCGGGCTGCACGGTGCGGATGGCCTCAAGCCCCGCAATGCCGTCGCCGGCTTCGAAGATCTTCTTGATGCCGACATTGACCAGCAGATTGCGCACGACCTTGCGCATGTACTGGTTGTCGTCCACCACCAGGATGCCGAGTGACTGGACCATCCCCTGGACGCTTTTCCAAAGGGTCGATTGCATGGCGCACGCTCGCAATGCGCAGCGGCTGCCGCTGCGGGGAAAGGAGCGCCATCACAGCATGGTTGGCGTTACGGTCCGGTAAGCCGTCATGGTTACCGGTGCGTTAACAGGCATGAACGCCCGGGGCGGCGCACATAGGCTTCAGCCAACGGGGGCGCCCGCGGTCCCGGCCATGAAGCGCGCGAGCGCCTGCCGCTCTTCTGGCGTGAAACGCAGGCCGAGCTTGGTGCGCCGCCACAGCACATCTTCCTCGGTCTGCGCCCATTCTTGCCGCATGAGGTAGCGCACTTCCGCCTCGGTGAGGTCCGCGCCGAAGCGCGTTCCCAGGTCGTCCAGGCTTTTGGCGTTACCGAGCACACGCTCGATGCGCGTGCCGTAAGCGCACACCAGGCGGCGCGCGTGGTCCTCATCCAGAAACGGCCAGGTCTGTTGAGCTTGCGCCACCTGGGCGTCGAGGGCGTCATAGGCGAAGTCGCCGCCGGGCAGCGGCGCCTTCGCCGTCCAGGCCGGCAAGGCGTGGAAGAAATGCGACAGCTGGCGCATCGCCGCCTCGGCAAGCCGGCGATAGGTGGTGATCTTGCCGCCATAGATCGTGAGCAGCGGCGCTTCGCGAAAGCGCTCGTCGAGCATGAGATGGTAATCGCGCGTGGTGTCCTCGGGCTTCTTGGCGCCGTCGTCGTAGAGCGAGCGCACGCCGGCAAAGGCCCATTTCACGTCTTCCACTTGGATGGTGTCGCGGAAATAGGCGTTCGCGCTACGGCACAGATAAGTGATCTCCTCGCCGGTCGGCGCGGCCGCCGCGGGATCGCCGGCAAAATTCTCGTCAGTAGTGCCGATCAAGGTGAAGTCGCGCGCGAAGGGCAACGCGAAGATTACCCGGCGGTCGGAGGATTGCAGGATATAGCCGCGGTCGTGATGGAACAGCCGCCGCACCACGATGTGGCTGCCCTTGACCAGTCGCAGGCGGTTGGGACCCGGCACACGGATCACGTTCTCGGCAACAAACCCCGCCCAGGGGCCTGCGGCATTGACCAGCACGCGCGCCGTCACCACGTCGCGCCGGCCGTGGTCGCTCAAGATAAGGCGCCAGACATCCGTGCGTTCCGCGCGCAGGCAGCGCGTGCGCGTCCGGATCACAGCGCCGCGCTCGGCGGCGTCGATGGCGTTGAGCACCACCAGGCGGGCATCGTCCACCCAGCAATCGGAATATTCGAAGCCCACGCGGTAGCGGCGGTTGAGCGGGTGGCCGAGGAGGTGATGCGTCAGATCGAGCGTGCGCGTCGGCGGCAGGATTTTTCGGCCGCCTAAATGATCGTAAATGAAAAGCCCAAGCCGCATGAGCAGCGCCGAACGCGGTCCCGCGGAGGCCGGCAGCACGAAGCGCATGGGACGGATGACGTGCGGCGCCATGCGCAGCAGGATTTCCCGCTCGGCCAGCGCCTCCCGCACCAGCCGGAAGGCGCCATGCTCGAGATAGCGCAAGCCGCCGTGGATCAATTTCGAGGAGGCCGACGAGGTGCCGGAGGCGAGATCGCCCTGCTCGACCAAAAGAACGCGGAGCCCGCGGCCGGCCGCGTCCCGGGCTATCCCAGTCCCGTTGATGCCGCCGCCGATGATAGCAAGATCGAAGTCGGCCATGTCCGCTGATTCCCTCGCGCGGACAGGATGGCGCGGGAAAGTCTTGGCCGCAAAGGGGAATTGCGCAACACCCGGCTAGACCGGGAAAATGGCGCACGAGCGTTGTCAAATTGTCCCGGCTTCGCCATACCAAGCTGGCCCAAAACGCTTATGTGAACCGGAATGGTCACTTCCCGTCCGAATCCCCCTGCCCGCCTCCTGGTGATCGAAGGCAACAACGCGGAAGGCCGCGCCCAGCAGCTCGCGGCAGGCGGCGGCATCGCGAGCCAGGGCTATGCCGAGCTTTTGCGGGGGCTGTTGCCGGGCGCGGAAATCGACATCTGCTATGCGGCCGACCCCGGCGCCGAGCTTCCCCGCGGCGCGGCGCTGGAAGGCTATGACGGCGCCGCGATCACCGGCTCGGCGCTGCATATCTACCAGGGCGGGCCCTCGGTCAGCCGGCAGATCGATCTCGCGCGCGCGATACTGGCCGCAGGCACTCCCATATTCGGAAGCTGCTGGGGCTTGCAGGTGCTCACTGTCGCGGCCGGCGGCGGCGTGCGGCGCAATCCGAAGGGCCGTGAGCTTGGCTTCGGCCGCGGCATCCGGCTCACCGAGGCCGGGCGCAAGCATCCCATGTATATCGGCAAGCCGGACGTGTTCAACGCGCCGACTGTCCATCTCGACGAGGTGGAAAGCCTGGCGCCGGGAACCGTGGTGCTCGCCACCAACGCCGTTTCCGACGTGCAGAGCGCGGAAATCCATTGCAACGGCACGGTGGCCTGGGGCGTGCAATATCATCCGGAATATCCGCTGCGGGAAATCGCCGCCATCGTGCGCCGCGTCGGAGGGCGGCTGATCGAGGAGGGTTTCTTTCTCGACGAGGCCGATATCAAGACGTTTGCCGCTGATCTCGATACGCTCGACCAGAATCCGGCGGACAAGCGTCTCGCCTGGCGGCACGGCATCAGCAAGAATGTGCTGGACACGCGCCTGCGTGTCAGCGAAGTCGCCAATTGGATCGAGTATCACGTGCTGCCGAAACGCGCCAAGCGTGGACGGGGATAGCAGATCCCCCGCTCCCCGCTTACGGGGAGAGATTAAGGGAGGTCGAGATGGACTTTTCCGACCGCCATGTGGTGGTGACCGGCGGCACGGGCGCGCTTGGCATCGCCGTGGTCGGCGCGCTGATCGAGGCGGGCGCGGTCTGCCACGTTCCCTGGCACACCGAAAACGAAGCCGAGCATTTTCCTCATCGCGGCCACCGTCAGGTCGTGCTGGTCGGCAATGCCGACCTCACCGACGAAGCTTCCGTCGCGCGCCTGTTCGGCGGCGTGCAAGCGCTCTGGGCCTCGATCCATCTCGCCGGCGGATTTGCCGCTGCTCCGGTTGCCGAGACCGGCAAAGCTGCGTTGCTGCGGCAAGTCGAGATGAATTTCGTTACCTGCTTCCTTTGCTGCCGGACCGCGGTCATTCGCATGAAACTCGGCGGCGAAGGCGGCAGGATCGTCAATGTCGCCGCGCGGCCGGCGCTGGAATGGCGCAGCGGCGCGGGGATGGCGGCCTACACGGCGAGCAAGGCCGCCGTGGCGGCGCTCACCGTGGCGCTGGCGGAAGAAGTCACCAAAGACGGCATATTAGTGAACGCCGTCGCGCCTTCGATCATGGATACGCCGGCGAACCGCAAGGCCATGCCCAAGGCCACCCCTGCGGCCTGGCCGAAGGTGGAGGAAGTGGCGCAGACGATCTTGTTCCTCGCCTCGCCGGACAATCGCGTCACCCGCGGCGGCATCGTGCCGGTGTACGGGAAGGCGTGAAGGTCGTCAGGTGCCGGCAAATAAGGAGACTGAAGTGTTGAAGAATATCGCGTTAGGAATTGCCTTGCTCACGACCATGTGGGTTGTTCCCGTGGCTGCCCAGAGTGAAGCGCCAATTATCCGAACGCTGTGGGGTGTTCGCTACCAAATCCCCGCGGGATGGGAGTGGACGGAGTTTGACGGTTATAGCGCGACGATCCAGCACCTCGCGACGAAATCCGGCGAGAAAGGCAAGGAGTCGAGCCCGAACCAATTCAGCGTGAGCGGGCGCAAAACGCCCGACGATTCCTTCGACCGCGGCTGGGGCCGGCTTGACCGCGATCAGCGGCGCACGTTTCCGGGCGGCGTTGTGGCGCGCTGGAAAGCGGGTCCACGCTGGGGCGGCATCCATTATGTGTTTGCCGGCGAGGCGACGATCGGCTCCAAGGTGGTGAGCGTGTCCATTCTCGACACACGGACCCCACGCATCGACGTGAGGATCGTCGAGGCCGCCTTCCTGCGTATCGCCGAAACGCTGCGGGACGTTCCCGAATCGGCGGTGATCTACCATCCAAGCCTGCGGATCGCCGTCAATCAACTGAAGACAGAGTCCTGGTACAGCCAATTCGACGGCCGCTACATCGCGTTCCGCTGCTGGACCAATCCGAAAGGTTGCGGGGAAGGAAGCAACACCTGGGTCTACGCCTATCCGTCCTCCGTGGCGTTCCCCGACACCGGCAAGGCACTGGCGGACATTACGGGCTACTTCGAGAAGAACGCCAACCTGAAGATCGGCGAGGTGCGGCGCGCCGAAATTCCGGGAGGCGAGGTGCTCTGGACCGAGCAGCCGGGCAGTAACCAGCCGTTCCTCGCCGCCGTGCGGCGCGACGGACGCTATTTCTTCGTCAGAATCTACGCCGGGACGTCGATCACCCGCACGAACGACGCGCTGCGCGAGGATTTCCTCGCTGTCGCGAAAAACGTGCGCGCCTGGGACGGCAAGTGAATGCTGTGCAGGGAGAGGGAAAGAATCAGCGGTCGGCGGGAACCAGCTCCAGCGGCGCCGGGCGGGCGAGCCGCGTCACCGCACTCGAAGCAACCACGGTGCGATGCTCCGCATAAGCTTCGTGGTTCTTTTCAATATCGCCGAGGTCATAGAGATAGTTCACCATCAATCCGTGCGCCTGACGCAGCGCCTTGATCGAGGTGTCGGCCAGCCAATTGATCCGTTCCAACCGCGCGCCGTTGCCGAGATGGAAACGGGCGACGGAGTCGACGGGCACCCCGCGCGGGGTGCGCGCATGCAGGAAATAGAAGGCCGCCGCCCGCAACAGCGGCTCGCGAACTTTCTCCGCCAGTTCCGGGCTCTGCCTCCAATCCTCCCGGTCGAGAATGACGAGCATCGCCTTGTCCTCTGGCCGCAGCGCCACCGAGCTTTCCGCTAACCGCTCGCGCCGCAGCCATTCGGCGAAGTTCGTCACCGGCGAGAGCGTCACGAAAGTCGAGAGGCGCGGGTTCTCCCGGGAAATCTCCTCCACCACCTGCTTGATGAGAAAATTGCCGAAGGACACGCCGGCCAGTCCGCGCTGGCAGTTGGAGATGGAATAGAAGGTCGCCGTGTTCGCCCTTTCGGGATCCACCACGTCGCGCTTCGGCGCCAGGATCGGTTCGATCGCGGCCGGAATGTCGCGCGTGAGCGCGACTTCGACAAAGATCAACGGTTCATCGACCAGCGCCGGATGGAAAAAGGCGTAGCAGCGGCGGTCAGGCGGATCGATGCGCCGGCGCAGGTCGTCCCAATCATGGATCGTGTGCACCGCCTCATAGCGGATGATCTTTTCCAGGATAATCGCGGGCGTGGACCAGCCGATGCGCCGCAACACCAGGAAGCCGCGGTTGAACCAGGAGCTGAAAAGGTGGACGAAATCCGCGTCGACCACGGCGAGGTCGTCGCGGTGATCCATGGCCTCGATCAATTGCTCGCGCATCCGCACCAGCGCGGCCGTGCCATCGGGCGCCAGGTTGAGCCGGCGAAACAGTTCCTGCCGGCGAGGCTCGGCTGCGAGATGGACTTCCGCAGCCGTCGCGTCCGACGGCGCGCGCTGCCAGGCCGCGATGGCGGCATTGAGCCGCTCCGTGTCCGGGCCGAAGCGGGTGGCCAGCGCCTCGAAAAAGGCGATGCGCGGACCTATAGTCAGATCGTCGTAACGGGCGAGGATCTCGCGGGCCAGCGCCACGCCGGACGCCTCGCCGCGGCCCGACAGTAGTTCCTCGCACAGCTCGACAAAGCTTTCGGACCGCTCGGGACCGTCGCCGCGGCGCTCGCGCGCGCGGTCGAGCAGCGCGCGCCCCCGGTCGGAAATCGTCTGCAAAAGCTCGCCGAAAAACGAGGTATTCATCGTGTTCCAGATACCACTTGCCCCATGAGGTAGTCAGGGAGCCAAGTGGCGATTCCGGGGAAGATACACAAGATACCGGCCGAAATCCCACCTGCAATTAGGGGCCTTGTCCCTACTAACATCCCGATTATCGGGGCAAATGGCCTCCGCCCTGTTCTTCAACTATCGCGGAATGGCAGGCGGGTTCGCAATCGGCTATAGCTGCTCGGGGCCAAGAGCAACAACACGAGTACCGGGTGGAAGCGCAGTCTCAAACTATGTTCAGAGCTACCGAAACCTCAGGGCCGCTGCTAGAGGTCGAGGATCTGCACGTGCACTTTGCCACGTCGCGCGGCGTCGTGCGCGCGGTTGAGGGCATGAGCTTTGAAGTCGGCCGGGGTGAGGTTGTCGCTATTGTCGGCGAGTCCGGGTCGGGCAAGTCGGTGTCGGCGCTCTCAATCATGCGATTGCTGCCGCCCCACACGGCCCGCATCCGGGGACGCATCATGTTCGACGGCAAGAGCCTGCTTGACCTCGACGACGAGGAGATGCGGAAGATCCGCGGCCGCGACATCTCGATGATCTTCCAGGAGCCAATGACCTCGCTCAACCCGATCCTCACGATCGGGTTGCAGATCACCGAGCCGTTGCAAATCCATCTTGGCATGACCAACAAGGAAGCGCGGGCGCGCGCGGTCGATCTCCTCAACCTTGTCGGCATTACCGATCCCGAGCGGCGGCTCGATCAGTATCCGCATCAATTTTCCGGCGGCATGCGCCAGCGCGTGATGATCGCGATCGGGCTCGCCTGCAATCCCAAACTCATCATCGCCGACGAGCCGACGACTGCGCTCGACGTCACCATCCAGGCGCAGATCCTCGAACTAATGAAGAATCTTTCGCGCAAGCTCAACATTGCGCTCATCATCATCACTCACAACCTCGGCGTGGTAGCGCGCTACGCCGACCGCGTCGTCGTGATGTATGCGGCGCGGCGCATCGAGCAGGGGTCCGCCGAGGCGGTGTTCCACCGCCCGCGCCATCCTTACACCATGGGTCTGCTGCGCTCAGTGCCGCGGCTCGATCGCCCGCGCGGCGCCAAGCTCGAAACCATTGAAGGGCTGCCGCCAAACCTCGCTACCGCGCCACCCGGCTGCCGCTTCGCGCCGCGCTGTCCTTACCGCATCCCGATCTGCGAGGAGGAACCGCCGCTATTCCACACCGACACCGGAGGTCTCTCGCGCTGCCACCGGCACGAGGAGATCGCCGCCGGCAAAATCACCTGGACAGCGGCGGGAGGCGCCATCCCAGCGCCGGCCACTCAGAGCGCACAGCCGCTTCTGTCCGTGCGCAACCTCAGCAAACACTTTTCTGTCTCTGGGGGTCTGCGCGGCAAAAGAGGCACCGTGCGCGCGGTGGACGACATCAGCTTCGACCTCTTTCCCAGCGAGACGTTGGGACTGGTCGGCGAATCCGGCTGCGGCAAGACTACGGTCGGACGGCTGATCCTGCGGCTGGAACAGCCCACCGCCGGCGAGATCACGTTCGAAGGCGCCAATCTCCTTACCGCCTCGCCGGTCGAGATGCACACGATCCGGCGCAAGATCCAGGTGATCTTCCAGGATCCCTACTCCTCGCTCAATCCACGCATGACGGTCGGCCAGATCGTCGGCGAGCCGTTGCACGTCTACAAGCTCACCGCCGATGCCAAAGCAACCGGCGAGCGCGTCGCGGAGCTGCTCAACCAGGTCGGCTTGCGTCCCGAGTTGGCGGAACGCTATCCACACCAACTCTCCGGCGGCCAGCGGCAGCGCGTCGGCATCGCGCGCGCTCTCGCCATGGAGCCGTCGTTCATCGTCTGCGACGAGGCGGTGTCCGCGCTCGACGTGTCGATCCAGGGCCAGATCATCAACCTGCTCGAAGATCTGCAGCGGCGCCTTGGGCTGGCCTATCTTTTCATCGCCCACGACCTCGCCGTGGTCCGCCATATCTCGATGCGGGTGGTGGTCATGTATTTCGGCCGCGTCATGGAGGTGGCCGACCGTGACACGATCTATCGCGAGCCGCTGCACCCCTATACCAAAGTCTTACTCGATGCCGCACCGGTTCCCGACCCTACCATCGAGAAAGGCCGCGAACCGCGCCTGGTCAAAGGGGAGCTTCCAAGCCATCTGGCGCCGCCACCGGGATGCGTCTTTAATACCCGCTGCCCGTTGGCGACCCAGGAATGCCGGGAGGTCGTGCCGCCGCTTAAAGAGAAGAAGCCGGGTCATTTTGCCGCGTGCATCAAGGTATGAGTTCGAGGACAATGAGAACAACCAAGGGAGGGAGCTATGCCAATCAAGATAAGGACACTTATCCTAATGGGCGCCGCGCTTGCCTTAGGGGCAAGCGTCACGCATGCGCAGACGCCGAAACGTGGGGGTAATTTGACCTTCGCGATCAGTGCCGAGGCGCCGCACTACGACCCGCATGCCAGCGATACCTACGCAACGCTGCATTTCGCCGGGCCGTTCTATTCGACGCTGCTGCGCTTCAATCTCTCGAAATTCCCCGAGGTCGAGGGCGATCTGGCGCAATCCTGGACGGTAGCGCCCGACCTGATGACCTACACGTTCAAGCTGCATCCGAACGTGAAATTCAGCGACGGCACGACGCTCACTTCCGCCGACGTGAAAGCGACCTACGAGCGGCTGAGCAATCCGCCGCAGGGAGTGGTGTCCACCCGCAAGGCGACCTTCGCCGACATCGGCACGATCGAAACGCCCGATCCGCTCACCGTTGTCTTCAAAATGAAGAACGCGAACGCGTCGATGCTCGAGCACTTCGCCTCACCATGGAACGTGATCTATGCGGCGAAGGACATCGCCGCCGATCCCAACGCGCCGAAGACCAAGATCAATGGTACCGGTCCGTTCACCTTCGTCGAGCACGTCAAGGGCAGCCACGTCTCGGGCAAGAAGAACGACAATTACTTCAAGAAGGGCCTACCCTATCTCGACGGCTGGAAGGGTGTGTTCACGCTGCAGGCCGCCGCCATGCTTAACGCGCTGCAGGGCGGACAGGTGCTGGCCGAGTTCCGCGGCATCTCGCCGGCCGAGCGCGACCGCCTAGTGGCAGCGATGGGCGACAATATCCGGATCGAGGAATCGAGCTGGACGCTCGCCCTCCTCATCGTCTTCAACATCGAGAAAAAACCGTTCGACGACGTGCGCGTACGCCGGGCGCTGCTCATGGCGGTCGACCGCTGGGGCGGCAGCCAAGGTCTCTCGCGTATCTCGACGCTGCGCTCGGTCGGCGGCGTGGTCCGTCCCGGCTCGCCGTTTGCAACGCCGGAAGCCGAACTCGTCAAGCTACCCGGCTTCTCCAAGGACATCGCCGCCTCACGCGCCGAGGCCAAGAGGCTGCTGAAGGAAGCGGGCCAGGAAAACTTGAAGTTCACGCTCTGGAACCGCAACCTCGCCATGCCCTATACGCCGGCCGGCATCTTCCTGGTCGATCAATGGCGCCAGATCGGCGTCGAGGTCGAGCACAAGCAGTCCGACACCGCGCCCTATCTCGCGACCATGAACGCCGGCAACCATGACGTGGCGATCGACTTCACCAACCTGTTCATGGATGATACGAGCCTTGGCCTCGCCAAGTTCCTGTCGGTGACCCGTGCGCCGGAGAACCGCTCGCGCTCGAACGACCCCGAGCTCGACAAGCTCTATGACAACCATCTGCGCGAGCGCGATCCGGAGAAGCGCAAGGCGCTGATCCGGGCGTTCGAGAAGCAGCTGTTCGAGCAGGCCTATCAACAGCAGCTGTTGTGGTGGCACCGCATCGTGCCGAGCCACAAGGTGGTGATGGGCTGGAAGATGTCGCCGAGCCACAACCTCGGCGCCGATCTCGCCGAGGTTTGGCTGAACCAGTGACGCACACAACCTTGGCCTCATCCTTCGAGAGGCCGCGCTCCGCGCGGCTCCTCAGGAGGCCGGAGATAGCGACCTCACCCTGAGGAGCGGCCGAAGGCCGTGTCTCGAAGGGTGGGGTCGCATCGCAAAGCTCCAAACGTAGAACCATGCTCCGCTACACCACCAACCGCATCCTGCTGATGATCCCGACGCTGATCGGCGTGGCGGTGCTGGTCTTCTTCTTGCTGCGCATCGTGCCGGGCGACATCGTGGAGGTGAAGCTGCGCGGCGACGGCGGCAGCGTCTCGCAAGAAACGATCGAGATGGAGCGCAAGCGGCTCGGCTTGGACAGGCCACTGGTCACCCAGTTCGGTGAGTGGATGGTCGGCATGGCAACGCTCGATTTCGGCAAGTCGATGTGGACCGAACGGCCGGTGATGGAAGAGATCGCCATCCGCCTCGAACTGTCGCTGCAGGTCGCTCTCATGGCGACGTTCATCGCCGTGCTGATCGCCATACCGTTGGGGACGCTCGCCGCGTTGTTCCGCGACAGCTGGATCGACTACCTGATGCGGGTCATCACGATTGGCGGCCTTTCGATTCCCTCGTTCTGGCTCGGCATGATGATCATGCTGACGCTGCTTGCACTGTTCAATTGGCTGCCGCCGATCACATTCACGCCGATCTACGTCGATCCGATCGCCAATCTCACGCAGCTCATATGGCCGGCCATGGCGGTGGGATACCGCTATTGCGCGGTGACTGCGCGGATGATCCGCTCATCGCTGCTCGAAGTGCTCAACGAGGATTATATCCGCACCGCCCGCGCCAAGGGTGTGTTCGAAAAGCTCGTGATCACACGCCATGCGTTGCGTAACGCCTTGCTGCCGGCGATCACCGTCATCGGGCTCGAATTTGCATTCCTGATCGGCGGCCTGGTGGTGACCGAACAGGTCTTCAATCTCAATGGCATCGGAATGTTGTTCGTGCAAAGCGTGTCGCGCAACGATTTCACACTGATCCAGGGCATGGTGATGCTGATCGCCGCGTTCTACGTCTTCGTCAATCTTGCCGTTGACCTGCTCTATGCGGTGTTCGACCCGCGCATCCGGTACGGAACCCCATGACGATCGCCGTACCCACCGCCCCCGCGCCCGCGATCCGCCAGCCAAGCGCGATCATGGATTTCTGCCGCCAGCAGCCGCTCGGCGCCGTCAGTTTTGTCATCATCTTCGTCATGATGTTTGCGGGCGTATTTTCGGGATTGGTTGCTCCCCACGATCCGCTCAGGATCGATTTTGGTTCGATCCTCGCGCGCCCCTCGGCGGAGCACTGGTTCGGCACCGACGCCTTCGGCCGCGATATTCTCTCGCGCATCATCTTCGGCTCGCGCACGGCGCTGGTGATCGGATTCACCGCGTCGTTCGTGGGCTCGACACTGGGCGCCATCCTCGGCGTCGCCTCGGCCTATTTCGGCGGCAAGATCGACGACTGGATCCAGCGCTTCGTCGACGTGCTGCTGGCCTTCCCGATCATCGTGCTGGCGCTCGTCGTCGTCGCCGCCTTTCGCAAGTTCCCCGTGGGCGGGATCGACGTGAACCTGATCATCGCCATCGCCATCCCGATCCTGCCGCGGGTGGAGCGCGTGGTGCGGGCGGCGGCGTTCTCCGTACGTGTGATGCCCTACGTGGATGCCGCGCGCGCCGCCGGTTATTCGCACACCCGCATCATCTTCCGCCACATGGCGCCCAACGTGGTCGCGCCCTATCTCATCATGCTCACCGCCTTCATCGCGCAGGCGATCCTGGCCGAGGCCTCGCTCTCCTTCCTCGGCCTCGGCGTGACCGAGCCGACCGCCGCCTGGGGCCTGATGCTGTCCGGCAATGCCACCGACTTCTACCGCGAAGCACCATGGATGATCCTGTTTCCGGGCGCCGCGATCAGCCTCGCGGTGTTTGCCTTCAACCTATTCGGGGACAGCCTGCGCGACTACCTCGACCCCCGCTTCAGGATTTGACGTCTGGAAAGCGGCCGGCGAAGCAACCTATAAATCCGCGCAATTTCTTCTCACTGGAGTAACTCATGGCAAAACCCCTGGCCGGCCTGCGTGTGCTTGAACTGGCCCGCATTTTGGCGGGGCCCTGGGCCGGGCAAGTGTTGGCCGATCTTGGCGCTGATGTCGTTAAAGTTGAACGCAAGGGTGCTGGAGACGACACTCGTGGCTGGGGACCGCCGTTCGTGCAGGGCACGAATGGCGTTCATTTGGGCGCGGCCTATTTTCACGCGGCGAACCGGGGCAAGCGCTCCATCGAGCTCGACTTCGAGAGCGAGGACGGCCGCCGCATCGTGCGCAAGCTCGCCGCGCGGTCGGACGTTTTGATCGAAAATTTCAAGGTCGGCAGCCTGGCCAAATTCGGGCTCGATTACAAAAGCCTCGCCCCGGAAAACCCCCGTCTGATCTATTGCTCGGTAACCGGCTTCGGTCAGGACGGCCCTTATGCGCCGCGCGCCGGCTACGATCTCATGGCGCAAGGCATGGCTGGCATGATGGATTTGACCGGCTACCCCGACGGGCCGCCGACGCGGGTCGGCGTCGCGATCTCCGATCTTCTTACCGGCTGCTATTCGGTGATCGGCATTCTCGCCGCGCTCGCGCAGCGCGAGAAGACGGGCAAAGGCTGTCACGTCGATACGGCGTTGGTCGATTCGACCGTCGGCGTTCTCTCAAATCAGGCGCTCAACTTCCTCGTCTCCGGAAAAATTCCCGGCCGCATCGGCAATTCCCATCCGAACATCGTGCCGTACCAGGAATTTCCCGTGGCCGACGGGCATGTCATCGTCGCCACCGGCAACGACAATCAATACATCAAGTTCTGCAATGTCCTTGGCGCACCCGAACTCGCGCAAAATCCGGATTACAAAGACAACGCTGGCCGACTGACACATCGCAGCGAACTGGCGGCCAAATTGTCTGCTTTAACGGCCCGCATGACGCGCGACGACCTTTTAGCGAAGCTTGAGGCGCAGGGCGTGCCCGCCGGGCCGATCAACAATCTCCAACAGGTCTTCGCCGATCCGCAGGTGATCGCGCGCGGCATGAAAATCGAGTTGCCGAGCGCGGCGGCGAAAGGCGGGAAAATTCCGGGCGTGCGGACGCCCATCAACCTCGACGGCTGGCCGGCGGCATCCGACCGGGCCTCGCCGCAGCTCGGCGAGCACACCGCCGAGATCCTGCGCGAAATCGGCGAGGGTTGAACCGTCGCAGAGCATTCAAGCGCGGCTTCGCGCCGGAGAGATTTTCAAGTGTGAAAAACGCCGGGAGCGCGCGAGCCAAGCCCGCGCTGATCGCAAACGTCAAGCCGCCGAGTCAGACAACGGGTGAGATGACGGATCGGCCGCAGCTGCATCATGAAATTGTGACTCGGCATGCGGCTAAAATCGCATGCGCCGGTCACCGCCGTTTGGAGACCCTGCTCTTGGCGACCTGGCGTGAATACCCGCCCTTGAGCGCGACGCCTGCCACAATGAGCAGCGACAAGATCAGGTATCTCAACGCCGAGCCCCAAGCATGGAACTGATTGAGAAGGCCGACGATCCAGCACGCAATGAGGATCGACAACAGGGCGGTTTTGGTCGTCGTCATTAAACTCTCCAAACTCTCCGGACAGTTCGAGGCGATGCTTTATGGGATGCAAGCAAACGATATGCCAAACACCTCAAACTGAACGGTGGTTCCGGCCAATATGTGGCAATGCCGCCTTCGCGGGTTCACATGTTGTGACGGAAGATTGCAGCGGCGGCCCGGAAGATCAGGCAGCCCGGGAATTGCAGGCGGGCTGGCGCGGGCGCGAAATTGGCGTGCGGGCCAAAACTTCATTCGCCCTGCGGGCAACGAAGGCGCGCTGGAGCCCGGTGAGGACGCCGGCACGAAACAGGCAGGCTGCCTTGAGTTTCATCAGGCGCGCGGAGGGCACGTCGGAGATCGGGAAAATTTGACCCATGTTGAACAGCATGGCGGCTCTCTCGCAGCAACCGGCAGAGGGGAGTTTTAGGATGCAACCAACCCATGTGCGCGGTCGTGACTCAACGCGGGGCAAGGCGAACGGTTCCCCGGCATGCCATTTACGGGCGTTTGGACCTGATCTTTTG
>Ga0080064_1003759_pt1 | contig 21041 bp, 20 predicted proteins | sample Subgrocontami54m_FD_69260 | JGI IMG/M metagenome (GOLD analysis project Ga0080064, IMG submission 69260) | Subsurface groundwater microbial communities from S. Glens Falls, New York, USA - GMW46 contaminated, 5.4 m (SPADES assembly) (version 2) ...
CCGCCGGCCGCGGGGGCTTTTTTATCGTGCACCGCCTGGACCGCGATTCTTCAGGCCTCGTGGTCTTTGCCAAAAATGAAGCCACAAAACACGCGCTGCAGAAAAACTGGGCGCAAACGGTGAAAAAATACTACGCGGTCACCGAAGGCGTGCCGGAGGAAAAGGAAGGCCGGATGGAAAGCCATCTTGAGGAAGATAAGTTCAGGCGGGTCTACCGCGTGAACAAGGAGTCGCGTAAATCCAGGCGCGCGGTCACGCACTACCGCCTGCTCCGTGAAAACGGCCGCTACGCGCTTTTGGACGTCACGCTCGAAACCGGCCGCAAAAACCAGATCCGCGTACACTTATCGGATCTTGGTCATCCGATCACCGGCGACATGAAATACGGCGCTCGATCCAACCCGATCAAACGCCTGGCCCTGCACGCGTATCATCTCTCGCTGCCCCACCCCAAAACCGGCGAGATCAAAACGTTTACTTCAAAACTTCCCGAACCCTTCGAAAAAATTCTTAAATCAAAAGTGCTTTAGCGCTTCCTGTAAAAAAGGCAGGATCCCTTCGCACTCTTCCTTGGTCATGCGCCCGAGCTTGGCGAAACGCGGCTGGCCCTCGGCGTCCATCGTTTCCCTCGAGATCTGCAGTTTCTTGACGCCGTTGTTGTAGGAATAAACGCTGACGCTGAGTTTCGTGTCCTCGGTGTCCCAGCTTTTGGTGAAAAGTTGTTTATCCAGAGTGCTGTCGTATGGCATTGTCGCTCCTTAAGATTTTAAATAGGCCTTGATGATCTTCTGCTCGGCGCGGGGCCGGTCCGATCCGTCCGTCGCCGTGTTCTCTATTTTCTGGACCACGTCGTAGCCGCTCGTCACTTTTCCGAAGATCGTATGCTTCCCGTTGAGCCAGGGCGTTTTGGCCGTGGTGATAAAAAACTGGCTTCCGTTGGTCGTGGGACCCGAATTCGCCATCGCCAGAATTCCGGGGCTGTCAAATTGAACGTTTTTACTCACTTCGTCTTCGAAGGATCTTCCCCAGATGGATTCGCCTCCGCTGCCCGTGCCGGTGGGATCGCCCCCCTGCACCATGAATCCTTTGATGACCCGATGAAAGATCAGTCCGTCGTAATACTTCTTTTCAGCCAAGCGCATAAAATTCTCGCAGGCCTTCGGCGCCACCTCAGGCATCAATTGAATTTCGATCACGCCCTGATTCGTTTCCAAAACCATCACTTTGTTCGCCATGCCCGGTTGTTCTCCATAGAGGTGAGTGTTGGCCGCCGCCAAAAAAAATACGACCGTTAGGATCCAGAGTTTTTTCATAAGACGCTAGTCTACCTTGTCTTTAATTTTTTGCCAAGAATATATTGCGGGATTATTCCCAGTATTCGTCTTCGGAGACGAGAATCCCGTTCGTGTCGTAATGACGGACTATCTTTTTTGACGGCTGGCCGCTTGAGGTATACGCGGGTTGGGGAGCCGGCCGCGAATAATAGACCGGCTGACTTTGCGAGGTGGACGGGCCGCCGGTCAGCATGCTTAAAAGCGCGCCGCCGATGACATTGGTCCCCGCGCCGAAGAGCGCGCCCTGGCCGGCGTTGCCGCCGGAAGTGCTCGCGGAAATGGCGCCGACGCCCGCGCCGAGCAATCCTTGTCTCACGATCTGCAGGTTCCCGTTATCCGGCGGCTGATAAACCGGCGCCGGCTGGGTATAATAAACCGGCTGGGTTTCCACGGGGTAGACAGGCTGTATTTGCGTGTAGACGGGTTGTGTTTGTTGAGGAATATAAGAAACCGGCGCATACGACACCGGTGACGCATAGGACGCGGGTCCTTGAGAGGACGAACCGGTCAACATGCCTAGCAACGCTCCGCCGATCACGTTGGTGCCGGCTCCGATAAGAGCGCCTTTGCCCGCGTTCCCTCCGGAAATACCCGCGGATAACGCGCCCGTTCCGGCGCCAAGAAGCCCCTGCCTTAGAATGTCCCTAAAATCCCCCTCAGCACGCGCCAGGCCGGTGCTTAACGGGAAAAAGGCCAATAAACCGACGATCAAACCTTTAGCGGAAATGCGTCTTATGTTTGTCTTCATGGGGTGACCCTCCGTTCCAACCCATTAGACGCGTCCGGGCTAAAAAGGTTTAACCGAAATTAAACGGCCGCCTCGCCCCTCTCAAAAGTGCGGATACGGATCAGGTCTTCCATGTCGAAGATCGCGATCTTCCCATCGCCCAGCTGGCCCGTGTGGCAGATATCGCAGATTTTTTTCACGATTTCGTCCACCGACTCGTCCGTGCAATAGATCTCTACCTTCGTCTTGGGTAGAAAAAGATAGGGATCGAGCCGGGTCTGCTGTTTTCCGAAGCCCTTGATCTCGGTGACCATCATGCCGCCGATGCCGAGCAGGCGCAGCTGTTCCTCGAGCTCCGCCAACTTTTTGTTTTGAATGATGCATTCGATTTTTTTCATCCGTCATCTCCTTGGATAGAGGACGATTCTACGGAATATTCGTGACGGTCATGTTTCTTGAATGTAAAATCTTTAGGCGGAGCTATCGATGGCTTTGGAATTCACGCGCTGTTCCAGGTCGAGCAGGTTTTGCAGGCGCTCGACCCTCTGCAGGGTGATTTCATGGAGATCGGCAAAGTGATTGGACCGGTCCGAAGGGTTCGTAATGGAGGTATTTAAAAGATTATTGTTAGTGACCAACTGGCGAGTCACCCTATCCGGCAAATTGAAATCAATAGTTTCAACTGTCTTCAAACTATTGGCACTGTATAGGGCCGATACAACCGTTATCGTTAGCACCGATAGGCCGATTCGTATCATTTTGAAAAGGAACGCTTACAACAGAGCCATTGTATCCCTTTTGGTCTTGGGATACAAGTATTCTAGCTTGTCTCGGCGGTTGATCGCGAAGCCGGCAAGGAAGGCATGCGGCGTATAAAAATAAAAAGAAATAAAGCCGCGACGCCGGCGATCCCTGAGGCCGTGAAAAAAGCGCTGGGCGCGCCGCGGGTCTTCCACAAATAGCCGAAAAGAAGATTCGCGGGCAAAAGGGCCGCTCCCAGCACGAAATTGTACCACCCGAAGGCGCGGCCTCTCTCCCCCGAAGGCGCCAGATCCGCCATCAACGCGTCCTCAGTCCCTTCCGTCAGCCCATAAAAACATCCGTAGATCATAAAAAGCAGGCAGACAAACGAGGGAGCGCGCGCAAAACCAAACCCCGCGTAGATCACCGCGTAGAGAACCCACCCGGCCAAGATCACTTTTCTTCTGCCCAGGCGGTCCGACAACATTCCAAAAGGCATGGTCGTCAGCGTTTTAACGATATGCAAAGCGGTCCATAAAAGCGGCACAAGCACCGGCGCGATCCCGATGTCCGTCAGCCGCAGAAGAATAAACGCGTCCGACGCGTTGCTTAAAAGAAAGAGGAACAAAATGACTAAATAGATCCTTAATTTTCCCCGCGGCAGGGTCAGAAAAGTATTCCAGGAAAACGGCTTCGAGACCGGTTCGCGGCGCGCGGCTTCTTTCACGTAAAATACAATGACCAAAACCGAAAGGGCCGCCGGGATCGCGGCGAGCAAGAAAAGTTTTCGAAGGTCCTTCAGAAAAAATAAGAGTATCATCGTGGCAAGCAGCGGGCCGACCACCGCTCCCGCATGGTCCATCGCGCGGTGAAAACCGTAGGCCTTGCCGCGCAGGGCCGGATCCGTCGTATCGGCGATCAGCGCGTCACGCGGCGAAGTCCGGATCCCTTTTCCCACGCGGTCCGACAAACGGATGAAAAATACCGCCCAGGGCCCTTGCGCCAATCCCATCAGCGGCCGCGAAATGGAAGAAAGCGTGTATCCGCCCAAGATCCAGCGCGTCCTGTCTTTGACGCGATCGGAAATAATGCCGGACAAAAGTTTTAAAAATGCCGATACCGACTCGGCGGCCCCTTCCAGCAGACCCAAAAACGCCGCGGAGGCGCCCAGATACTGCGTGAGAAAAAGCGGCAAGAGAGGATAGATCATCTCGCCCGAGACGTCGGTCAGAAAGCTGACGACCCCGAGCGCAACGACGTTGCGGCCGATGCCTTTAAATGGATTTTTTGTTTGATGGGCCACGGCTTACCATGCTATCATAAGCTCACGGGTTCGTCATTTCCGTTTTCATCCAAAGGGGGAGCAATGCGTAAAAGAGCGCTAATGGTTGGTGTTGTTCTTGTTCTGGCAGCGGCATGGTGCATCAGCGCCTATGCGGCCGATGGTGGTGCTTCAACAGGTTGGACGGGTTTCTGGAACTCTGTCGGCGGGTTCTTTTATAACGCGTTGCCCTGGAATTGGGGCAATTGGGTCGGTAAATAAGTAATCATTGATCGTTCGGCAAGACACACAAGGGCACGGATAAAACCGTGCCCTTGTTGTTATATGCCGGTCAGCCGCTTATCGACGCTGTCCAATTTTTCGGAGAGTTCCAGCCAGTTTATTTCTTCTTCGTCGATCGCCTTGACCAAAAATGCCAAACGCTTGTTCCGCAGCGGCGACCAGCTCGAGGGATCCTCGACAAAATCTTTTTCGGTGACCTCTTTTTCGTCTTTGTATTCCGCCAAAAGTTTCTCGGTCTTTTTTAAACGCGAGGAAAGTTTTCGTTTTTCGGCCTGCAGTTCCTTTTTTTGCTGATAGGTAGCCGCCCGCGCGGATGCGCCGTTTATGACAGGCGGGGTCGCGGCTTTTTCCTGCGCCGGTTCCTCTTCCTCGGGCAGTTCCGGATGGACTTCGTGGTGGAGGCGGGTCGCAAGATGATAGACATAGTCCTCATAGCTTCCCGGATAGCGGACCACGGCGCCGCCGCCGACTTCGACGATCTGCGTCGCGACGAGGTTCACGAAGGTCCGGTCGTGGCTGACGAAAAAAAGAGTGCCTGAAAAACTTTTAAGCGCGCGTCCCAGCGCCTCGACCGTTTCGAAATCGAGATGGTTGGTCGGCTCGTCGAGAAGGATCACCTGGCACTTGGACAGAAGCAGCCCCGCCAGGCACACGCGCGCCCTCTCGCCTCCGCTTAAAATCCCGACCATCTTTTTGACGTCGTCACCCTTAAAAAGAAAACTGCCGGCCAGGTTCATGATCTCCTGCCGGGTCACGCCGGCCGCGGCTTTCTCGTAGAGATGCGTGTAGACATCCTGTCCCGGATGAAGCGTCGAAAACACATGCTGGGCGTAATAGCCGACCTTTAAATGATGCCCCCAGCGGAAATCGCCGCTCTTGGGCGCCAAGTCCCCCGCCAGCGTTCTCAAAAAAGTGGTTTTGCCCTGCCCGTTGTCTCCGAGCACGGCCACGCGCGCGCCCTGCTCGATCTCGAGATTGATCTTGCGGGCCACGGTCTTCTCCGGGTAGCCGATGGAGAGATTTTCGCAGCGCACCGCGATCCCGCCGCGCCTCTCTACCCCCGGAATTTTGATGTGAACGTTACCCAGAGGATGGCCGACTTCGATCGTTTTCAACTTTGCGATCTGCTTCATTTTCGAACGGGCCTGGCTGGCTTTGGAGGCCTTGGCGTGAAAACGATCCACGAACGCTTGGAGCTGTTTTTTCTTCGCCTCGATGTTGCGGTTGGTGCTGAGGACTTGCGCTTTTTGTTCTTCCTTGAAAATAAGATACTCTTCGACCGGCCCGGGATAGACGGTCATGTCTCCGTTTTCGATCTCGAGCGTGTCTTCGCAGGTTTTCTTCAGGAATTCACGGTCATGAGACACGATGAGAAACGCCCCGGGATACTCTTGAAGAAAATCTTCCAGAAGAATGAGCGTCTTAAGGTCTAGATAATTGGTCGGCTCGTCGAGAATGAGAAAATTGGGGTCGGCCAAGAGCATCGAAGTCAGTTTAACGCGCGTGCGATACCCTCCGGAAAGCTCGCCTATCGGGGTGTTTAAGATCTCGTTCTTCAGTTGAAATTGCCCGGCGACCTCTCCGCAGCGCCACTCCTCCTTGCCCGTGTAACGCGTCAGGAACGCCATCACGGTTTCATCCAGCGTGTAGGGATCATGCTGTTCCAGGTAGCTTAAGCGCAGAGTCTGGCTCTTAACGATATCGCCGGCATCGGCCTCTTCGTGTCCGGTGATGATCTTGCAAAGCGTCGATTTGCCGGCTCCGTTCCTGCCGATCACGCCCACCTTCTGGTTTTCCATAAAGGACGCTCCCGCTCCGTCTAGAACGATCTGCGCCCCGTAGCTTTTATGGATGTCGTTGAGCTGTAATAAGACTTTAGCCATGACGGGTTAGTATACCAGAGAATATTTCGGGGTTGGCCGTGAAATTTAGTACGGGATGGGGTCAGTTCTTAAAAATTAAAAGCCCGGTTTAGGTTTACAAATTCTTATTAACAGGAAAGTATTCCCGAACTTTCGCCGCGATCTGCCGGTCCGTCATCTTGTCCACCGTTTCAATCGTAACGATGCTTTCGCTGGGTTTGTGTCTTTCGATTCGCCTCTTCAGTTCGCCCTTTGCCTCGCCGGGGCCGAATATCAGGATCGATCCCACATCACGAATGGCGGCGGCGACCTTGTCATAGTAGCCGTTCAAATGATCCGTAAATGACCTCTGGCGGCGATCATCCGCCGGAACTCGCAGCGCCTCATAAGGCGCCGTTGAACGCACGCCGTTAATACGTCCTTGCTGTTTTTCAACATTAGATTTGATCACTTTTTTCGTTTCCCTCTTGGCTGAAACAAACACGATCACAGCCTCCCGATGGTCAATCCACAAACCCGCTGATGTTTTCATAAAATTCTGCTTATTCCAGCAGGCTTCTTAGCATCCATGCTGTTTTTTCATGGATTTGCATCCGCTGGGTCAAAAGATCCAGCGTGACCTGGTCTTGAGCTTTTTCCGTAAGAGGAATGATCAACCGGGCGGTGCGGATCACTGCTTCATGCCCTTCCACAAGCGAGCGGATCATTTGTTCGGCTTTAACCGGCCCTTTTTGTTCTTTGATGGAACTAAGGGTTGAGAATTCGGCATAAGTGGCCGGAACCAGCACCCCGAGCGCCCTAATTCTTTCGGCAATAAGATCCGTTGCCGTCCATAATTCGTTATAGTGCAGTTCGAACATAAGATGCAGCGTTTGGAACATTGGGCCGGTCACATTCCAGTGAAAATTATGCGTTTTCAAATAAAGCGTATAAGTGTCAGCCAGAAATTTTGACAACCCCTCGGCGATTGCTTTGCGATCCGCTTCTTTAATGCCTATATCAATAGGAACAGACGTTTGATTGACCATTTTTCTTCTCCTGTTTTTAATTTGCCCGCGATCTGAGAACGGTATCATTATACTACCTAAACAAGTCTCCCCGCCTCACTTTTAAATCCGGCTTCAGAGCCAAGAGAGCCGTCAAAATTTTGTCCTGAATATTCGGCGTGAGGCGGCGGCCCACGCGGCCTTTCTGAACATTTTTGAAAGTGAGCTGTTGTGTAGAAGCATGGACCAAGTCGGCGTTGGAAATGCCGAGCTGAGTCATGAGTGTGTCGAGGGGTTGAGGAGAAAGTTCAGACTTCAAATGTTCTAACGTGGCCCCTTCGGACCTGGTCCGGTTTATGCAAAAATAAGGCCGCGACGAATAAGAAAAACATCAATGGCTTCATAAACCCTCCCTTTTATCCTAATGATCAGCACCTTCGAGCAATAAAGACCGGCCGCCGTCCTCTAAATTAAGTTATGTGTCCCCGGAATTCGTCAGCTTTTGGCCGTTTGGGACTTGGGACGGTTTATATATGCGTCAATTATCAACTACTGACACCTTTATGCGGTTTACATCAAACAATAGCGGGCTTAATAATTTCCTGCGTCGCAAAATCTGATGCCATTAAATACATAAACTGGGTTGGTTGACTACTTATAAACTCTTCAACAAATGGACCATAAGGCGATCGAACTATTTTATCAAAATGGTGAGGTCTATACCGTGTTATTGAGCCTAGATAGTAGGCCATAGCATAAATCGATGCGATCTGGGGCAAAACCTGGGTGGCTTCTGTGGGAGAGCAACAATACACATAGTATTTTCGATACGGAGGCAAACTCGTAACCACCGCCCATAAATTCTTTCTAAATGCAGCGACCATATCTTGAATTTCATCAGCTGCAATGTGTGTATAGGTAATGCTTTGTCTTTGTTCAAAATAAACCTTGGAGGGTTCGCCACGGGGATCCTTAACATCTCTAAAAGAGGTTTGGAGCCTACTCTCAAGTAACAATTTACGATGCGTAAGACCCAATCTATTAAGATCCTCCTGGAGAAACCGTAAAGTTAGCCAAATACTTTTGCTCGCCGTCTCCTCTAAGATGTGTATCCAATCAATGGATAGAAAGCGTTCTCGCCCATTGGCTGCTGCCACCCATAATCGATGACCCGCTACAATTTGTGGAAGCAGCACTGGTATATCATATCTAACTTTTTTTGCGGATATGGGATGCCCAGTTAATGCGCGATAAAATTCATCGAATATATTAATCGTTGAGGCGCTCGATCGATGCGCTTCAAGATAAGCCCCCCTCAGCTCGTCAGCCCCAGGCGTTAATCTTTCTGACAATCCATGCTGCGCTTGATTAAGCGACGCCTTTGTGCCTACCGTTAAACAATATGATTTTGCGATATTCATGAAACAGTAATATAAGAGAAGTGGTTTGGCAGATACTATTCTTTCCGAGGTAGCCGCGGTATAAAAATCCTGAGCTTGCTGAAGATAGGCGAGCGCTTCTGCGCGCGCACCTGTCGGGCATCTGCGGTTAATACTTGATGAAATAATAGTCCATGGATTTTGTACAAATAAGTTGTTTTGAAGGCCGTACCGTCGAGTTGTTCTAGACATCGGCCAATAAGAAAATTTAAGGAGCCTATTTCTAACCATTACATACTGGCCACCGCGCGAATTAGCTACAATTGGCATAAACTTCCTTTTTTAATTGGTCATAAATCTGTATACGGGACGACGTCCCACAGGGAGGCATTAGCCTAACCCCTCCGAGTTTACTGAACAAATTTCGCCTCCCAATCTACCACAATTTTCTCAACCTCTCTCAGGTAGTCTTTACAAAGAGAAAGGACATCCTTCTTTGGATAATCATTGAAATAATAAACCGATCCAGGCTTATCCATGGGGACAAGGTCAAGTCTTAGAGGCTGGGACGTTCCGCCGGTCCCGTCGATAAAAAAAATTGAACACACTTTGCTGGGATCGTTTTCGTCAAGATGGACGGAAACGGGAAACGACGACGTTATGCTACGTTGCTTGGTTATTTGATTCCGCTGCTCTTTAAAGTATTTCATCAGAGGGTTTTCGTTCATTGCTATTTGTTTTGCTATAAGCCATTCTTTAAAACCATCGAAATCCGCATATTGCTTTTGCATAATCCAAGTTACGTTCCGCGCAGCTGCCAGAAAAGCGCTCAAATTGAACCTAAAGACGTCCCAATCGTCAGCCCCTTCTGACATTTTAGACAGAAAAAAACTAGCCTCGTTCAACCTATCCCTGGTAGGAGTCACATACAAATGCCTCATACCATCACTTTTCATTTATCAAGACCTCCATGTATATACGGGGTGAATCGAAATCAAGCCCGTTCATGTTTCAAGAACTGAACTTTTATATTTTCAGAGGTCATTTTTTCATCTCCTCCGGCTTATCATTCATTGGTTCAATTTTCTGCTCTTGAGACGTTTTTTCTGCTTGTCCCTTTAAGAAACCCAAAAAGTCTTGTTCGCCTATCTGGTTTCGCTGTTCCGTAGATTTAACATTTTCTTCGTAAATAGAATCCATTTTTTCTATCCAACTCCGCTCAATGTCTACATATACACCGAGCTGTGGGCCAACCGCAAACATATCCGTTCCTTTTCCAACGCCAGGGGCTACTTCTGATTTCCTTTTGGCCTGATGAACTATTAAAAACGCTTTCGAAGCGTTTACACGCCTTGTGTAACCTGAAAGCAAAAAATGTAGTTGAGCGTGGCGTTCCCCAATACCTATTACCGAAAAACCTATACTATCTTGGCAAGTAATACTTGCGTTTCTGACTGTGTAAATATGTGGACCATCTTTGTCAACCCCTGTAATTACCGCATCAATATCTCCGATATCAAAAGCATCCAATTTTTCTTGAATATACTTTATAAACGTAGGGGACAATTCCTGTTGCCTTTTTATAAATCCCTCTTCGTTCAATCCGAAACGTTCAAGTATCTCCCTTGAGGCCCGCTTTTGTCTTAATCTGGAGTAGGCGGCGCTATATAATTCCGCCACATCTTTTACTCCCCACCAATTATCTGGTTCCTTCGTGACACGATCCTGTACAATTTGAAATACCACGCTATAGACTTCAGTGTGAACTAAAATATCACCCGCAACCAATGCGAGAACAGATGGCGTAAAACGCCATATTTTTGTTTCATTCGGTTCATATTCAACAACGCCGCCAGCCGTTATCATTCTATCCGAAGCGCCAACAACTGCTTTTTCATCACAAATGGCGGCTATGCAAACTGTCAATTTACTTTTCCTCCTCTTCTTGCGTTTACCAAACCCCGTCCCAGAGGGATACGTTAATTACCCAAAAACATTCTTTCTCGAACGAACTTAGTGGTTTTTTCTTGTTTTAGATTGGCATCCGCGCTGCTATTGGATTTTTGCCAAGCCGCTCGGGAAACGGCAAAATGGCAACTGTCCGAAGCGCGGCCCAGCGCAAGTTTTGCCATTTATGCCGAGGCTCCCCCGGCTTGCGAAAATCCAATGCGCGACAGCCAAGATAAAACAAGAAAAAAGCCACGACTCGATTGCTCGAAGTCGTGGTTTCTTAAATTGTGTTCAAACTGAGAAGCGAGATTGCTTCGCCACGCCTGGCGGCCACGCTCGCAATGACAGGCTTACGAACACCCCATCGAATTACCGCAGTTCAAGCATTTATAACAAGCGCCATTTCTAACGGTCACATGCCCGCAAAGAGAACAAAACGGCGCGTCGCCCATCATCCCGCCCAGCTGGTCGTTCAAAGCGCCTGACGATTGGGCTTGGCCGGTCTTGATCTCCGCTTTGGGAGTCTCGACGGTTGAAGCGTGCGTCTCATGCGCGTGCTCTTCATGAGAATGCTCGTGCTGTTTGGCCAGCCGTTTCATGGACGGAGGAAGCGTGGGATCGGTTGTCGTGCCGATCGGCGGCACCTGCACCAGGTCATGCCGCCCGAGATACTCCATCGCCAGAAGCCGGAAAATATAATCCACGATCGAGGTCGCGAACTTGATATTCGGATGGTCCACCGGCCCTGACGGCTCGAAGCGCGTGAAGGTGAAGACATCCACATATTCCTGAAGCGGCACGCCGTATTGGAGCCCGAGAGACACCGCGATCGCGAAGCAGTTCATCATGCTGCGATAGGCCGCGCCTTCTTTATGCATATCAATGAATATTTCCCCGATGCCGCCGTTTTCATACTCGCCGGTACGGACATACACTTTATGTCCACCGATACGGGCCTCTTGGGTCATGCCGGTCCGTTTTTTCGGAAGCCGGACCCTCCGGGGAGCGGCGTCGGGAGTCCCCTCTTTGTTCATTAACGCGTCTCCGGACGCGCTCGTAGAGCTTAAAGGTTGGGAGAGCTTGGAGCCGTCACGATAGAGCGCCGCGGCCTTTAAACCCAGCCGCCAGCTCTCGACATAAATTTTTTCGATGTCCTCCACCGTCACTTCGTTCGGAAGATTCACGGTTTTGGAGATCGCTCCTGAGATAAACGGCTGTGCCGCGGCCATCATGCGGATATGTCCCATAGGCGCGATAAAACGCTTGCCGTATTTGCCGCATTTATTCGCGCAATCAAACACCGGCAGGTGCTCCGGCTTCAGTCCCGGTGCCCCCTCGACGGTCATGCGCCCGCAGACGACATCGTTGGCCTCGCCGATCTGTTTGGGCGAGAACCCGAGCGCCTCGAGCATGTTGTAGTTGAAATCGTTGTATTCCTCTTCTTTAAAGTCGAGGCGCTTCATCGCCTCTTCCCCCAGCGTCCATTTATTGAACGCGAACTGAAGCTCAAAAACGCCCGGGATATTCGCTTCGACCTTCTCGATGTCCTCGTCCGTGAAGCCGCGCTCTTTTAAAGTCGCGGGGTTGATGTGCGGAGCGCCGTCCAGAGTCATGGTCCCGGTCACATAGGTCACGATGTCGCGGACCTGGTCCTCGCGATAGCCCAAATTGGCGAGCGCGCGCGGGACCGATTGATTGACGATCTTGAAATACCCGCCGCCCGCGAGTTTCTTGAATTTCACGAGCGAAAAATCGGGCTCGATGCCGGTCGTGTCGCAGTCCATCAACAGTCCGATCGTGCCGGTGGGTGCTATGACGGTGGCCTGGGCGTTGCGGACACCATATTTTTCGCAGAGCCGCACGACCTCGTCCCAATCCTCATGCGCGGCGGCCAAAAGGTCCGCGGGGCATAATTTCTCTTGGATCTTGTAAGCGGCGTCGCGGTGTTTTTTCATGACGCGCAAAGTCGGCTCGGCGTTGGCCGCGTAGCCCGGAAAAGGCCCTTTGGATTTGGCGATCTCCGCGGAGGTGCGATAGCCATGGCCCGTCGTGATCGCCGTGATCGCGGAGCAGATGGCGAGCGCCTTCTCGGAATCATACGGGATACCCTTGACCATCAGAAGCGTGCCGAGATTGGCGTAACCCAAGCCCAGCGGGCGGTAGTCGTGACTGTTTTGCGCGATCCCGGCCGTCGGATAAGAAGAATAATCCACGAGGATCTCCTGCGCCGTGGTGAAAAGCCGGCAGGCGTGGCGGAAACCCGCGATATCGAAGCTTCCGTCGTCGTTCAAAAACTTCATGACATTGACGGACGCCAGATTGCAGGCGCTGTCGTCCAGAAACATGTATTCGGAACAAGGGTTCGACGCGTTGATCCGGTCCGTGTTGGCCGCGGTATGCCAATCGTTGATGATGGTGTCAAACTGAACGCCGGGATCCGCGCAGGCCCAGGCCGCGTAGGCGATCTGATGCATCAGGTCGCGCGCCTCGTAGGTTTCGCTGACTTCGCCGGTGGTCCGGAAGCGCGTCTGCCACTTGCCGCCGTCGAGATACGCCTTCATGAAATCGTCGGAGATGCGCACGGAATTATTCGAATTTTGCCCGCCGACCGTTTTGTAGGCCTCGCCGTTAAAATCCGAAGGGTAGCCGGCCGCGATGAGCGCCGCGACTTTTTTCTCTTCGCGGACTTTCCAATTGATAAAATCCACGATCTCGGGATGATCCATGTCGAGACACACCATTTTTGCCGCGCGGCGCGTCGTGCCGCCGGACTTGGTCGCTCCGGCGCCGCGATCCAGCACCTCTAGGAAAGACATGAGCCCCGAAGAAGTGCCGCCGCCGGACAGTTTTTCCTGCTTGCCGCGGATCTTGGAAAAATTGCTGCCCGTGCCGGACCCGAATTTGAAAAGCCGCGCCTCGTTCTTCACGAGATCAAAAATGGACATGAGGTCGTCCTCGACCTTCTGAATGAAGCAAGCCGAGCACTGGGGATGCGAATAAGAATCTTTGGTGAGCGAAGGCGCGCCTTTCCTGAAATCCCAATAATAACTGCCGCCCGAGCCTGTGCGAATGCCGTAGGTCTCGGCGAGCCCGCAGTTGAACCATACCGGAGAATTAAAAGCGCCTCTTTGCGTGATCAGTATATAGGAGAGCTCAGCCTCGAACGCGTCCGCGTCTTCGGGGCTCCGGAAATAACCGCCAAATTCTTCGCCGGCCTTTCGGAGAGAATGCGCGATGCGATGCACCACCTGGCGGGCGCTCGTTTCGGTGCCGGTCCCAGGCACGCCGGCCTTTCGGAAATATTTGGAGACGACAATGTCCGTCGCCAACTGCGACCAGGACTTGGGCACTTCCGCGTTCTCCATTTTAAACACGGTCGAGCCGTCGGTGTTGCTGATCACGGAACTGCGCTTTTCATAGGTCACCGCGTCCAAAGGATTCGTCCCCGGCTTCGTGAAGCGGCGCTCGATCTTCAAACCCTTTCGGACGGCGTGGTCGGTGGAGGGTGTGCCGTTCGGATGGCCGTTGCCGTGCGGGACGCTTTTGACTTTGGGGGTGTGCTGCATGGATCATTTTCTCCTGATTTTAAAAAATTTTTCTGATTTTATCGGCAAAAAAAACGGAGTATGAATAACTCCGCTGGTCTGCTCCTTTGTTTTCAATTGACTGCCTCGAGTATAGTCCCTTGAATTGTGGTTTGTCAAGAATATTCTAGAAAAAAACCACAATATTTAGTGTTTTTGGCCGTAAATCACCGTTTCCACCGGGCGCGAAATGCTTGCTTTCAGCCATCGCGCTTGATAGAATGACAAATAAGTTTAACAAAGGAGACGCGCATGCCCGAAGTCGCCGTATCGCTCGATGGTTTCACAATATTTTTATTCATCTTAAGATGGTTTCATTTAATTTTCGGAATTACTTGGATCGGCCTTCTTTATTTCTTTAATTTCGTCAACGGGCCTTTCGCCAAAACCATGGACGCGAACACGAAGAAACTCGTGGTGCCGCAGCTCATGCCGCGCGCGCTGTGGTGGTTCCGCTGGGGCGCCATGATCACCTTCGTCACCGGATGGCTGTACATCGGGACCAAGCTTCATCTGAACGGCGCGGGACTGACCGGCACCGGCGGCCTCTTCACCTCCACCTGGGGACAATGGATCTCTCTCGGCGCTCTCTTGGGCAGTATCATGTGGTTCAATGTCTGGTTCATCATCTGGCCGGCGCAGAAAAAACTGATCACCTGGACAAAAACGGGCCAGGCTCCCCCCGAAATGGCCGGTTTAACCAAACGCGCGTTTTTGGCTTCACGCTTGAATACCTATTTGTCCGTCCCGATGCTTTTCTGCATGGGAGCGGCGAGCCACCTGCCCGCGTTCAACCTCGGGCTCGTCCTCGCGGCGTTCGTGATCGGCTTTGTGTTAGTCTGGCATCTCGTGAACAAAGTCGCGGGGAAAGTCGGCGCGAACTTCTGATTTTTACACGTCATTGCGAGCGTGGCCGCAGGCGTGGCGTGGCAATCTGAGTTATCAATCGGATTGCTTCGTCACTTCGTTCCTCGCAATGGGCGTTCAGCCTGCAAATCTGAATTCTGTCTCTGTGGTCTCTGTTGTTTTCACTGATACATTTCTCTGTTGAACGCCCAGTTTTTCATGCCAGGCATCGACCACATAGTCTCCCGGCGGTAAATTCTTTATTTCAAATTCCCCCTTGGAATTCGTGACGGCAAAATACGGATGCGGCAACACACCCACATAGCCGATCATCCACGGATGCACGTCGCACTTCAAAGTCACCATGACCTCGGGAGCGCCGAATTTTTTGATCTGCTTCATGCCTTGAAACGGCAAACCCAGGTTCCAGGGTTTCATCGTCTGCGAATACGAATGGATGTTATGAAGCGTCGGGTCCTCGTTCAAGAGAACGACCGGCTGTCCCACCTGCACACCGGTCACATGCGGCGCATACGTGCATTTCCGGTTCGCGATCGTCACGGGATCCGACGGCGGCTGAAAGGTCTGCCCTTCAAGCCCTTCCTTTATATAGACAAAAACATTCTTCAATCCGCCTTCGTTGTTGACGATCAGTTCCTCGGAGCTGATCTTTCCGTCGGGATGAAACGCCGCACATTCGGGATTGCCTTGGACCGGGATCAACCTGGGCGCCGGAGCGGTGCCTTCGAAACTGACTTTCCCTTTAAGCGTCCCGGCCGTTGAAGGATCAAAAGCGGGCTTCGCGGGCGCCGTTTCTTTCTCGGGCGAAGAAATCTCTAAGGAAGGGGCCGGCTCAGTAGCGCTTTTTTGCCCGCAACCGGCGTTTAGCTGAGAAACCAAGACAATGAAAGAAAAATAAACGAGTATTTTTTTCATCGCGTCCCTTTCTATTCCACTTTGATGGTTAAAATCAAATCGCCGGGGTGCCCGCAGCTGCGGCAAAGATTGCCCTGGCGCGCCAATCTCAATTTTTTGCCTGAACTGATCCCCACGGGGATCTTGACGGTGATCTTCTTTCCATCGCTCGTGCCAAAACTCACCTCTCCGCCTTTTTGCGCGCGCGACTTTGAAACTTTAAGCGTCGCGACCGCATCGGACGAGACCTGCCCCTCCGCTTCTTCCTCGCCGCCGCCGCTTTCGCGCCCGGCGCCGAAAAGATCTCCGAAAATATCCTCGAAGCCGCTCATGCCGCCGCCGAAATGGACCGTGGTCCTTCCCCCGCCGCCGCCCTGCCCGCCCCGGAACGCGCGCAGGATCTCGTCATAATTAAACCCCTGGGCTCCTTGAAATCCTTGGGCGCTTTGATAACCACCGCCCCGGCCTTGCGAAAAACCGCCCTGTTTGTAGAGATCGTAGTCTTTGCGCTTTTTGGCGTCGCTTAAAACATAATACGCCTCGGAGATCTCTTTAAATTTTTCTTCGGCGGATTTGTTGCCGGGATTGGCGTCGGGGTGGTATTTCTTGGCGAGAGTCCGGTAGATTTTCTTGATCTCATCCACCGAGGCGCTTTCACTGACGCCCAAGACCTGATAATAATCTTTTTTTGTCGCCAAAGGAAAACTACCTCAACAGCTTAGACGCGGCTTGGACCTTGTCCCGGCCGCCATAGCGCGCGTGCCAGGGTTTGGCGCCTTTGTCCAACACGGCGTTGAGCGCCTGAATATTTTTGACGCCCCGGTCCAAGAGCCAGGCCTCGAGCGCCTTCGCTCCCCCCCGCCCGTAGACGGGGATCCCGTCTTTCCAGGTGGCGCGGCCGCAAAGAACGCCGGCGAAATTGACGCCCGCGCTGATCGCCAGCTCCAAACTCTCCCTAAAAATATCGTCGCTGACGCCGGCCGAAAGATAAATGAACGGTTTTTTTGTGCATTCGTCCTGGCGTTTGAAGATCGCCTTGGCCTGGTCCCAATCGTAGGCGGTCTCTTTTCCGTTGAACGCCTTGGAGCCCTTCAAATATTTTACATCGATCGGGATCTCGACCTTCAGCACATCCACTTTGTATTTGTCCTTGGAAAATTCTTCCATGCTCTTGATCACGACCTCGGGCTTTTGGCGCGCGTAGGCCAGGTCTTTCGCGTCGCCGCCCTTGGGGTCATAGCCGACGAACTCGAGAAAAAAAGCGATGTCGGCCTCTTCGCATTCCTTGCCGATGCGCTCCATGATCTCATGTTTTTTCTGATTGACCTTGGGATCGTCGAACGGCGAATAATAAAGGAGGACTTTGACGCAATCGGCGCCCTCTTCTTTCAGGCGCTTCGCGCTGTAACCGTCGAGGAAAGTCGGGATGCGCCCGGGGCCGGTGGCGTCGTAGCCGGTTTTCTCATAGGCCAAGAGAAGCCCGGCGTTCTTCGAGCGCTGACGGGCGGCCTCCAGGCCGAACTCCGGGTCCAAAAGGATTGCGCTGGCATAAGGGGTCAATACTTTTGTCACGATGACCTTAAACTCGGACATCATCTGCGGCGTGACTTCCTTGTCGCTCACGCCCTTGGCCTTCGCGATGGACTTCTGCAGCGAACCGCGCTGGTCCATCGCCGCGGCGCTGATCACGCCTTTTTTATTGGAAACCGCCTCTAAACTTTTTAACTTGCCTTCCGAAATAGTGATCATTTAAAGCTCCTGTCCTATCATGTTGGTTCGGTGATTATATCACACACTAAAACGAAAGTGCATGATGTCGCCGTCTTGGACTAAATATTCTTTGCCTTCCAAGCGGAAGCGGCCTTTTTCTTTCGCGCCCTGCTCGCCGCGGTATTTCACGAAGTCGTCATACCCGATCACCTCGGCGCGGATGAATCCCTTTTCAAAATCCGAGTGGATCTTTCCGGCCGCCTGCGGGGCGGACGCGGCTTTTTCAACCGTCCAGGCGCGGTTTTCGGTTTCGCCCACGGTAAAGAAGGTGATCAAATGCAATAGCTTATACCCTTCCCTCACCAGCTGATCGAGGCCCGATTCTTTCAGGTTCATCGCCTTCAAAAATTCTTCGCGCTCGCCCGCCTCGAGCTTTGAGATGTCCTCCTCCACCTTCCCCGAGATCACGATCATCGCGGCCCCCTCGCTTTCGGCCTTTTTCCGGACCGAAGCCGTGTGCGGCGTTTCGGGCTTCCCAAGCTCTTCCTCAGCGACATTCGCGGCGTAAAGAACCGGCTTTTCGGTCAAAAAGTGAACGTCCTTCAAAAATGATCTTTCCTCCTCGCTTAAAATGATCTGCCTCGCCGTTTTTCCTTCATTAAAAAGTTTCTCATAGCGGTCCAAGAGCGGCATCACCTGCGGCGCTTTTTTATCGCCGGATTTGACGAGTTTTTCGTAACGCGTTTTGTGTTTCGCCAAAACTTCCAGGTCCTTCAAGATGAGTTCGGTTTTGACGACCTCGATGTCGCGCAAAGGATCGATGCTGCCGCTGACATGGATAATGTCGGTCCCCTCAAAACAGCGCACCACCTCAATGATCGCGTCCACCTCTGCGATGTGGCTCAGGAATTGATTGCCAAGCCCCTCCCCTTGAGAAGCGCCTTTCACGATGCCCGCGATGTCCACGATCTCAAGAGAAGCAGGGACCACTTTTTGCGTCGGGACGATCTCGGTGAGGACATCGAGACGCTTGTCGGGCACCGCGACGATGCCGATGTTGGGGTCGATGGTCGCGAAAGGGTAATTGGCCGCGAGGGCCGAGCCGCGGGTCAGCGCGTTAAAAATAGTGGACTTGCCGACATTCGGCAGGCCGACGATCCCGCACTTAAACCCCATGGGCCAACTCTGTTTTCGCGAACTGTTTGGCGGCCTTTACGTAACGGTTGAAAATATCCGCGCCGCTGCCTTGTTCCGGATAATTGCTTTTCGCCTGGCCCAATATTTTTAGGAACCTGCCTTCGATCTCTTCCTTATCATAGGGCTGCACCAGCTCCATCGCCCGCAAAGCGAACTTCATGATCTGCACGGGCTCCACCCCTGAGATGTCGTCGAAAAACCAGGCGCAGCTCGTATACATGAAAAGCGAACACCGTTGGGCCTCTAAAAGCCGGCAGCATTTTTCTTCTTCCTCCGCGCTCAACCTTTTTTTGGCGTGCTTACTCAAAAATCTCTCTTTCTTCGAGGGCTCAAGGATCACCTCGATATAATCATTGCGCGCCTCCCAGGGGTCCTTGAAAAGCGGGCCCGTCTCGATTTCAAAAACATCGTCCGCGATCTTTTTCAAAAAATCAAACGCGTCCCTTAAGAATCTCCGCCACTCCTGATTCCACCCTTCCCCGTGGTGGATGCGGCACCCGCAATTCGCCCGCCACCGCTCGACCCCATGGGCGCAGCTCCAAGAGCTGTTTTCATGAATGTCCGCTTCCCAATAGGAGCTCGACCGGCTCAAAAATTCCGCAAAATTGGTGACACGCGCCAATCGCTGGTCTTCGATCTTTTTCAGGCCGTAGGCGATCGCCATTTCACCGTGTTTGTGATGATGGCCGAAACTTTCCCCGTCGGTCGCCGTGGAAACAAGCTGCTCCCGGTCACGGTGCCCAAACCCGTTCAAGAGGCGGTGGACAAGTTCGTCTCCGCTGTTCAAGAGCCCTTGAAACGCGATCGCTTGGGAGATCGGTGCGTCATAGAAAAAAACATGAAAATGTTTCCCGTTTGAGAGTAAAACCCGGTAGGGGTGGCGCGGATTGACGGATTCATGATGAACGGGATCCCATTGGGTGGCAAAGCCGATGTGGCGGACGCGTTTGGCCTGATGCGGCGCTAAAACGGTAAAAAAGATCCCCTGGGTTGCCAGGATATTTAAGGTCTCATAATCCACCGCCGTCTCGGAGAGCCACATTCCCTCCGGCTTTCTTTTATAATGAAATTCAAAATCACGGATCCCCCACACGACTTGCGTGATCTTATCGCGCTTCGACGCCAGCGGCATGATGACGTGATTGTAAACCTGCGCCATCGCGTTGCCGTGGTTGTTGTGTTTCAGGGCGCTTTCCAGGTCCGCCTCGATAATGGCGCGATAGGTGGCCGGGTCCCCGCGCCTGAGCCATGACAAAAGCGTCGGGCCGATATCAAAGCTGATCTTCGAGAAATTATTGACGCGCGCGGTCACCTCTCCTTTGGCGTTCAGGATCGGCGCCTGAGCGTTGGCCTCGTAGCACTCCTTCGTGATCCGTTCGTTCCAATCATGGAACGGCTTGGCGGACTCTTCGGGATCCACTTCTCCGGTCCAGGGGTTCTCGCGCGGCGGTTGATAAAAATGGCCGTGAATGCAGATGTATTTTTTCATTTGAAATATTTTACCACAAGAGGGCGGATATTCTTACGACTCAAGATCGGCCCAAGTAAGCCACGAGGCAAAATTAGTTTTCCCGTCGTGATGCCAGGTGACGGGCGGGCGCTGCATTTGTCCGGCCCGACAGATCCGGTTCACACCCATCACCGAAAGACGCTTCGCGATCTTCTTTCGCCGCGCGGGACTTGCCTCCAAAGAGACGGCTTGCAAATATTTTTGAAACGGACTTAAGATTTTTGAAACGGCTCCCCACTTCCGCACAAGACGCACGCGGACCATTTTTCTTGCCCCAAATCCTATCAGCTGTGCCTCGCCGGCAGGCAGGCGCCACGCCTTTGCGGCGAATAACCGCTGCATCGCCTTCGCCAAGGCTTCGGAAAATCCGGCTAAAGTCACTTCCCCGCCCGTCTCGACAAAGATCTCCGACGGTGACAGACATCCTCTCTGGTCCGTCATCCAAATATCCTGCGCCGTTTTTTCAGCGAAGCGTTCGAGATTTTTTTTACTTAAGGCCTCCTTCGCGTATATTCCAAAACTCATCCGGTGGCCATAACCCACAAACGGCGTCGTGACGGGGACATGGCTTCTGATCGCTTTGAGCGATTCATCACCGCCATAGGCGATGACCAGGTCCGAGCGTTGAATGGCTTGCAGTGCCGATTTTTTGTCCTTCGAAGCCAATAGAAAATTGGCGCCGGCCAAACGCCTATCCCATGGCTTCAAAGACTCGAGATAAATGTCCAAAAATCCT